>Ga0209407_1000004_pt1 | contig 351376 bp, 334 predicted proteins | sample AD_JPNHG3_MetaG_FD_184410 | JGI IMG/M metagenome (GOLD analysis project Ga0209407, IMG submission 184410) | Active sludge microbial communities of municipal wastewater-treating anaerobic digesters from Japan - AD_JPNHG3_MetaG (SPAdes) (version 2) | ecosystem: Engineered > Bioreactor >... | reverse complement strand
CCCCATCACGTCCACGACGATGCGCGGCTCCACCGGTCCTGGTGCCGAGGGTGGGATTTGAACCCACACAGGCCGAAGCCCACTGCCCCCTCAAGACAGCGCGTCTGCCAATTCCGCCACCTCGGCGTGGGGGGATGGTAGCCGCATGGGCCCACAAGCTCAACATTGTAGCCGCGTTCGGGGGGAGGTAACGTTCGGCGATGGCCGGGCCGCGGATCGTTGCCTACTGGGGGGACCCGCTCCTCGTGGAGCGGGCCCTCGCCCGGGCGCTGACGGCCTGGGGACAAGCCCGGCGGGTGGTCCTGTTCGGGGACGAACCGTGCCTCGATCGGCTGATCGAGGAGCTGGGGAGCGCGGACCTGTTCGGGGAGCGGCGGGCGATCGTCGTCCGCCGAGCGGACCCCCTGATGGGGGAGGAGCGGCTGGGGCGGGCGCTCGCGCGGGGGGTGCCGCCCGACCTCGGGGTGGCTTTCGTCGGCGCTGCGCTGAGGGGCCCCGTGGTGCAGGCCGCCGAAGAAGCCACGTCCTTCGCCACGCCGACCGGCCGCGCGCTGCGGGCCCTCGCCTCCGAGCTCCTCTCCGAGGCGGGCCTGGCGGGGACGGCCGCGGTGGTGGACCCCCTCATCGAGGCGGCGGGGGGGGACACGCTCCTCCTCTCCCAGGAGGTGGAGAAGCTCTCCCTGTGGAAGGGGGAACGGCTCCCCGCGCGGTGGCGGGAGCTCCTCTTCTCCTCTTCGGGGCCAGCGTACGCGTACCTCGACGCCGTGGGGTCGCGGGAGATCCCCGCTGCCCTGGCCGAGCTACGGCGTCTCCTCGCCGCGGGCGGGAACCCGTCCCCTCTCTTCTTCTCCCTCGTCGGTCACGTCCGGGCGCTCCTCGCTGCCCTCGCCGCGAGCGAGGACGGACGCGAGCCGGCCGGCCCGCCCTGGCTCGCCCGGCGGCGGCTCAACCAGGCCCGCCGTTGGGGGGAGGCAAGGCTCGTCGGGCTCCTTGCCTCGCTTCAGGCGCTCGACCTCCAGATCAAGACCGGCCAGATCTCCCCTGAGGCCGCCCTGCACCAGTTCACCCTTGGGTTGGCGCGGGCCGGACCGGGATGAACTCCCCCAGCCTCGTCGTCTCGAGGAGGAGACGGGACAGGACGAGGGCGGAGAACATCGAGGCCACGATCCCCAAGCCCAGCGTGATCCCGAACCCCTCCACCGGCCCCGAGCCCAACAGGAACAGGATGAACGCCACGATGAGCGTGGTGATGTTCGCATCGAGGATTGCAGACAGAGACTTCGCGAACCCCGCGGTGATGCACGCCTTGGGGGCCTTGCCCGTGCGGCGCTCCTCCTTGATCCGCTCAAAGATGATCACGTTCGCATCCACCGCCATCCCGATGGTGAGGACGAGCCCCGCGATCCCGGGCAGGGTGAGGGTCGCCCCGAACGCGCGCAGTGCGGCGAACACGAGGAGCATCGTCATCACCAGCCCGGCGTCGGCAACGATCCCCAACCAGCGGTAGTAGATGACCATGTAGATGAGGACGAGGACGAAACTCGCCACGAGGGCCGTCATCCCCCGCCGCACGTATTCCGCGCCAAGGGTCGGGCCGACCGTCTGCTGCTCGATAACCGCCACCTGGGTCGGGAGGGCCCCGGACCGGAGCACCGCCGAGAGGAGCTTCGCCTCGTCAAGGGTGAACCGGCCAGTGATCGTCGTTGAGTCCTGAACAGCCCTCCACCCCTGCTGGGCCGCCTGCTTGATCGAGTCGGCCACGAGCGGAGCGGAGTAGACCACGTTATCGAGGATAATTGCCAACCGATCGTTCACCTGCATGCGCCGGATGGCTTCGGCGAACTTCTCGGCCCCATCGCGATTGAAGGTCAGGGCGATGAGGAACCCTGGGTTGCGCGGATCGGTGGAGGTGCGGACCACCGCATTGTCGAGGACGTCCCCGGTGAGGAGCGGCTCGACCTCGACGAGGTACCACTCGCTCTGGTCCTGGTTGGGCAGGACATCGAACAGGAACCCCTTGCGCGCTTCGAGGTCCTCCCGGTTGGGAGAGGCCTCGATCACCTTCCGGAACTCGAGGAGGGCGGTGCTCCCGAGGAGCCTCTCCGCCTCCTCAGGGTCCTGGACCTTGGGGATCTTGACCTCGACCCGATCCCGTCCCAAGGGCCGGATCTCGGCGTTGACCATCCCATACTGATCCACCCGCTCCGAGAAGATCGTCACGAGCTGGTTCACCGCGTCCTGCTGCTTCGCAGGTTCGAGCTGGGACTCGCGCAGTGGGATGAGCTCGCCCGTCGCCGGGTCGAGGACCTGCGCCTCGAGCACAAGGCGCACCCCCCCCTGAAGATCCAAGCCGAGCTTGATCACGTCCTGGAACGGGAAGAACGGGTAGAGAAGGCCGATCGAGGCGAAGAGGGCTGCCACTACAACGCCAAACCGAACCCAGTCCGAACGTTTCATCGTCGCACCTACTTCCGCACCTTGTCCACGATGCTGCCCTTCGAGAGTCGGATCTTCCCATCCTCAACGGCGAGGAGAACCGAATCCTCGCTGATGTCCTCGATCGTGCCGAGGATCCCGCCCGCGGTGACCACACGATCCCCGCGCTTGAGCGAGCTGAGGAGGTCGCGATGCTCCTTCTGATGCCGGCGCTGGGGCCGGATGAGGAGGAAGTAGAAGATGGCGGCGAACGCCACCAGCATCACGACGAGGGTGATCATGGACTGGGTTGTCGTCTCAGTCCCCGTCATACCATCACTCCTTTTTCCCGTAGTCTACGCGCTCTGCTCGCCCATCCAAAATGGCGACAAGCGCGCTCCCCTCGCTCCCCAGGGCGCACGCCGGTCCCGTTCGGTCCCGGCCGCTGCAGAGCGAAAAGGTCGAGCCGGAGTATAGCGTACCCAGCGGGGGCAAGCGACCTCCCGCGGGGGAACCCCGGTCAGGTGAGGTAGGGGAGGAACACCGTGGCCAGCCCGAGGAAGAGGAAGAAGCCGGTCAGGTCCGCGACCGTCGTCGCCACGGGGCCCGAAACCATCGCCGGATCCAGCCGGAGCCGCTTCAGCACATACGGGAGAGAGCCCCCGACGAAACAGGCGGCGATCGTATTCCCCATCAGGGCCACCGCGCTCACCACCCCGAACAGGGGCTTCCGCCACAGGAGGTACGAGATGAGCCCGATCTCCGTCCCCAAGATGAGCCCGTTCAGGATGCCGACCGAGAGCTCCTTCCGCATCACGTGGGGCAGATCGGACCATTGGACCTCCCCAGTGGCGATCCCGCGGATGGCGACCGAGAGCGCCTGGGATGCCACGTTCCCGCTCATGTCGGCGATGAGGGGCATCAGGCTGGCCACGAACGTGATCTGGGCGATCGTCTCCTCGAACTGAGCCACCACCGCGACGATCACCAGGTCGAGGAGGATGTAGACCATCATCCACGGGACGCGCTTGCGCACGGAGCTCCACGGTGGGTCGAGCGGATGCTCCTCACCCGCCGGGATGCCGCCCAGCCGCAGCACGTCCTCCGTCGCTTCCTCGCGGATCACGTCAATGACGTCGTCAATCGTGACGATCCCGAGGAGCTTCCGGTTCTCGTCCACCACCGGGAGGGCGAGGAAGTTGTACTTGTCGAACAGGTGGGCCACTTCCTCCTTGTCCATCGTCACGGGGAGGGTCACCGCGTCCGCGTTCATGATCTGGCGGAGCGGGGTGGTGGGGCGGGCGAGGACGAGGTCGCGCAGGGACAGGACCCCGAGGAGCGTGCCCCGGTCATCCACGACGTACGCGTAGTAGACGGTCTCCGCCTCCTCCGCCCTCGCCCGGAGCTCCCGGATCGCCTCCTCGACGGTCATGTCCGCGGGGAGGGCCACGACCTCGGTGGACATGAGCCCGCCCGCCGTGTCGGGGGGATAGGAGAGGAGCTCCCCTAGCTCCTTCGCCTCCTGCGTCTCGAGGCGGGACAGGATGTCCTGCACCGTCTCCGGGGGAAGCTCGGCGAGGAGATCCACCGCGTCGTCGGGCTCCATGTGGGACAGGATGTGAGCAGCGTCCTCCCGGTTGAGCTCGGCGAAGAGCCGCGCTGCCTCCTCGGGCTCCATCTCCCCCAGCGGCGCGGCGGCGGCGCGGCGGAGGTAGAGGCGGCGGAGGAGTTCCACCGCCTCCTCCTCGCGGAGCGCGGCGAGGATCTCCGCGACCTCCGCGGGGTGGCGGCGGATGAGCTCGGCGATGTCCAGAGACCGGGTGTTCTCCTCAACCATAACGACCGACTATACCCGTCACCCCGCGCCGCGCCCACATCAGGCGAACCGGGTCACAGCACGGCGATCACGCCGAGCGAGGCGAGGAGGACGATGACCCCGGCGAGGAGGACCCCAAGCGAGATCATGACGAGCGCGCGGCGCCAGGGGATCCCGAACAGGACGGCAAGGAGAGATCCCGTCCACGCCCCCGTCACGGGGAGGGGGATCGCGACGAGGAGGACCAGCGCCCATTCCCCGAACTTCGCAAACCGTGTGCGGTGGCGGGTCTCCTGCCAGGTGAGGTAGCGCCGGGCGGCCCGGCCGAGGGGCCCAGGGATCCTCCCCGCGGAGGGGATGAGCCAGGAGAGGCCGAAAAGGAGGAGCGGTACGGGGAGAAGGTTCCCCACCACCGCGACGGCGTAGGCGGTCGCCGGGGATAACCCAAATGAGAGGGCGAGCGGCAGCCCGCCCCGCAGCTCCGCGAGCGGGGCCGCAGAGAGGAGAAGCACCTGCCCCACCGCACCGAGGTCCATGGGCGCATTATGCCCGGGAGCGGGCCTTGGGAGAGAGCCAGCTCCCGCGTAGGATTGGCGGCGTCGCCACGAGCGAGAGGAGGGCTGAGCCGATGCGCCTCTACAACACGCTGACCCGGAAGCTCGAGGAGCTGGCCGTCCACGACAACACGGTGCGGATGTACGTGTGCGGTCCCACCGTCTACGACCTCATCCACATCGGGAACGCCCGGCCGATGATCGTGTTCGATGCCCTGCGGCGGTACCTGGAGAGCCGTGGTCACACCGTGATCTACGTCCAGAACGTGACCGACATCGAGGACAAGATCATCCGCCGCGCCCAGGAAGAGGGGCGCACCCCGGCCGAGGTGGCCGCCCACTACACCGCAGAGTACTTCCGCGATCTGGCGGCGCTGGGGGTGAGGGAGCCGACCCACGCCCCCCGGGCCACCGACTACGTCCCCAAGATGGTGGCGTTCATCCAGGGCCTCGTTGCCTCCGGGCACGCCTACGCCGTGGACGGCGACGTCTACTTCTCCGTCCGGAGCTTCCCGGGGTACGGCAAGCTATCGGGGAGGGTGAGGGACGACCAGGAGGCAGGGGCGCGGGTCGAGGTGGACGAGAGGAAGCGGGATCCGCTCGACTTCGCCCTCTGGAAAAAGGGCAAGCCGGGCGAGCCCACCTGGCCGTCCCCGTGGGGCGAGGGCCGCCCCGGGTGGCACACGGAGTGCGTCGTCATGTCCCGCGACCTCCTCGGGGAGACGATCGACATCCACGCCGGCGGGAGCGACCTCATCTTCCCCCATCACGAGAACGAGCTCGCCCAGGCCGAGGCGGCCACCGGAAAGGAGTTCGTGCGGATCTGGCTCCACAACGGACTCCTCACCGTGCGCGGCGAGCGGATGGGGAAGTCCATCGGGAACTTCGAGTACGCCCGCGACGTGATCGGGCGGTACGGCAGCGAGGCCGTGCGCTACTTCTACCTCTCCCGCGACTGGCGCAAGCCGTTGGACTTCTCCCACGACGGCCTCGCGGAGGCGAAGCGCACCGTGGACCGGGTGTACGACTTCCTGTGGGCAGCGGAGGCCCTCCCCGACGGGGGCACCCACGGGCCCACCGCCGAGCTCGATGCCCTCACGCAGCGGTTCCACGACGCCTTGGAGGAGGACTTCACCACCCCCGCTGCCCTCGCGGTGCTGCAGGAGATCGTGGGGCTGGGGCACCGTCGGAAGCAGGGGGGTGACGTGGCGGGAGCGAAGGCCGCCGCGGCGGTTGTGCGGGAGCTCGGGGCGAGCCTCGGCCTGTTCCAAGCCGGCCGCCCAGCGACGGAGGGCCTCGCCGAGGACCTGATCCGGCTCCTCATCGAACTCCGCGCCGAACTCCGTACCGCGAAACAGTTCGCGCTTGCCGATCGGGTACGGGACCGGTTGGGCGAACTCGGGATCGAGCTCCGCGATGGCCCTCAGGGGACGACGTGGGCGCTGCGGCCCCCGTCCGATGAGGAGGCCGGCCCCGAAGCCTAGCCCGCGATTGCCCGCCCGGGGCGAGGTCGCTACCATCGTTCCGGGTTGGCCATGCCCAGGGCGAGGAAGAGCGCGCAGCGAGCGGGTCCCACCGGCGCCACAGTGGGTTACGAAGCCCAGCTGTGGAAGATGGCCGATGCCCTGCGGGGCAGCATGGATGCCGCTGAGTACAAGCACGTCGTCCTCGGGCTCCTCTTCCTCAAGTACATCTCCGACTCCTTCGCGGAGCACCGCGCCCGTCTCGAGGCCCAGGTTGCGGAGGGCGCCGACCCGGAAGACCCGGACGAGTACCGCGCCGCGGACGTCCTCTGGGTTCCGCCCGAGGCCCGGTGGTCCCGGCTCCAGGAGAGCGCCCGCCAACCGGAGATCGGCCAAATCGTGGACGAAGCGATGGTGGCCGTAGAGCGGGCCAACCCTTCCCTGAAAGACGTTCTCCCCAAGGACTATGCCCGCCCCACACTCGACAAGACGCGCCTGGGCCAGCTCATCGACCTCATCAGCAACATCGCCGTCGGCGACGAGGCGAGTCGCGCCAAGGACGTCCTCGGTCGCGTCTACGAATACTTCCTTTCGCAGTTCGCCAGCGCTGAGGGCAAGAAGGGCGGCGAGTTCTACACGCCCCGCTGCATCGTTCGCCTCCTGGTTGAGATGCTCGAGCCCTACCGTGGGCGGGTCTACGACCCGTGCTGCGGCTCCTCGGGGATGTTTGTGCAGTCGGTCGAGTTCATCCGCGCTCATGCCACCGGCAACGGGAACGGTGGGAAGGCCAAGGCCGACATCTCGATCTACGGCCAGGAACTCAACTACACTACGTGGCGGCTGGCCAAGATGAACCTCGCCATCCGCGGGATTGAAGGCCGCATCGAGCAGGGCGACACCTTCCACAATGATCGTTTCCCTGACCTGAAGGCAGACTACATTTTGGCAAATCCTCCCTTCAACATGAAGGAGTGGGGCGGCGACCTGCTGCGCGACGACAAGCGGTGGAAGTACGGCGTGCCGCCCGCCGGCAACGCCAACTTCGCCTGGGTGCAACACATAATCCATCACCTCTCACCGACGGGGGTGGCGGGTTTCGTGCTCGCCAACGGGTCCATGTCCTCCAATCAAGCGGGCGAGGGCGAAATCCGCAAGAACATCATCGAGGCTGACCTTGTGGACTGCATGATCGCCCTGCCGGACAAGCTCTTTTATTCAACCCAGATCCCGGCCTGCCTTTGGTTCCTCGCCTGCGACAAGAGCGGGCGGCCGCCGGCGGGGCAGAAGAAGTCCCTGCGCGACCGCCGGGGGGAGGTGCTGTTCATCGACGCCCGCAAGCTCGGTCGCATGGTGGACCGCACCCACCGCGAGCTCACTGACGAGGAGATCCGGAAGATCTCTGACACCTACCACGCCTGGCGCGCCTCTCCATCATCCCCTCCCCCGCACGCGGGGGAGGGTCAGGGTGGGGGCTACGCCGACGTGTCCGGCTTCTGCAAGAGCGCCACGCTGGAGGAGATCCGCAAACACGGCCACGTGCTCACCCCGGGCCGTTATGTGGGTGTCGCCCCTGAGGACGCTGGCGACGAGGACGGCGAGCCGTTTGAGGAAAAGATGAAGCGGCTCGTGGCGCAGCTCAGGGAACAGCAGGCCGAGGCAGCGAGGCTGGATGCCGCGATTGCAAGGAATCTGGAGGAGTTGGGGTATGGGGAGTGAGTGGCCGGCCCTTTCTCTGCGTGAGGCTGGCGTTGAATTGATCGACTGCGATCACCGGACGCCGCCCGCCGCTGAAACCGGATATCCGTACGTGGCCATCCCCCAGCTGCGCGGCGGGCGTATCGACGTGTCCGACGCCCGACGGATCACACCGGAGGACTTTGTGGAGTGGACGCGAAAGGCGAAACCTGCCGCCTACGATGTGGCCCTCTCGCGGCGCTGCAACCCCGGCGAGACGGCCTTTGTTCAACCAGGCCTTGAGTTCGCACTCGGTCAGAACCTCGTTCTTCTTCGTGCTGACGGGAGTAAGGTTTACCCGCCGTTCCTCCGCTGGTTGGTACGCGGTCCTGAGTGGTGGGACCAAGTCGCGAAGTTTCTCAACGTGGGTGCCGTGTTCGACAGCCTCAAGTGTGCTGACGTCCTGAAGTTCACACTTCGCATCCCGCCTCTCGCCGAACAGCGCGCCATCGCTCACATCCTCGGCACGCTGGACGACGAGCTTCAGGCTTGGGGTGGTGAGGCTACCGGGATGCGCCGCATCCTCGACCACCTGATCAATCGATTGGTCTCTGGTGCCTGGACGGTGGACGAGGGTCGCGAATGGCTTGCGTCCGTGCGTCCCCTCGTTGAGTCAATTGACCACAAGATCGAGCTCAACCGGCGGATGAGCGAGACGCTGGAGAGAATGGCGCAGGCGCTTTTCAAGTCCTGGTTCGTGAATTTTGACCCGGTGGTGGTCAACGCCCTGCGGGCCGGCAACCCCATCCCCGAGAAGTTCGCCAAGCGCGCCGCCCACTTCCGCGAGAACCCCGACGCCCTCGGCCTGCCCGACCACATCCTGCCCCTCTTCCCCGCCCGCTTTGTGGATTCGGAACTCGGCGAGATTCCGGAGGGGTGGGAGGTAGGAAAGTTGGGCGATGTACTTACTCAAGTCATCGACCGATGCACCCCATCTGAAGAGACGAGGTCACGCCCCTACGTGCCGATTGAGTGCATCGCCGCTCGATCCCTTCTTCTCACGGAGAGCAAACCTGGCGAAGAGGCTCAGAGTAGTCTTACGAGGTTCCGGGAGGGCGACTTACTCTTTGGAGCTATGCGCCCCTATTTCCATAAAGTCGCCATCGCGCCCTTCGATGGGACAACGCGAACCACCGTATTTGTCTTGCGCCCGCACGACGCACAAGGGTTCGGCTATGCCGCGATGGCACTCCACAACCCAAAGACCATCGAGTACGCGACGAACCACTCGACAGGAAGCACTATTCCGTATGCCGTATGGCAGGGCTCACTTGACGCGATGCCGATCGTCTTGCCACCGCGCTTGGTACGCACTTCGTTTGACCGGTTGGTGCGGCCACTGCTTGACCGGATACCCCCACTGTTCTTCGAGAACCACACCCTCGCCGCGCTGCGCGACGCACTGCTGCCCAAGCTGATCTCCGGCACGCTGCGGGTGAAGGTTGCGGAGAAGTTCGTTCAACGCTATATTTCACAATAGGGAGGTCCCAATGGAAAAGCACGATTCTCAAGGCCAAAAGACGCTCGGCGCCGCCATTGATGAGATCGTGGCCACGCTTGAATCACTTGACGAGTCGTCCAGAAAGATTGCGGTCAAAGCGGCTTGTGAAAAACTAGGAATTCTGCTTCCCGAGTCGCTTGCGCCAGGGGCGTCGCCTAACCTGCTGCAAGGCCAACCGCCGCACGACACCGCTGCAGTTCCCAAGCAGACGACGGTAACACCTGCCGACATAAGGACCTTTGCTCGGCAAAAAAACCCCACAACGGCAATCGAAAAGACTGTTCTTGTGGCGTACTACCTATCCGAACTGTTACCCCCTGAACACCGGAAGGCCGACATCGATAAGAACGACCTTCAACACTATTTCAAACAAGCCGGCTTTCCTCTACCGAAAAGACCGGAACAAGCACTAGTAAATGCTCGGCATGCAGGGTACCTTGATCCCGTCGGAGGCGGCAAGTATCGCCTCAATCCCGTAGGCCACAATCTGATTGCACATCAGCTGCCGCGCCAAGGGAAGGGTCCTAAGCAACAGCGTATGTCTACGCGGGGACGAGCCCGGAGGAAAACGCGTCCGAGCTAGTACTACGGGCGATCCTCGAGCACATGGAAGAACTAGACCGCCTTAGAGAACAACTCGACGGCTTCAGTCGGCATTTGAGGAAACTCAAGACCACACGAATTAACACCGAGAGGGACAAGAAGTACGTCCGGGACCTAGTTACAGAATACTTTCGCGAACTGCGACCGGTCCTAGCGGACTTCTGCGGCTCAGAAACTGAACTGCACCCTCTAGATACCGCGATGCAGGAATTGCTGCGGTGCACCCAGAAGCAGGCTTCGGTGCAGCGGTACCGCGACTTGATACGTTCATGTCAGTCCACACTTAATGACCTGGAAGTTCGTCTGGTTAAAGAAGCGCAACGCCTGAGTACGCATGTTGCCATTGGATCAGAGGAAACCCTTATTTTGGCTACCTTGCAAAAGGTAAACCCCTCAGCAGCTGCAGCATATGCGCAGGGATTAGAGGATTTACGAGCCGCCAACAGGAAATCATGGCGTGGCACTATCGTTGAGCTCCGTGAGGCATTGCGAGAGACGCTGGACACTCTGGTACCTGACGATGAAGTCAAAGCGCACCGTGGTTTTCAACCTGAAGCTGGCACAACTCACCCTACGATGAAACAGAAGGTCGAATTCCTCCTTCGCTCTCGACGGGCGACGAAATCACAGGCAAAAGCTGCCGCAGATAGTGCTGACGTGGTTGACCAGGCGGTGGCAAGGTTTGTTCGATCGGTATACGACAGAGCATCCACCGGCGTTCACAACGAGGTCTCTAAAGATGAAGCCATACGCTTGAAGAAGTATGTGACGATAGTGTTAGCGGAGCTTTTGGAGGTCAGAGAGTGATTGCCGAATCCACCGTCGAAGCCGCCGCGCTGGCCTGGCTGGAAGCCATCGGCTGGCGCATTGCCCACGGTCCCGACATGGCACCAGGCATGCCGGCGGCCGAGCGGCATAACTACGGTGAGGTGGTGCTGGCGCGGCGGCTGCGGGACGCGTTAGCGCGGCTGAACCCTGACTTGCCCCCTGAGGCGCTGGAGGACGCCCTCCGCAAGCTCACCCGGCCAGAGGGCGCAGACCTCCTTCAGCGCAACCGCGCCGTGCACCGGCTGCTGGTTGACGGCGTGACGGTCGAGTACCGCACACGCGAGAGCGAGGTGCGCGGCGCGCAAGCCCGCGTCATTGACTTCGACGACCCGGAAAACAACGACTGGCTAGCGGTCAACCAGTTCACGGTGGTGGAGAACAAACGCGAGCGGCGACCGGATATCGTCCTCTTCGTGAACGGCCTCCCGCTCGGGGTGATGGAGCTCAAGAACCCCGCTGACGAAGAGACCACGATCTGGACGGGCTTCCGACAGTTCCAAACCTATCAGACCGAGATTCCATCGTTATTCATCCCGAACGAGGTGCTCGTCACCTCGGACGGGGTCGAGGCCCGCGTCGGTGCGCTGGGCGCGGGGCGGGAGTGGTTCAAACCGTGGCGCACGATTACAGGCAAGACCCTCGCGGACGAGCACCTACCCCAGCTCCAGGTGGTGATCGAAGGGCTCCTTTCCCCACGGCATCTTCTGCAACTGGTCCGCGATTTCATCGTGTTCGAGGATGACGGGAGCGGCCAGCTCGTGAAGAAGATGGCCGGGTACCACCAGTTCCACGCGGTGCAGGTGGCGGTGGAGGAGACGCTCCGCGCGGCCGAGCTGCGGCGGGAAGCGGTCCGGGTGGCGGAGGAGATGGGCTGGTATGAGGCGGGTCGGCGGCCCGGCGGGAAGCCGGGCGATCGCAGGATCGGCGTGGTGTGGCACACGCAAGGGGCGGGGAAGAGCCTGACGATGGCGTTCTACGCGGGACGGATCATCCGCGATCCAGCGCTGGGGAACCCCACGATCGTCGTCCTCACTGACCGCAATGACCTCGACGACCAGCTGTTCACCACGTTCTCCCGCTGCCAGGATCTCCTCCGCCAGCCGCCGGTGCAGGCCCAGAGCCGGGCCCACCTGCGGGAGCTCCTCTCGGTTCAGGCGGGCGGGGTGGTGTTCACCACGATCCAGAAGTTCTTCCCCGACGAGAGGGGCGACCGCCACCCGACGCTCTCTGAACGCCGCAACATCGTGGTCATCGCCGATGAGGCCCACCGCAGCCAGTATGACTTCATTGATGGGTTCGCGCGCCACATGCGCGACGCGTTGCCCCACGCGTCGTTCATCGGGTTCACCGGAACGCCGATCGAGAAGACGGACGCCAACACCCGAGCTGTGTTCGGTGACTACATCAGCGTCTACGACATCCAACAGGCCGTGGCCGATGGGGCAACGGTGCCGATCTACTACGAGAGCCGCCTGGCGAAGTTGGCATTGGATGAGGCAGAGCGCCCGCGGATCGACCCTGAGTTCGAGGAAGTGACCGAGGGCGAGGAGGTCGAGCGCAAGGAGAAGCTCAAGAGCAAGTGGGCGCAGCTCGAGGCGATCGTGGGGGCCGAGCGACGCCTCCGCCTCGTGGCCCAGGACATCGTGGACCACTTCGAGAAGCGGCTGGAGGCGATGGACGGCAAGGCGATGATCGTCTGCATGAGCCGCAGGATCTGCGTTGAGCTGTACCGGGAGATCACCAGGCTCCGCCCGGAGTGGCACGGGGTGGACGATCATGAGGGCGCGATCAAGGTCGTGATGACGGGCTCGGCGTCGGACCCGGTGGACTGGCAGCCCCACATCCGCAACAAGGCGCGGCGGGAGGTGCTCGCCAACCGGTTCCGGGACCCGGCCGACCCCTTCAGGATCGTGATCGTGCGCGATATGTGGCTCACGGGGTTCGATGCGCCGAGCCTGCACACGATGTACCTCGACAAGCCGATGCGCGGGCACGGGCTCATGCAGGCCATCGCCCGCGTCAACCGCGTGTTCCGGGATAAGCCCGGCGGACTGGTGGTGGACTACCTTGGGCTCGCCCCCGAACTGAAGCAGGCGCTTGCCACCTACACCGAAAGCGGCGGCACCGGCCGCACCGCCCTCGACCAAGAGGAGGCAGTGGCTGTGATGCTGGAGAAGTACGAGGTGTGCTGCGATCTCTTCCACGGATTCGACTGGTCCCAGTGGACAAGGGGTGAGCCGGAGGAGCGGCTGAGCCTGCTGCCAGCCGCCCAGGAGCACATCCTCGCTCAGGAGAACGGGAAGGATCGCCTGATTGCCGCTGTGCGCGACCTGTCGCAGGCGTTCGCCCTGGCCGTGCCGCACGAGAAGGCCCTCACCATCCGCGACGATGTTGCCTTCTTTCAGGCCGTGCGGGCCGTCCTCGCCAAACGTGCCCCCGCCGAGGCGCGCCCGGAGGAGGAGCTCGACCACGCTGTCCGGCAGATCATCTCCCGCGCGGTGGCGCCGGAAGGGATGGTAGATATCTTCGCCGCCGCGGGCTTGAAGAGGCCCGACATCTCCATCCTCTCCGATGAGTTCCTCGCCGAGGTGCGGGGGCTCCCCCAGCGCAACCTCGCTGTGGAATTGCTGCAGAAGCTCCTCAAGGGGGAGATCGCTACGCGCCGAAAGAAAAATGTCGTCCAGGCGAGGTCGTTTAGTGAAATGCTCGAGCAGACGATCCGCCGCTACCAGAACCGCGCTATCGAAGCGGCACAGGTGATCGAGGAACTGATCCAGCTCGCCCGGGACATGCGCGACGCAAATAGACGGGGGGAGCGGCTCGGCCTGACGGAGGAGGAACTCGCGTTCTACGACGCGCTGGAGACGAACGATAGCGCGGTGCAGGTTCTGGGCGATGAGACCTTGCAGGCGATCGCTCGCGAGCTGGTTCAGACTGTGCGCAACAACGTGACCATCGACTGGACCCTCCGGGAGAACGTGCGGGCGCAACTGCGGGTGCTCGTGAAGAGGGTCCTGCGCAAGTACGGCTACCCGCCGGACAAGCAAGAGAAGGCAACGCGGACGGTCCTGGAACAGGCCGAGGCCCTGTCGGCCGAGTGGACTCTTGCCTGAACAGGGCAGGGGCAACGTTGGGTCCTGCCCTCCTCTAGGAGGGTGGGCTTAGGCGGTTCAAACAGGAGGTCCGGGGGGCAAGGCTCTCACTCCGTCGGCGCTGACGGCGGCGCGTCGCTCCCGGCACCACCGGCGAACTGGAGCTGCCACAGCGCCCAGAACAGACCCTTCTTGGCGAGGAGCTCGGCGAGCGTCCCCTCTTCAGCAAGCTTGCCCTCGTGGATGACCAAGACCCGATCCGCATTGCGGATCGTGGACAGGCGGTGGGCGATCGCAATCGAGGTCCGGCCCGCCAGCACCCGCTCCAACGCCTGCTGGACCTGGGCCTCGGTCTGGGAGTCGATGTTCGCCATCGCCTCGTCGAGCACGATCAGCTTGGGCTCAGCCGCCACGGCGCGCGCCAACGACAGAAGCTGCCGCTCCCCCACCGATAGCCGCACCCCGCGCTCCTTGACCTGGGTCCCGTACCCGTCGGGGAGGCGGACGAGGTGGTCGTGGACCCCAACCGCCTTCGCCGCTTGCTCGGCGACCTCGGCAGGGACGACCCCGTCCCACATCCGGATGTTCTCCCCGACCCGGTCGGCCCCACGATCGCCACCCGCTAGCCCGGCGCCACGCGGAACGACACGTCCTTCAGCACCCACTCCTCACCGTTGTACGCGAACCACACGTTCTGGAACTCGATCTCCCCCCGCCGGACGGGCGCCCCGAGTCTTGTCAGGGGCGCGACCGATCGCTACGATCCGGGGGATCCACCGCATGACCGCGGCGCGGGGGAAGGGCCGGAACGAGCGGGGGGCCACCCTGGGCCACGAGGCCCAGCTCTGGCAGATAGCCGATGCCCTCCGGGGTTCGATGGACCCGGCCGAGTACAGGCACCTCCTCAGGCTCAGATTCCCCAAGTGCACCTCCCTCCCCGTCGGAGAGGAGCAACCTGGGCTCCAGGCCGACCGGGGCCAGGGCGCCCAACCCTAATTTAGGTTGCACGACGCAATTCAGTGCCCACGTTCGGGTCTCGACCACCCGGTTAGGTCCACCGGTAAACCACAAGGCCTCCTCCCTCCCCTCGAGCAGCGGCGCATTGGCGAGATGCTCGCCGCGGTGGATGAGACAATCGGGGCCGAAGAGCAGCGCAAGGCGTCGCTGCAAAGCCTATTGAGCTCTATGCTCCATCACCTCGTGACGGGAAAGGTGCGGGGACCATTGCCCTTGGTAGAATAGTGCAAGGAGAGGAGGCAAACAGATGGCTCTGTGGCTTGTACGCGCTGGTGCCCACGGCGAAAGTGAACTCCTGGCGCTTGAGGAAAAGGTCGTCGTAGCTAGCTGGCGGCAGTTAGGTGATCTCTCTAATATTGCAACACGCGAAGCCTTGCTAGACCTCTTGAAACGGACTTATCCGGAAGAAAAACTGAAGGCACTTATCAACTGGAACAGCCAGATATGGGCGTTTATTAAGGAGATTCAGGTAGGAGATCTCGTGGCACTGCCGCTCAAGCGCAGACCTGTTATTTTCTTTGGTCGCGTCACTGGGCCGTACCAATATCGTTCAGATTTGCCGCCCGGTGCCAGGCATACGCGACCTGTCGAATGGATTAGAGAAATCCCTCGGGACGTACTTGAGCAAGACCTGCTCTATTCCTTCGGCGCATTCATGACTATCTGTCGTATCCAACGCAACAACGCAGAGGCCCGCATTCGCAGCTTGTTGGAGAGAGCGGCTACAACTCCGACACCCGTGGGAGACAAAGCCATAGAACAGGAAGAAGATGCTATGGCAAATCTGGAAGAACTGGCACTCGATCAGATCCGCCAATTCATCAGCTCCCGGTTCAAGGGGCACCGGCTGACCGACCTGGTCGAGGCCATCTTAGTTGCTCAAGGCTATAAGGTGCGAAAATCACCCGAGGGACCGGATGGCGGGGTTGACATCTTAGCCGGTTCGGGTGAACTAGGATTTGATAAACCCAGGATTGCTGTTCAGGTAAAATCGGGAGATGCCCCGACGGATATAAAGACTGTTCGAGAATTGCAAGGCGCGATGAAGGGCTTACAGGCTGAGCATGGGTTGTTCGTTTCTTGGTCCGGGTTCAAATCCTCGGTGGAAAAGCAGATCGCCCAGCTCTTCTTTGAGATCCGCCTGTGGTCTTCCGAAGATCTGCTCAGGGAAGTCTTTCGCCTTTACGACAAGCTCCCGGAGGAGATCCAGGCGGAGTTGCCGCTCAAACGGATCTGGATACTGGTTCCTACCGCGGAGGAGTAAATATGCCTCTTTCCAGCGAACGCCATACCGTCCAGATGCCGCTCGTGGGCTACGCTGAATAGGCCAGAGGAAGCTTTGCGGCTGCGCCGTCGGGATACCAACCCCCTGCTGTGGGAGGTGTTTCTCCACCAGGTCCAGCGCCTCAACCCCGGCAGCGTGGACGCTCTCCAGGCCGAAGAACTCGGCGAGCGCCTGGCGAGCGTGCGTCCAAGCACCGAGGGCAATCTCCAGGCTTGGGAATACCTGCGCGGGCTGAAGGCCACCTTCGTCCAGGCTGAGCGCCGCGAGCGTACCTTGCGCGTGCTCGACTTTGCCAACCCCACCGCCAAGCTCTTCCACGTGACCCATGAGTTCCGTTTCACCAAGGCGCTCGCGCCATCCGCGCCGATGTGGTCTTGTTCATCAACGGCGCGCCGGTCATCATCGTTGAGACCAAAGCCGCCACGCAGCTGCAGGGCATCGGCGAGGCGCTGGATCAGTTGCGCCGCTACGAGCGCGAAGCGCCGGAACTGATGGCGCTGCTGCAACTCTTCGCCCTCACCCACCTCGTCCAGTTTTACCACGGCGCGACGTGGAACCTCTCGCCCAAGAATCTGTTCAACTGGAAGGAAGAGAGCGCCGGCGCTGATTTCGAGACGCTGGTCAAGACCTTTGTCGCGCCGGCGCGCGTCCTGCGCATCGTGCGCGATTTCATCCTCTTTACCCGCAAGGACGACGAGCTTCAAAAGGTGGTCCTGCGTCCGCACCAGATGCGAGCGGCAACGAGCGCTCGTGCTGGCGAGCGACCCCCATAAGCGCCGAGGCCTCATCTGGCACACCCAAGGCTCCGGCAAGACCTACACGATGATTACCCTCGCCAAGCGTCTCATCGAAGAACCGGTTTTCGAGAACCCCACCGTGCTGATGCTGGTGGACCGCAACGAACTGGAGGCGCAGCTTCTTGCCAACCTGGCTGCGGTGGGCTTGGGCAGCGTGGAGGTCGCGGCGAGCAAGCGCCACCTGCAAGACCTGCTAAAGAGCGACCGCCGCGGGGTGATCGTTTCGATAATTCACAAATTCGATGACATCCCGGCCAACCGCCGCAAGAGTATCTTCGTCCTCATGGACGAAGCCCACCGCACCACTGGCGGCGACCTGGGCAACTACCTAATGGGCGCGCTGCCCAACGCCACCTATCTCGGCTTTACCGGCACGCCCATCGAGTTGGCCGACGCCAACACCCGCGCCATGCTCATCAAGCGCAGCCTGCGCAAGTACGGGTACCCGCCGGACAAGCAGGAGAAGGCGACGCGGACGGTCCTGGAACAGGCCGAGGCCCTGTCGGCCGAGTGGACTCTCGCCTGAACATGGCAGGGGCAACGTTGGGTCCTGTAGGAAGCTTCGGTGGGACGTCCGCCCGGCTGGACAGGTAACGTGGCTCGTCATGGGTGCCATTACCCGAGGGTGAGTACCTTGTTCTGCAGTCTTAAGATTGAGGAGGGCGAAGTGGGCCGACTGGGTATGAAGAACAGGGATGGTAACCGGACCGGGAGGAGGTGCACATGGACAACGTGTACGAGAATGACGTGTACAAGAATGCTGTTGCCGCGCTGAGAGAGACCCTCGCCGAGATGAAGCCGGGGAACCCGCAGTACGACTCAATAGTGACGGCACAGGACGCGGTCCTGGCCCGTTTCCAGCCTATGTTCGACCCCGAAAGGTTGCCCACCCTCACCGCCGACGAATTCAGATCGTTTCTACCCCTCAAGAACAACCGACATTGGAGTGGGCTGCCGAGGATGGGAAGCAGGCTGACTCGGGACATGGACACTCTGCGAAGAGCGCTGGCGGTCCTCCTGGATGAGCATCGGCCCTTGGCCGCCCGACTGGACGAGGCGATCGAGGCCGTAGACGGGATGGGTACCGCTCTCGCCACTGCCATCCTCCTCATCGCATACCCCGACCGGTACGGCGTCTGGAACAGCACTTCGGAAGCGGTGCTGCGACAACTCGGGGTATGGCCAGAGGAGCGGAGAGGGTTGACCAAGGGCAAGCAGTACGAGAACGTCAACCGGCTCCTCCTCAAGCTGCGGGATGATGTCAGCACCGACCTCTGGACCCTCGACGCCCTCTTCGGGTTTATCCGCAATCGGCCAGTGGAGTCCCCGATTGCTGTCACGGAAGAACAGGCTCGTTGGTTTGCCGAGCACATTCAGACCGAGGACTACGCCCACAACGAGCGCAACTATAAGCGGGCAACCCAGTTGTTCATAAGGCGACTCCTGTCTCCGCCCGTTCTTGAATCTGAAGCCTTCCCCAAGCTCCTCGCTGGCTTCTTCAAAGGGACCCTCACGCCTGAAGAACTGGGACTGCCGCCTGATGAGGCAAGAGAGGCCCACACGCTCCTGGAAAGCTCCGGCTTGACACTGTCCAGCGCCATCACCAACCTTCTGGGAGGAAGGTGGGGCGTCCCCCAGTTCATCTGGATACCGAAGGCATGCGAACTCGGGTTCGGAGAAGATCTTCGGCAAGCCCTGACGGACCTCGTGGATGAAGCTCGCCCGCTCGCGGAACGCATCGATGACTTCAGGGCGGCGATGGAAGGGATTCAAATCCGGCTCCGGGACGCCGGGGGGTTCGAACCGAATTGGAAGGTGAATCCCCCGGGGTATCCCATGATCGGCCTCCTGCTCGGAGCCTACGATCCCACGAAGTACACGTTCTACCACGCGGGGCGCCTGCAACAGGGATTGCGTCGGGTAGGAGGGGCCTGGCCGAGCTCATCGGGAGGGAAGAAGTACGCCGACGTCTGCGCCCTCGTCCAGCAAACTTTCCGCTCGCTGCAGGCCCAAAATGTTCCCGTGCGCGATCTAATCGATGCGCAGAGCTTCCTGTTCATCGCGGCCCGGAAGGGACCGGGCAACGGCCCTCCACCTGACCCGGCGGCGCTCCTTGCGAAGCGCATCCTGTGGGACCATGAGCGGGCGGAGTGGCTGGTGAAGACATGTCAGCGTGGCAAGCCGCTCCTCTTCTCTGGCCCTCCGGGAACGGGAAAGACGTTTGTCGCCCGAGAGCTGGCCAAGGTTCTCGCTCGCGACGACGACCACATCCGTGTTGTCCAGTTCCACCCTTCCTATGCCTACGAGGACTTCCTGGAGAGCATCCGGCCTTCGGTCGGGGAGGGTGGGGGACTGCGGTATGAGGTTCGGTCGGGCATCCTCAAGGAACTCGCCCGGGAGGCGGCTGATGCCTCCGATGAGAAGTTCGTGCTCATCATCGACGAGATCAACCGCGCCAACCTGCCACGGGTCCTCGGTGAGGTCTTGTACTGCGTGGAGTATCGCGGAAAGGATGGAGCGATCCGCCTCCCGTACTCGGGCGAGGAGTTCTGGATCCCCGAGAACTTGCTCCTCATCGGCACGATGAATACGGCCGACCGCTCGATCGCCATTGTGGACGCCGCTCTCCGTCGGCGGTTCCTGGAGATCCGGTTCGAGCCGGATCCAGACCTGCTGGAGCGCTGGTGGACCGAGACGCAGGGTGACATGGAAATGGGGGAAGTGGCAGCACACAAGCTCACCGTGCTCAACGAAGAGCTGGTGGGACTCGTCGGATCGCACAGGCTCGTTGGCCACACCTACTTCATGGATCCCCGGATCCCCGAGGACGGGTTCGAACCGGTGTGGGAGTGGCAGCTTGAACCGGTGCTGGCTGAACATCTGTACGCTCGCCCGGAGGAGGTTGACCGACTGCGGGAGGTGTTCTTCGGCACATGAGCGAGCACGTGATCGAGCTCACGGAGTGGGGAGACGGTGCGGCTGTCCCCCTCACCGCGGCGGAGTGCGTAGTCCTAAACCGGCTGGGGGATCGTCTCCGTGTACGATGGACTGGAGACCGCGAGGCGTGGGTAGAGCCACGGGACGGTGTTGTGGGGATCGTGTCCCTGTCGCCCAAGACAACCATCGTCGTGCGCCCAAAGTGGCCCATCCATAGCCTTCTCGAGCTAACAGCATATGCGTACGAAGTGCCCCCGCTCGTTCCGGGAGAGGCGGCCTCCCTGGATCGAACCGGCCCCCAAGATTGGCTCGCACTCCTCCTCACGATCCAGGTTGAGGAGCTCCTCGCTCAGGGGATTCGGCAGGGGTACCGTGAGGTCGAGGATGAGCTCCCCTACGTCCGCGGCCGGATCGCCTTCAGTGCCTTCCGCCCTGCCAGGGAACGAACTTGCCTCATCCCGTGTCGGTTCTCGGACTTCGTGCTCGACACGGTGGAGAACCAGATCATCCGCGGGACACTGGAGCTCCTCTCCACCGCTCCGCTGATTGAGGAGGTGCGGAGGAGGCTTCTCGACACGCTGCGCGCGTTTGCTCAGGTCTCTCTCCAATGGCCGAGCGCTCCCATGTTCGACCGCGTTTCCCTGGATCGCCTGAACCTCCACTACCGGCCCGCGCTAGAGATCTGTCGGCTGGTGATCGAGAGCGTTGGCATCGAGCTCACACCAGGCAGCATCGCTGGGTCGGCCTTCTTCTTCAGCACCCACGAGGTCTTTGAGCGGGCGCTCTTCCGCGCCTTTCACGAGGCGGCGCCAGGGGACACTCGCCGGGGGTCCCAATACGGAGAGCGGATCCGCGTGCTGGAGGGGGGGCCACCGTGGTCCGTGTATTTTCAACCGGACATCATCCTCGGGCCGCGGGAGGTGCCGTGGTTGGTGGTAGACGCCAAGTACAAACGGCCCACGGTCGAGCATCGGGAGGCTGAACGGTTCCTGAGCGGAGACTTGTACCAGGCGTTCACCTACGCCGCCGCTCTCCGGGCGCCGGTGGTGCTGGTGTACCCACAGGTGGATGAGGCCGTCAAAGCGGTGCTGGCGCTCGGGGAGCACCAGGTCACGGTTCGCACCGCGGACATCGGCCACTGCGGCGTGACTGGACTCCGCGGTCTCGCTCATGAGCTGGTGGCCGCCCGGTGGACCTTCAGCCGACCCACGGGATGACGACTGACCGTCCTGACCCGAGGGTCCTGCGGGCGCAAGGCTGTCTGCTTGGGCAGTTCGCCGGGGATGCCCTGGGGAGCCAGGTGGAGTTCATGAGCCCCACGGAGATTCGCACCCGCTATCCGAACGGTGTCCGGGACCTGGTGGGCGGTGGGACATGGGATACCCTCGCCGGGCAGCCCACGGACGACTCGGAGATGGCCCTCGCGCTTGCACGGGCGCTGCTCCGGGTGGGAACCTACGACCCTGGCGAGGCGCGGCAGGCCTACGGGGAGTGGCTCCGCTCGGAACCGTTTGACTGCGGGAACACTGTACGAACGGGGCTTCTCGGATCGCCGAATGTGGCCAGCCAGGCCAACGGGGCGCTGATGCGCGTGAGCCCACTCGGGATCTTCGGTGCAAACCACGACCTCCGGCAAGTGGCGGAGTGGGCCCGTCAGGATGCGGAGATCACGCACCCCAATCCAGTGTGTCTCCAGACGAACGCGCTGTTCGCCATGGCGGTGGCTCACGCCGTCCGCACAGGCTGCAGCCCAATGGAGCTCTACGAGCAGGTTCAGGCGTGGGCTGCCGAGATGGGCGCCCTCGCAACTGTTCGGGACGCGCTCGCGGGCGCCGCGCTCGCTCCCCCGGCGGACTACATGCGACAGCAAGGCTGGGTCCTGATCGCGTTCCGCAACGCGTTCTGGCAGCTCCTGCATGCTCCCAACTTGGAGGAGGGCGTGGTGGACACGGTGCTGCGCGGGGGCGACACGGACACCAACGCTTGCATCGCAGGCGCACTGCTGGGTGCCGTCCACGGCCGGGACGCCGCGCCGGGCCGGTGGGTTAGCGCGATCCTCCATTGTCGGCCCGAGGCCGGCCGGCCAGGCGTTCACCGCCCTCGCCCCAGGCCGTTCTGGCCCACCGATGCACTGACCCTAGGTGCCCAGCTCCTTCTCAGCTAGCCGGGTGGGGGGAAAGACGAGGCCAGGGCTTCTCCGCACGCCGGGCCCGTGGTAAACGGACACGCGAACTCCACGGCGAAACGCCCCCTCGCCCCCCACTGGAGGAGGAGGGGCCGATGGTGAAGGAAGATCGTAGGGGCGCCCCTATCAACACTGAGCATCGTGACGCAGTTCCCGCCCGAGCTGCCAGAAGTTGAGACCACGGTGGGGCGTCCCCGAGCCCTGAGACTGGTTGCTCCGCCTGAGCGTCGCAGCGTCGGAAGTTTCTCCGTAGGGACGAATACCGCTGCGCCAACTCGCGAACGATGCAGAGGAACTCTCGCATTGCTGCCTCAGCGGTGTCTAGCCCATCCTCGCTGATCGGCAACCGTAGCGTGTACTGACCGCTCGCTTGGAACGGAGCGACCCTCATCAAGCGCTCGCGCATCAGGGCAACGTTTTCCCCACGCTTGGCGAGGCGCTCAAAGTATGGCCGTATCTCTGGGAGCGCGTTCCCCTGCATGTCTGGCGGGTAGGCGTAGAGGAGCGTCGTTGGCCCTCCGGTTCGGTACTGAAGCTTGACCGCACAACCCTTGGGAGTGAACTCCACATAGGTTGTTCTGCTTCGCTAACGAACCCTTGGAAGAACCCACGGGCGTAGGGGGGCATCAGGTTCAGGAAGGCTTGCGGATCGAGTGGCGGTTCCACTCGACGTTGGCTCTTCCCCTGACGCGTGAGCTCTGTCTGCCCGACCAATCGAGGGACGAGGACCTTCACATCGGGCCGGACGTACTGGCGGATCTCGACCCCGAGCACCTCGACGGAGACCATCTGCTGATTGAGGAACTCAATCCGGCGCCGTAGCTCGCGGGGAAGTTCATCCGCCACGAACAGCAACCGCACCCTTCCCGTGCGGAGGTTCTCTTCGACCGAGGCCTAGAAATCTTCGATGGCGACGTCCGTTCCCTCGAAGTCCGCGACGGTCCGGTCGAGATCGTCAAGCCCCCCGTAGCGGTCGGCCGCCAGTTAGGTGTGGTAGCTGCCTCTGCTACTCAAGCCAAGGTAGCGAGGCTGCGTGGTGCGAGCTCCCGGTCATGGATTCCGGAGGAGAACGGACTGGGTGGCAGCAACGCCTCGGCCAGAGAGGGTGCGGGAAAGCCCCGCCATGTTGAGCTCGCCGCGCCCATAGATGGCCCTCACTGGTCCGCCGTCGGCGCTGACGGCGGCGCGTCGCTCCCGGCACCACCGGCGAACTGGAGCTGCCACAGCGCCCAGAACAGGCCCTTCTTGGCGAGGAGCTCGGCGAGCGTCCCCTCTTCAGCAAGCTTGCCCTCGTGGATGACCAAGACCCGATCCGCATTGCGGATCGTGGACAGGCGGTGGGCGATCGCGATCGAGGTCCGGCCCGCCAGCACCCGCTCCAACGCCTGCTGGACCTGGGCCTCGGTCTGGGAGTCGATGTTCGCCGTCGCCTCGTCGAGCACGATCAGCTTGGGCTCAGCCGCCACGGCGCGCGCCAACGACAGAAGCTGCCGCTCCCCCACCGATAGCCGCACCCCGCGCTCCTTGACCTGGGTCCCGTACCCGTCGGGGAGGCGGACGAGGTGGTCATGGACCCCAACCGCCTTCGCCGCTTGCTCGGCGACCTCGGGGGGGACGACCCCGTCCCACATCCGGATGTTCTCCGCCACGTCGCCGGAGAAGAGGAACACCTCCTGGGGGACGAGGGCGAGCTTCCGCCGGTAGTCATGGAGGTCGAGCTCGGCCAGGTTCACCCCGTCCACGAGGATCTCCCCCCTCTGGGGACGGTAGAACCCGAGGATCAGGCCCACGATCGTTGTCTTCCCGGCCCCGGTCGGACCGACGATCGCCACCCGCTCCCCAGGAGCGACCTTGAACGACACGTCCTTGAGCACCCAATCCTCGTCGCTGTAGGCGAACCACACGTTGCGGAACTCGATCTCCCCCTGGAGGACGGGGAGCGTGCGGGTGCCCGTCGGCTCCGTAGGCTCGTCGAGGATCCCGAAGATCCGCTCCGCCGCGACCATCGCCGCCTGGAGGATGTTGTACTGCTCGGAGAGGTTCACCATCGGCTGGAACAGCATGCGAATGTAGCTCGTGAACGCGACGAGCGCCCCGAGGGTGAACGCCCCAGCCAGCACCTCGCGGCCTCCGTACCAGATGAGGAGGGCCAGGGCCACGTTCTGCATCACCGAGATCACGGGCCCGAACACGCCGTACACGGTGATCGAGCGCATCTGGGCCCGGAAGAACCTCTGGTTGATGTCGGCGAATGCGCTCATGCTGCGCTGCTCCTGGCGGAAGAGCTGGATGATCGTCATCCCGGACAGGGACTCGGCGATGTAGGCGTTGATCCGGGCGAGGATCCGCCGCGCCGCGCTGTAGGCCTCGCGGGCCCGCTTCCGGAACCAGAACGCGAGCACGAGGATGAACGGGGTGAACGCGAGGAGGAGGAGGGCGAGGCGGGGGTTGAGGTGGAACATGATCCCCAACACACCAGCGATCATGAGGACGTCCTGCAGGAGCCGGACGAGGACCTGGGTGAACACCTCGTTGATCGCCGCGACATCGTTTGTGGCCCGCGTGACGAGCCGCCCCACCGGTTGCTGGTCGAGGTAGCTCATCGGAAGCCGCAGCAGGCGGCCGAACACAGCCCGCCGCATGTCGTACAGGATCCTCTGCCCCGCGTACTGGATCGTGTATACCTGGCCGTAGGTGAAGAGGAACCGTACGAGGAGGAACCCGATGTAGGCGAGGGCGAGGAACCCCAGGATCTGGATCGCCGACGCCCGCAACCGGAGGAGGTCCCCGCTCGGCAGGCCCCGCAACGTTTCTTCGGGGGCCGCGTACCCCGCGGAGGTGAGGCGGAATGCCGTCGGATAGCGGGCGACGAGCTCAGCCTCAGCCCCATCGGGGGGGACAATGAGGAACCGGCGGAGGACCCGCCCTTCCTCCTCGAGCGCCGCGCGCACGGGTTCGGGGAGGGTCCGCCCGTCCACGAGGAACGTGCCCGAATCGTAGGGGATCGCCCCCTCGACGGGGGGAGCATCGGCCCGCACCTCGAGCCACGGCAGGACGAGGACCGTGTCCACCGCCGTCTTCACGACGTAGGGCATCGCGAGCTCGATGACCGTGATCCCCCCCGCAAGGAGGAATGCCGAGATGAAGAGGAGCCAGTACGGGCGGGCGAAGCGGATCATCCGCCGCAGGAGGCGGAAGTCGATCGCCTTGCCGAGCTGCTCGTCCTCGAAGCCGTGGTGGTGTCCGTTCATCGCACGAGGGCCTGCTGGAGTTCGTTCAGCCGCGCGTAGAGCCCTCCAAGGCGCACGAGGTGGCTGTGGTCTCCCTGCTCCACGATCCGCCCTCCGTCGAGGACGATGATGTGGTCCGCCTCACGGACGGCGGTAATGCGGTGGGCGACGACGATCGCCGTCCGCCGCTCCAGGACGCCCCGCAGGTGGCCGAGGATCTCCTCCTCGACCTGGGCGTCCACCGACGACAGGACATCATCGAGGATCAGGATCGGCGCGTTGAGGAGGAGCGCCCGGGCGATCCCCACCCGCTGCCGCTGGCCTCCGGACAGGGTCACCCCCCGCTCCCCGACGATCGTGTCCAGGCCATCGGGGAACGACGCGATCTCCTCGGCGAGCCCGGCGAGGCGCGCTGCCTCCCGCACCTCGTCCTCGCTCGCCTCCGGTCGGCCGTAGGCGATGTTCTCCCGCAACGTGGCCGAGAAGAGGAACACGTCCTGGGGGGCCATCGCGATCTGCCCCCGCAGCTCCCCAAGGTCGAGGAGGCGGATGTCGACTCCGCCGAGGAGCACCGTCCCCGGCGGCGGATCGTAGAGGCGGGGGAGGAGACGGACGAGGGTCGACTTGCCCGACCCGGTGAGGCCGACGACGCCCAAGGTCGTCCCCTCCTCCACGATGAGGTTCACATCCTGCAGGGCGGGGCGAGCTGTGCCGGGGTAGGTGAAGGTGAGATCGCGGAACTCGATCCGCCGGGAGGGCGGCACCGGGAGCGGTTCGGCGGGGCTCGTGATGTCCGGCTCCTCAGCGAAGATCCTGTCCAGCCTCTTCATCGAGGCTGCGCCCTGCTGGAGGGTGTTCACGACCCACCCGATGGCCATCATCGGCCACACCATCATCCCGAGGTAGTTCATGAACGCCACGAGGTCCCCGAGGCTGAGCGTGCCCCCGAGGACGCCCCGGCCCCCGAACCAGAGGATGATCACCGTCCCGAGACCAGCGAGGAACCCCACCGCAGGTTCAAACACGCCCGACACCCGGGTGAGGGCCATGTTCGCCTCCACGTTCTCCCGGTTCGTGCCGGAGAACGCCCCCTCGATCCCCTCCTCCCGCGCAAACGCGCGCAGGAGGCGGATCCCGGACAGGGTCTCCCGCACCCGCTCCGTGAGGGCCGAGAACGCGGCTTGGGCCCGCTCGAACCGGCGGTGGATGAGCCGACCGAACCCCACCACGGCAAGGGTGATGAACGGGAGCGGGATGAACGCGTACAAAGTCAGCATCGGCGAGATCCCGATCATCGCCACGAGGGAGACGGAGATCATGATCACCGCGTCCGAGGCCATGAGGACCCCCTGGCTGCACGAGCGGCGGACGGCCTCGAGGTCGTTCGTGGCATGGGCCATGAGGTCCCCGGTGGAGTGCTCGACATAGTAGGCGGGGGAGAGCTTGAGGAGGTGAGCGTAGAGACGGTTGCGCATGTCCCGCTCGATGAGGCGCCCCGCGCCGAAGAGGAGGATCCGCCACACGAACCGGAACCCGAACACGACCACCGCGATCGCCACCAGGTAGAGGGCGTAGCGGACGAGGTGTTCCCCCGTCCCGGCGACGAGGTCGTCCACCGCACTGCGCACGATGAGTGGGGCGATGAGCTGGAAGGCATCCACCACGAACAGGGCGAGGACGCCTGCGAGCAGGCGCCAGCGGTATCGCCACAGCTCTCGGAAGATGCCACGCATGGGGACCGGGGATTATACGGGATCCTCTCAGCAGGCCAAGCCGAACGCGGGGCGGGAAGTTGATCGTCCTCACCGCGACGGCTACGATGCCGCCGGAGGTGCCATGGCTACAGAACGGGAAATGCAGGTTGGCGCAGAAATGGATACGCGAAAAGGCGTGTACGCGAACCTGGCGGTGATCTCGCACCAGCCGGACGAGTTCTTCCTCGACTTCCTCCTCGTGGATCCCCAGGCCCAGACCCCGGAGCGGGGGCAGGCGATCCTCGTGTCGCGGGTCATCCTTTCCCCCCGCCACATGAAGCGGCTCCACGAGGCGATCGGGGAGAACATCGAGAAGTACGAGAAGAACCTGGGAAAGATCGTCATCCCGCCGAAGCTCGCCTGATCCTGCCTGTCTCAGGCCGCGTGGGATCCCCGCTCCTGCCTCTCCTTGCGTGGGCAGAGGCCGACTGGTATCCTGAAGGTTGTAGTTATCCCATGGAACCGGGGAGGTGAGAAGGGCACGTACTCCCCCTGAGGCACCCGTTATCCTACACCTCGCACAAGGAGGGAGAGATGAAGAGAAACCTGACTAGCCATCTTCTGCTTTTTGTGATTGCACTCGCGGTCTCCGTGGTCGGGTCAGGCCAGGCCATCAAGACACTGGTCGTGGGAATTGAGGCCGACGCGATGACGATGGACCCCGGCAACTTCCGCCATCGGGAGACGGAGACGATCCTCCGCAACATGTTCGATGGTCTGGTGACGCGAACGCCGGAGGGCCGGATCGTGCCCGAGCTCGCTGTGTCCTGGGAACGCCTCTCGGACAGGGAGTGGGTGTTCCACCTGCGGGACGGGGTGACGTGGCACGACGGGACGCCGTTCACGGCCGAGGACGTGGTGTTCACGGTCGAGCGCACGGTGAAGGAGGGGAGGATCGGCGGGCTGACCTCACCCCGCAAGAGCCTCCTCGACCCCGTGACGGATGCCGTGGCCATCGGCCCGCTCACTGTCAAGCTCATCACCTCGGTCCCGTTCGCCGCACTCCCGTCGTTCCTCCCCCATACCCTGATCGTGCCCAAGCACTACGTGGAGGCAGTCGGCGACGCCGAGTTCGGGCAACGGCCGATCGGCAGCGGGCCGTTCCGGTTCGTGCGCTGGGACCGGGGGCAGCAGGTGGTGATGGAGCGCTACGACGGGTACTACGGCGGCTCCCCGGACCTGCCACCGGTCGGACCGGCGAAGCTCGACCGGGTCATCTTCCGGATCCTCCCTGAGACCTCGACCCGCATTGCCGCGCTCCGCGCCGGCGAGATCCACATCGCGACCCGGATCCCGGTTGACCTGATTGCCGAGGTGGATGCCGATCCCAACCTCGCCGTGCTGAGCGTGCGCGGGACCCGCAGCACGTTCCTGGAGATGAACGTCAACAAGGCCCCCTTCGATGACGTCCGCGTGCGGCGGGCGATCAACTATGCGATCGACGTGGACACGATCATCAAGTTCATCCTCGACGGATTGGCCACGCCCATCCCCACGATCATGTCGCCCGACTCCCCGTTCTACGCCCCCATCGCCCCCTATGGGTACGACCCAGTGAAGGCAAAGGCCCTCCTCGCCCGCGCTGGCTACGGGAACGGGTTCAGCGTGACCATTGATACGCAGGCCCATTTCCAGGATGTGGCCCTCGTCATCGCCGAGATGCTGCGCGACGTGGGGATCGACGCCAAGGTTCAGGTATGGGAGTGGGGCGTCCTCCAGGCGGAGCTCCTCGCCGGGACGCGGATGATGCACCTCGGGGACTGGGGGAACTCGACCCTCGAGCCGAACGACATCATGATCCCCAAGCTCGTGACCGGGGAGCGCGGGAACTTCAGCGGGTACTCGAGCCGCGTGCTGGAGGCCTTGATCGACCTCGCGGAGCGGGTGACGGTGGACCCCGAGGTCCGTCGGGTGGCCTACCACATCGCGCAACAGGTGATCTACGACGACGCACCGATGGCGTTCCTGTGGGTCGCGCAGGAGTCCTACGGGGTGAACGCGCGGGTGGTCGGGTGGAAGCCAAGTCCGGATAGCCGGATCAACCTCCACGACGTGGACCTGATCCTGTAGATGGGCTCGGGGAGGGGCGATCGGCGCCCCTCCCCACTCCTTCTGTGTCCGGCTACATCCTGCGACGGCTGGGGCAGGCGGTCCCCGTGCTCCTCGGGGTGACGTTCGTTGTGTTCCTCCTCATGTACCTCACCCCGGGGGACCCGGTGCAGCTATTCATGGGTCAGGCGGGGATAGTGTCCCAGGAGGAGATCGAGCGTGTCCGCCGCGAGTTCGGCCTGGATCGCCCATTTGTCGAGCAGTACGGCCGCTTCCTGGGGGGGATCCTGCGCGGGGACCTCGGTCAGTCCATCATCTACCGCCGCCCGGTGGCGACCCTGATCGCGGAACGGCTCCCGGCCACGATCGAGTTGACTCTGTTCGCGTCGCTCATCGCCCTCCTCGTGGCGATCCCAGCGGGGGTGGTCGCCGCCGTGCGGCGCAACACGTGGCTCGATGCGATCGGGACGACGGTCTCCCTCCTCGGGGTGTCCCTGCCCGGCTTCTGGCTGGCCCTCGTCCTCATCCTCGTGTTCTCGGTGACGCTCAAGGTGCTCCCCGTGGCGGGGCGGGCATCCTATGGCACTGGCCTCCACTGGCAGACAGGTTTCCTGCTCCTGGACGCGATTTTGCAGGGCAACTGGCCAGCGTTCGTGGACATCCTGCGGCACCTGGTGATGCCTGCCCTCGCCCTATCGGCAGGGATGATGGCGATGACAATGCGCCTCACCCGGTCGAGCTTGCTTGAAACAATCCATCAGGACTATGTGCGCACGGCGCAGGCCAAGGGCCTGCCCCAACGACGGGTCATCCTCCGCCATGCCCTCCGCAACGCCCTGCTCCCGGTGGTGACCGCGATCACCCTCAACGTGGGGGCACTGCTCGGCGGGAACATGGTGGTGGAAACCGTGTTCAGTTGGCCAGGCCTGGGGCGGCTGGTGGTGGACGCGGTGGAGAGCCGCGATTACCCCCTCATCCGCGGTTGCGTCCTCGTGTACGCGGTGACCTACGTCTTCCTCAATCTGATCGCCGACCTGTCGTATGCGGCGCTCGATCCGCGCGTCGCGGCGGGAGGAGGGAGGAAGTGAGGGGCCGGGCGTGGCGCGCGTTCCGGCGTAACCGCCTCGCCCTCGTGGGGGCGGGGCTGGTGGGGGCGTTCACCCTCATCGCCCTCCTCTCCCCGTGGATCGTCCCCCACGACCCGACCCGGGGGGACCTCACCCGGCGCCTCCAGCCGCCCGCCGTGTCCGCCAGGGGGGACTGGAGCTATCCGCTGGGGACGGACAACTTGGGGCGGGACCTCCTGAGCCGGATCATGGCGGGGTCGCGCGTCTCGCTCTCGCTTGGGCTGCTCGTGATCGTTGTCTGCACTGTGGTCGGGGTCAGCCTCGGCCTCATCTCCGGCTACGTGGGAGGATGGGTGGACACAGTGATCCAGCGCACGGTGGATGTCCTGCTGGCATTCCCGTACCTGATCTTGGCGATCGCGCTCATGGCCCTGTTCGGTCCGGGCTTCCTGAACATGGTGATCGCGCTGGCGTTCAAGGAATGGACCACCTCGTGCCGGATCGTGCGCAGCGAGGTCCTGACTATGAAAGAGGCGGCGTTCGTCGAGGCAGCCCGCGCCATCGGCGCTACACCAACCCGGATCCTGTTCCGCCATCTCCTCCCCAACGTGATCCCGTCCGCGATCGTCATCGGAACCCTCCGCGTGGGGTGGGTGGTGCTGATGGAGGCCTCACTGTCGTTCCTCGGATTGGGGATTCAGCCCCCCCAAGCGAGCTGGGGGACGATCATCGCCGACGGCCGGCAGTACCTGTACTCGGCACGGGGATGGTGGATCTCCACCTTCCCCGGGATCGCGATCTTCCTGTTCGTGCTGGGGATGAACCTGTTCGGGGAGGGGCTGCGGGACGCCCTCGACCCGCGCCTCACCGGGGTCCCCCTTCCCGAATGACACTAGCGGGGGGAGGCGATGATCCCCCCGCCCACCACCTCCTCCCCGCGGTAGAACACGGCCGCCTGGCCCGGAGTGATCGCCCGCACCGGATGCGCGAACCGAACGCGGGCCTCCTCCCCCGCGAGTTCGACCTCGGCCGGGGTGGCGGGACTGCGGTACCGGACCTGGACTTCCGCTCTGAACCGCGCTCCCGGCGGTGCCCCCGCGATCCAGGAGAGATCCGTGGCCACGAGCTCATCAGCGTACAGGGCGCTCTCCGGTCCCACGATCACCGCGTTCGTCCTCCCGTCGAGGGCCACCACGTACAGGGGCTCCGGGGAGGACAGGCCGAGGCCGCGCCTCTGGCCCACGGTGTAGTGGGGGAGGCCCCGGTGCTCGCCGAGCAAGCGACCGCGCAGGTCGAAGATCGGGCCGGGCGGGGCATCCGCGATGAGGGACGGAATACCGTCAGGCGCGAAGCACAGGTCCTGGCTCTCCCGGAGCCGGGCCGCCGTCAGGCCGAGGGCTTTCGCGAGGGCCTTGACGTCGGGCTTCGTCCGCTCGCCCACCGGGAACAGAGCGCGCGCGAGCTCGGACCGGCGGACGCGGTAGAGGAAATAGGACTGGTCCTTAGCGGGGTCGGCCCCGCGCCGGAGGTAGGCCCCGTCTACGGCGTGATGGATCCGGGCGTGGTGCCCGGTGGCGACGAACGCGATCCCACGCGCCTCCGCCTCCCGAACGAGGAGGGAGAACCGCACCTCGCGGTTGCAGACCGCGCACGGGTTGGGGGTGAGGCCGCTTCGGTAGGCGGCGAGCGCGGGCTCCACGACGAGCCGGTGGAACTCCGCCCCGACCTCGACCACCTCGTGGGGGATCCCCAGCTCGCGAGCGGCGAGGGAAGCCGCATCCACCGAGCAACACGGGTTCTCCCGTCGCCCGGCGGGATCCCAAAGCCACAGGGTCAGGCCGTGGACCTCGTAGCCCGCCTCACGGAGGAGGTGGGCAGCGATCGTGGAGTCCACCCCTCCCGATAGCCCCACCAGCACCCGCTGCGCCATCCACGGTCACGTCTCGTGCGCGATGGGAATAACGCACAGGAACTCAAGCGATCCGGGGCCGGTGTTCCGGAACTGGTGGTGCTCCCCAGGCGGGACGAACACCACGCTCCCCGTACCGATCTCGACCGGGCCGGTAGGGGTGAGGACGGTCCCCGTCCCACGGAGGACGATCACCCCGTGCTCGAACGGATGGCTGTGGGCCGCGGTGTGGCCACCGGGGGCCAGGGTGAACTGGCGCACCGCAAACGTCGGCGCCCGATCGGCCGGCCCGATCAGGACCCGCTTCTGGACGCCCACGATCCCCGCCCCGTTCGACATATCCCGCACCTCGATGTCGGCGATCCTCTTCACGGTGGCCACCTCTACCTCCTTCACACCACGTTGGCCAGGAGCGGCACGTACAGCTCGCCCGGGGTGAGGGCCCCGTGGAGCCCCCTCAGCTTGAACTCCTCCGTCGGCCAGAGGAGGAACTTGCGCTTCTGCGACAGGACGAGGAGGTCCCCGAGGAGGGCCCGCACGGCCGGGGTGGGTTCGTCGAGCCCCCACAGCTTGCGGGCCAACGCCTCCTCGACCGACAGGACGGCGAACTCGTTGGGAAACGAGCGAGAGAAGAACGCCTGCACCTCCTCCTCGTGCCCGCGCCGCACAAACAGGTACGAGGCGCGGGGATCCCCGACCGGGGGGAGGAGGAGCCCATCCCGCAGCGCAGGATGAGTGGGGCAGGAAACCATGTCGGCCACGGGATCCGCCTCGTAGAACCCGTGATCGGCGGTGACGAGGACGGTCGTTCCCCGGGGCAGCATCGCGCACGCCTGGCCCAGGATGCGGAACACGTGGGCCACCTCCAACTCGAAGGCCTGGGTGGTGGGACCGTACACGTGGCCGAGGCTATCCGTGGATGGCCAGTACACGCTGAGGAGAGCCGGCTTCGGGCCCCGCCCCGCGTGGGCGATGTGCATGAGGAGGTCGGACGAGGTGAGGTAGGGCACCGTGCGCTCCACCCCCTGGTACAGGGCGCGGGACAGGCCCGAATCCACGAGGTACTTGGGGAGGAAGAGGGTCGTCGCCACCCCCGCTGCGGCCAGTCGTTGGTACACGGTGCTCGCCGTCAGCACACGCTCGGGAGGAATGCCCAGCTTCTCCAGCGCGTTGTCGCGGCCACCGGGTGTGGTGAGGCGGATCATGTCCACCACCGACCCCACCTCGGACCAGAACAGCTTGTACCCCAACACCCCGTGGCCGATCGGGCTCAAGCCCGTGGAGAGGGAGGAGAGGGCCGCGGTGGTCGTGGAGGGGAACACCGATGTGAGGGGGAGGTAGTGACCACCGACGAGGAACGGGCCGAGATCCACCACCCCCTTCTCGCGCAGTGCCTCCAGACTGTGGTAGCCGAGCCCGTCCACGATCACGCTCATCACGACCTCGGACGAGGGGAGGCCGAGCTCCGCCTTGAGGGAGGGGCCCGTGGGGGAGAGCCCGAACAGGGCCTCTATCGTCGCTGGGACGGCGAGGAGGGAGTACCGTTCGTAGTGGGGGCGGTGACCGCCTGTTTCGTCCAGGATGCGTTTCAGTATCTGTTGACGGTCGCTCATGGTCTGGGGCATTATAGCCGTCAGCCCCCGTGGTCCGGTGGAGAGACGCGATGCCGACCTGTCCGAAGCTCGACGATAACCTGGCCCGCTGCCCGTGCACCTGGCCCACGTGCCCGCGCAAGGGGAACTGCTGTTCCTGCCTCTCTTACCACCTCGGCCAGGGCGAGCTCCCGGCGTGCGCGTTCCCCCCGGAGGTGGAACGGACCTACGACCGTTCGTTCCGCCGGTTCGCGGAGCTCCACCGATGAAGAACGCGCTCGTGGCGAAGATCCTGTACGAAGTGGCGGACCTCCTCGAGCTGGAGGGGGTCCCGTTCAAGCCCCGAGCCTACCGGAGGGCGGCGCGGGCGATCGAGGACTGTCCGACGCCGATCGAGGACCTCGCGGCGGAGGGGCGGCTCACCGAGATCGCCGGGGTCGGGGAGGCGATCGCGCAGAAGGTGGCGGAGATCGTGGCCACGGGGAGGCTCACCTACCACGAGGAGCTGAAGGCGAAGCTCCCCGTGGAGCTGCGCGCGTTGACCCAGGTCGAGGGGATTGGGCCGAAGACGGCCCGCCTCCTGTATGAAGAGCTCGGGATCCGGAACCTGGCCGACCTCGAACAGGCCGCGGCGGAAGGGCGGATCCGCCACGTGAAGGGCCTCGGGGAGAAGACGGAACAGAAGATCCTGCGGGGGCTGGCCGAGACGCGGGGGGCGGAGAAACGGGTCCTCCTCGGCCGGGCGTGGCCCCTCGCCCGCCACCTCGTGGAGCAGCTCATGGCGACCGGGCTCTACCGGCGCGTGGAGCCTGCGGGCTCGCTGCGGCGGGGGAAGGAGACGGTGGGCGACCTCGACCTCCTCGCCGTGTCCGACCGCCCGGACGAGGCGGTGCACGCGTTCTGCTCCCTCCCCGACGTGGCGGAGATCCTCGCCCAGGGGCCGAAGAGGTCCTCGATCCGCCTCAGCGACGGGTTTCAGGTGGACCTGCGCCTCGTCCCCGCGGACGCGTTCGGTGCAGCGCTCCAGTACTTCACCGGCTCGAAAGAGCACAACATCCGCCTCCGCGAGCGGGCGGTGGCCCGGGGGTGGAAGCTCTCCGAGTACGGGCTCACCTCCGCGGACGGGGAGGTCCTCGCCGGAGCGGACGAGGAGGGGATCTACCGGGCGCTCGGCCTCGCCTACATCCCGCCCGAGCTGCGCGAGGACCGGGGCGAGATCGCCGCTGCGGAGGCGGGCACCCTCCCCGAGCTCGTGGACGCGCGCCGGGTCCGGTGCGACCTCCACGTGCACACTGATTTTTCGGACGGGGAGGCGAGCCTCCCGGCGATGGCCCGCGCCGCCGCGGAGCGCGGGCTCAGGGCGATCGCGATCACGGACCATCTCCGGTTCGCCCAGGCCATCCCCGGGCTGTCCGCCGACGACCTCCGCCGCCAGATCGAGGAGGTGCGCCGGTTGAACGAGACGGGCCTAACGCTCCTCACGGGCGTCGAGGCGAACATCGCCCGCGACGGGACGGTGGATGTCCCCCGCGACCTCCTGAAGGACCTCGACCTCGTCATCGCCTCCGTGCACACCCACCTCCGGCTGGGGAGGGCGGAGATGACGGACCGCCTCCTGCGGGCAGTGGAGGACGAGGGGGTGGACATCCTCGGCCATCCCACCGGCCGCCTGATCGGAGAGCGCCCCCCCTGCGAGGCGAACTGGGACGAGGTGTTCCGCCGGGCAGCGAAGACGGGGACCGCGCTCGAGGTGAACGCCCATCCCCAGCGGCTCGACCTCGGGGCGGAGCTCATCCGACGGGCGATCGGGTTCGGGGCCCGGCTCGCGATCGGGACTGACGCCCACGACGTAGGCCACTTCGACTTCCTCGAGTTCGGGGTCATCACCGCCCGTCGCGGCTGGGCGACGGCGGAGCATGTCTTGAACACGCTTTCCGTGGAGGACCTCCTCGCTGCCCGCAAGCGCGGACGGTGAAGGGGCGGTTTGCACCCGCCGCGCCCCGGGCGGTACGCTCGGCCCGGAGGTGGCGCGATGAAGGTGCTCGGCATCGTCGGCTCGATGCGCAACGAGGGGAACACGGGCCAGCTGGTGGAGGCGGTCCTGAGCGCCGTCAAGGAAGCGGAGCCCCGGATGCGGACGCAGACCGTGCACCTATCCGAGCTCGAGATCGGGCCCTGCCAGGGCTGCTACGAGGTCTGCGCCAAGACGCCCTACAAGTGTGTGGTCAAGGACGATTTCCCGGGCCTCGTCCAGAAGATGGAGGAGGCGGATGGCCTCGTGATCGGGTCCCCGCTCTATTTCCCCGTCCCCTCGCGACTGGTGGCGGTGTGTGAGCGCTTGGTGTGCCTGGCCTACTTTCACGACCTGCGCCGCCACAAGGGAGCCCACCTCCTCGAGGACAAGCCGTGCGCCCTCGTGGCCGCGACCGGGGGCACGGATCCGCGGGACGTCTTCCAGTATCTGTTCCAGTTCGCCGTGTCCGTGCGCATGACCCCGCTCACTGTGAAGCGCTACCCGTACTACGGCGTGGCGGGCCGGGGGGACCTCGCCAAGGACGAGGAGAAGCCCTTCGAGGGGGCGCAGGAGCTGGGCCGGCTCCTCGCCGCAGAGGTCGAGGGGTAGTCGGGCGATGTGCCGGCTCGTCGGGGCCCTCGCCGGAACACCGTTCCCCCTCCGCCGGTACCTCATCGAGGATCACGGCCTCCTCGCACTTAGCCTCCGCGGAGCGAAGGCCCCCCACCGCGATGGCGTGGGGTGGGCCTACCGCGACGCCCGGGGTCGGATGAGGCTCCATCGCTGGGGCGGGGGAGCTCTTGCTGGGAACGACGGGCTCCCCGGGGATCCGTCCCCGGAGGCGACGCTCCTCATCGCCCACGCCCGCAAGGCCTCGCCCGAGTACCGGGCGATGCGGGGGGCGATCCATGCCCACCCCCTCGTTCGGGACGGGGTGTTCCTCGCCCACAACGGGACCGTGCGGGATACGGCTCCCCTCGGGGACAGGAGCGGGACGGACTCCCAGCTGATCCTGGACTGGCTCGCCAGGGCGTGGCATCCGCGGACCCCGGACCGGCTGGTCGAGGCGCTGCGGGAGCTCGTCGGGCTCGTCCGCGACTACACCGCCCTCAACCTCCTCCTCACCGACGGCTCCGCCCTCTACGCGTTCTGCTGCCACACCCGGGATCCGGACTACTACACCCTCCATCGGCGCGTGGAGGACGGGGCCGTGGTCGTGGCGTCCGAACCCGTGAACGGCCGGGCGGGGTGGGAGCCCATGCCGAACGGGACCCTCCTCGCCGTGGGCCCGGAGGGGGGAGCGAGGACGTACGATGTTGTCCACGGAGGCGCTCCGGGACTGGGCTAGCGATCGCGACCGTCGCGCGGGGAGATGAGCCCCCTCACGGTTGGGCGTGGATCCCCGGAGGGATCATCCGGAACTGGGACCACGTATAGCCCTGCACCTCCAACCGCTCCCGGATCCCGGCGAGGGTGTCGGCGGGGAGGGTGGGGGTGGGGGTGCGGCTCAGGATCCAGCCGTAGCTGCGGCTGGGGTGACCGACGACGGCGTAGCTGTAGTCGGGCGCGAGGTCAATGACCCAGTAGTCGGCGGGGAAGAACCGGAGCCCGAGGAAGTTCACAAAGCTCACCTTGAGCTTGGCGGGGACCTGCGGGTCAGGGACCCACGCCCGGCCGCGGGCCTCGATGCGCTGGCCGTCAGAGGAGAAGCACGCATTCACGACCTCGACCTGCCCATTCGGGAGGAGGGTGTAGGTGGCCGTCGTCCCCTGGGCGCAGTCCCGCTCGAACGTGGTGGGGATGCTCGCCACCGCGTACCACGTCCCGAGGTAGCGGGGGAGGTCAAGCTCCTCGACAACGCGCAGCGGCGGCTTCGCCCCCAGGATCCCCGTCAGGACCACGCCCACAACAAGGGCAGCCACAATCCAGAACGAAACGTTACCCTGTCCCATCCCGATCACCTCGCCCGATCGTACAGCTCTCCCCTGCCTCGGACCAGTCCCGGCGCTCACCCTTCTCGGGTAGGATCCGCCCATGGAGCGCGCACGGGAGCTTGGGCAGAGGTACGTGGGCCAGCCGGGGGTGATCGGGGTGTACCTCGTCGGCTCGGCGAGCCGACCGTTCCGGGACCGGATCTCCGATTACGACCTCGAGGTTGCGGTGGAGGACGAGGCCTATGAGCAAATCGGGCTTGAGGAGCGGCACGTGTTCGCAATCGAGGATGGGCCACCGCGGCGGGTGGACCACGAGTTCTACCTCCGGCCGTGGAGCGAGCTCGTGGCGATGGAGTGCTCGACCCTCGACCTCGACCACTACCCGTTCCAGCACGCGGTGATCCTCCACGATCCCCAGCGGAGGCTCGTTGAGCTCTTCCCCCGTCTGGCAGCGCTGCCGGCTCAGGTGCAAGCGACACGGGTGCGGGTCCATTATTTGGAGACAGCCTTCGCCCTCGGCCGGGCGGCGAAGTGCCTCGACCGGGGGAACGACCTCGCCACGCGGCTCGTCCTCGGGGAGGGGGGCGTGGCGCTGACGAAGCTCCTCGCCGTGGCCAGCGGCTCGTGGGCCCCGACCCGCCATTGGGCGGCGGAGGAGCTACGGATCCTCGGCGTGCCGGAGGAGATCCCGGCCCGGATGGCGGCCCTCCTCTCCGCCCCCACAGCGGAGGGGATCAGGGAACTCCAGGGGGCCGTCCACGCCTGGCTCGATCACATGGGGATCTCGCACCACCGCGATCGGATGGGCCTTATCCGCTGGGCGTTCCTCACCGCGGAGGGCAAGGCAGCGTTCCGCACCTGGGGGGCCCGCTAGGGGAGAACGGGCGACGCGCGAGAAAGAGGCGCCTAGAACTGTGAAAGGAAGCGGATATCGTTCTGGTAGAACGGGCGGATATCCTCGATCCCCCAGCGGAGCATCGCCATCCGCTCCACCCCAAGCCCGAACGCGAACCCGCTGACCTCCTCCGGATCGTAGCCGACCTCGACCAGGACCGCCGGGTCTACCATCCCCGCCCCCATGATCTCCAGCCAGTCCCCCGGGGGGCGGCGGATGTGGACCTGGGCCGACGGCTCGGTGAACGGGAAGAAGTCCGCGGAGAAGCGCATCTCGTACCCAGGGCCGAAGAACGCGCTCACGAACTCCCCGATGATCCACTTCAGATGGGCCATCGTGAGCCCATGCTCCACCCACAGAAGCTCGATCTGGTGGAACACCGGGGAGTGGGTGGCATCGGGGTCGTCCCGCCGGTAGCAGCGGCCTGGGCACACGATCCGCACCGGGGGGGGCTGGGACTTCATGACCCGGATCTGCACCGGCGAGGTGTGCGTGCGGAGGAGGAGGCGATCCTCAATGTAGAACGAGTCCCAATCGTCCCGCGCGGGGTGATCGGCCCCGATCGCGAGGGCCTCGAAGTTGTAGTAGTCCGTCTCCACCTCGGGCCCGCTCGCCACGTCGAACCCGAGCTTCTGGAAGATGCCCTCGATCTCGAGGCGGACCTGGGTCAGGGGGTGGAGCCGCCCCAGCGGCCGCCACGTCCCGGGGAGGGAGAGGTCGTACCGCTCAGCCTGGAGCCGGGCTCCGATCGCCTCCCGCTCCAGCGCCCCCCGACGGTCGTCGAGCGCCGCTGTGATCTCCCCCTTGAGGGCGTTGAGGAGCTTCCCGGCGGTGGCCCGCGCATCGGGGGGAAGGGCGCGCAGCGCGTCGAAGAGCGACGTGACCGAACCCTTGCGGCCGAGGAACCGGACCCGCAGCGCCTCTAGCGCTTCCGGATCATGGGCGGCGGCGCTCGCCTGCGCCCATTCCATCCGCACCTTCTCGCACCGCGCCTCCAACTCGTCGAGGGTCATGGGGCCCAATTATACGCGTCCAGGTGCGTGGTGGGGGCGAACGGCCACCTGAACCCACTCCGGGTCGGCTCGTGCTCCCCCGGCCGAAGACACCCCCGCCGGTCTGGCACCCCGTGAGGCCACGAAAGTTGCGCCTACATGGTTTTCCGATGGTGCAGGCCGATGACATCGATCACCGGCATGGTAAAGAGGATGCCGGTCCCTGGATCGTTGAGCCTCCCGGCCTCGATCAGGGCCCTGACGATCGGTCCGCTCTTCTCTTCTTCGGTCAGTATGAAGATGACCTCTTTTGATGATTCGATGTGCAGGTCGAAGAATTTTCTGAACTCCTTCTCCCCTGTTCCCCGTCCGAACAGGATGGTAGCCCCCAAGGCCCCCGCCTTCTTCGCTTCTTCCACGACGTGGTCAGCCTGCCCTCGTACCACGACAGCGATCACAGCGATGATCTGCATAACTAGACCCCCTATTATTCTCTGCTCACCAGCTAGATCCCACTGAACATCCCCATCACCAGAACGGAAACGGCACTGCCGAGTGAAGTAAGACCCACCAAGCCAAACCCGTTCAACAACGGGTCGCTACCGGCAATGACCTTGGAAAGGCCGATGCCGATCGCCATGCTGATGGGAATGTTGATCGGACCAGTTGTGGCGCTGGCGGAATCAAAGGCAATGCCCACGATGCCCGCTGGGGCGAAATACGTGAGCACAATGCTAACCAGTAGGAGAGGGATGATAATCTTCGCTGAGGGGATCCGGAAGAGGATCTTGGCGATGCCGAGCGACATCCCGACGCCAAAGCCGATGGCCACCGCGTGGACAAGCGTATTCTTCGGCAAAGCGCCAATAGAAACCTCCTCCACCTCCATGGCCAAGGCTTGAAGCGCCGGTTCAGCCAGGGTGGACAGGTACCCCAACAGGAACCCCACGCCGATGATCAGCACTCGGCTGCCCAGCGCCGGCAGGTTGGAACCAACGGATTCCCCCATGGGGATCAGGCATAGGGAGATCCCCTTCAAGAACAGGAACAGGCCAGCGAGGCTCAGGACATAGCCTTCCAACAGGGTATAGGGTTTCTGAAGGGGGCTTCTCAAGATTAGGATTTGAAACAATACCAGACCGAACACAATGGGGCTTATGATCCTAAAGGCATAGAGCAGATCCTTGAGCACTCTGGTCCCTCCTCAAAAGAAGATGTGGGTGGAAGTTACCCCGGTCGGGTGGTCACCTGGACAGCGGCGCTGTCGCCATGAACGTAGTTCCGCACCGGGGCACGCCACATCCCCTACTTGCAGCCGCTGCGATACCCACCAGCTCAACGTTGTCCGGCTCGAAAGTCTCCTTCTTCGCGCACCTCCTTTCGTAGCCTACGGGTGGCTTGTACCCCACGCTCGCCAGAGGGCCGTACGCCCAACCCCATGGCGGGGGCTCCCCGATCACCGGGGGCAGCGGGAGTATAGAGGAGCGGCTCGCTATCCGCCGCTTCGGGGGAACCACGCAGGCCGGGAACACGCCCCGCACCGCGCGATATCATCCGGTGGGAACTTGCTCCTCTCGGGCACGAGCCCCGGTAGAATTTCCCCTTGGACATGAGGATCGAAGACATCGACTGGGCGAGATGGGAACCCGAGCAGGAAGCAACACTCCTTTTCGTCATCCGCGATGGGAAGATCCTCCTCATCCACAAGAAGCGGGGCCTCGGCGCGGGCAAGGTCAATGGCCCGGGCGGCCACGTTGAACACGGGGAAACGCCGGTCGCGGGCGCAGTGCGCGAGGTGACAGAGGAGCTGGGGATCACTCCCCTCGGTGTGGAACCGTGCGGTGAGCTGCGGTTCCAGTTCACGGACGGCCTCTCCCTTCTCGTCCACGTCTTTCGGGCGGGCGACTGCCGCGGCGAGCCGCGGGAGTCGGACGAGGCGATCCCGTTCTGGGTCCCCGTGGAAAAAGTCCCCTTCGATCAGATGTGGGATGACGACCGCATCTGGTTCCCGTGGATGCTCCGCGGCGAGCGGTTCGCCGGACGGTTCACGTTCGACGGCGACACCCTCCTCGACTTCGAGCTACACAGGGGGCCGTCCGGTTCGCCGTGACCGAATCGCCCGCGACCGCAAGTCCAAGGGGGAAGGGACTGAGGTCCGGGAAGGGGGTCACTGACCCATCTGAGGACCCCTCGAAGTTGCGACCATAGCGTGACCCCGGACGAGCTCATGCACGCGGCCGATGGGGCCCTGTACCGCGCAAAAGAGATGGGACGAAACCGGGTCTGCACAGCACGGGGAGATGCCCAAACCGAGGTCTCCCCGTGCAATCGTGCGGAAGGATTACAGCTCCTTGCGGGAGAACGTCCACAAGGAAGCGGCGACGGCGATCCCGGCGAGGGCGAGCCCAGTGATGACCGGCCACAGAGGCACGGCACGGCCGCTGACAACGCCGCTCGCGGCACCGAGGAGCCCCGCCGGGCTGTAGCGCCCAGCCGGAGGCCAGATCGTGGCGATGGAGAGGAGCACGAACGCCCCCAACCCAAGGCCGGCCGCTCCGGCCTGCGAGCTCACGGAAGAAGACAGGAAAACCATGATCCCGAGGATCATCAGCGCTCCCACGAGCCACACCCCAGTCGCCTGCGCCAGGGGAACCAGAGGGGCCTCGCCGAACACAGCGTAGGTGAGGGCCCACGTGATGGCGGCGCCCACGGCCACCGTCCCCGCGAGGAGCACGCCCTGGGACAAACACTTGGCGACGATGAACGCGGTGCGGGTGAGGGGTTTCGTGAGTACGAGCACCGCCGTGCCTGACCTCCGTTCTGCCGAGACCGCCCCCGCGCCGATGATGATGACCACAAACATCACGATCTGTTCAAGGTTCTTCGTCCACTGAAGGTACGCATCGCGGAACGTCGGATCGGGGATCTGGATCACGAGGCCCGTCTCCGGGGCCACGGCCTGAAGGAGTTGCGGCGTGAAGCGGGCCAGCACCGGTCCCGTGACGGCGAAGAAGAGGACGATCCCCGGCAGAACCCAGATCCGCCACGTGCGGACGATCTCCTGAACCTCTTTTCCGAGGAACGCGCGGAAGCCAGTCATCGCACCAGATCCACGAACACATCCTCCAGGCTCACTTCGACCGTCTCCAAGCGTCGAAGCCCCACACCGCGGTTGGCGACAGCAGCGGGGATCGCCCGCTGGGCTGCGCTAGGGTCGGTGACCGCGACCACGAGGCGCTGATCCGACGGCCTCTCTACAGAAGCGACCCAGGGGGCGTCTGCGAGGTCCTGGGCGAGCTCGTCGGCCCCTGCCGTTACCTCGACGGCGATCTTCTGCATCGCGTACCGCGCTTTCAGCTCCCCGATCGGGGCTTGGGCGACGACCACCCCCCGATGGAGGATGGCCACGGTATCGCACACCCGCTCCACATCGGACAGGATGTGGGTCGAGAAGAACACGGTCGTCCGGCCGGCCAGGGAGGCGATCATGTCCAGAACAGACTTTCTCCCGATTGGATCGAGCGCCGAAGTCGGTTCGTCGAGGAGGAGGACGGATGGAGCGTTGATCAGGGCCTGGGCCACGCCTAACCGCTGTTTCATCCCCCGGGAGTAGCCGCCGACGCGCGTTGTGACCCCGGCCAGGCCGGCGAGGTCGAGGAGGGCGTCCACGCGGGAGGAGAGCGTGGACCCGGAAAGGCCGAACAGGCGGCCCGCGAACCGCAGGAGTTCCCTCCCGGTCATCCACGGGTAGAAGCCCGGCACGTCGGGGAGGTAGCCCACGGCCGCCCGCACGTCGTTCGTCGCCGTCGCGACATCGTGCCCCAGCACGGAGGCGCTCCCGGAGGTCGGCCGGGCGAGCCCGGTCAAGATGCGGAGGGTCGTGGTCTTGCCAGCCCCGTTGGGCCCGAGGAAGCCGAATACGGAACCCGACGGCACGGCAAGCGAGACCCTATCCAGCGCGCGCAGAGGGCCGTAGAGCTTCGTGAGGGTGCGGAGTTCAATGGCGGGCGTCATTGAGAGGTTCGGCCGCGGCCTTGCTGCGAGTCGGGCGGGGTTCCATAGAGGAGGTCCGCCGCGCGGCGCGCCTTATCCTTATCCAAGTCGGGGGTGGTGTTCACCGAGTCGGGCTCCGGCACCGGACGTCGCGCCACGGCGAGGAACACGATCGCCCCCACCAGCCCGAGCGCGATGACGACAATCCACACCCACCGCTGCCCAGTGAGAAGACGATCGGCGGGCGTGCGGAGTGCGGTGACGAGGGCGAACACCTGCAAACCAAGCTGGATCAACGCGAGGGAACCGAGGACGACGATCGCCCAGCCGGGCAGGTCACCGAGAGAGCCCACTTGATCCCCTTCCCATGCGAGGAGTATAGCCCCTCACCCCGCTGCCCTCCGTTGCGGGTATCATCGGTCCACTCCTCAACCGAATCAGGAGGCGCGATGGACCAGCGGAAGGTGGCAAAGCTCATGGAGAAACACGGGATCCCAGGCCGGGATGCGTACGATCTCCCGACGAGCCCTCACCGGTTCCCCGACGGGGCCCAGTACCGGATGGAGATCTCCGGGGTCGAGCGGCCGGAGGTCCTGGAGGCGATCATCGACGAAGCGCGCAAGCGGAAGATCGCCGTGCACCGGATGATCTCGGTGGTCATGGGGGCAACGCTCCTCACGCGGAGCGAGCTCAAGGCCTTCGCCCAGATCGCGGCGGAGGCGAAGGTGGAGGTGATCCTCACCCCCGGCCCCCGCTCGGGGTGGGACACCGGCCGCCAGCTCGTGACGCCGGAGGGGAGCATGTCCGGCCTCCGGTTTCGGGGCTCGGATCAGCTGCGCTATGTGATCGCCGACATCGTGCGCGCGGTGGAGGTCGGGTTCCGCGGGTTCCTCGTCCTCGACGAGGGGCTCCTGTGGCTCCTCGCCCAGATGAGGGCCACGGGCGACCTCCCCCCAGACGTCGTGTTCAAGGTGTCGGTGTTCGCCGGGCACGGGAACGCCGCGGGGGCCAAGGTCCTCGAGAGCTTGGGGGCGAACACGTTCAATCCGGTGGGGGACCTCGATCTGCCGGAGCTGGCCGCGATCCGCCAGGCCGTGCGCCTGCCGATGGACCTCCACATCTTCCTCACCGACAGCTTCGGCGGGTTCAACCGGTTCTACGATGCCCCGGAGATGGTGCGGACCTGTGCCCCGTGCTACTTCAAGCTCGAACCGGGCCCCGCGTGCGTCGCCGGCCCAGGGGCACTGTACAAGCCATGGGTGTCGGGGCAGATGCTCGCCGACTGGGGCCGCGAGAAGGTGAAGCACGCGGAGATCATCCACGAGCTCATCCAGACCTCGCTCCCTGGGGCGGTGCTCTCCCAGTGGGGGCCCTCCGACCTGGCGTTCCCCCAACCGTAGGAGGGAGGATGACGTTCAGCGAGCTCGTCGCCCTCATCCAGGCCGAGGACATCCGCTGGGTGGACCTGCGCGCGGCTGACCTGCTGGGCCGGCTGCGTTGTCTGACCCTGCCCGCCGGCGAACTCACCCCGGCCACCTTCGCCACCGGCGTGGGAGCAGCGGCCTCCCACTATGGGCTCCCGGGAGGGGATCTCGTCCTCATCCCCGACCTCTCCACCGCCCGCGTGGACGCGACCCGCGATCCGCCATCGGTCGTCCTCCTGTGCGACCTCGCCCAGCCCGACGAGGGACCTCATCCCCTCGCCCCGCGGACGGTAGCCAAGGCGGCGGAGGCATTCCTCGCGAGCGCGGGGATCGCCGACCTGGCGCGGTTCGGGGTGGAGCTCGAGTTCTACCTGTTCGACGCGATCTGGACCGCAGACACGCCCCTCGCCCAATGGGTCGAGGTGAGCCCACTCGGGGCAGCCGAGCCGCGGGCGGTGCCGGGCCCCCGCTCCGGCTACCACGCCGGCGGGCCGGAGGACCGGGGACGGCTCCTCCGGCAGCGGGTGGTGGAGACCCTCGGCCAGTGGGGGATCCCCGTCCGCTATCACCACCACGAGGGGGGGGCGTTGGGACAGATGGAGATCGAACTTGGCCTGGGAAGGCTCCTCGACGCGGCGGACTGGACGGCCCTGGCCATGGACGTGATCTCGCGCCTCGCCGCCGCGGAGGGGCTCGTGGCCTGCTTCCTCCCCAAGCCGCTCCACAACCAGGCCGGCAGCGGCCTCCACTTCCACCAATACCTCGTCGCGAAGGGCGCGAACCTCTTTTCCGGCGAGGGAGGACTCTCCGAGACCGCGTTCCACTACGTGGGAGGCCTCCTCGCCCATGGCCGGGCCCTCTCCGCCCTCGTTTCCCCGTCCACGAACTCCTACCGCCGCCTGGGGCCGGGGTTCGAAGCCCCGGTCCACCTCGCGTTCGGCCGGGCGAACCGCACCGCCGCGGTGCGCATCCCGGGCTACCTCACCGACCCCGCCCAAGCACGGATCGAGTACCGGCCGCCGGATCCCACCTCCAATCCCTACCTCGCGCTCGCGGCGTGCCTCATGGCCGGCGTGGACGGGATCCGGGAGGGGGTGGATCCGGTGGCGAAGGGGTGGGGACCGGTGGAAGGTAGCCTCGCTGCGCGGGGGAAGCGGCGCATCGCGTCCCTCCCGGGGAGCCTCGGGGAGGCCCTTACGGCCCTGGAGCGGGACCACGACTTCCTCACCCTGGGCGGGGTGTTCCCCGAGGAACTCCTTGACCGCTGGATCTTGGTCAAGGAGGACGAGATCCGGGAGCTCGCGGGCCGGCCGCACCCGTACGAATTCCTCCTCTACGGGTGAACGCATTTCGCGACGCCCGCCTGTCGCTCGGGCAGTTCCCGCCCGGAGCGGGGGGGACGCTCACCGATGTCCCTGGGGTGCTGGTCGGGCACCGCACGATCGTCCACGGCGCGGGCGCAAACGCTATCCGCACCGGGGTCACGGCGATCCTCCCCCCCGGGGATCCTTACGCGGAGCCCCTTCCGGCCGGGGCGTTCGTCCTCCACGGCCACGGGAAGGCGTTGGGGCTCTGGCAGGTCCTCCACCTCGGGGAACTGGAGACCCCGATCCTCCTCACGAATACCCTCGCCGTGCCCCGGTGCGCCGATGCGCTTCTCACCTGGACCCTCACCCGGCATCCCTCAGCGCGGTCCGTGAACCCGCTCGTCCTGGAATGTAACGATGGCCGACTGTCGGCGATCGAGGCCCGTCCTGTGACGGAGGGCGACGCCCTGGCCGCCCTGGGGGCGGGGGCGGAGCATGTCGAGGAAGGGTGTGTGGGAGCTGGGACGGGGATGGTCGCGTTCGGGTTCAAGTCCGGGATCGGAACGGCGTCCCGCGTCGTGGGCTCGTTCACGGTGGGCGCCTTCGTCCTCCCCAACATGGGCCGCCGGGAAGACCTCCGGCCTCCCCCCGGCCTCCCGGCACCGGCGAGGGCCAGCCCGCCTGATCACCAAGGGGAGACGGGCTCGCTCATCGTGGTCCTGGCGACAAACGCACCGCTTTCCCCCGCGCAACTGTCGCGGCTCGCTCGCCGGGCCTCCCTCGGCGCGGCCCGCACCGGGGCCCCGGCCGACACGGGGAGCGGGGACTTCACCGTCGCCTTCTCCACCGGGTGGCGGATCCCGCGGGGGGCGGAACGGATCCCAGGGGAGTTCATCGCCGATCGCTCCCCGACGATGGGGGGCCTGTACCGGGCAGCGGCCGAGGCCACGGAAGAAGCGATCTACTCTGCCCTCCTTGCCTCGACCCCCCTCGCCGGCCGCGATGGCCAGACCATCCCCACCTTGACCCATCCCTGAACGGCGAACCCAGGTCGCGTACGGGCCAGCGCTTCTCTCGACCCGCGGGCCCTGGTTCAGGCCTTGGGGACCCTCTGCCAGTCCTTGAGGAACCGGGCGATCCCCGCCTCGGTGAGGGGGTGCCCGAACAGCTTCTTCAGGACCTCGTAGGGCACGGTGGCGATGGGCGCGCCGAGGAGGGCCGCCTGGAGGACGTGTCCGGGATGGCGCACGCTCGCCACGATGACCTCGGTGGGGAACCCGTAGTGACGGTAAATGGGGAGGATCTCCGCCACGACGCCCATCCCGTCCCCACCGGCGTCGTCAATCCTCCCCACGAACGGGGAGACGTAGGTCGCCCCGCACTTGGCGGCAAGCAGAGCTTGGTTCGCGGAGAAGACGAGGGTCACGTTCGTGCGCACCCCTTCCCGTGCCAGGGCCTGCACAGCCTGCATCCCGGCCTCGGTCATCGGGATCTTCACGACCACATTCGGGGCAACGCGCGCCAGTTCCCGCGCCTCGCGGACCATCCCGTCGCGATCGAGGGCCACGACCTCCGCCGACACCGGCCCGCGCACGATCCCACAGATCTCCTGCAGCACCTCGGAGAACGGCCGCTTCTCCCGCGCCACGAGGGACGGGTTCGTCGTCACCCCGTCCACGAGCCAAGCGAGCTCCCGGATCTCTTCCCCGTTCGCCGTGTCCAGGTAGAGCTTCATCGCCGCCAAGTCTAGCCGGTCCCGACGCGCCGGGCCACGGTTCGCCCCCCAGGGGCGGTTCGACTAGAATGCGCGTTGAGGAGGCAGCCATGACTGGATGGATCATCCTAGGGGTCTTCGTGCTCCTGTTCCTGTGGGTGACCGTGGTGTACAACAAGCTCGTCCGGCTCGGGGTGCGGGCGGAGGAGGCGTGGCGGGGGATCGACACCCTCTTGCGCAAGCGGTTCGACCTCATCCCGAACCTCGTGGAAACGGTCAAGGGCTACGCAACCCACGAGCGAGAGGTGTTCGAGCGGGTGACCGAAGCCCGCTCGGCGTCAATGAAGGCGCAGACCCCCAAGGAGCAGGCCGAGGCGGACAACGTCCTCGCCGGGACCCTCAAGTCGCTGTTCGCCGTGGCGGAGAACTACCCCGAGCTGAAGGCGAACGCGAACTTCACCGCGCTTCAGAAGTCGCTTGAAGAGCTGGAGGAGGAGATCGCCCGGTCGCGCCGCTACTACAACGCGGTGGTCCGCGATCTGAACACGGCAATCAAGGTATTCCCCCAGAACCTGATCGCAAACCTGTTCAGGATCAAGGAGCGGGAGTTCTACATGCTCCCCTCGGAGACGATGGCCGAGCCACCGAAGGTGGACTTCAGCCGATGAAGCGCGTTGCCCTCGTCCTCGCCCTCCTGTTCCCCGTCCTCGGCTGCGGAGAGGAGATCCGAGATTACCTCGTCCGCGCGGAGATCGGGGAGGACGGGGCCGTCGCCGTGCGCGAGGAGATCGAGGTGTACTTCGACGTCGCCCGCCACGGGATCTACCGCGAGATCCCCATCTCCTACCGCCTCCCCACGGGGGAGACGTACCGGCTGCGGGTCACGGTGGACGAGGTCCTGGCGGAAGGCGAGCCAGTTCCGTACCGGAAGTACACGGAAGGGAAGAACCTCGTCCTCCAGATCGGCGACCCGGACCGCACCGTGCGCGGCCCGATTACGTATACGGTCCGTTACCAGCTCCGGCGGGCCCTGCGCCGCTATGATGGGGAGATCGAGCTCTACTGGAACGCGATCGGGACCGACTGGGCGATGCCCATCGCCCGGGCCCGGGTCGAGATCGCGTTCCCCCCGGCGATCACCCCCACCGATGTGCGGGCCCTAGGGTACCGCGGGGCGTACGGGTCCACGGGCCCGTGGGACTTGGGGTGGGCTGACGGCGCTCTCGTGGGTGAGGCAGCCGGGCTGCGGGTGGGGGAGGGGCTCACGGTCGCGGTGCGGTTCCCGGAGGGAACGGTGGCCCTCCCCGGGGCGTGGCAGGGGTTCCTGTGGTTCCTCCAGGATAACCTGTACGCGGGGATCCCGATCATCGTCCTGGTCGGGATGTTCACCCTGTGGTGGAGGCGGGGGCGCGATCCCAAGGTGGGGTCAGTGGCCCCGGAGTACAAGCCGATCGCCGGCTTGGGCCCCGCCGAGGCGGGGGTGCTCCTCGACAACCGCGCCGATCCGCGCGACTTCGCGGCGGGGATCCTCTCCTTGGCCACGAAGGGCCACCTCAAGATCCGCGAGATCTGGACGGACGAAAACGCTCGCGAGCCCGACGACTTCGAGCTCGTGGCTACAGAAAGCGATGTCCCGCTCACCCCGTACGAGCAGGCCCTGCGCGACGCCCTGCTCGGCGGGGCGGGGAGTCGGAAGCTCTCCGACCTCAAGTACAAGCTGTACGACAAGATGCCGGGCCTCAAGACCCGGCTGTACATGGACCTCAGCGAGGACGGGTATTACCTCGGGAACCCGGACCACGTACGCAGCGCCTACTACGGGATCGGCATCGGGACGATCGTCCTCGCCGCCTTCCTCGGGTCCCTCACCCAGTCCCTCTACCTCGGCCTCGCCCTCGGCATCTCCGGCGTCATCGTCCTCCTCTTCGCCCCATTCATGCCCAAGCGGACGGGGAAGGGGATCGAGGCGTTGCGGGGCGTGCTGGGGTTGGTGGAGTACATCCGCCGCGCCGAGGTGGACCGGATCGAGTTCGCGGCCCGGGAGAAGCACTTCGATGAGCTCCTCCCCTACGCGATGGCCCTCGGGCTGACCGAGCTGTGGACGAAGAAGTTCGACGGGCTCCTGGCCCAGCCTCCCAACTGGTACGAGGGGCGGTTCCCCACGTTCGCCCCGTATTGGTTTGGGAGGAGGCTCGTCGCCCTCCAGCACAGCGCCTACAGCGCCGCCACCTCTGCCCCGCGCTCGGCCCAGAGCGGCGGGTGGAGCGGCGGATCGGGGTTCGGGGGGCGCGGGTTCTCCGGGGGGGGGATGGGCGGCGGGGGAGGGAGGAGCTGGTGACGGGATGAACCCCATCTCCTTGCTCGTCCTCGCCCTCCTCGTCGCGGGGACGGTTTTCTTCTTGTGGTGGCGATGGACGCGGCGCGTCACGCGCGGCCTGGCGCGGGTCACTGCGGCGTGGGGGGAGCTAGAGAAGGCGCTCGCGGAGAGGGTGACTGCCCTCGAAGCGATGCATGCGGAGCTCGAGCGGGCGGGGTACGTCCCGGAAGGGAGGCCGCGGCTACGGGAGGCCGTGGCCAAGCTGCGCCAGGCCACCGGCCCCCGCGACCTTGCCGCCGCGGATCGGGCGGTGGAGGACGTCCTCCTCCAGATCTACCGCGGCCTCCCCCGGGAGCGGATCGAGGCCATCCGCCAGGCCCAGGACCGCCTGGCCCAGGCTGACGAGGAGCGGGACCTCGCCCGTCACGCTTACAACGACCTCGCCTTGAGCTGGGTCCTCCTCGTCCACCGCTTCCCCTACCGCCAGATCGCGCGCCACCGCCGGCTCGCCCCCCCTGAGCCGTTCCTCCTGCTGGGAGAAGAAGCGGACTGGGCCCGCCGCCATCTCGATCGCCCCTAGCCCCCGTTGACGGCCCCACCTCCTCCCGCGTATAGTAAACCCGAATCGTTCATCCTTTCGGAGGTGGTCAAGGTGAGGAGAGGCGCGGTTCTTGTTCTGGCGGCGGTTCTGTCCATGGGTGCTCTGGCCATGGGCCAGCCGAAGTACGTCGTCCTCTGCGACATCGCGTGGGCTCCATTCGAGTGGGTGTCCGCCAAGGGGGCCTACCTCGGGTTCGACCTCGACGTGATGCGCGCGATCGCGATCCTGGAGGGCTACGAGATCGAGATCCGGGATACCCCGTTCGACTCGATCATCCCGGCCGTGATCGCCGGCAAGGGGGACATCGGGGCATCGGGGTTCACCATCAACGAGGAGCGGGCGCAGGTGGTGGACTTCTCCGAGCCGTACTGGACCTCGGATCAGGCGATCGTCACGCGCGCCGGGGCGGGCCTCGACGTGGCTGGGGCGCTGGCGGCGGGGCGCAAGGTCGGAGCCCAGCGGGGCACCACCGGGGCGGGATGGGTGGAGGAGCACTACCCGGACGTAACCCTCGTCCTCTACGAAACCTATCCGGAGGCAGTCCTCGACCTCCTCGCCGGGCGTCTGGACGCCGTGGTGCAGGACGTGGACCCGTCGAAGCAGGCAGTGGCCCAGTACCCGGGGCTGCTTGAGATCGCGGGGATCATCGAGACGGGGGAGCAGTTCGGTTTCCTCGTCGCGAAGGGCGACCCAAAGGGGATCCTCCCCCTCCTGAGCTCCGGCATGGCGAAGCTCAAGGATTCCGGAGCGTGGGACCTCCTCGTTTCCGCCTACTTCGGGCCGGGCCTGGAGGAGATCGAGGCAGCGTGGGAGGCGTCCATTGACATCCTCCTCGTCGAGAAGGATGTCCTCAAGTTCGCCCAGACGTTCGCCGCGTTGGTGGCCGAGTGAACCCAACCGGGGGAGGGGTCGCCGACCCCTCCCCCTTATGACTTGACCCATTGACGCTCGAAGCCTGGTCTCAGCTCTGGCCCAAGGTCCCGGTCCTCCTCCAGGGCCTGGTGGTGAACCTTGAGCTCCTCGCGGGGCTGCTCAGTTTGGGGCTCGTCATCGGTGTGGCGGTGGCTCTGGTCGAGGTGTACGCCCCGCGCCCGTTCCGAGCGCTCGCCCTCGCCTATGAGTGGTTCTTCCGTGGGGTCCCGGAGCTCGTGCTCTTGTTCCTGTTCTACTTCGGACCATCCCAGTTCGGGGTCGACATCTCGGCGTTCCTCGCCGCGGTGCTCGCGTTGGGGTTCCGTTCGTCGGCCTACCAGTCCCAGATCTTCCGCGGGGCGATCCAGGCGATCTCACCGGGGCAGTCCCTCGCCGCGCGCAGCCTGGGGATGAGCCGGCTCGGCGTCATCCGCCACGTGATCCTCCCCCAGGCCCTGCGCCTGTCGCTGGCCGGCTGGTCGAACGAGTTCTCGTCCGTGCTCAAGGACACCACGCTCGCCTACGGGATCGGCGTGGTGGAGGTGATGCGCCAAGCCCGCTACCTCACTGCCCGCAACTTCCCCCTCGCCCTGCCCGCATTCATCGTCGTAGCCTTGATGTTCCTCATCCTCACCTACGCTGGAAACTGGGGGATCGGCCTTCTGGAGCGGCGGCTGCGCGTGCCGGGACTGGAGGCAAGAGGCTGATGCCGCTCCTAAGGGTGGAGGACCTACACAAACGGTACGGGACGGAGGAGGTGCTCCGTGGCGTCTCGCTCACGGTGGTGAAGGGGGAGACGAAGGTCGTCATCGGTCCATCGGGCACGGGCAAATCCACGCTCCTGCGCTGCATCAACCGCCTCACCGAGCCCGATCGGGGGCGGGTGTGGTTGGGGGACACCGAGGTCACGGGGAAGGGGACCAACCTCAACCGGATCCGATCTCAGATCGGGTTCGTGTTCCAGGACTTCAACCTGTTCACCCACCTCACGGCGCTGGACAACGTGCGGCTCGGCCCCCTCCGCGTGAAGGGGCTGGGGAAGAAGGAGGCCACGGAGCGGGCGATGGCGGAGTTGGCGCGGGTCGGGCTCGCCGACAAGGCGGGCGCCTACCCCGCCGAACTATCGGGGGGACAGCAGCAGCGGGTGTCGATCGCCCGCGCCCTGGCGATGGACCCTCAACTCATCCTGTTCGATGAGCCTACCAGCGCCCTCGACCCTGAGCTGATCGGCGAGGTGTTGGGGGTGATGGTGAAGCTCGCCGAGGAGGGGATGACGATGATCGTCGTCACCCACGAGATGGGGTTCGCCCGCAGCGTAGCGGACGAGATCGTGTTCATGGAGCGCGGGGTGATCGTGGAGCAGGGGTCACCGGAGAAGATGTTCCGCTCCCCGGAGGTGGCGCGGACCGGGGACTTCCTGCGCAAGATCAGCGAGCTCTACGGGGACGCGGCATGAACCTCGTCTTCGACTGGGCGTGGCTGCCCCAGCTCGGTCGGGGTCTCGTCCTCACCGTCGAGCTCACCGCGGCCTGCATGGCCCTCGGAGCACTCGGGGGGCTCGTACTCGCCCTCCTCCGCGTCTACGCGCGGGGATGGCTCTCCCCCCTCTACGCGCTGGCAAGCGCCTACGTGCACCTGTTCCGGGGGACCCCCCTTCTCGTCCAGCTCATGATCGTCCACTTCGGCCTCCCCAACGTGGGGATCGTCTTCACCCCGTTCGTGTCCGGCCTGGTAGCGATGGCCCTCAACACCGCGGCCTACCAGGCGGAGTACTTCCGGGGAGCGATCCAATCCGTCAAAGCGGGGCAGATGATGGCGGCGCGGTCGGTTGGGCTCACCCGCCTCCAGGCGATCCGGCACGTCATCATCCCCCAGGCGCTGCGGCTCGTGATCCCACCGTGGTCGAACGAGCTCATCTACATGCTCAAGTACTCGTCCATCGTGTACATGGTGGGGGCGGCGGATCTGATGGGGGTCGGGCGCACGATCGCCGCGAAAAATTTCCGGTTCCTCGAGCTGTTCCTCGTGGTGGCGGCCATCTACCTCGCGGTGGTGCTCCTCCTCACCCTGACCATGCGCTGGGTCGAGAAGCGGCTCCGCGTCCCCGGCCTCGGGACGTCGGGCCGCGGCGCCTAGGGCCCAAGCCAATCCGCGATGAGGTCAGCGAGCGGATGAGGGCTCTCTGCGGCGAGGATCGCGAGGAGGTCCGCCCCGGAGGCGATCCGCCCCCGGAACTCCTCCCGGTAGCGGCGGAGGGCGCGAAAGAACGCGTCGTCCCCCATCCTCTCCCGCACCGCATGGAAAAAGAGCGCGCCGCCGGAGTACACGATGCCCCCGTACCCGTCCCCATTCGGAAACTCCCACACCGGGCTTGTGATCCCAGCGGTCCTGTTCCGCGCCCGACCTTGGGCGTAGCCCGATCCCCAGTAGCGGAGGATCTCGGCGGACCTCCCCTCGGACTCGAAGTAGAGGCCGGAGGTGTAGGTGGCGAGCGCCTCGTCCACCCACGGCTCGGCCACCTGGTCGCTCCCCACCTCGGCGTACCACCACTGATGGGCGGCCTCGTGGGCGAAGATCATCGGGAAGAACAGGGGATCGGACGGATAGCGGCTGTAGTAGCCCTCCCCGGCGAGGATGAGGCCCGGGTACTCGATCCCCGCCGCCCCCCGCAGGGGCACCGCAACCACATCGAGCTCTGAAAGGGAGAGGGGACCGAACTGGCGCGCGAATACGTTGAGCGCGGCCACCGTGATCTCGAGCGCGGCCCGGCTCGCCTCCGCGTGCTCGGGCCGGGAGTAGCTGCGCACCTCGACCCCACTGGCCGACGCCGTTTGAAGTTCGTACCCCTGGAGGAGGACGACCGCCAGCTCCCGTAAGCTCTCCCCTTCGATCCTGTACCGGCCCGGGGCGATCGCGACCTCGGTCCCGCTCGCAACGACGGCCCACCCGTCGGGCACAGCCAGGTCAAGCGTGTAGTCCGCCGCCTCCGCCACGAGCGGATCGCCCCACGGGAAGACGGGGTAGGCGATCCACCCCCCGTCCCACGGGGCGAGGATCGGGTAGGCTTGGGAGAGGACGATCGCGTACGCGGAGCGGGCATAGGCCCCGTACCCGTCCGTGGATGCGAACTCCGGCACCGTCCCCGCGAAGGCGACGGTCACGGCGAACTCCTCCCCAGCCCCGGTGGAGATGGCCACGGTCGCCGTTGTCGGCTCGATGCATTCCCAACTGACTTCCTGGCCCCCGACCCATGCCCCATTGAGGGAAAGGCGGCCGCCCCCGGAGGCCGCCGGGTACAGGCGGAACACGACCTCCGGCCAATCGGCAGGGGCGACCCCGCGGACGGTGGCTTCCCCCCAGATCTCCCCCCCCGCCCCGACCGAGATCGTTAACTCGTACCGGACCGATGCGGCAAGGGCGGTCGCGGAAAGGACGGTCGCAAGGACGACTGCCCCCAACGCCGCGGCCCGTTGCGACCCACGGCGGGACGAACCGCGCGGGCCGGCGGCTGGAGGGGCCATCGTCAGCCTTCCGGACGCCGGAGGAACGTCGGGATGTCGAGGTCCTCGCCAGGAGTCCGGCGGGGGATGACGGGCCGCGGCCGCTCCTTCTCCTCCTCCTCAACTGCGACCTCGCGGAAGTCGGCCGCGATCACGGTGACCTCGACCCTCCCGGTCTGCTGGGGCTGGATCACTGCCCCAAACGTGATATCGGCCTCGGCGGCAGCGGATCGGCGGATGAACTCCGCCACCTGGGTCACCTCAGTCAGCGTGAGATCCTCCCCGCCGGTGATGTTGAGGAGGACGCGCCGTGCTCCCTTGATCGTCCCCCCCTCGAGGAGGGGGTTCGTCACAGCTGCCTTCGCCGCGCGCAGGGCCCGGTTCTCGCCCCGGTCCTCCCCCGTGCCCATCATCGCCGTCCCCGCCCCCCGCAGCACGGAGGCGACATCCGCGAAGTCGAGGTTGACCAGGCCGGGCACGGTGATGAGGTCGGAGATGCCCCGCACCCCGCGCAGGAGCACGTCATCGGCGAGCCGAAACGCCTCGGTCACCGAGACATTGGGGACGATCTCCAGGAGGCGATCGTTGCGGACCACGATCAGGACATCGCTCTTCTCCGCCAACCGCGCCAGGCTCGCCTGGGCCCGCTGGGCCCGTAGTTCCCCCTCGAACGAGAACGGGAGGGTGACCACCCCCACCGTGAGCGCGCCGCGGGAACGGGCGATCTGGGCCACCACCGGCGCGCTGCCCGCGCCCGTCCCCTTCCCGAGCCCGCAGGTGAGGAACACGAGGTGGGCATCCGCGATGAGATCCTCAATCTCCGCGACCGCCTCCTCCGCCGCCCGGCGCGCCTTGTCCTGATCCCCACCGGTGCTCCGGCCATGGGTCACCCGTTGGCCGAGGAGGAGACCCTCCCCGCCATGGAACAAAGACAGCGCCTGACGATCCGTGTCGAGGGCTGCCAGACGGACCCCGGCCAGTTTGGCGTCGCGCATCCGGCTGAGGGCGTTGATCCCCCCACCCCCGATCCCCAGGACGAGGATCCGCGCCGGCGTGAGGGCATCATGGGCGGGGGCCTCCGCCGGCACGGGTGTCGTGGCCGCCTCTTCAAACGGGAGCGTGCCCTGGTCACCCGGCTCACTCAGACGGACCTCGACCTCCCCGAACACCGCCCGCACCGCTTCGGTGAGCTTCCCCAGCTTGCGTTGGACGTAGTCTCTTTTGAACGGTGAGTCAATCTCTACCAGGAGGACACCACGATCCCATCGGACCTTATCCGAGGAGGTAGGAAGGCACGCGCGGAGCAGCTGATCCTGGACTCCCCCAAGAAGCTCCCGCCATTTCTGGGCGACCTCCTCTCTCCCCCGTTCGCGGTCCATGGCCTACCGGCCATTGTGGCAATCCCCGCCCGGACCGTCAACTCGCGGCCCGCACCAGCTCGGGAATCGAGCAGAAGTGGTCGACGACCGCGTGCGCAGCCCGCGCCACCTCCGGCTCCTTCGGCGCGTAGGCGATCGCGCACCCCACGGCCGCGAACACCGGGATATCGTTCAGGTGATCCCCCACGAACGCGACCTCCCCGAGGGACAGGCCCCGCTGGCGCGCTTCCTGCTCCACCACGGCACGCTTCTCGCCCAGGCCCACCCGCACCACCGCCTCGCCCGTGAACCGACCGTCCGCGACGAGGAGCTCGTTCGCGATAGCGAAAGCGAGGCCGAGCTCGTCCCGAACCCGGTCCGCAACGAGGCTTACCCCCGAGGACACGATCCCCAGGACGTATCCGGCCTCCTTCAGCGCGGCGACCGCCTCGCGGACGCCGGGGGCGTAGGGGGGAGGGAACAGGGCCTCCTCCACGCGGGCGAGAGGCACCCCGCGGAGCAGGGCAGCGTTCTCCCTCACCCAGTCTGGGTATTCCTCCAGCCGCCCCCGGTAGCGGGCGAGGAGCTCGTCCCACAGCTCCCCGACCCCCGCGGCCACGCCGAGCGCGCCCCAACTCGACTCGAAGGCGACCCCGTGGTAGCGAACGAGGGTCCCGTCGAGGTCGAAGAACACGGCCCGGATCACGGGACCTGGGTGAGCGTGACCTCCCGCCCCAACCCGAGTGCGGCGAGCCTTCCCGCTGGCACCTCGAGTGCAAGTGTGAACGGATCAGCTGCCCCGTAGAGGTCCTTCGAATCGGCCTCCATCGTCGTCCGGCCGAGGAACGCCCCGTCGGCGGCGAAGAACACGAGGTCGAGCGGGAGGAACACGTTCTGCATGTGGAACTGGCTCACCGTGGGGGCCTCGAACACAAACAGGATCGCGAGGTCCTTTCCCGTCTCGCTCGGGATCCCCTGGAACCCGATGAACCTCTCATGCGGGAGCGAGGCGATGCGGGCCACGAGGCTCGCCTTGTTCCCAGCCGCGTCCTCCAGGGTCAGGGCCTGTTCACGCATCGTCCCCACCACCCCCGGCAGGCCCGGGTAGAAGCCGCGGTCCATGAGTGGAGCAGGGTCCTGGCCCCCACCCCCGAACAGAACCGGGAGATCGCCGATCCCGTCCTTGTTCTCATCCGGAGCTGCGTAGTCGGAGTACCAGTTCCCCCGCCCGGCGGGGGCCCACAGGTTCTTCCCAAGGTCCCGCGCCGCGCGGCTGCAATCCCAGATCAGGTTCTCGTAGACCTGAGTCCCTCTCGTCTCCGTGCCGAGGTACAGCGCGTCCGTCGAGCGGTAAAGCACGTTGTGGCGGACGGTGTTGCCGGTGGGGGTGGCCTGCCCGTAGGCTTCCTCGAAGATGATCCCGATATTCGCCCGCGCGATGAGGTTCCGTTCGTAGATCCCATACGAACCGATGGTCGAGATCCCATACCCCACCTGGGCCATCGTCGAGTACGCCACCCGCGGGTTCTGGGCCCCGCCCTCGATGAACACGCCGACGTCGGATTCGGTGAACGCACACGCCTCCACCACTGCGCCCTGCGACGTCTCGATCTCAACCCCATGGCGGTTCTGGTAGAAGAGCCCTTGCTGGATCACCGTCTCCTGCGCCCCGCCCGTCACAAGGACGCCGATCGGGTTCGCGGCGAACGCATTGTTCCGCACCAGCACCCCGTCGGAACCGTTCACGAGCAACCCCACCTGGTTCGCGTATAGCCCAACCTTCTCCACCCACACCCGATCCGAGAGGAGGACCGAGATCCCCGCCTGAGCGCAGTTCGCGATCCGTGGGGAATCCACAACCACCGTGCCGGGGGAGGAGACGATGAACACCCCGTCCCCCATCGCGCGCGAAATGTCCGCGTTCTCGATCCGCACGCCCTCGGAGAAGGCAATCGTGATCCCATCCCCCTTGTCGATCTTCGCCCCCCGGAGGGTCACGTTGCGACACGCGGCGAGCGTGATGTTCCCCGCGACGATCCCCTCCAGGACTTGCCCCGAGGCCCCGTAATAGTAGCGGACCTCTTGGCCGTTCACGGTGGTGGTCGGCTCAACCGCGTGCCGGAAGTGCTCCGCCTCGAGCCCCAACACCTGGAACCCGACCCCGTACACGCCGAGGAAGTTGTCGCGCACGGCGATGTCCCGCGACGTTTGGATGCGGATCCCGTTGATGCTAGTGCCGACCGAGCAATCCTCGATCGTCCCTCCCGTCACATCGGCGAGGTAGATCGCGGCCCCGCGGGGGTCCATCGCTCCGCTCACCTGGCACCCCCGGATGACGAACGCGGCCGAGGTGTCCTCGACCCGGATTCCGTAGAGCTCCCCCTCCGGGACGCGGACCTGCCACCCCACGATCAGGTAGGGATCAGCGGGGATTCCCGCGCCGCCGATCACCCCGTTGTCGGCTGTGAAATCGGCATCGGACAGGATGGCAATGGGCCCGCGCTCCGCCGCCGCGCCCACAACAAGAGCCACCCCACTCAGTAAGATCGCGATTGCCCTGCGCATCGTACCTCCTTAGACTTGGTAAAGGATAGCGATGATGCACAGGCTAAGCAACCGGTGTGGATCTTCAAAGGAGGCGGGATGGAACTCTCTCGGATGAGCTGGGCCGAAGCGAGGAACAGACTGGGCGAGGCGCGGGTCGCTCTCCTCCCAGTGGGGTCCACCGAGCAACACGGACCGCACCTCCCGCTCGGAACCGACCACCTCACCGCGGCCGAGGTGGCGCGGCGGGCGAGCGCTCGTGGGGGGTGGCTCGTCCTCCCCACTGTGCCGGTGGGGGTGTCCGAGCACCACCGCCAGTTCTGGGGGACGCTGTGGGTCGAGCCCTCTCTCCTCCGGGACTACGTCCTCGGGATCGCCCGCTCGCTTGGAACGCACGGCGTGCGCCGGATGGTGTTCGTGAACGGGCACGGCGGCAACACCTCTGCCCTCGACGAGGCGGCGCGGACCCTCCGCGGGGAAGGGATCTTCAGCTTCGTCTTCTCGTGGTGGAGGGCGATCCCGGAGGCCATCGCGGCCGTGATCGAGACGGGAGGGTCCCACGCCGGGGAGATGGAGACTTCCGCCGTGCTCGCGTTCGCCCCCGAGCTCGTGGACACAACGAGGTACGGGGATGCCATCGCCGGGGCGGCCCCGGAGTGGGGGAAGCGCCTCCACGGGATCGAGGTCGGGTTCGACACGTGCGACTTCTCCGCAAGCGGCGCGACGGGGGACCCCTCCCGCGCCACAGCGAAGAAGGGGGAGGCCCTCCTCACCGCGGCCGCGGAGAGGTTGAACGCGTTCTGCCAGTGGCTCGCCGCAGAGCCTGAGGAGAGGCTCCGCCCCCACGAACACCTCCCGTGAGGAGGCCGCGCCCTTAGACGGGCCGCTAGAAGGAGACCTTCCCTCCCACGTCGAACCACTCCAACAGTTCGGCTTTGGCGAAGTTCCACTGCCCTTTCGCGGATACGGTCGTATTCGCGGCGAGGGGGATATTGAGCGTGAGCCGTACCCGCTGCAGGCCGCCGAGCGTCCCCTTCGTCCCGAACCATAGCTCCGTGGTCGAGGTGATGGACCCTCCGCAGCAGCCTCCCCCGGTGGACGAGATCTCAACGTACTCGAACTCGTCGGTGTAGAACGTGACATCGGTCATGTCCTCCACCGCATCGGGATCGAGCGCGGTGACGATCCGCAGCTTCACCGGGCCGACCGAGCAGGAGACCCGCCAGCCGTAGATGGAGATCCCCGTAAAGCTTGACCCATTCCAACCCACGTCTCCGTACACGGTGAGGCAGCCGGAGAGCCGCGGCCAGTGGGGCGTGAACGTCACGGCTTTCCTCCCCGGGGTGAGGGAGATCCCGACCTCGGCGGTGAGGTCGCACCACCCCAAGGAAAGCCCGCCAAGCGTGAGGGCAACGGCGTCCAGCCCGCGGCACTTGGAGGAGGTAAGCGCGAGATCGAGACGGAGGCCATCCGCGAGGGGATAGCCCTTGAGCGCGGCCGTGGCCTGGAGGAGGCCCAGGCCGACTCCGCAATCGGAAAGGTCCACGGTGAACGTCCAGCGGTCCCACGCGAAGCGAGTCCGCATCACGAACAGGCCCCCCGTGTGAAGATCCGCCCCGCAGCACGGCCCGATCGCGAGATCGTCGGGATCAGTGACGATCACGCGGGCGACGTTTCCCGCCGCCGGGGGGCCCATGCCGATCATCCCCCGGACGCAGATCGTCTTATTCAGCAGGCTACTGGGGAAAGAACTCCCGAACACATCCTGGAAGGCCGGCACAACGGCCTCAGGGATGTACACCTCCAGCCGGTTGGGGACCGTCTCCCCTCCCCCAAGGCGGAGGCGATGGTACCCCGCGGGCGAGGTCACGCTCGCCACCGGTCCCTGGATGAACACGGCCTCCCCCACGTGCTCCAGGGCCTCGGACCAGAGGATGACGGGGTGGGGGCAGGTCGTGTCCGGACGCAACCCGCAACAGGAGCCCACCGTGAGGTCAGAGGTGCTGGACACGGTCACCTGGGCGGCGGAATGGGCGGGGGGAGTCGTGTAGCGGACGTCCTTGATCGTCCCCCGCACGCACACGATCTTCCCCACGAGGCCCTGCCAGAACTGCGGGCCCAAGGCCTCCTCGAACTTGGCGACGTTTGCGGCGGAGATAGAGACCTCGAGCCGCTCCGGATCGGGGGGCAGGCGGCCGAGGTACAGCTTGAGGGGGCCCGACGCGTCGTACCCCACGACCGGTCCCTCCACGTAGAGCGTGCGCCCGATGTGCTGCCACGCCTCAGCCCACGGGATCGCGTTCACACACGGCCAGGGCCCGAACCTGTCCACGTCGGAGGAGGTGTACTCCCCCGCGGAGCCATAGTGGTAGGCGCTGAGGAGGAGGGTTCCATCGCCGATCGCCATCTCCAGGGTGGCCCAGGCCCGCCGGTAGCGCACCTCCTGGGCATGGAAGTAGATCTTCCCCTCGAGAGCGAAGGGGCCGGCTGGTCCAGAGAGAGAGAAGCTCTGGTAGCGGAGGCCATCGTGGTAGAACGTGGACTCGCTCTCGACCCCGAGACCAGCGACGGTGGCCTGGAGGGTGAGCGAGCACCCCTGAAGTTCGAGCGCGGGAAGGAGCTGCAGGGTCAGGTCCAATGTCCCCAAGATTGCAGGCTGGGCCTGCGCCCATAGGGCGAAGGCAAGGACGAGGGATGCTGCGCCCGCCACCCGCACGACGTCCTCCTGGTCTCGCGCCTAGGTTGGCAGGATTATACGCGCCCCCCGGCCCCGAAAAAGGGCGGGCCCCGGAGACCCGGGGCCCCAGCGCTGGGAAGGGCTGTGTACGCTAGAAGCTGAAGACCATGCCCACGCTGAGCGACGGATCGCCGGCAACAGGGAGAGAGAAGGAGCCCACGAAGATCAGATTGGCGAGAAGAGGAATCTCGGTCCTCACCTTAGCCCGAGAGATACCGAACAGGCTCCCCGATTCCGAGAAGTAGACGTCAACTTTGACGTAGTACCTCCCACCGCAGCAACCCAATCCACAGATCCCGAACCGGATGCTCTCGTACTCGCCGTCTTCGAAGACGTCTCCGATAAGCTCTTCTACCTTCTCAGGATCGAGGGCGCTCAGGAACTCGATCGTGTTGCACTCAGCGAGCGTGCATGAGAGCCTGTAACCGTATACTTCGACGCCCTGGAAGACATGATCATTAAAGATAACGTCACCGAAGACCTCCACGCACGCCTCACCAAGACCATGCCACTTGGGAGTGATCCCGACCTGTTTGCCGTCAACAGTGAACTTGAGGCTGACGTCGAGTGAGAAGCCGCAACACAACCCAAGCAGGTTCTTCCCTACGAACTCGACGTATTGGAAACCAGCCTTGGTGAAGTAGAGCTCTGCATCGTAGGCAACCCCGCAGCAGAGGGAGACATCGGTCAAGGTGATCGAAAAGTCCTTGAACATGATCCCTGTGCAGCAGTCTTCGAATCGGCCGATGAACGCGATGAGGTCCACAGACGCTGTCAAGGTGTAGCGCATGTAGGACGAGGACTCACAGCACGGCCAGCAGACCTCGTCATCGAGACCTGTATCGCAATCCAACTTCGCTTCCTCTGCATATCCAGGGATATAGGGGTAGAGCCAATGTTCAATCAACGCCGAGAAGACGATCCCGGAGAAAGAGAGCTCTGGCTTGATCCATCCCCACATGTACTCAGGTGAGGAAAGAGTGAAAGACTCAGTCTGGGGATCACAGCCAGGTCGGAACACGACGTCCACCAGTCCCGTGTCCGATGGGTTGAACGCCATGGCTCCGGTCACGCCCAAGAAACCGAGCGAGCCGCGGAGCCTGAACTCCTGCTCTGCATAGCCGCTGTTGTTGAACGTGGAAACACTGCTCACGCTCCACCCGGACGTACTGTAGGCAAGCGTCAGAACAGCCTTTTCGAGGGAGTTTTCCGGGAGGAGAACCAAACTCATCTCCCAGCTTCCGCTCAGTTGGGCCATCGAGGGCACGGTTACGGCAGCGGCACACACCAGCGCTATCCCCAGTCGTCTCATCGGCAGGACCTCCTTCATCTGTTGCCGATCTTGTGTATCCCAGCGCACGCCGCCGAAAGAGGGAGGGGGTCCGCGGAGGAGCGGAACCTGGTGCGTGATGGGGATTACAGGGCGGAGGAGGGGGGCGGGTCGCCCGGGATCCCGAAGCGGTGGGTGTAGTCCCGCACCGCCTGTTCGAGGTCCACGTCCGGCCCGTGCATCTCCCGCAGGTAGTGAAGGTGCTCCGATACCCACACGTAGAGGTCGGCCTCGGTCCGGCCAGGGAAGTGAGCGAGGGCCCCCGTGCGGCGGAACGTATCCACAAGCGGGCGGTACACCCGGTCGTACCACGACGCAACCGCCTCCTCGTACGGCACCTCCCTCCGCTGCTCGATCCCGAGGAAGTAGCGGTGGACAGCGATGTGTTCGAGGAGGATCTTGTACTTCCCGAGCTCGGAGAACAGGATTTCCTGGTCGGGGCGGAGGCGGTCAAGGTGCGTCTGGGCGAGGAACGCCGCGTACTCGGCCTTGACGAGGATGTCGCGCGGGGTGTCGGTCGCGGAGATGGGAACGAGGGGAACGAACTCCACAACCTCAGCGTCGATGGACCGGGCCCCGGCCCGCCGCGCCGCCGCCACGCGGTGGTGGCCGTCTTCGACGAAGTAGGCGTCCCCGATCTGGTACAACTTGACCGGGGGCAGGATCTCCCCGCTGCGCCAGGCATCCTCGATCTGCCGCAGGCGGGGGGAAGCCCCGTGGACGGGAAAGAACGCGCGGTCGAAGTCCTGGTAGCGGTTCACGCTCCCCACGATCTTCTCCACCTCCACCTCCTGGAGGCCCTTGTAGCGCCAGGCCTTCGTCCCCACGTTCTTCCTCACCCAGTCGAACGGAAGGAGCAGGGTCGGCTCCCGGCGGACGTGGTTGAAGATCCCGTCCAGCAGGCGTTGCCACGGGGTGCGGGGATCAGGCATCGGCCACCTCGAGGAGGGCATGGCCCCGGACATGGATGACCTCAGTATCCCCGCTCTGAGTCCGGGTAGGGTGGCCAGGCCGGGGCGGGGAGTGGCCGTGGATGAGGTAGCGGGGCCGGTGGCGCTCCACCAGGGGGAGGAGGGACTGGAACCCCTGGTGGGCGGGATCCGTGTGGTCGTGGATCCCCCGCGGGGGAGCGTGGGTGAGGAGGATGTCCAGCCTCCGGCCCCTCCGCTCGGCCCACCTCAGCCGCCCGGCGAGCCTCTGCACCCGCCTCCGCATCTCCCCCTCCGTGTACTGGTGCGTCCCGCCCGGCGCGTAGCGCGGGCTCCCCCCGAGACCGGCGATGAGGAGCCCCGCCGCCTCCACCACGCGGCCCTCCACGTTCGTCCCCCCTTGCGGGGCAGTGATGAGGCGGCCCTCCGTTTCCACAGGATGATCGTGGTTCCCGTGGACGTAGAGGAGGGGGGCATCGAACGCATCCACGAGGTACTCAAGGTAATCGTAGGGAAGATCACCACAGGACAGGATGAGGTCGAGTTCGCCGAACCCCTGTCCGGGGAGGGATCGCTCCAGGGCAGGGCTGACCTCATCGCTCACGACGAGGATCCGTGTCACGTCCCGACGAGGTCCTCCAGCCCCAGCGACCGCAGCTTCGCCGCCGACAGGCCGTCCTTCGTCCACCCCCGCCGGCGGTAGTAGGCCGCGACCTCGGCCCGGAACGCCGCCGGATCAATCGGCCGCCCCGCGGAAGCCCCCTCGGGGAGGGGCTCATGGAACCGCGGAGGGAGCCGGTCCTCCTCCGGCCCATGCCCGGCCCGGCCCGCGTAGAGGCGCAGGAGGGCGAAGTTCCGCTCCCCCACAGTGAGCATGTCCTCCGGGCCGAGCTCGATCCCCGTGGCGTGCCCGAGGAGCTTCCGGATGAGGGGGTAGTTGTAGCGGGGGCCAGCGTCCTGCGTCACGAACGAGCACAGGACGAGCGAGTTCACGAACGACCGCAGGTCCTCGTACGTGGCCACGACCCGCGCCTTCCCGCGGAGGGCGAACCGATCCATCCGCTCCGTGATCCCCAGCTCCGGGGTGGGGGAATCGGTCTCGAGCATCGTATCGTGCACCCCCTCCATGTGGGTCGCCCCGCGCGGGCTCAAGGCGTAGGAGAGCCCGAGGCCGACCTTGCCTCGCGGCTCGTGCATCGGCACCTCGACCCCCTTCACCAGGGCCACGAACCCGGCCCCGACCTCGCGGGCCCAGCGGTCGAGTCCGGCGGCGATCGCGTCCCCAAGCCCCTCCCGGCGCCCGATTCTCTCCACCCAGGCCACGACCGCCCCCCCATCGCCCCACGGGATGCGCTCCGCGATGAGCCCCTTCTCGGAGGCCTCCATGAGGGTGGCGATGGCGACCCCGACCGAGATCGTGTCCATGCCGTACGCGTTGCAGAGTTGATTTGCAAGCGCGATCGCCGGGAGGTCGGCGCACAGGCAGAGGGACCCCAACGCGGCGAGGGTCTCGTACTCCGGCCCCCCGTACCTGGGGTGGACCTCCCTCCCCGCGAACGTTGTCTTCACCACGCGCTTACAGCGCACCGGGCACCCGGCGCAGGTCTCGCGGCCGATGAGGATCGTCTCCGCCATCCTCTCCCCCCCGATCTCGGCCGCGCGCGCGAACGTGCCCTCCTGGAAGTTCTTCGTGGGGAGGATCCCCATCGCCGAGAGCCACGTCAGCCCGCGGGCTGTGCCGAGCTCCCCGAACCGTTGCGTCCCCTCGTCCATGAGGTCCCGGGCGAACGTGGCCCGCGAACGGGCGAACCCGGCCGGGTCAGCCAGCGGCTTCTCCAGCTGTCCCCGGACCGCGATCGCCTTGAGGCGCTTGGATCCGAGCACCGCCCCCAACCCCGGCCGGCCCGCGGCCCGGTTCACGTCGTGGATGATGCACGCCTGGGTGGCGAGCTTTTCCCCGGCGGGGCCGATCGCGGCCACGTGCACGCCGGGGTGCCTTCCCTTGAGGATTTCGTCCACGTCGCCGGTCATCCTTCCCCACAGGTCGGCCGCGGCGCGGAGCTCGGCCCGCCCCTCGGCGAGGAGGAGGTACACCGGCTCCCGGGCCTGGCCGCGGACGATGATCCCGTCGTAGCCGGACCGCCCGAGCTCGTGGCCGACGTAGCCGCCGACGTAGGAATCGGCGATGGACCCCGTCTTGGGGGAAACGGCCATCACGACGTGCCGGCCCGCTCCGGCGAGCCCCGTCCCCTGGAATGGCCCGGTCGCCCAGATGACGGCGTTCTCCGGGGCCAACGCGTCCGTTCCGGGGGGGACGAGATCGAGGAGGAGCCGCGCCGCGATCCCCCTCCCGCCGAGGTGGAGCTCGTACCACCGGGGCGGGATCTCCCGTTCCCGGAGCGTTTCGTGCGTGAGATCCACATCCAGGTACCGCCCGTACACGCCGTTCATCCCTCTCCCTCCTGGGCAGCGAGCCTGGTCAGCCGTTGTTGGATGTCACCGACCAGTTTCTCGATCTCCTCGTGTTTCCCCCGCGCGTTGCGGAGGTGGGTGCCGAGGGTTTGCATCTCCCCCTCCATCCTCTCCATCAACCCCTCCACCGCCCGCAGCTCGCCGAACACCTCTTGCACGTTGCGCGCCAGGGCCATCCCCCGCAACCCCATCGCCACGGATCGAAGGTAGGAGTAGAACGAGCTCGGGGAACAGGGGACGACCCGCTTCCCCATCGCGTAGGAGAGGAAGTCGAGATCCCCCTCCGGGATGAGGAGTTCGTGGTACACCCCCTCCGCGGGGACGTACATGAGGGCGAAGTCGGCCGTCCCCTCCTCGGGCCGGATGTACTTCTCGGCGATCCCGTCGGCGTGCCTCTGGGCGTCGCGCACGAGAGCCCGCTTGTGCTTCTTTCGTTCCTCATCCGTGGCCGCGGAGAGGAGGCGCTCGAACCCGGACAGGGGGAACTTCGCATCCACCGGGACGATCGTCCCCTCGAGGAAGATGGCAGCGTCCACCGCCTCCCCGGTGCTGAACCGGTACTGCTCCCGGTACCGATCGTGGGGGAGCACCTCCGCGAGGAGATCGCCGAGGAGCCACTCCCCGATTGCGCCCCGCGCCTTGGGGGCGCGGAGGATCTCCTGGAGGGAGGCGAGGTCCTGGGCGAGCTCGGTGAGGCGGCGGCCGGTCTCAGTGAGGCCTCCCAACCTCTCCCGCACGTCCGCCACCACCCCCTGGACCGCGGTCAACCGCTCGCCGAGGGTCCCTTCCTGCTTTTGGAGGAGCTGGGCCGTGCTCGCGAGCTGATCGGAGACCTGGGCGGAGAGCGTCCCCAGCTGGGTCGCCACGAGCTGGGCGAGCTGGCTCACCTGGTCGGAGAGGAGCCGCGTGGACTCCCGGAGGGTGGGAAGCTCGCGGGCGAGGTCCGAACCCGGCCGCCGTCGGACGAGGATCACGGCCAACACCAGCATCGTCACCGCGAGGAACCCGACCGCGATCCAGACCCCGGTCATGCCACCCCCGAAAGCGCGAGGCTCCTGCGCAGGAACTGGCCTGTGTACGAGGCGGGGACCCCCACCACCGCCTCCGGCGGCCCCTCGGCGATCACGCGGCCCCCTTCCTCCCCCCCCTCCGGGCCGAGGTCAATGATCCAGTCCGCAGTCTTCACCACATCGAGGTTGTGCTCGATCACAACCACCGTATTCCCCACATCCACCAGCCGGTGGAGGACGGAAAGGAGCTTCCGCACGTCCTCGGGGTGGAGGCCGGTCGTCGGCTCGTCGAGGATGTACAGGGTGCGCCCCGTGGCCCGGCGGGCCAGCTCCCGGGCGAGCTTCACCCGCTGCGCCTCCCCTCCCGACAGCTCAGTCGCCGGCTGGCCGAGTTTGATGTAGCCGAGGCCGACATCGTACAGGGTCTGGAGCTTCTCCCGGATCGGGGGGATGGGGGAGAAGAACCCGAGGGCCTCCTCGACCGTCATCTCCAGGACCTCCGCGATCGTCCGCCCCTTGTAGCGCACGGCAAGGGTCTCCGTGTTGTAGCGCGTGCCGTGGCACACCTCGCACGGCACGTACACATCGGGGAGGAAGTGCATCTCGATCTTCACCTTCCCCTGGCCCTGACAGGCCTCGCACCGTCCTCCCCGCACGTTGAACGAGAACCGCCCCGGCTCGTACCCCCTCATCCGCGCCTCGGGGGTGGCGGCGAACACCTCCCGAATCGGGTCGAACGCCTTGGTGTACGTGGCCGGGTTTGAGCGCGGGGTGCGCCCGATCGGCGACTGATCGATCTCGATCGCCTTGTCGAAGTACTGGACCCCCTCGATTCCGTCATGGAGCCCCGGTTTCCCCACCATGTACCCCAACCGCCAGGCGAGGCCTCGGTACAGGATCTCCTCGGCGAGGGTGGACTTCCCCGACCCGGAGACGCCGGTGATGCACGTAAACAGCCCCACGGGAAACCGGACATCAATTCCCTTCAGGTTGTGCTCCCGCGCCCCCCGCACGACGAGCCACCGGCCATCCGCCCTCCTCCGCGCGGACGGAATCGGGATCCGTCGCGTCCCCGCCAGGTACTGCCCGGTGAGGGAACGGGGCTCGGCCGCGACCTCGTCCGGGGTCCCGGTGGCGACAACGTACCCGCCGTGGATGCCCGCCCCCGGGCCGAGGTCCACGAGGTAGTCCGCCTCGCGCATCGTCTCCTCATCGTGTTCGACAACGAGGACCGTGTTCCCCAGGTCCCGCAGCCGCTTCAGGGTAGAGAGGAGCTTCCGGTTATCCCGGGCGTGGAGCCCCACCGAAGGCTCGTCGAGCACGTACAGGACGCCGGTGAGCTGGGACCCGATCTGGGTGGCGAGCCGGATCCGCTGCGCCTCCCCCCCGGCGAGGGTCCCCGCCGACCGGTCGAGGGTGAGGTAGTCCAGCCCCACGTCCACCATGAACTGGAGGCGGGAGCGGACCTCCTTCAGGATCTGGTGGGCGATCAGCTGCTCCCGCTCGGTCAGGGCAAGCGAGGTGAAGAACGCGAGCGCTTCGCGCACCGGGAGGCGGGTCACGTCCCACAGGCTCTTCCCCCCCACCGTCACCGCGAGCGCCTCCGGCCGCAGCCGCGCCCCGTGGCACGCCTCGCACGGGAGGGCGGACAGGTACTGTTCGATGCCCTCCCGCGCCTCCTCGGACGTCGTCTCGCGGTAGTTACGCTCCAAAGCCGGGATCAGCCCCTCGAACGGCCGCTGGTAGGTGCGGGTCCGACCGTAGGTCGTGGTGTAGGTGAACTCCACCGGCTCCCCGTTCGTACCGTAGAGGAGGACGTGGAGCTTCGCCGGAGGGAGCTGCCCCAGGGGGCGGTCGGGGTCGATTCCGTAGGCGCGGCACACCCCATCGAGGAGAGCCGCGATCCAGCGGGACTTGGTGTTCGCCCAGGGGAGGAGTCCTCCCTCGCGGAGCGAGCGGCGGGGATCGATGACGAGGTCGGGATCCACCACCATCCGCACCCCGAGGCCGTCGCAGGTTGGGCAGGCCCCGAACGGCGAGTTGAACGAGAACAGGCGGGGCTCGATCTCCGGCAGGCTCACCCCGCACGTCGTGCACGCGAAGTGTTCCGAGTACAGGCGCTCCCCCTGCCCGACCACCTCTACGATCGCTAGCCCCTGCCCGTAGCGGAGGGCGGTCTCGATCGAATCCCCGATCCGGCTACGCTTCTTGTCCGTGACCTTGATTCGGTCGAGGACGATCTCCACGTTGTGGCGCTTGTTGCGGTCGAGTTCGATTTGCTCGTAGAGGGTGCGCAGGGCCCCGTCCACCCGCACCCGCACGAACCCCTCCCGCTTCAGGTCGTCGAACAGGTTCTTGTACTCCCCTTTGCGACCCTGGATCACGGGGGCCATGATCTGGACCGCGGTCCCCTCGGGAAGGGCCATCACCTGGTCCGTGATCTGCTGCGCCGTCTGGCGTTCGATCGGTTGCCCGCACTGCGGGCAGTGGGGGTGGCCGATCCGGGCGAACAGGAGCCGCAGGTAGTCGTGGATCTCCGTCACCGTGCCCACGGTGGAGCGGGGGTTGTGGGAGCGGGACTTCTGGTCAATCGAGATCGCGGGCGATAGCCCCTCGATGAAGTCCACGTTCGGCTTCTGCATCAGCCCGAGGAACTGGCGGGCGTAGGCGGAGAGCGACTCCACGTAGCGGCGCTGCCCTTCCGCGTAGATCGTATCGAATGCGAGCGAGGACTTCCCCGACCCGGAGATCCCCGTGATGACGACCAGGCGATCCCGGGGGATCTCGACGTCGATCCCCTTCAGGTTGTGCTCCCGGGCGCCGCGGATGATGAGCTTGTCCATAGTGAGGAAACGCTTCCCGAGCCTTCGCCGGCCGTACCCACGATGGTAGCCGCGCCCCGGGCGGACCGCCATGCGCTCGGGGGGAAAGACACGGGGAACTTCCTCACGTCACCTCTGACCTTGGCCGAAGGGAACCACCGGTTACCGTGTAACGCAGATCACAGTTCGCTGCGCTGGAGGGCACCGTGGGTCAGCAGATGAAGAGATGGGTCAGGATTCTAGCGCCGGTGGCGGCGTGTGGGCTCCTCGTCGCCGCCTTGGCCGGGTGCGGGCGGGTGACGGCGAAGATCGACGCCTACAGCCCGAGCAATCCAGTACAGGTCGAGGCGGGGAAGACCGTCCCGCTGAGCGTCACGTTCACCAACACCGGGAACCGAACGGGGACCTTCTTCGTCCGCGCACTCGTGAAGAACAGCGCGAACGTGCCGGTGCCCATGCCCGCCAAGGACGTGACCGTGGCGGCGGGGAAGCAGGGCACCGCGGTGTGGGAGTTCATCGTGACCTCGCCGGGGACGTACACGATCCAGTTCATCGTGGGCAAGGATGCGAACACGACCTACACCCAGGCCCCAGCGGAGCCGAGCCCGCTCATCGTCGGCCTCCCGGCGGTGGCCTCCACGAAGTTCAAGGTGGGAGACCGGGTGCGGGTCACGAGCGCAGTCCGCGTCCGGACGGGACCGGGGACGGAGAACGCCCAAGTGACCCACGTCAACTACCGCGATTCGGCCCCCGCCGGGGTGGAGGGGAAGGTCATCGGCGGCCCGGAGAAGGCGGGGGAGTGGGTGTGGTGGCGGGTGGAGTTCGACGCGGGCTACACCGGGTGGTGCATCGAGGACAACCTGACCAAGGCCGCCGGGGGCTAGGGGAGGGAAGAGGGGGCGAGGAGCCACGCTGCGATCCTCCGCTCCCACTCCGCCTGTCGGAGGGCGTTGCGGCCGTGGTCCGTCTCGCGGTCGTACTGGGCCTGGATCGAACCGTGGCGGTCGTTCACGTCCCGGAACGCGGCCGCGGCCTGGGCGAGCAGGTCCTGGTGGGCGTCGGCCTCGGTGGCGCCGGTCCCCACGATCCCCGGAAGCTGCGCGGCGAGGAGGCGGCGGTAGGCCTCGGCGAGGTCGAAGTGCCTCTGCTCATGGCTGAGCCCAGCCGCGGTCCTCCGGTCCGAAAGGGCCCACGACCGGTCCCGCTCCATCGCGGCCGTGACGGTCGAGCTCGCGACACGGGCCCGCCAGACCGCCCCTTCCCGTCCCGTGGCCAGGGTGAGGCTGTACTCGAGGGCGAGGGCGATCCCCGCCGCTGCCTGCGGATCGCGGTCGGGAGGAGGCTCGCCCCAGAAGTCGGCCCACGTGATCGGTCGGCCCGCGTCCCAGTACAGCCGGGCGGTAGGGTGGGATGCGGTCGGAGGAGGTGGCGGAAGGGCACAGGATGGGCTCGGCGCACCGATCTTGAGCGTGATCCGCAGGTCCACGGGCGCCACCCCCTCCACCGCGGCCCGGTACACGATCTCCACCTCCTGCCCCGCGCTCCCGGGGGGCGGGGTGAACGTGTAGACCGTGGTCGCCGTGCCCCAACCGGACGATGCGGACGCCCTCCCGCCCGGGAGGGCAAGGGGCACGAGGGAGATCGTCCGCGGTGGGGTGGCGGACACGGAGAGGGAGACCGTGGTCGGGGACCCCTCCGGGATTTGGAACTGGACGACCGTCCCCCCGGCCGCGGGACACGGTTGGCCCACCGTCACCGCCCACGACCAGCTGAGGGACGCCTCGCCCTGCCCCGTTCCCACCACCGCCCACACGGCGCACAGGACGAGCCCCAGGCCGCGCTTCATCATCACCACGGATCCTATTTCTGCTGAATCCTAGCGACGAAATCGTCGATGGGGAGGGCGCTCAGCGTCTCGATCTTCACCGTACCGCGCGCCCCCATCGCCACCGCCACGCGGGCGACGGCCATCGCCCCTGTGGCCTCAATGATCGTCACGAAGTCGTACCGCCCGAGCGCGGCGTACTGGTGGATGACCTTCGCCCCCAGGGCTTCGATCTCCCGGTTGACCTCGAGGATCCGCTCTGGCTTCTCCGTGATCGTCTTCGCCCCTTCGTCGGTGAGTCGGCTTAGAAGCACGTAGGTCTGCACATGCCCTCCTTCGGTGGTGGGCCGATCCTACCCCACCGTTCCCCCCACGGGCAACGGACGGGGCGCGGCCTGTCGGAGGGGATGCCCACGATCATCCCGCGGACTGATCTCCGTCATGGTGAGGACCGTACGGGCGGGGTACCCTTGGACAGATCATGCGCCAGGAAATCCGGTTCGCCGGGTTCGGCGGGCAGGGCATCATCTCCGCCGGTCGCATCGCGGGACAGGGAGCAGTCCTCTTCGATGGCAAGCACGCCGTCCTCACCCAGTCCTACGGCCCGGAGGCCCGTGGCGGGGCGTGCGCCGCCGAGGTCGTGGTGTCCGACACGGCGGTGGATTACCCGGTGGTGACCACCCCGGACGTGGCGGTGATCATGTCCCAGGAGGCCTATGCCACGTACGGTCACGACCTCCGACCCGGGGGCACGCTCATCCTCGACGAGGACCTCGTCGAGCACGAGCCGCGCCCGGACGTGCGGCTTCTCCTCGTCCCCGCTACGCGGATCGCGGAAGGGTTGGGGAGGAAGATCGTGGCGAACGTGGTCATCCTGGGCGCCCTCGCCGCTGCCGTGCCGACGGTATCGAAGGATGCCCTTCTCAAGGCGGTCCTCGCCGCCGTCCCCCCCCACACCCGCGACCTCAACGAGAAGGCGTTCGAGGCCGGGTACGCGTACGTAAAGGAGCACTACCGTGAGCCATGAGCCGCCTCCCGCGAACCGCAATCCCGGCCCCGAGGCCGGCCACCGGTCCGGGGTCACGGGCCGCGGACCGCGGATCGGGGTCTTCGTCTGCCACTGCGGAAAGAACATCGCGGCGACGGTGAACGTGGAGCAGGTTGTGGAGGCGATCTCCCACTACCCCGGCGTCGTCTACGCCGCCCGCCATGAGTACATGTGCTCCGATCCTGGCCAGGACCTGATCAAAAAGGCGATCGGGGATCACCGCCTCACCGGCGTTGTGGTCGCCGCCTGCTCACCCTCGATGCACGAGACCACGTTCCGCCGCGCGGCGGAGGAGGCGGGGCTCAACCCCTACCTCCTCGAGATCGCGAACATCCGCGAGGGGTGCTCGTGGGTCCACGAGGGACCGGAGACCACGGACAAGGCGATCCGCATCGCGCGGGCGATGGTGGAGAAGGTGAAGGGGAACCACCCCCTGTCCCCGATCGAGGTCGGCCACGCCGCCAAGTGCCTCGTCATCGGCGGCGGGATCAGCGGGATCCAGGCCGCGCTCGACATCGCCGACGCTGGATTCGAGGTCCTCCTCGTCGAGCGCACCCCCTCGATCGGGGGGCGGATGGCGCAGCTCTCGGAGACGTTCCCCACCCTCGACTGTTCGCAGTGCATCCTCACCCCGAAGATGGTCGAGGCCTCCCGCCACCCGCGGATCCGCCTCCTCACCTACTCCGAAGTGGCGGAGGTCACGGGGTACCTTGGGAACTACCACGTCGTGATCCGCAAGAAGCCGACCTACGTGGACCCCGACAAGTGCAACCTGTGTGGGGACTGCGCCACAGCCTGCCCGATCCGCGTCCCCAGCGAGTTCGACCGGGGACTTTCTGAGCGGGCGGCGATCTACGTCCCGTTCCCCCAGGCTGTCCCCTCCTCCTACACCCTCGACGAGGCGAGCTGCCTTGGGCTGAACCCCCTCCGCTGCAGCGAGTGCGCCAAGGTGTGCACCGCGGGGGCGATCGACTACGACATGCCGGAGGAGAGGATCGAGGAGGACGTGGGGGCGATCGTCGTCGCCACCGGCTACGACCTCTACGAAAAGGAGAGGATGGCCGAGTACGGCTACGGCACTGTGCACGACGTGATCGATGGGCTGGAGTTCGAGCGGATCCTATCCGCGGGCGGGCCGACGAAGGGCGAGGTCCGCCGCCCGTCCGATGGGAAGGTCCCGAAGGAGGTCGTGTTCATCCAGTGCTCCGGGTCCCGCGATCCCGAGCTCCACAAGTCGTACTGCTCGAAGATCTGCTGCATGTACACCGCCAAACACGCCCTCCTGTACCGCCACAACGTGCACGATGGGAAGGCGTACGTGTTCTACATCGACATCCGCGCCGGGGGAAAGGACTACGAGGAGTTCGTGGTCCGGGCGATGGAGGACGAGCGGATCCTCTACCTGCGGGGCAAGGTGGCCAAGGTGTTCCGGGACGGGGACAAGGTTGTGGTGTGGGGGGTGGATACCCTCACCGGAAAGAGGGTCGAGGTGGCCGCTGACCTCGTCGTGCTCGCCCAGGCGATGGTCCCGTCCGCGGGAACAGGGGAGCTGGCCCGCAAGCTCCGCATCGCCTGTGGGGGGGAGGGGTTCCTCAAGGAGGCCCACCCCAAGCTGCGGCCGTTGGAAGCCCTCACCGCGGGGATCTTCCTCGCCGGCGCGGCCCACGGCCCGAAGGACATCCCGGAGGCAGTGGCCCAGGGCTCGGGGGCAGCGGCGAAGGCGATCGCCATCCTGTCCGCACCCGTCCTCACCCACTCCCCGGAGGTGGCGGAGGTGAACGAGGACCTCTGCTCGGGGTGCGCCATCTGCGTTCCCCAGTGCCCGTACGGGGCGATCACCCCCGGCGACGTGGCCCACGTGAACGAGCTCCTCTGCGAGGGGTGCGGCACGTGCGTCGCCGCCTGCCCGTCCGGGGCGATGACGATGCGAAACCACACCGATCTCCAGGTGGAGAGGATGATCCGAGCGGCCCTGGCCGACGCGGTAGAGGTGGCCGGTGGCTGAGGCCCAGTTCGAGCCGCGGATCGTGGCCTTCCTGTGCCGGTGGTGTGCCGGAGCGGGCGCTGACCTCGCGGGCACGAGCCGCCTCCGCTACCCCCCGAACGCGGTGGCGATCCGGGTCAATTGCTCGGGGCGGGTCGAGCCGCAATGGGTGATGGAGGCGTTTCGGTCAGGAGCTGACGGAGTCTTCATCGGAGGTTGCCACCCTGGGGATTGCCACTACGTCTCCGGGAACTACAAGGCCCGCCGCCGGGTTCACCTCCTGAAGCGGATGCTGTCCGAGCTGGGGATCGAGCCGGAACGGGTGCGGCTGGAGTGGGTGTCGGCCACCGAGGGGGCGAAGTTCGCCCGGCTGATGCACGAGTTCGTGGAGGAACTGCGGGCGCTGGGGCCACGGACGGACCCCGGGGAAGCGGCTCCATCCGCCGCACTCCCGGCCCCATCCCGAAGGAAGGGTTGACAATGGTCGGCAAGCCGAAGATCGCCGTGTACTGGACAGGGGGATGCGGAGGGTGCGATGTGTCGTTCCTCGAACTCGGCGCCCCCCTCCTCGACGTGCTCGCCAAGGTGGAGATCACATTCTGGCCCGCCCTCGTGGACGCGAAGCGCGCCGACGTAGGGGCGTTCGCGCCCCGTTCCCTCGCCGCGACCCTCATCAACGGCACCCTGCGCACGGAGGAGAACGTGGAGATGGTCCACCTCCTCCGCGAGAAGTCACAGCTCGTGGTCGCGTTCGGGGCGTGCGCCCACCTCGGGGGGGTGCCGGGGCTCGCCAACCTCGTCTCCCGCGAGGAGACCCTGCGCCGGGTCTATGGGGACGGTTTCGCGATCGCCCCTCCGCCGGGAGGCGAGGCGGACGATGCTCCCCCCCACCTCCTCCCGCAGGCGCAGCCCCTCTCCACCGAGGTCACGGTGGATTACGTCGTCCCCGGGTGCCCTCCGCCCCCCGCGCTGATCGGGTTCCTGTTCGATGCCCTCCTCTCCGGCGACCTCCCCCCGGCGGGCCACGTGTTCGCCCACGACAAGGCCCTCTGTGAGGAGTGCCCCCGCACCCGGGAGGACCGGGTGCTGACGAAGATCGTCCGCCCCCACGAGCTCGTCCCGGATCCGGAGGCCTGCCTCCTCGACCAGGGGATGATCTGTCTCGGGCCAGTGACCCGCGGGGGATGCGGGGCAGCGTGCCCGAAGGCAGGGATGCCGTGCACGGGATGCCTCGGCCCGACCCCCCACGCCGGCGACCCCGGGCTGGCGATGATCTCCGCTCTCGCCTCGCTCGTGCGGGCAGGGGACGAGGGCGAGGCGTCGTTCGCCGCCGAGGACGCAGTCCTCGACTCCCTCGTTGACCCGGTGGGAACGCTCTACAAGTACTCCCTGCCCTCCTACGTCGCGAAGAGGAGGAGCGGGTGAAGAAGCTCACGATCGATCCCATCACGCGCCTCGAGGGACACGGGAAGATCCTCCTCTACCTCGACGAGGCGGGCGGCCTCAAGGGCGCCGTGCTCCAGGTCCCCGAGCTGCGAGGGTTTGAGGTGTTCTGCCGCGGCCGGCGGGGAGAGGAGATGCCCCAGATCACGGAGCGGATCTGCGGGGTGTGCCCGGAGGCCCACCACCTCGCCTCCGCCCGGGCCCTCGATGCTGCCTACCATGCCACGGTCCCCGCCCCGGCGTGGATCCAGCGGGAGCTCTTCTACAACACGTACATCTTCGCTGACCACCTCCTTCACCTCGTGTTCCTCGGCGGACCGGACCTCCTCCTCCCCGCGGACACGCCGCGCGAGAGCCGGAACGTGCTCGGCGTGATCGCGGCGTTCCCCGAGCTCGGGCGGGAGGTGGTCACGGTGCGGGCACGAGCCCAGAGGATCCTGGAGATCATCGGCGGGCGCGCAATCCACCCCGTGTTCGCCCTCCCGGGGGGCGTGGCCCGCCCCCTCACCGCCGATGACCGGAACGAGATCCGCTCCCACACTGCGGCGATGGTCGCCCTCGCTCAGACGTTCGTGACCTTCTTCCACGAGGAGGTCCTCCCCGATCCGGGCTACCAATCCCTCCTCGCCCTCCCCCAGGCCCACCTCCCGACCCACTACCTGGGGCTCGTGGATCCCAACCTTGCGCCGAACTTCTGTCGGGGCGAGCTGCGGGCCGTGTCCCCCGACGGGACGGAGCTGTTCCGGCTCGACGGGGCAGCGGCCCTCCAGAAGATCGCCGAGCGCAGCGAGCCCTGGACCTATGTGAAGTTCCCGTACCTGAAGGAGCCTGGGTGGACGGGGTTTGAGGCCGGCGCGGGATCCGGCATCTACCGGGTGGGACCGCTCGCCCGGCTCAACGTCGCCGAGCGGATGGCGACCCCGCTTGCCCAGGAGGAGTACGAGCGGTTCCTCGACTTCTTCGGGGCGAAGCCGGTCCACGCCACGTTCGCCTACCACTGGGCACGGCTCGTGGAGATGGTCCAGGCGGCGGAGGCCGCGGCCGCCCTCGCCGAGGAGAAGGGCCTCACGGGAACGGAGATCCGAGGGAAGCTCGGGGAACCCGGGGCAGGGGTGGGCGTGGTCGAGGCCGCGCGGGGGACCCTGGTCCACCGCTACGCCCTCGACGAGCAGGGGCTGATCACGGAAGTGGACCTCATCGTGGCCACAACGCACAACGCGGCGGGGATCGGCCTCTCTGTAAAGGGGATGGCGGAAGACGTGGTGCGCAAGAACGACCTCGACGAGGCCCTCCTCAACCGGATCGAGATGGCGTTCCGTGCCTACGATCCGTGCCTCGCCTGTGCGACCCATTTCCTGCCCGGGGAGATGCCCTTGGCGATCGAAATCTACAACGCGGAGGGACGCCTTGAACGCCGGATCTCCCGCTAGCGCCGGGCGCCGCCAGGTGGTCGTGGCGCTGGGAAACCCGGACCGCGCCGACGACGGCGTGGGGCCGGCGGTGGTCGAGGGGATCCCCCCGCGGCCGGGGGTCGAGGTGTGGGAAGCGATCCGCAGCGGATTGCCCCTCGCCCAGGCCCTCGTCGGGTTCGAACGGGCCCTCGTCGTGGATGCCTGCCCGGCCCTCCCCGTGGGGGAGGTGGCCCTGATCCCGTTATCCGTGGACGACGGAGGACGGACGACGGACCATGGACCCTGGCTCCACGGCCTGGGCCTTGCCCAGGGGCTGGCCGCGCTGCGGGCGGTGGGCCTTCCCGTCCCCGAGACGTGGGCCCTCGCGATCGGCGTCGAGGAGGAGGTCCCGTTCCAAAGGGGGCTCTCCCCGGAGGTGGCCCAGGCTGTGCCCCGAGCGGTGGCGGAGGTGGAGCGATGGCTAGCGAACTGAACCTATCGCGGGATCACTTGGAGGCGCCGTTTTCGCGGCGGGTGGAGGAGCTATCGGGGGAGAACCCCTACGCCTGCTACCAGTGCGGGAAGTGCTCCGCGGGGTGCCCGTTCGCCGATCACATGGACGCGCTCCCGAACCAGGTCCTGCGCCTGGTCCAGCTCGGGGACGAGGCGGCCCTCCGTCTCTCCGCCCCGTGGGTGTGCGCCTCGTGCCTGGCGTGTGCGGTGCGGTGCCCGAAGGGCGTGGACATCGCCAAGACGATGGAGGCGCTGCGCCTCCTCTCCCTGCGGCGGGGGATCACCCCGGCGCCGGTGGTGCCGGACCGGCCCTATCCCCAGATCGCCCTCGTCGGCGCGTACAGGAAACTCACGCCATGAAGAAGCTCGCCTATTTCCCGGGATGTGCGATGAAGGACCAGGCCCGCCCCGACGAGGCGGGGACGCTCCACGCGCTGGCCGCGCTGGGGTACGAGGTCGCGGAGATCCCGCGCTGGAACTGCTGCGGCACGGTGTACTCCCTCGCCCAGGACGACCTCATGCGCCACGTGGGGCCGGTGCGGAACCTCATCCGCGTCCAGGGGATGGGAGAGAAACGAGTGCTTACCCTGTGTGCGATGTGCTACGGAACCCTCAAGCGGTCGGCCCAGTTCGTGCGCGAGGAAGAGCGGCTGGCGCGGATCAACGCGTTCCTGGATACGGAGGAGGATTTCCGGGGCGGGATCGAGGTCGTCCACCTCCTCACCCTCCTCCGCGACGAGGTGGGGTACGAGGAACTCGCCTCCCGGGTCAAGCGAAGCTTGAACGGGCTCAAGGTCGCCACGTACTACGGGTGCGTCCTCCTCCGGCCGCGGGAGTTCGCGGTGGACGACCCGGACCGGCCGGAGGTCATGGAGCGCGTCGTGGAGGCCATCGGCGGAGCGCCCGTCCCCTTCCCGGAACGCATGGAGTGCTGCGGGGCCTACCTCACGGTCGGGCGATCCGATATCGTTACGGACAGGGTGGGGAGGATCCTCCGCTCGGCGCGGGGCGGCGGGGCGGACCTCGTGGTCACGACCTGCCCCTTGTGCCAGTTCAACCTCGCCGAGCGCCGGCCCCCTGTGGCACCGACCCTCCCCGTCCTCTACCTCGGGCAGGTACTGGGGTGGGCGTTCGGGGCGGACGAGCCGGCAAACCTGTTCCCTCTGGGGGGTGCGAGATGAATGAAGTGACGGTGTTCATTATGGGCAAGGGGTACCATGTCCCGGAAGGCCTTACGATCATGAAGGCGATGGAGTACGCCGGGTACCGCCTCGGCCGCGGGTGTGGGTGCCGGGGCGGCTACTGCGGAGCGTGCGCTACGGTGTACCGGCTGCGGGGCGACTACCGGCTCTACGCCGACCTCGCTTGCCAGACCCCTGTTCAGGACGGGATGTACATCGCCCAGCTCCCCTTCACCCCCGCCGAACGGCCGCCGTACCAGCTGGCCGACCTTCAGCCCCGCGGGGAGACCCTCCTCTCCCTGTTCCCCGAGCTCGCCCGGTGCGTGGCCTGCAACACGTGCACCAAGGCCTGCCCGCAGAAGCTGGAGGTGATGGACGCTGTCCAGGCGGCCCTGCGTGGCGACATCCCCCAGGTGGCGGAGCTCACGTTCGACTGCGTATCGTGCGGGTTGTGCACGATGCGCTGCCCAGCCGAGATCTCCCACCACCACGTGTGGCAGCTCGCGCGGAGGCTCAACGGGGCCTACCTCACCCCGCGGGCGCTGCACGTCCAGAAACGGGTCCAGGAGGTCGCCGCCGGGGTGTTCAAGGCCGACCTCGACACCCTCCTGTCGCTCGGCAAGGACGCCCTCGTCGCGGCCTACAAGGCCCGCGAGATCGAGAGTTAAGGAGGAGGCGTGGGCACTTATCCCAAAGAGATCCAAGAGTCCATCGAGCGCGTGGAGGCGACACGGCCCGCACGGATGGCGATGAAGCCCCCGCGGCTCACGCTTCAAGAGCAGGAGGCCCTCCTCAAGGGGTTCCACCCCGACTATCGGCCGGAGGGGAAGCGCAAGCTCACAGTGGGGGCGTCGTGGGGGGAGCCTGTGCCCCACGAGCTCGCCGACCTCCTCGAGGCGTACCCCCTCCTCGACCCGCGGGAGGTGGATGTCTCGCAGCCGGACCACGATGTGGATGTCCTCGTGATCGGCGGGGGGGGAGCGGGCACGGTGGCGGCGATCTGGGCCCACCAGTCCGGGATCCCCGCCGCGCGGATCCTCATCGCCACCAAGCTCCGCCACGGGGACTCGAACTCGATCATGGCCCAGGGCGGCATCCAGGCCGCGGACAAGGCGAACGACTCGCCGGCGATCCACTACCTCGACGTCCTGGGTGGTGGGCACTTCACCAACGACCCCAAGCTTGTGCGGGCCCTGGTGGAGGATGCCCCGAGCGTCATCCGCTGGCACGAGGACCTCGGGGTGATGTACGACAAGGAGCCCGACGGGACGATGATCACCATCCACGGGGGAGGAACGTCCCGGAAGCGGATGCACTCAGCGAAGGACTACACGGGCCTCGAGATCATGCGCGTGTTGCGGGACGAGGCGCGGAGCCGGGGGATCCCGGTGCTCGAGTTCTCCCCAGCGGTGGAGCTCCTCACCGATGGCCAGGGCCAGGTCGTGGGCGCCGTCCTGTGGAACCTCGAGACGAGCGAGTACACCGTGGTGAGGGCGAAGGCGGTCGTCCTCGCCACCGGCGGCTGGGGCCGGCTGCACATCCAGGGGTTCCCAACCACGAACCACTACGGCGCCACCGCCGATGGGCTCGTGTTGGCCTACCGAGCGGGGGCGAAGCTCCGGGACCTCGACGCCGTGCAGTACCACCCCACCGGCGCTGCCTACCCGGAGCAGCTCGTCGGGCTCCTCATCACGGAGAAGGTGCGGGGGATGGACGCCTTGCCCCTGAACCGGCTGGGGGAGGTGTTCGTCCACCCGTTGGAGCCGCGCGACGTGGAGTCGGCGGCGTTCATCCGCGAGTGCGCCTCCCCGGAGAAGGGCGGCCGCGGGCTGGGGGTCACTACCCCCACGGGGATGGTCGGGGTGTGGCTGGACACGCCGATGGTGGACATGATCCACGGCAAGGGCACGTTCCAGCGGGCCCTGTCCTCCATCCACCGGATGTACGTGCGGTTCGACATTGACCCGACCCGGGAGCCGATCCTCGTCTACCCCACCCTCCACTACCAAAATGGGGGGGTTGTGATCGACGAGCACGGTTGGACGGGGGTCCCCGGGCTATTCGCCGCGGGGGAGGTCGAGGGCGGGGTCCACGGCAAGAACCGGCTGATGGGGAACTCGCTCCTCGACTACAACGTGTTCGGCCGGCGGGCAGGGATCGCCGCCGCCGGGCACGCCAAGAAAGCCACCCCGGGCGCCCCCACCCTCGCCCACGTCGGGCGGTACGTGGAGCAACTGAAGTCAGCGGGCGTCCCCGCAGACCGGAAGGCGCCCCTGCTCCTCCCCGAGTACCGGGGCGAGAGGGCCCTGTCGCGGATGGTGGACCTGCTATGACGCAGGGGGCGAAGCGGTGGAACGTGCCGAAGGGACACGTCTACGTCCTCGACGACATCTGCAAGGGGTGCGGGTTCTGCATCGAGTACTGTCCGCGGAAGGTCCTCGCCCAATCGGAGCAGTTCAACGCCAAGGGGTACCATCCCCCCGAGGTGGTGGACCCCGATGCGTGTGTGATGTGCGGGTTCTGCGAGCTCGTGTGCCCTGACTTCGCCATCTGGACAGAGAAAGAAACTGCGGAGGTAAAGGATGCCGTCTAAGGCTACCCTGTCCGGGATCCACTTCATGAACGGTGACGAGGCGATCGCGGAAGGGGCGATCGCCGCCGGGTGCCGGTTCTTCGCGGCCTACCCGATCACGCCGCAGTCCGAGATCGCGGAGCGCTTGTCGTGGCGCCTGCCGCGGGTGGGCGGGGCGTTCATCCAAATGGAGGACGAACTGGGGGCGATGGCGGCGGTAGTGGGAGCGGCTTGGGGTGGGGCCAAGGCGATGACCGCCACCTCCGGCCCCGGGTTTTCGTTGATGATGGAGAACCTGGGCCTAGCGATCATGACCGAGACCCCGTGCGTGGTGGTGGATGTCCAACGCGGTGCGCCCTCGACCGGCCTCCCCACCGCCGTCGGCCAAGGGGACATGATGCAGGCCCGCTGGGGCTCCCACGGCCACTACGAGATCATCGCCCTCGTCCCCTCCTCCCCCCAGGAGGCGTTCGACCTCACGGTGCGCGCGTTCGCCCTCTCTGAGCGGTTCCGGGTTCCGGTGCTCCTCATGACGGACGAGGTGGTGGGGCACATGTACGAGCGGGTGGAGATCCCAGGCGAGGTCCCCCTGGCCCCCCGGCGGCGGCCCCAGGTCCCTCCGGAGGAGTTCATCCCCTACCAGCCCGATCCCGACCTCGTCCCCCCGATGGCGTGCGCCGGCGAGGGGTACCGCATCCACGTGACCGGCCTCACCCACGACGAGCGGGGATACCCGGACATGTCCGCCGAGGCCCACGATAGGCTCGTGCGCCGGCTCGCGGAGAAGGTCCTCCGCTGCCGTAGCGAGATCACGTTCTACGAGGAAGTGGGCCTCGCGGATGCGGAGGTCGCGGTCGTGTCCTACGGGATCTCCGCCCGCGTTGCCTACGGGGCCCTCGCCCAGGCCCGCCAGCAGGGGATCAAGGCGGGGATGTTGCGCCTCATCACGGCGTGGCCGTTCCCCGACGAACGGGTGCGGGCCCTCGCGGATCAGGTGCAGGGGATCGCGGTCGTGGAGCTGAACCTGGGGCAGATGAGCCGCGAGGTGGAGCGGGCGACCCGAGGCAAGGTCCCCCTCGCGGGCGTGTTCCACGCGGGGGGCCGGATCCACACCCCACACGAGGTCCTCGCCGGGATCAAGGAGGTGGCACGATGCAGGTGAAGACGAAGCCCGCTTTCGAGATCGTCCCCGGGGCCCGGCACCCGATGGAGAAGTACCTCCGCACCGACCGCATCCCCCACATCTGGTGCTCAGGGTGCGGATTGGGAACGGTCCTTGGGAACTTCCTCTACGCCCTCGATGAGCTGGGGTGGGACCCCGACGAGGTCGCGGTCGTGTCGGGAATCGGCTGCACCGGCCGCATCGCCGGCTACCTCAAATTGGACACGTACCACACCACCCATGGCCGAGCGATCCCGTTCGCCACTGGTCTCAAGCTCGCCAACCCCAAACTTCACGTGGCCGTGATCTCCGGCGACGGGGACCTGTTCGCGATCGGCGGGAACCACCTCATCCATGCGGCGCGGCGCAACCTCGACCTGACCGTGGTGTGCGTGAACAACTTCAACTATGGGATGACGGGCGGCCAGTGCGGGCCCACCACGCCGCTCGAGGGACGCACGACGACGACCCCGTTTGGCAACTTCGAGCACCCGTTCAACCTCGTCCACCTCGCCGCCTCGGCCGGGGCGAGCTATGTCGCGCGGTGGACAACGCTCGACGGCCGCCGCCTCCAGAAGGGGCTCGTGGAGGCGATGGCCCACGAGGGGTTCACGTTCGTGGAGGTCATCTCCCCGTGCCCGACGAACTACGGCCGCCGCAACCGGATCGGGGAGGGCCTGGACGAGCTGCGCTACTACGCAGACCACGCTGTGATCCGCCACGGGGCGGATCCCAAGGAGGCAGAGATCGTGTCTGGGAAGCCTTTCCTCGTCGGCAAATTCGTCGATGTGAGCAAACCGACCTACCACGAGATGTACGCGGCGAAGGTGGCGGAGATGGGAGGGAACAAGTGAACTTCGGCAACGAGCTAGCTCTGGCAATCGGCAAGGCGGCGACGATCCTCCCGCCCGATGTCGTGCGGGCGCTTGAGGCGGCCCGCGACCGGGAGGCAGGACCGGCCCGGGTGCAGCTGGAGGCGATCCTGGAGAACGTGCGGATCGCTCGGGAGGGCAAGGTCCCGATCTGCCAAGATACGGGGACGATCACGTTCTTCGTCAGACTGGGGACGGGATTCCCCCACCTCCCCGCCCTCGTGGGCGCCCTCCCCGAGGCGGCACGGTTGGCGACGAAGGCGGTTCCCCTCAGGCCCAACACGGTCCACCCCTTCACCGGGAAGAACCCCAGCGACAACACCGGCCGCTACATCCCGGCCGTGACGTGGGAGATGACGGACGGGGACGGAGCGGAGATCCACATCCTCCCCAAGGGCGGGGGGTCGGAGAACTGCTGCGCCCTCAAGATGCTCGCCCCCGGCGTCGGGCTGAAGGGGGTCAAGGCGGCGGTGGTCGAGCACGTGGTGGGCTGCGGGGGCCTCCCCTGCCCGCCGACTGTAGTCGGGGTCGGGATCGGGGGCGGGGCCGACCTGTCCCTGAAGCTGGGGAAGATGGCCCTCCTGCGACCCCTCGGGCAGCGGCATCCCGAGCCGGAAGTGGCCGCGCTCGAGGCTGAGCTCGAGGAGCTCATCAACGCGTCCGGCGTGGGGCCGATGGGGCTCGGGGGGAAGACGACCGTGTTGGCGGTGCACGCCGAATACGCCCACCGCCACCCCGCGTCGTTGCCGTTGGGGATCGTGACCCAGTGCTGGGCCCACCGCCGCGCGACCGTGCGCGTGCGCGCGGATGGACGGATGGAGGTGGCGTGATGGATCGCGTGCTCACAACGCCGATCTCGGAGAAGGATGCCCGCGCCCTGCGGGCGGGGGACGTGATCTACGTCTCGGGGACGATGTTCACCGCCCGCGACGAGGCCCACAAGATGATGCTCGAGCGGGGGAGCCCGCTTCCGGTGGAGGGATTGGCCCTGTTCCACTGCGGCCCAGTGGCCCAGAAGGTGGGCGAGGGGTGGCAGATCCTCGCCGCCGGCCCCACGACCTCAGCCCGGATGGAGCTCTTCGAGGCCGACTTCCTACGTAAGTTCAAGACGCGGGTCATCGTCGGCAAAGGCGGGATGGGTGACAAGACCCTCGCCGCGCTGGGCGAGGTCGGGGCGGTGTACACCCACTTCACCGGCGGGGCGGGGGCGTTGGCGGCGAAGGCCGTGAAGCGGGTGGCGGCCGTCCACTGGCTCGAGGAGCTGGGGATGCCGGAGGCGATCTGGGTCATGGAGGTGGAGCGGTTCGGGCCCCTCGTCGTGGCGATGGATAGCCACGGCAGGTCGCTCTACAAGGAGCTCGCGGTCACCGTGGACAAGAACATGGAAGCGATCCGGGCCCGGATCAAAGGAGGCAAGTGATGCCTGAAAAACCCAACGTCGAGGAACTGCTCGCCAAGGCGAAGGAGCCGGGGCGCAAGGCCCCGGCCTGGCATGCCTTCTACCGGGGCAAGGTCGGCCTGGGCGTGAAGTGCGCCATCACCGGCTACGACGACTTCGCGATCTGGTACACGCCCGGCGTCGCCCAGCCCTGCCGCGAGATCGCCGAAGCCCCGGAGAAGGTGTTCGAGTACACGAACAAGGGGAACATGGTCGCCGTCGTGTCCGATGGCACGCGGGTGCTGGGCCTCGGGGACATCGGCCCCCACGCCGCGCTCCCGGTGATGGAAGGGAAGGGGCTCCTCTTCAAGTACCTCGGTGGGGTGGATGCGTTCCCCATCACGCTCGCCACGAAGGACCCTGACGAGATCATCCAGGCCGTGAAATGGATCGCCCCCGCGTTCGGGGGGATCAACCTCGAGGACTTCGCGTCCCCGAAGTGCTTCTACATCCTCGATCGGCTGCGGGAGGAGACGGAGATCCCGGTGTGGCACGACGACCAGCAGGGCACGGCCGCGGTGACGGTCGCTGGGGTCATCAACGCCCTCAAGCTGAAGGGCATCCCCAAGCACAAGGCCCGCATCGCGATGATCGGCGCGGGGGCAGCGGGGATCGCCACCCTCCGTGTCTTGATCGCGTGGGGGGTGAACCCTGGCAACGTGGTGATGACCGATATCAACGGGATCGTTCACCGCGACCGCCCCGATTTCGACACCCTGTTCAACTACACGAAGGACATCGTCGGCCGCACGAACGCCGAGAACCGCCGGTGCGCGAAGGTCGAGGACGCCATCCCCACAGCCATGGAAGGGATGGACATGGTCATCGGCTACTCCAAGCCCGGCCCGGGGACGATCAAGCCGGAGTGGGTGAAGCGGATGGCCAAGGACCCCATCGTCTTCGCGTGCGCCAACCCGATCCCCGAGATCTGGCCCTGGGAGGCCGTGGAAGCGGGGGCGCGGATCGTGGGCACCGGCCGCTCAGATTTCCCGAACCAGATCAATAATTCATTGGGATTCCCCGCCATCTTCCGCGGGACCTTGGACGTGTTCGCAAAGACGATCACCGATGAAATGGCGATCGCCGCTGCGGAAGCGATCGCCAAGAGCGCTGAGGAGAAGGGCCTCCGTGAGGACTACATCGTCCCCTCGATGATGGACCTCGACGTGTTCGTGAACGAGGCGGTGGCGGTGGGCCTGAAGGCGATCGAGCAAGGGGTGGCGCGGCGGGTCCTTACGAAGGCCGAGCTCACGAAGCAGGCCGAGACGATGATCAAGCGGGCGCGGGCCGAGGTGGAGATCCTCCAGAAGCAGGGGCACATCCCGCCCCCGCCGAAGGTATAGGACTCCCGGAACGGACGGATAGAGGGCCGGCCCGAGGTCGGCCCTCCTTCTTTGCGAGGCGTACCCCCATCGCTCTCCCCGCACCGCGGACGAGGTGAACCCCGATCTCGGCGGACGTAACGAGGGAAAGGGGCGGCGGGAAGATGAGGTTGGGACCTGATCGGCGGACTGAAAGATGGGCATGCTCACCATACAACAAGCAAGGTGTATACTGCACTGTCTCGAAGGAGGTGCCATGGGTAGGTCGATGTGGATGGCGCTACTGGGCACGGTCGTGTGCTGCGCCCTCCCCGCAGGGGCTGCGGTCAACCTCGAGCAGGTGTACTGCTGGGAAGAGAATGGGTACTGTATCCACTATCCTGCGGAGTGGGTCGCGACCAAGGCGAACGACTACACGCTCCTTCTCTCCGGCAAGGCAGGGACGGATTCCTATTACACCACGGTCACGATCGCGAGTTTTGCCTCGACCCTCCTGGGCGGCCGCTACGAGACCGCGCAGGCCCTCCTCAACGCCTACAAGTGTGATCTCGTCTCGGGAAGCTCCATGGTGTGCATCGACGCTACCGGTTACCCCACCGGGACCGGCTACGTCGCCGAGTTCAGCCGTGAAGGGGAGACGTTCCGCCAATGGCGCGTCGTGGCGGCACGGGCCGACAATAGGGTGTTCCACTCATGGGCGTTCACCGCTCCTACCGACCTCTTCCCGACCTACCTCCCCCTCGCCGAGGCGATGTACGCATCGTGGACCCTCGATGGCACCTCGGGGGCCGTCGGCCCCGGAACCACCGCGACCGGGGCGAGCATCACGATCATCTTCGAGGCCCGGGACCGGATCCGCCGCCTCGCCACGTGCAACAGCGACTCCGACAAGAGCCTCGGCCGCTGCCACACCATCACCTACAGCCTGAACATCACCGCGCCGGGCTACGTCGCCCTGTCGCTCGTGTTTGAGCGGGGACAACAGATTACTGCCACCTTGTACGACGCGGCTGGGAAACGGGTCGCGTTCCGTCCCGGCAACTTCACCGATGTGTACGCCAGTGCCTCCGCCGTGTCGCCTGGCAGGTATACGATCAAGGTGGTGCCAGAGCTGTTTTACGCAGAGTCAGACTTCGAGCTACAGGTTTACTTCAGCACACGTGAATTCTCCATCGACGAGCTCGCGGCCCTGTACGGGCCCCGCAACCGCTACCTCAACCGCTAGCGACGGCACCGCACCTCGGCCAAACGAGGGGACAGGCAGCACCGAGCGACGGGCGCTCGGTGCACCCCGTCGCTCGGGGAAACGGGACCTCCTTAGCGGCCCATGAGTCCTGGCCCCCCACCTCCCCGGCCGTGGGACGCGAACCCTCCCGCTCGCGCGCGGCCAAGGCCGGCGCACCCTCCCCGGAGGTCCAGCTGCTCCGGGGTGATTTTCCCATCGGCGACTGCCTGATCGAGCACCGCGTCCAGCGCCCTCCGGGCCTCGATCCTCGTCTTCATCTCTCGCGCCTGGTCCTCGGTGATGGCCCCGGCCGCCAACGCTTCATCGATCATCCCGATCTCCGCCTGGTCGAACGCGGCCCTGAGCCCATCCTTCGTGATCCCGAGGTTCGCGGCCACCTGCGCCCAGAGGTCGGGTCGGGTTGCCGTTGCGGCTACTGTCTGTGCATCCGTGGTCTGACCGAGCACCACGAACGCCGTGGAGAGCCCGGCCACGAGGGCCAGGACTCCCGTCAGCAAGATCTTCTTCTGCCTTATCATGGTGGTTCCTCCTTGCCCCCAAGTGCGGAGGCACGACGAGGATCCTCGGGGGCAATGGAGCACCTCCTCCAAACCCGTGGCAGGGACGTGGACGAGGGCGGCCCCGGTTACCCACCGCCCACGGGCGGGAGGAGGGTGAGATGGGCGCCATCAGAAAGAGGGGTCGCGAACCCCTGTTTGAACTGGACCGCCGTCCCGTTGACGAGGGCCGATATGTGGCGACCGATCCGACCATCGGGTCCATAGATCCGCGCGCGCAAGACGGGATACCGTTCCACGAGCGCCGCCACGGCTTCCGCCACGTCCGCCCCGGACGGGAGGTCGAGGGAGATCGGATCCTCACCGATTTCCGTGCGGAACGGGAAGAAGATGTGGACCTCGACCCTCATCGGCCTCCGACGAGCCGCTGCGAGAGAGCACGCTGACGGGGGATGAACTCGAGGAGGCGTTCATCCACAAGCCTCCCCCCCCGCACGCGGACCTCGCCGTCCACCATCACGAGATCGGCGTACTGGGCTCCGCAGTGGACGAGGGCCGCTACGGGGTCGGCCGCGCCAGCGAACTCGAGCGCGGAGAGATCGAACAGGACAAGATCAGCGCACTTCCCCTCTTCAAGGGAACCGATCTCCCCCTCGCGGTGGAGGACGCGCGCCCCGCCGCGGGTCGCGAGCTCGAGCGCCGTGCGGGCGCTCATCGCCTCCGCTCCCTGCTTCACGCGGGCCAAGAGCATCGCCTGCCGCGCCTCGCGGATCATGTTCGAGGCGTCGTTGGAGGCGGACCCGTCCACGCCGAGGCCCACCGCCATCCCCTCCCGCAGGACCTCGGGCACGGGGGCGATCCCCGACCCGAGGATCATGTTCGAGCTCGGACAGTGGGCCATCCCCACCCCGGCCCGCGCCAGCCGCTGGATGTCGTGCGATGTGAGGTGGACGAGGTGAGCGAGCCACACGTCGCCAGCGAGCCAGCCCACGTCCTCCAGGTAGTCCACCGGCCGCATCCCGAACTTCGAAAGGCAGAACTCCTCCTCATCGGTCGTCTCGGCGAGGTGGGTGTGGAGGAGGACCCCATGCTCCCGGGCAAGTTCGGCCGTCTCCCGCATCAGCTCCGGGGTCACGGAGAACGGGGAGCAGGGGGCGAGGGCGATCCGCACCATCGCCCCGAACGAGGGGTCGTGCCACTGCGCAATGAGCCGTTCGCTGTCGGCGAGGATCTCCTCTTCGCTCTGGACCACATCCGGTGGGGGAAGGCCGCCCTCGGCGCGGGAGAGCGACATCGAACCCCGGGTGGGATGGAACCGGATCCCCACCTCCCCCGCCGCCTCGATCTCGATGTCGGTGAGCCGCTCCCGCCCGCGGGGGAAAAGGTAGAGGTGGTCGGTGGTCGTGGTGCAGCCGGAGAGGAGGAGCTCACTGCATCCCACGATCGCCGAGGTCCGCACCGCATCCTCGTCAATCCCCCGCCACACCTCGTACAGGAACAGAAGCCAGTCGAAGAGCTTCTTCTCCTGCGCCCCCGGCACGGCGCGGAACAGGGTTTGGTAGAGGTGATGGTGGGTGTTCACCAGCCCCGGGATCATCACCCGGTCGCGGCCGGAGATGACCTCGTCGAACGGCCCCCGCGGGGCAGGCCCGGTCCCCAGGGCGGCGATCCGGTTCTCCGCGACGAGGAGCCACCCCCCCCGGAGTTCACGCCGGTCCCGGTCGAAGGTCGCGATCGCGTCCACGTCGTGGAACAGGATCCTCTTCAGCGAATCCTCCTCAGCTCTCGGGCAAGCCCGGCCTCACAGCGTGAGGTCGGCCCGAGGACAGGCGTCGAGGAACGCCGCGAGGAGGTCGATCGCGGCCTCGATGTCGTCCACATGGGCGGCCTCCACCACGGAGTGCACGTACCGGGTGGGAACGGACAGGGTCACCACCGCCGCCCCTTCCCGCGCCAGCTGGATCGCGCCCGCGTCGGTTCCCCCGCGGGGCAAGATCTCCATCTGGTACGGGATCTTCTTCTCCTCAGCGAGCTCGACGAGGAACCGCACGAGGCCGGGATGAGAGATGGAGGCGGAGTCCTTGAGCTTGATCGCCACGCCCTTCCCGAGCTTCGTGACCTGCTCGTGGGCGGACACGCCTGGCATGTCGCAGGCCAGGGTCACATCGAGGGCGACGCCGATGTCGGGGTTGATCGCGAACGCGCTCGCCCGCGCTCCCCGCAGCCCGACCTCCTCCTGGACCGTCCCCACGAAGTACACATCGGCCTGGTGCTTCTTCAGCCGCCGCACGGCCTCAATCCCCACGTACACCCCGACCCGGTCGTCGAGGGCCTTCCCCGACACGAGGTCCCCAACGCGGGCGAACGACTGGACGAGGGTCACCGGATCCCCCACCCGCACCGCCTTCGCCGCCTTCTTCCCGGGGAGCCCGAGGTCCACGAACAGGTCCTGGATCCGGATCTCCTTCCTCCTCTCTTCGTCGGTGAGGATGTGGACTGGCTTGGTGCCGATGAGGCCGAGGAGGGGCCCCCCCTTGGCGTGGACGGTGACCCGCGCCGCGATGAGGGTGCGCGGATCGAACCCGCCCACGGGCTCGATCCGTAAAAATCCCGTTTCCTCATCCACGTGGGACACGAGAAACCCGATCTCGTCCATGTGGCCAGCCACAACCACCTTCGGGCCCTGGCCCTTCTTGTGGGCGATGAGGTTCCCGAGCCGATCCACTTCCACCGTATCCACATGCCCCTTCAGGGCGCCGCGGACGATCGTCCGCACGTCCTCCTCCCGGCCCGGGACCCCGGCCGCCTCACACAGCTTGCGCAGAAGCTCCACTGACCCCTCCTTTTCTCCCGGCCATGGTATAGGGAAGGCGGCGAGGACACAACTACCGCCCCCCCCTCATGGGCGCTAGAATGAAACTCAAGGAGCCCGAGATGATCCCGGTGCGCGATGGTCAGCCGAGTGGGGTCGTGCCCTACATCACGATTGTCCTCATCGTCCTCAACGTGGCCGCGTTCCTCTACACCCTGAGCTACTCGGATAGCCGGCTCGTGTTCCTCGATGGATGTGAATGGGAGACCACGTTCGGACAGTCCGCCCCGGGGTTCGATCCCGTCATGTACCGCCGGTACGGGCGGGGCTGTCTCTACCCCGTCACGGAACGGGATCAATTTGTGATCCGGTTCGGGCTCATCCCCGCGGAGCTCTGGTCGGGGACGGACCTCGCGCCTACGGTGCCGTTCCCGATTTGGGTCACGATCCTCACCTCGATGTTCCTCCACGGAGGGTGGCTCCATCTCCTGGGGAACATGCTCTATCTCTGGATCTTCGGGGACAACGTCGAGGCCGCCCTCGGGCGGGGGAGGTTCCTCCTCTTCTATCTTCTCACCGGGGTGGGGGGGGCGGTGCTGCAGGCAGGAGTGAGCGCCCACTCCACGATCCCCATGATCGGGGCGTCAGGGGCGATCGCCGGGGTTCTGGGAGCCTACCTCGTCCTCTTCCCATGGGCCCGCGTGCTCACCGTGGTCCCCCTGTTCATCTTCCTCCATTTCATGGAGATCCCGGCGCTCCTGCTCCTCGGGTTCTGGTTCCTGCTCCAGCTCTTCTCGGGCCTCGCTGACCTCGGGGGGGCGGAGGGGGTGGCGTGGTTCGCCCACATCGGTGGGTTCATCGCGGGAGCCCTCCTCGTGTTTCCCTTCAAGCGGCGGGAGGTGGTCCCGGGCCTCGTGACCTGGTGGCGGTGGCAGCGCCACCGCCAGTCCTGGCGGTGACGGTGGGGAAGGTCCTCGGGATCGACGAAGCGGGGCGGGGGGCGGTGCTCGGGCCCCTCGTCGTCGCGGGGATATGCGTCGCGGAGGAGGACCTCCCGGGGCTATGGGAGCTGGGAGCGCGCGACTCCAAGCGTGTCCCGCGCGGGAAGAGGTGCGCTTTGGTGCGGGCGATCGCGCGGTCGGGGGTCCGGGCGAGGGCGGTCGTCGTCCCGGCCGCAGCGGTGAACCAGGAGAACCTCACCTCCCTCGAACGAGATGCCGCCCTGCGGATCGCGTCCATCCTCTCCCCGGACCGGATCGTGATGGATACCCCGGTCGGGCCGCGGGCCATCCCCCAGTTCAGGGATGCCCTCTCCGCCCGATCGGGGCTCCCCTCGGAGGGGATCTCGGTGGTCCCCAAGGCGGACCGCGACCACCCGGCCGTCGCGGCGGCCTCGCTCCTGGCGAAGGTGGTGCGGGATGGGTACGTGGTCGCCCTGCGCCGCCAGTTCGGGGACTTCGGGTGGGGCTACCCCGGGGAGCCTAAGGTCCAGCGGTACCTCGCTTCGTGGCTGGCCGATGCGGGAACCCTCCCCCCGATCTGCCGCACCCGGTGGCGATGTGTCCAGGACCTCCTTGCGCCGCACCCCAGAGTTGCACCCCAGCCGAATCCAAGGGAGAATGGGCGAAATTGCGGTGAGAGGATGAGAAGGAGGGACTCATGCCCAAGCGCACCTACCAACCCCATCGTCGGCGCCGGTACCGCGTCCACGGGTTCCTGGCCCGCAGGCGGACACCGGCCGGACGGGCCGTGCTCGCCCGGAGGAGGAACAAGGGACGCCACCGGCTGACGCCGGCATGACGCCCGGCAGAGGAGGAGCTTGACCAAGAAGCGCGTGTACGAGATCGCCCGTGACCTCGGGATCCCTTCCAAGGACCTCCTGGAGGCCCTCGTCGCATTGGGGATGCCCGGATTGAGAGCGGTGAGCACGGTGACCGACGAGGAGGCGGACCTCATCCGCGAGTTCTTCCGGGAGCGGGTCCCCCCCACTCCCAGCGAGGCCCCCGCGAAAGCGAAGGCCCCTCCGAAACCGCGCGGGACGCCCCGCCCGCCCGTCGTGGCCGTGCTGGGCCATATCGATCACGGTAAGACAACCCTCCTCGACGCGATCCGCAAGGCCCACGTTGCCGCAGCGGAAGCGGGGGGGATCACGCAGTCCATCGGGGCCTACCAGGTGTCCGTCCACGGACGCCTCATCACGTTCATCGACACCCCCGGTCACCGCGCGTTCACGGCGATGCGCGCCCGCGGGGCGCAGGTCACGGACATCGCCATCCTCGTCGTGGCGGCCGATGACGGGGTGATGGCCCAGACCCTGGAGGCGGTGGACCACATCAAGGCAGCCGGCGTGCCGATGATCGTCGCCATCAACAAGATGGACAAGCCCGGTGCGAACAAGGACCGCGTCCTCCAGGACCTCGCCAAGCTCGGGTACACCCCGGAGGAGTGGGGGGGGACGACGGTCACGGTCCCCGTCTCCGCCCTCACTGGGCAGGGGGTGGATGAGCTTCTGGAGATGATCCTCCTCGTAGCGGATATGGAGGGGATCTACGGGGATCCGGAGGGGGAGCTTGAGGCGACGATCATCGAGTCGAACCTCGACCCGACCCGGGGACCGCTCGCGACGGTGGTGGTGAAGAACGGGACCCTCCGGGAGCGGGACGTGCTCGTGGCGGGGAGCACGTGGGGCCGGGTGCGGGCTCTTCTCGATCACCGGGGCGAGCGCGTCGCCGCCGCCGGCCCGGGAACGCCGGTCCAGATCCTCGGCTTGGATGGTGTCCCCCCGGCAGGGGAGGCGGTCGAGCGGATCGAGAACCCCAACGAGGCCCGCCGCATCGCGGCAGAGAGGGCGCGGGCCACCGCGGAGGCGCGGCGGGCAGTGCGGGCCCCCAAGACGTTCGAGGAGCTCATCCAGATCGCCCAGACGAAGAAACTCGTCGTGGTGCTCAAGGCGGCGAGCACGGGCGCCCTCGACGCGGCCAAGCACGAGCTGGGGACGCTCAAGGCCGATGGGGTGGAGCTCGAGCTCCTCCACGCCGGCGTGGGGCCGATCACGGAGTCCGACGTCCTCCTCGCCGCGGCGGAGGAGGAAGGCCAGCCCCTCGTCGTCGGGTTCACGGTGCGGGTGGATGGCAAGGCGGCGCGGCTGGCCGAGCAACGAAACGTCCCCGTGCGGACCTACGACATCATCTACGACCTCACCCAGGACGTGGGGCGGGCCCTGCGCCGGCTGCTGGGGCCCGAGCTCCGAGAGACAAAGGTGGGCGAGGCCGAGGTCCTACAGACGTTCGACATCGAAGGCGTGGGCCGGGTCGCGGGGTGCTCCGTCCGCGCGGGGCGCGTCGTGCGGGGGGGGAGGGTCAAGGCGTTCCGCAATGGGGAAGAGGTGTTCGTGGGGGAGATCGCATCCCTCAAACGGTTCACCGACGACGTGCGTGAGGTGCAGGCGGGCCGGGAGTGCGGGATCCGCATTCGCGATTGGAACGATGTTCGTCCTGGGGACACCCTCGAGATCTACACCGTCGAGGAGGTCCTGGTCTAGAGCGATGCCCGTGGGCGTGCTTCAGGTGCGGCTGAGGCTCCCCGGTCCGCGGACCCTGAAGGAGAAGCGGTCGGTGGTGGCACCGGTCCTCGCCCGGGCGAGGCGGGAGTTCAACGTGTCAGCCGCGGAACTGGATAGCTTGGACGATCCCAAGACCGCGGTCCTCGGGTTCGCTTGCCTCTCCAACGCTCGTCAGCACACCGATGAGGTGCTGATGAAGCTCCTCGACACGCTCCACGGAAGCCGGGACTACTATATCGAGGGGCACGACCTCTCCATCCTGTGATGCCCACCCACAACCGCTCCCGGCTCGTGGCCACGATCGCCCGCGAGGTCGCCGCGATCCTCGAGTTCGAGATTAAGGACCCCGCCCTCCGCGTCGCGTTGCCCACCGTGATGGGGGTGAGGCTCTCCCCGGATGGGGAGGAGGCGGTGGTGGCGGTGGCCCTCCAGGGGGTGCCCGCGGACCAGGAGAAAGCCCGTGCTGCCTTGGCCCACGACCGCGCGTTCATCCGGGCCCGGCTCGCCCGCCGCCTCTCCGTGCGCCGGGTGCCCAAGCTCACGTTCGTGCTCGCGAACCCGCTCGGCTGCACCGTGCCAATGAGAGAAGAGAACGATGGCTGAGATTCGGATGTCGGTGCTTCCGCTGGCCTCGGGCCTGCACGGCGCGGTGGAGGACCTGGCACGCCCCGTGTTCGAGGCGTTTCGGGAGCGGGCAGCCGTGGAGCTGGTCGCGGCGGAGGAAGAGGCGATCGCGGCTGAGCCGGCCCACTTCCTCCTCATCCTCACCGGGGGGACGGAGCGGCAGGCCCTCGCGTTCGCCGAGCGGGTGCATGGGCCGATCGTCCTCCTTGCGCACCCCGGCCACAACTCCCTCCCCGCGGCGCTCGAAATCGCGGCCCGCCTGCGTCAGGACCGCCGCCCGGTGCGGCTGTCCCATCTCGGGGCGGAGGAGGTAGCCCTCCCCATCCTGGGGCAAGCGGTGGGCCTCGCCCGGAACCTGAGGGGGAAGGTGGTGGGGTTGGTCGGGGAGCCCTCTCCGTGGCTCGTGGCCAGCTCACCGAACCCGGACGCGCTCGCGGACAAGCTCGGATGGAGCGTGCGTCCATTCCCGCTCGATGCCGTCCTTGCCCGCCTGCCGAAGGAAGGGACGGCCCCGATCGGAGGGGACGGAGAGGGGATCGGGGAGGGGGAGCGAACGATGGCGGGCCGCGTCCACGCCGCCCTGGCACAGCTGGTGGAGGACGAAGGGTTGGACGCCCTGACCATCGCCTGCTTCGGGCTCCTCCCCCACCGGATGACCGCGTGCTGGGCCCTGGCGTGCCTGTCCGATGCCGGGATCCCGGGAGGGTGCGAAGGGGACCTACCGGCGCTGCTGGCGCTGATCGTCGCGCAGGAGCTGACTGGCGGCCCGGGGTTCCTCGCCAACCCTGCCGACCTCGACCTCAAACGGGAGCAGCTCATCCTCGCCCACTGCACGGTGCCCCTCTCCCTCGTCGCCTCCTACCGCCTGCGGACCCACTTCGAGTCAGGGCTCGGCCTCGCCGTGGCGGGGCGGGTCCGCCCTGGCCCGTACACCCTCGTCCGGTTCGGGGGGAAAGGATTGGAGGAGGGGTTCTTCGTCGAGGGGTCCGTCCTCCCCGAGCACCCACATCGGGAAGACCTCTGCCGGACCCAAGTCGCCTTCAAGATGCCCAAAGGGGCCCTCGCGCGCCTCCTCCGCGAGCCCCTCGGGAACCATCACGTCCTCATCCCCGGCCACCACCGGGCCATCCTCGCCGCGTTCCAGGACCTCTTCCTCGCCCGCTAGAACAGCCCCTTCGATCCAACGGTGAGGATCCACTTGGTGGGATCACCGGGGTCCACCTCCCCCAACTTGAGGCCGACGTTCACAAGGACCTCGCGCGACACGGGGAAGTAGAGGATGATGTTCCCCATCCCCAGCCCGAAGAGGGATCCGCTCTCGCGACCAAAATATGCCGATAGCTGGAAACGTCCCGGGTTCCCACAGCACGGAACCACCGGCCCCTCCAGCTGCCACAGCTCGAAGAACTGGGCGTACCCCGTGACAGAGGAATCCCAGCGCGGGTCGAACGCGGTCGCGAGGCGCAGGGTGTAGCCGCTAGCGAGCTCGCACTTGATCTCGATCCCATAGAGGTCAAAGCCCGACAGTAACCCTGTCGCCGGCGTGGCCAGGGCCACCAGCGGCCTGACACACGCGACGAAGCCTGAGCTCACCCGCAGTGTCGGCTCGATCGTCTTCTCGGCCACGGTGAACGTGGCCTTGATGTCGAAGAAGGTCTGGATGGTCCCGCACCCTGGGCATGGGATCTCGACGTCCTTGACGAGGAAGCTCAGGTAATCGAACCCGGATTTCTTCTGCAGGTACTCCGCTTCCCATTTCGTGGGGCACCCGGTGCAGATCCAGGGCCCTTTCACGAGGAGGCGGTACTCCCCGAAGGTGGGGGTGAGGGTGAGGAACTTGACGCGGCTGTCGAACGAGAACGGCCCCACAGTCCCCTGGACCTGGAACGTGGTGTAGGAATCAAGCTCCGGGTTGGTGCCCGACTCCGGGTCGGTGCCCGAGAAGTAGAAGGTGGAGGACCACGTTGCGCCGAGGAGCGTTGTGGATGCGTTGAGGGTCCAGTGCTTCAGCCCGGGGACGGTGGGGACGAACTCCAGCGTGGACGTGACGGGAAGGCGCCACGGGCTCGGCCAGGATCCCTCGAGCTCGATCCGCGTCGTGCCCACAAACGACGTGAACCCTGCGTCGGTCCAGGTCGCGCGCAGCGCCTGCTCGAAGTAGGCAAACCGTGCCTGAACACCGAAGACGAACCGGTAGCTATTCAGGGTGAACGTCGGGCCGGACCAGCCAAGCTCCGCCTCGCTGGTGAACACGAATGGGCTCATCGGGGCCCCGGGTGAAAAGACGACGAGCTGCACCGTCCCCAGATCCCACTGCCCTTGGTCGGTCTGGACGAGGTAGTGCACCCAATCCGTCCCAGAGAACCCAGGACGGGGGATGTAGGTGAGGTAGGGAGGGATCCCAACGAGCACCCCCTGGGTGGGGAGTTCAAGGATCGTGTACGCCAGGTCCTGATCCCCCGTGGCGAGAACAAACAAGGTGGGGGTGTCGAAAGGGACAAACACCACTTGCAGCGGAGCGTCGGCCGCCCACCCTGAAAAAGCCATCAAGACCGCAGCCGCTATGCCCATGATCCTGAACGCACGCATGTTCATCCTCCTTGGCCCTCACGCGGGTCGCCAGTAGCGAGATGGGGGCCCTCGTTGGGTGTTCCCTTCAGCGCAATGAGGAATGAGAACGCCTCACGGTGCTTGACCACGGTCAGAAGGTAGGCCCCTGCTGGCAGGGACCGCGTGGCGACATGAAGCAACCCCGCGGCGTCCCAGTCCGTGGCCGGTGACTCAAGGTGGACGCCCTCAGCTCCCACCCACCACATGCCCACCCAGCTCACCTCTCCGCCCGGAGGGAGGAGCACTGGGATCACCTCCCCGATGGCGAAGACCCCCGGGCGTTCGGCGAAGATGTACCACACCCGGACCTGCTGGCCGGCAAGATGCGCCGCGAGTTCGGCCAGGCCTACCTCGGAAAGCGCGTTGGCCTCGCCGATGTAATGAGTGGGGATCTGCGGCGCGACACAGAGCCTGACCAGCCCAAGGTCGATCGCCCCATAGGGGTCGGCCACGGAGAAGGTGATCTCGTCCGTTCCCCAAGAACCCGGCTCGGGGATGTAGGTCAGGTGGGGAGGATTCCCCACCAACTGCCCCCGGTGGGGACCACCGAGGACAGTGAAAACCAGCGGATCACCGTTGGGGTCAGAAGCAGCCAGCGTAAACGATACCGGCACGGCGGGGATCGCGTCCACCACCATGAGCTCGGCCCGCGGAGGGAGGTTGGGCTCCGCCCCCAGGCCCGCGCACGCCAGAGGTACCACGAGGGAAATCACGGCAAGGGCTCGTTCCACCATGGAAGACATGGTTGCCGGTCCTCGCTGCCTTGAACCCGGCGGCGGGGCAGGTTCCGACGGAAGATGGTGAGGTACGGTAAGGAGTTAGTTCCGTGATACAGGCTACGCTACTTCCGATCGTTCGGAATAGGTGCGTGGGAAACGCGGCGGATCCTAGCTCTCCCGTTCCGGCCCGCGATCTCACAGCGTGGACACAGAAAAGGTCTGGCAAATCGAAAGATGCAGCGCCGTGCCCCACGCCAACCGTCTCGTAATCAGGCCTGGGCGCGCTTTCTAGAAGTCCGTTCACAACCATCCTCAAGCAGCTGAGGAGGCACGCTACGGTGAAGAATGCAGCATACATCGAGATCAACCGCTCGTAGCGCACGAGGAGGCGGCGGGAGTTCCCCACCCAGGCGAAGGTCCACTTTTCCCCATGCTGACAGCCTAGCAACCGAGTCACGAGTTGTGAAACTGCTTTTGGTACATCCAACCAGCACCCACAGCAGAAGGCCTTTCTCGCTGCGAATCTCTCCCCAGGTGCGAGCGCTCCACTCGGCCGCCTTTCTCCTTCCCATGCCGCCGAGCCTGCCTAAGAGGAGCACCGCCTCCTCCAACTGCCTTCTCCCCATGACCTCTTCCTGGCAACGATCTCTTGGCTCACCCAAGGAATAGTCGGTTTCCTTCCCCTCTTCCCTCGTGTATACTTCCTCCTTCAGCCGATGAACCCAAGGTACGTGCGCGAGAGGATCCTGAGTGGGCCCATCCTCCCGACGATGCTCCTCCTTGCCTGGCCGGCGATGCTCACCGGGGCCGTGCAAGCGCTGTACAACCTCGTGGATGCGTTCTGGCTCGGGAAGTTGAGCACGGCGGCGATGGCCGCGCCGGGGATGGCCTGGCCGATCCTGTTCTTCTTCATGTCGTTCGCCGGCGGGTTCCAGGCTGCCGGGACGGCGTTCGTGGCCCAACATTACGGGGCCCACGACCAGAAGGGAGCAGAGGAGTCAGCAGGACAAATCTTGGGCTTCCTTGCCCTGGCATCGGTCGTCCTCGGAGCGACCGGGTTCGCGGCTGCCCCTGCGGTGCTACGTCTCATCCGCGCGCCGGAGGATCTCTTCCCTCTGGCACTCCTCTACCTCCGGATCGAGTGCGCAGGGCTCCCGTTCATGTTCCTTGCCCAGGCGTTCGGCGGCCTCATGGTGGGGTTGGGGAACACCCGCCTCATGATGTACCTACACGTTTCCTCGCTTATTCTGAACGCAGTGCTCGACCCGCTCCTCATCTTCGGCTGGGGGCCCTTCCCGGAGTGGGGGGTGGCCGGCGCGGCACTTGCGACCATCCTCTCGCGCGTTCTCATCGCTCTGGTCGGGCTGACGATCCTCTTCTCTGGCCGGGCGGGGCTACGGATCCACTTGAGGAACCTCCGGCCCCGCCGCGCCCAGCTCCTCCCCATCCTGCGGGTGGGCCTCCCCAACGTCCTCGACCAGACGAGCACCTCGCTTGGATTCGTGGTGATGATGGGGCTCGTGTCCGGGTTCGGGACGGCGGTCGTGGCCTCCTACACTGTGGGGAACCGGTTCATCAACCTCGTCAATGTGATCAGCTTAGGAGCGGCGAGCTCCCTCGTGGCGATGATCGGCCAGAACCTGGGGGCCGATCAGACCGAGCGGGCGGAGGCGATCGCCCGCCGGGGGATCACTGCCACGTTCCTCGCCCTGATCGGGGTGTACTTCGTGACCTTCTTCCTGCGTCGCCCGCTATTCAGCGTGTTCGTGGCTGACCCCGAGGTGATCCGGGAGGGCAGTTGGTTCATCGCCGTATTCGGGACCTCAATCCCGTTCTTCGGCCTGTTCGACGGAGCGGCGGCCACGTTCCGCGGCTCGGGCCACACCGTGCCGCCGATGGTGATGTCCATCGTCCGGCTGTGGGTGCTGCGGGTCTTTTTGTCCTGGGCCCTTGCCTACCCGCTTGGGTTCGGGACGACGGGGATGTGGGCGGGGATGGCGTTGAGCAATTTCCTGGCGGGGATCGCCCTCGTCCTGTGGCTCGGGCGCGGGACGTGGAAGAAGAAGGTCATCCGCGTTCAGGTGGCCGCCCAGGGGGCTGGCGAGTGAAGGCCAGTTCAACCGAGGCCAACCGTCGTAGCGTGGCGAGCTCCTCCCGTTCCCCCAACTGCGCCCGTTCCACCGCCCGGCGGAGGATCTCGATCGTCCGATCGTAGGTCCCCCGGTCCACCGGGTAGGGGATCCCATCCTTCCCGCCGTGGGCGTAGGCGAACCGGGCCGGATCGCGGAACGAGACGGGCGTGCCGTAGAGGAGCTCGGCCAGCAGGGCGAGAGCCCGCAGGCCCTTCGCCCCCACCCCCCGGGCGCCGAGGAGCCCCGCAAAGTCCGTCGCCTCGCTCGCATAGGAGGAGAGGAACACCGTGCGCAGCCGCTGGGGGTCGAGGTCAGAGACGAGGAGGGCATGCCGACGGGGGAGGGTCAGGGCCTGCAAGCGCGAGAGCTCGCTCACCAACCGCTCCGGCGGCTCGCGGGCGAGCTCGGGGATTGCCCTCCGCACCCCGTCCGATTCCCGCGCTACGAGGTTCAGGACAAGATCGGACCGCGGCCCCACGATCCCGGCGTGGGGCTCGCACACGAAGTCCGCAACGGCCTCGGAGTTCCAGTGGTAGCGGCGGGCCAGGCCTGTCTTCTCGTTCATCCCCTGCTGGACGACGCACCACCGCCCTGCCCGGTCGAAGAAAAACGCGTGGTGGTAGATCTGAAACCCGTCCTGAAGGGCGGCGGAGTCCACCTTGGCCACCATCCGCGACGCGTAGATGAGCGGCCCTGGCTCGACGGCGAGCCGCGGCGCGGCCTCCGCGATCTCCAGCGGCGTTCGCCGCGAGGCAGCCCCCTTGCCCCCTGCTCCGTACAGACCGATCTCGTCCCCCACCGCGCGCAGCGCCTCCTTCACCGCCCCGCAGGTGGTCGTGGTGAGGCCGCTTGAGTGCCAGTCGAAGCCGAGGAGGGACCCCAACGCTTGAAACCAGCGAGGGTCGGAGAGCCGGGCCAGCACCCCTTCTGTCCCAAACTCGTCGGCGAGGGCGAGGACGATCTCCCGCGACAGGAGGACCATCCGCGCAAACAACCACCGCGGGGCATGGCCCCCGTGGAGGGGAAGGTCTACGGTCCCTGTGTGTCCCACCATCGGCGACCATGGTAGCCACTGTTCCTTGCCCGGCAAGCGACCGGGCCGCTACACTCGCCCTGAGATGGATCGCCAGGACGTGGTGGCCTTCCTCGACGAGCTCTTCCCGCCGGCGCTTGCGGAGGACTGGGATCGGTCCGGGCTCCAGGTGGGGCCGGTCGAGGGATCGTGCCGGCGGGTCGTGGTCGCCCTCGACCTCAGCCTCGCTGTCGCGCGCGATCTGTCCTGCGTGGATCTCGTCGTGACGCACCATCCGCTCCTCTTCCGCCCCCTCGACCGCCTCCTCCCCGGGACGCCCCGCGGGGAAAAACTCCTCTCCCTCCTCCGCTCGGGGACGGCCTGCTATTCCGTGCACACTCCCTACGACATCGCCTGGGGAGGGCTCGGCGAGGTGCTGGCCGGGGTCCTCGGCCTTGTTTCCCTGCGGCCCCTCTCCCCCCGGGGGAGGCTCGTCAAGCTCGCCGTGTTCGTGCCCCGCGGGCACGAGGACCGCGTGGCGGAGGCTCTGTTCGAGGCGGGAGCGGGGGAGATCGGGCGGTATGGCCACTGCTCGTTCCACGCCCCTGGGATCGGCACGTTCCTCCCGCGGGAGGGATCGCATCCGTACCTCGGGGAGGTAGGGCGGGAGGAGCGGGCCGACGAGGTGCGGTTGGAGACGGTGGTCCCCGTCGAGCGCCTTCCCGCTGTGCTCGCCGCGATGAAGAGAGCCCACCCCTACGAAGAGGTGGCCTACGACGTGTACCCTCTGGAGAACCCGTCTCCCCAGCATGGACTGGGCAGGGTGGGGGATCTGCCGCAACCGGCCTCGGGTTCCGACGTCGTCTCCCAGTTCGGTCGCGCGCTGGGCGGGGTCGAGCCGCACGCCGTGTACGGGGACCTGGAGCGGGAGGTGCGGCGGGTCGCCCTGTGCGGGGGAAGTGGAGGGGGCCTGTGGGAGAGTGCGTTGGCCTCAGGCGCTGACCTCTTCCTCACGGGCGAGATCGGCTATCACGATGGAAGCGAGGCGTCCGAATCCGGTCTCGCCGCAGTCGCGTTCGGCCACCAGGAGACGGAGCGGCCGTTCGTGGGCCACGTGGGCCGCCTCCTCCGCGAGCGCTTTCCGGACCTGGTGGTGATGGAGCGATGAGCGAGGCCCTGGCCCAGCTTCTCTCCCTCGCCGAGGCCGATGCGGGCCTGCGCACGCTCGCCGGGCGCCTGGCCGACCTCGACAGGGAGGAGGCGCGGCTCCGGAGCCGCCTCGCTAGCGAGGAGGAAGCGTTCCGTCGCCGCCAGGAGGGCCATCGCGCCCTCCGGCTCTCCGCCCTCGCCAAGTCAGGCGAGGTGGATTCTACCGACGAGAAGATCCGCGCCTACCAGCACAAGCTCGACCACGACATCATCCCCTACAAGGAGATGGAGTACCTGCGGGAGCAGGTGGCCTTCCTCCGCGGGCAGCTCGACACCCTGGCCGATGAGGCGCTCCAGCTGATGGCGGAAGCGGACGCCGACGAGGGGAAGCTACGGGAGGAGGCGATCGCACATGAGGGGCGGCGGCGGGAGCTCGAGGAGGAGCTTGGTGCGCTCGCCCGGCGGCGGGCCGCGATCCTGGCCGAGCAGGATGCCCTCCGCGTCAGGCGCGACGAGATCTTCCAGCGCGTCCCCCCACACCTCCGCGGACACTATGAACGGCTCCTGGGAAGCGGGGGGAGCCCCGTGGTACCGGTGGTGGGAGGGATGTGCGGCGGGTGCCACCTCCGCCTCGTCGAGACCACGGTGGAGAAGGTGAAGTCCGAGCGGGAGGTCGTGACCTGCGAGCACTGTTCGCGGTTCCTTTACTTGCCTCCATCCTAGCAGCGGCCGAGCCTCTGCCCGAACAGGTCGGCGCGATCAACGACTACGGCCAGACCCTCGAGCGGGCGGATCGCGAGCAGCTGGAGAGCCTCATCGGTTCCCTCAAGGAACGCGGGGTGTCGCTCGTCTACCTCGCGAGTTGGCACGATCCGTTCGGGGACATTGAACTGTATGCGCAGGCGATCTTCTCCGCATGGCGACTCCCCACAGACGCTCTCCTCGTCGTGTTCCTGCGGGGCGAGGACCGGAGGTGGCAGGTCGCCGCCCGTGCCGGGGAGAGGGTAGCCCCCCTCCTCCCCCAGCCAGAGTGGGAGGAACTCCTCGCAGAGGCACGGGTCACAGCGAACCGCGCCCGGCCAGCGTTGGCCGTGGAGAACCTCGCTACGGGCTTACTCTCCCTCCTCACGACGGGGCGGCAGGAGCGTCAAGGGGGGCGGCGGTCGTGGGCTTGGGCCTACGCGGTGGCGGGGTTGATCGGGATTGGGGCGCTCATCCTCGCCGCGCGCGCGTTCCTCTGTCCCCACTGCCTGCGCCCCCTCAGGCGGCGGCCCTCGCTCAGGGGTATACTATGGGTGTGCCCTCGCTGTCGGTACACGAGGGCGAGCCGGCGGTAGGGAGACGGCCAGGGGGCCGCGGGGGAAACCCTGAGGAAGGTCCGGACTCCGCCGGGCAGGCTGCTCGGGGCAACCCGAGAGGGGGTGACCCCTGGAAAGTGCCACAGAGAACAGACCGCCAACGGCCTTTCCTACTTCCTCTCTCCCCACAGGGGAGAGGGTGGGGGGAGGTGCGGGCAAGGGTGAAACGGTGGGGTAAGAGCCCACCGCCGGAGAGAGATGCCGCTCTCCGAAGGAGAGCGATCTCTTCTGGGCCGCGAGGCACCCGGGCACGGTAAACCCCAGCCGGAGCAAGGCCAAATAGGGAGGCGGTTGAGGATGGCCCGTCCGATGCCTCCGGGTAGGCCGCCTAGATGAATGGCCCCCCACGACAGAATCCGGCCTACGGCCCTCTCCCTCACCCCGGCCACCATTTGACGCGAAGGAGGTAGCTCATGTTGTGGCTGTTTTACCCAGAGACGCTGCTCGTGCTCCTCCCCGCCCTCGTCCTCGCGATCTATGCCCAGTACAAGGTACGGAGCACCTACGCGAAATACAGCAACGTACCCCTCCAGCGGCGGATCAGTGCGGGCCAGGCTGCCGAGGTGATCCTGCGCGAGGCGGGGGTGAGCGGGGTCAAGATCGAGACCACGAAACAGACCCTCGGCGACCACTACGATCCCCGCTCCAAGGCCCTGCGGCTCTCCGCTCCCAACTCGCCCTCCGTCGCCGCGGTGGGGGTGGCCGCTCACGAGGCAGGCCACGCCATTCAACATGCCCAGGACTACGCCCCGCTCGCCCTCCGCTCGACGATCGTCCCCGTGGCGAACTTCGGAAGCCAGCTCGCGTTCCCACTTTTCGTCATCGGGCTTCTCTTCCAGTCCGAGCTCTTCGTCAACATCGGGATCATCTTGTTCTCTGCAGCTGTGCTGTTCACCCTCGTTACGCTGCCCGTCGAGTTCAACGCCTCACGGCGGGCAATTGCGGCGTTGAGCTCAAGCGGGATCGTGACCCGGGAGGAGCTGGGCGGGGTGAAGCAGGTCCTCACTGCGGCTGCCCTGACCTACGTCGCCGCGGCGGCGATGGCGGCGTTGCAGCTCCTGTCCATGCTCCTCATCTCCAGGCGCCGTCGGTAGTGAAGCTCGCCGCCTCGGTCCTCGCCGCGGACTTCGCCTGCCTCGCCCACGAGGTGGAGCGGGTCGCGCCGGCGGTGGACCTCCTCCACCTCGACGTGATGGACGGGCACTTCGTCCCCAACCTCACGTTCGGCCCGCCGGTCGCGAATGCGTTGCGGAAGCGCACTTCGCTCCCGTTCGCGATCCACCTCATGATCGAGCGCCCGATCCGCTACGCGCGGGAGTTCCGGGTCGGCCCGGAGGACTCGATCACGTTCCACGTCGAGGCGGCCGACCCGCCAGAGGAGGCGTTGCGCGCGATCCGGGACCTCGGGTGCAGGGTGGGGATCTCATCCCGCCCGCGGACGCCGCTCGAGGAGGTGTTTCCGTACCTTGGACGGGTGGACCTCGTCCTCGTGATGAGCGTCGAACCCGGGTTCGGGGGCCAGGCGTTCCTCCCGGACGCCGTGGGACGGATTCAGGCTCTGCGCCGGGAGATCGGGGCACGGCCGGTGGAGATCGCCGTGGACGGGGGGATCGGCCCCGGGAACGTGCGGAACGTGGTCGAGGCTGGGGCGGATGTGATCGTCGCCGGATCGGCGATCTTCGGGACGCCCGATCCCCACGCTGCAGCGCTCGAGTTATGGACGAGAGCAGGACGCACGAAGCGTTCATGAGGCGGGCCCTTGACCTCGCCCAACTCGGGGCGGGGTGGACCCGCCCCAACCCGCTCGTGGGGGCCGTGGTGGTGAAGGAGGGCCAGGTCATCGCCGAGGGCTACCACGCCGTATGCGGCGGCCCTCACGCTGAGGCGGTGGCGCTCCTCGAGGCCGGGGCGAGGGCGCGGGGAGGGGACCTCTACCTCAACCTCGAACCGTGCGTTGCGTTCCCGGGGAAGAAGACCCCACCGTGCGTGGATGCGATCCTCCAGGCCGGGATCAAGCGGGTGATTGTGGCCACAGCTGATCCCAACCCGCACGTGAGCGGCCGCGGCCTGGCCCGCCTGCGGGAGGCGGGGGTCGCGGTCGTGGAGGGGGTGCTGGCCGACGAGGCGCGGCGCCTGAACGAAGTCTTCTTCCACTGGATCCGCACGCGGACCCCGTTCGTTGTCCTGAAGCTCGCCCTGAGCCTCGACGGGAAGATCGCCACCCGGACTGGGAGGTCGCGCTGGATCACCGGGCCTGAGTCGCGGCGACGGGTCCATCTGCTGCGGGCGCGGTACGGGGCGATCCTCGTTGGGGTGGGCACCGTGCTCGCCGATGATCCGTCGCTCACCGTCCGCGAGGTGGAAGGGCCCCAGCCGCTGCGGGTCATCCTCGACTGCGAGGGGCGGACTCCTCTGACGGCGAAGGTCCTGTCAGGCGAGGCGAGGACCGTCATCGCGACCAGCGATCGGATGCCACCCAAGACCGAGGACGAGCTCAGGGCGCGGGGGGCCGAGGTGTGGCGCCTCCCCGCAGAGGGGGACGGGGTAGACCTCGGCGAACTCCTCCGGCGGTTGGGGGTGGAGACGGACTCGCTCCTCGTCGAGGGTGGGTCGGAGGTGGCGGGGTCATTCCTCTCCGCGGGGTTTGTCCACAAAATCGCGTTCTTCTATGCCCCCGTGATCCTCGGCGGGCGGGATGCCGTCCCTGCGGTGGGCGGGGAGGGCGTGGACGATCCCGCTCAGGCGATCCGGGTTTGCGACCTTTCGATCGAGCGCGTCGGCGACGACTTCCTCGTCACGGGCTACCCGGCAGGAGATGCGTGAGCGAGAAGGGCTGAACACACGAAACAACTTGCTTCGTGCGCACCCTAGGTAGGCTAAGGCAAGCCCTGAAATTCCTTTCCGTAAACGGTCCACTATGGACAAGCGCTAACCCATGATGGAGACAAGGAAAACGCCACCGGACACGAACAGGAGCCCGACAACCGCCCGGAGGGAGGGCCGTTCGTGGAGGAGCAGGATGCTGAACAGGAAGGAGAACAGGGTTGTCGAGCCGCGGACCGGGGCGAGCACGCTGGCCGGAGCGAGGGAGAGGCCGGAAAGCCAGAGGAGCCAGCCGAGGAAGAAACCGGCGAACGCGCTCTGAAAGGCTACCCCCAGGCCCTTGGGGGACCAGTGGAGGTGACGCCTTTGCCAAATGGCCAGGAATCCCCAGCTTCCGGCGGCCGCGCCCACCATGATCAGCTGGTAGGTGATGGGCGCCATCCCCTGGGCGAGGCAGTACTTGGCGGGGAGCGTCTCCGCCACCCCCCACACCACCCCGGCCCCTAGGGCGGCCAGGGTCCCCACGACAGGATGCCCCGTGGTCTCGCCCGATTGACGGCTCCCGAGGAAGTACGCTCCTAACACGACCAAGACGGCCGCGACGAACACGACGGGGTGCGGCCTCTCCCCGAGGAACAGGACTGCGGTCACGACCCCCCAGAACGGGGCCGTACTCGACAGGGTAGCGGCCCGGTGGGCTGGGCTCCTCCGGAGGGAAAACATATAGAGCATGGTTCCCAGGAATGAATCGATGACGCCCCCGCAGGCAGCGATCCCCACCAGCCTCAGGTCCGGAAAATGGAGGCCCGAGGTGATGAGCCCATAGGCCAAGATGAAGGGCAAGGCGAACAGGGGACGGACAACGCCGTACGCGACGAAGTCCATCCGCCGCAGCCCCTCCTTGGTCAGGACCTGGGACAAGGCCCAGGAGACAGCCGCCCCCACAGTGAGGAGGAGAGCTAGGCTGCTCACAATATCCTCGATGCTACGTGGGAGTGATCAAGCCCCGGTTCGCGCATCGGCCACCTGCTGGATTATAGGTGAGGCCCGAGTTGCCGGGCGAGGACGCCGCGGGAGGCAGTGAGGATCGGGAGCGGACCGAGGAGGCGCCAAGGAAGCAGGTCTCCATGCGGGTGCCTCACTTTCGCAGCCGCAGGGTGAGGGCGATCGTTGCCACAGAATGCGAGGAAGATCAGCGCCACCGGGAGCAGGGACGAGCTTCCTCCCACGGACACGGGCGGGGGTCGGCGTTGTTCCTGGCGGGTTTCGAGCCGGACCTCTACCAAAGGCCAGCGTCAAACCAACCACGAGCGGTCTCGGGTATACTTCGGCCTTCACCATGAGGTTCCGAACTCCCTCGCGCGACGAGATCCTCACCGGTCCGGCCTTGAAGACGATGGCCCGGATCGGCGCCCCGGCCGTTCTGGGGTCGCTCATCTTCACCCTCTACAACCTCACCGATGCGTTCTGGATCGGGCGGCTTCCCCCCGAGACCTCGGCGGCAGCGGTGGCGGGGATCCAGGTCTCGTGGCCGATCGTGTGGTTCCTCATCTCGTTCATCTCCGGGTTCGGTGGGGCGGCGGTGAGCGCGCTCGTGGCCCAGTACATGGGAGCAGGGCGGCCCAGGGAGGCGAACCACGCCCTGAACCAACTCTTCATCCTATCCGCGGTATCGGGGATCGTCCTCGGGGTGGGGGGCTATTTCGCGTCCCCATTCCTCCTCGACCTCCTCGTCGGGGATGGAGCGGTGTCGAGCGCGGCTTCGCAGTACATCAAGATCATCTTCATCGGCCTCCCGACGATGGTCCTCCCAGGCCTGTTCCACGCGGCGTTTGCCGCGACAGGGGACACGGTGACCCCGCTCGTCGTGAACGGGGCGGGGACCCTCGTCAACATGGCCCTCGACCCGTTCTTCATCCTGGGGTGGGGAGGGCTCCCCCAGCTGGGGATCCTCGGCGCAGCCTACGCTACGATCGCCTCGCAGGGCCTGGCGATGCTCGCCTTCCTCATCCTTCTTGGGCGGGGGGTCGGCCACCTGCGGTTGGAGCCGTCGGCGATGGTCCCGCAGTGGCAGTGGATGGCCAAGGGCCTCCGGATCGGGGTCCCGGCGGCGATCGGGCAGTCGAGCATGTCGTTTGGGTTCGTGATCATGACGGCGCTCATCAGCCGGCTCCCCAACGCGGAAGTGGCCCTCGCCGGGTACGGGATCGGGGATCGCGTGTTGGGGATCCTGTTTATCGTCACCGACGGCCTGAGCACGGGGCTGACGACGATGGTCGGCCAAGCCCTTGGCGCGGGGGTGATGGCCCGCACGCGGGACCTCGTGAAAAAGGGGATCACGGCTCTCGTCGTCATCCTCTCCGTCGAGGCAGTCCTCCTGTGGCTCGTTCGCTACCCAGTGGTGTCCCTCTTCATCCCCGAGCGACAGGACGTGATCGCAGTGGGGGCACAGTTCATCGGCGCGTTCGCGGTGAGCATGCCCTTCTTGGGCACGTTCTTTGCGGCGATGGCCATCTACCGTGGATCCGGCCACAACGTGCCGACGATGATCCTGGGGGTCGTCCGGCTGTGGGTGCTGCGGATCCCCCTGTCCTACCTCTTCGGGTTCATCCTGGGGCTTGGGGCAGATGGCGTCTGGTGGGGGATGTCGCTCTCCAATGTCCTGTCAGGTCTGGTCGCGGTGGGGTTCCTCCTCTCGAAAGGCTGGCAGAAGTCGGTCGTCGAGGCAGCGACTACGGACGGCTGAACCCGGTCAGCGGGACGACGGGAGGCCGGGCCGGATCGCGTCACGCACGATTCGGGTCGATCATGTCCGGGAGATGGAGGAGGCGCCCCTCCATCCCCCCGGCCACGGTGAGGACCTCGCCCGTGATGTGCCCCGCCAGCCGATCCGAGGAGAGGAACAGGATCGCATGGGCGATGTCCTCCGGCCGGGCGATCCGCGGGAGGGCCCGCGTTTGGAGGACCCGCGCCACGTGGGCGGGGTCGGAGAGCCCGGCCGCGGACATGGGGGTCCTCGTCCACCCCGGGCACACCGCGTTCACCCGCCCGCGGGGGACGATCCTCACGATCTCGTTCTTGAGGGACCGCGTGAGCCCGTAGGTGATCCCGGCCTTGGCAGCCGCGTAGTCGGCGTGCCCCTCCTCCCCGAACACGGCGGCCGTGGATCCCACGATCACGAGGGCCGCTGCCTCCGGCTTCGTCCGCTCCAGGACGCGGAAAAACGCGCGCGCGCAGAGGAAGACGGAGGTGAGGTCGGTGGAGATCGTTTGCTGCCACCGGTCGAGGCTCATCCTGTGGATCGGCTCGTCGGCCACAGGCCAGATCCCGGCGTTGGCGACGAGGATATCCACCTTTCGGAACCGATCGAGGGCCTTGTGGAACAGGTGCTCGACCTCCTCCTCTTCAGTCAGGTCGGCGGACATAACGAGGCTCTCCCCGACGAGCTCCCCTTGGAGTGCGGTCAGGGCCGCGAGGTTCCGGTGGCCGTGGAGGACGAGGTGGGCCCCTTCATGGTCGAACAGGCGGGCCGCTGCGCCCCCGATCCCCCCCGAGGCGCCGGTGATGAGGACGACCTGGTCCTGAAGGCCGGCGTCCATCGCTAGACGAGGAAGGCCCCGTCCCTCACGAACGGGGCCCCATCCACGCGGACCTCCCCGCCCCGCCGCAGGTCGCACACCATGTCCCAGTGGATCGCGGACCTGTTCCTGCTCCCCGATTCGGGGTACCCCTTCCCAAGCGCGAGGTGGACCGTGCCCCCGATCTTCTCGTCAAACAGCGTGTTCTTCGTGAACCGCTGGATCCCCGGGTTCGTGCCGAACGCGAACTCTCCCACGTAACGGGCGCCAGGATCTGTGTCGAGCATCTGGCGGAGGAACGCCTCGTTCTTCCCCGCCGCCGCCTTCACCACCCGGCCTCCCCTGAACTCGAGGGAGACGTCCTCCACCTCGCGGCCGTAGATGCACGCCGGGTAGGTGAACCGGATGGAGCCGTGGACGCTCTCCTCGATCGGGCCGGTGAAGATCTCCCCGTCGGGGAAGTTCACATGGCCATCGCAGTTGATCCACGTCCGACCTCCCACCGTCAGGTGGAGGTCCGTATCCGGGCCCAGAACGTGGATCTCCTTCCGCGGCTCAAGCCAGGCGATGAGGGCCTGCTGCCGGCGGGAGATCTCCTGCCACGCACCGATCGGGTCCTCCTCCCCGACGAGGCAAGCCCGGAACACGAACTCCGTGAACTCCCGCAACGACATCTCCGCATCCTGGGCGAAGGCGGGGGTGGGGTAGAGGGTCGTCGTCCACCGCAGTTCCTTAGCGGCAGCCCGCTCGAGGAACCGCTCGGACAAGGGGCGCATCGCCTGCCCCCGCCGGGCCTGGCGGGCCGGATCAACGCCGGTGAGGCGCTTCGTGTTCGTCTCCGTCCACACCGAGACCGAGGCCTGGATCTCCTCGATCATCTCCGCCACGAACTTTGGGACGAAGTCGAGCTGGGCCTCGCTCGCCCTCGTGTAGAGAACCTCATCCACCTCGTCGAGCCCGAGCTGGACCCAGGGGTGCCCGCCGCGAGCGAGCACCTCTTCGTAGAGGGAAAGGAGGAGGGGGGTCCCCTCCGGGCTCCCCTGGATCTGAACGAGGTCGCCCCCCGTCACCTGTAGCGAGTACCCGATGAGGACCTTCGCCATCGCCTCCACGCGGGGATCGGTCACTTCGCCCCCTTGGATCTCCGCTTCGTCCCAACCTTGGCGGCCAATGCCTTGGCCACACAGGCGGGGACGAACTTTGCCACATCGCCCCCGTACTGGCCGATCTCCTTCACGAGCGACGAGGAGAGGAACGAGTACTGACCCGCGGTCATCAGGAACACGGTTTCGATATCGCTCGCGAGGTCGCGGTTCGTGAGGGCGAACTGGAATTCATAGTCGAAGTCAGAGGTCGCCCGCAGCCCCCGCACCACCGCCACCGCCCCCAGCTCCCTCGCGCAGTCGATGAGGAGCCCGGAGTAGGTCACGACGCGCACGCCACAGACCCCCTCTTCAAGGAGGGAGGCCGCGACGAGCTCCCGCCGCTCCTCGGCCGTGAAGAGCGAGGTCTTTCGCGGGTTCTCCACCACCGCCACGATGAGCTCGTCGAACAGGCGCTTCGCCCGCTTCAGGACATCGAGGTGACCGTAGGTGATCGGGTCAAAGCTCCCCGGGTAGAGCGCAGTGCGCATCAGGCCACCCCCACGTGCCGCCCGAGGAACTGACGCAGCCGGTCGGCGGACGGCCCGACCGCCGCCCACGCCGCCCTGTCCAGGACGAGGTACCGCTGGGCAAGCTCCTGGATTTCGTCGGCGGTCACGGCCCCCAGACGGCGGAGGACATCCTCCGGGGCAGCGGGGGTTCGTCCGAGCGCAGCCGCTGTGCCCAACCGCACCATGCGCCCACTGGGATCGTCGAGGCTGAGGAGAAATGCGTTCTGGAGGCGCTGGATGGCGCGCGAGAGGTCCGAAGGCGCAGGCGGACGGTGGGCGAGGGCGTCCACTTCTCCCCCCACGAGGTCCACGACCTGGGGGAGCTTTCGCTCTTCCGTGGCAGCGTAGATGGCGAGCAGGCCCGCATCGGAGTGGTACGACGTCGCGGAGAACACGGCATAGACAAGCCCCAGTTCCTCCCGCACGCGCTGGAAGAGCCGGGAGCTGACCCCTCCCCCGAGGAGGGAGTTCAACACCTCGATCCCGTACCGGTCAGGGGAGCCGATGGGCACGGTGGGGAACCCCACCACGAAGTGCACCTGCTGGATGCCCCGCTCGGCGAGGGCGACCCCCGTGCCCGGCTGCGGGGGGTGGCGCCCCGGCGTCCCGGTCGGATCATGGGCTGACCCAAACCGCGATGCGAGAGAGAAAAGCTCGTCGGGGATCACCCTCCCACCGGCGACGAGGGCCATCTGGGACGGCGTGTATCGGCTACGGAAAAAGCCCCATAGATCGCCCCGGCCAAGACCGGCCACGGACGCTACCCTCCCCACCACGGGCTGGCCAAGCGGGTGCCCCCCCGTCCACAGGGCCTCATGGAGGAGCTGGAACGCCACATCCTCCGGACTATCCTCGATGGTGCGGATCTCCTCCTCGATCACCACCCGCTCCCGCGCGAGATCGTCCTCGGCAAGGCGGGGGGCGGTGACGAGTTCCTCAAGGATGGAGAGGGCAGCGGGGAGCCCCCCCGCCAGGACCTCGGTGTAGTAGAACGTGTACTCGTTCGTGGTCGCCGCGTTGAGGTGCCCCCCCAGAACGTCGATCGCCTGGGCGATCTCGGCGGCACTGTGCCGTTCCGTGCCCTTGAACGTCATGTGCTCGAGGAAGTGGGCGAGCCCCTCCTTGCCGGGAGGATCATCCCGCCCCCCCGCTTTCACCCACAGCCCGACCGAGACCGAGTTGAGGTAGGGCATCGGCTCCGCGAGCACGGTCAGGCCTGAGGCGACCTCCCCCCGGTAGCAGCCAGGGTAGATCTCGGTCATGCCCTGGGCTCAGAGGACCCGGTGGGCACTACCCGCCGCAGCTTGTACCGGCCCTGTTCCTCGATCTCCATGATCTCCACGAGCATCCGGTCGCCCTTCTTCGCCACTTCAGCCGGCTCGGCTTGGGTCCCCAGACGCGATTTGTGGACGAGCCCGCGCACGCCGGGGGCGATCTCCACGAACACCCCATAGTCCACGACGTTCGTGACCTGGCCGGAGATGATGTCCCCCACCTTGAGCTGCGGCTTCTCCTGGACAGCCTTGCAGCGGATCCGTCCGTTCTCATCGGTCTCGATCACCTCGACCAGGATCTCGTCGCCAACCCGGACCACGTCCTCGACCTTCTTCACGTAGCCATCGGACAGGTTCGAGATGTGGACGAGGGCATCCACCCCCGGCCGCAGCTCGACGAACGCCCCGAACGGGGCCGTGCGCACGACCTTGGCGTGGAAGGTCATCCCCACCTCAACCTCCGCCGTGAGCTCCTCGATCGCCTGCCGGGCGAGGCCGACCGCATCAGCGGAATCGCCCACGATCTTCACCGTGCCGTCGTCCTCGATGTCGATCTCCGTGCCCGTGTCCTCCTGGAGCTTGCGGATGACCCGCCCCCCGGGGCCGATGATCGCCCCGATCTTCTCGGGATTGACCTTCACCACGTCGAGACACGGGGCATAGGGGGAGAGGGACGGCCGCGGCTTAGGGAGGACGGCGTCCATCTGGTCGAGGATCGCCAACCGCGCCTGGCGGGCCTGGGCCATCGCCTGCCGCATGAGATCGGGCGTGATGCCGCCCGTCTTCACGTCGAGCTGGAACGCGGTCACGCCCTCCCGGGTCCCCGCGACCTTGAAGTCCATGTCGCCGTAGTGGTCCTCCAGGCCGAGGATATCGGTGAGGATGACGTACTTGCCCGTCGCCTCATCGCCGACGAGCCCCATCGCCACCCCCGCCACCGGCCGCTTGAGGGGGACCCCGGCGTCCATCATCGCGAGGCTCCCCGAACACACGGATGCCATGGACGAGGACCCGTTCGATTCCGTGATCTCCGACACGACGCGGATGATGTAGGGGAACTCATCTTCCGGGGGGAGCACCGCCAATAGCGCCCCCTCCGCGAGCCGGCCGTGGCCGATCGCGCGACGGGAGGGGGAGCCGATCCTCCCTGCTTCGCCCGTGGCGTAGGGAGGGAAGTTGTAGTGGACCATGAACCGCTTCAGGCCCTCCTCCATCATCAGGTCCACGATCTGGGCATCGCGGCGCGTCGCCCCGAGGGTGCACGTGCCGAGAGACTGAGTCTCCCCGCGCGTGAACAGGGCCGATCCGTGGACGCGGGGGAGAAGCCCAACCTGAATCGAGATGGGCCGGAGCTCATTGAGGCGCCGCCCATCCATCCGCTCCCCCCGGTCGAGGATCGCCTGGCGGACGAACTCCCGGTACACGTCGTCGAAGAGCTGGGTGGCGAGGGCAGCGATCACGGCCCGCTTTTCCTCCGGGTACCCGGCGGCCACCGCTGCCGCGGCCTCGGTGGCCAGCGTCTGCGCCATCCTCTCCCGCGCGAGCTTGGTGGGAGCAGCCCGAAGCTCGGGCAGGCGGGGCCACACGAGGTCCCTCACCTTGCCGCGCACGTCCAGGATCTCGGCGGTGGGCACCGTCGCCGTCCTCTTGGCAACCGTGTGCTGGGCAACGAACTTCTCCTGGAACGCGATCAGTTCCCGGATGACGGCGTGGGCGGCCTCGATCGCCTCCACCACCCGCTCGTCCGCGACCTCCCGCAGGTGGCCTTCCACCATCGTCACTGTGGACCGGGTCCCAGCAACGACGATGTCCATCCGCCCTCCCTCGCGGACATCATCGGTCGGGTGGACGACGATCCTCTCCTCGTCCATCCCCAGCCGCACCGCAGCCACCGGCCCAGCGAACGGGGCGGGGGAAATCATGAGCGCCGCCGAGGCGCCGAGGAGCCCCACCACATCCGGGGGAGCATCCCTCTCCGCCGAGAGGACGGTGGCCACGATGTGAACCTCCTCCCGGTATCCATCAGGGAACAAGGGGCGGATCGGGCGGTCGATGAGGCGCGCCGCGAGCACGGCATCGTCGGAGGGCCTCCCCTCCCGCTTGAAGAACCCGCCGGGGATCTTCCCCCCTGCGTAGAACCTCTCCTCGAAATCAACCCGGAGCGGGAAGTAATCGAGCTCCTGGGTCGTCGGCTGGCAGACCACCGTCACGAGGACCTTCGTGTCGCCCCACGTCGCGAGGACCGCGGCATCGGCCTGCCGGGCAATGGCCCCGCTCTCTAACCGGAGCGCCTTTCCCCCAAGTACCGTCTCTACCTGTGGCATGCCCGTCACACACCTCGAATGTTGAGTTCCTGGATGAGCTGCGCGTACCGACGGGGGTCGGTACGGCGCAGGTACTGGAGCAGCCGCCGGCGCTGCCCTACGATCTTGTGCAACCCACGGCGGGAATGGAAATCCTTGCGGTGAACCTGCAGGTGCTCGGTGAGTTGGTTGATGCGCGCCGTGAGGAGCGCAACCTGAACCTCTGCCGAACCTGTATCCGTCGGACCCTTCGCGAACTTCCTGATCGTCTCTTGTTTCGTTTCCTTCGAAAGCGCCACACTCCACCTCCAATCGCCCGATCTCAAGCTGGCGCGCCTGAGAAGGGTTCAGTTAGCGGAACCGACGAGCAAGCTGTCGGCACCGCCCTATGATCTCGTCCACGTCGAGCGTTTGGATCTCCCCCTTCACGAGGAGCGGCCGTCCGTCCACGAACACCGCCTCGACATCGAGCCCTTGCGCCGCGTAGACGAGGTCCGCGAGCGGGTCGTAGCCGGGGCAGAGATGGGGTCCGTTCATGCGGACGAGCACACCATCGGCCCGTCGTCCGGGCTCAATTGTACCCAGTTCCTTCCCCAGGCCAAGGGCGACCGCCCCACGGGAGGTGGCGCAGCGCAGGGCGTCCCCGGGGGGCAGGGCCCCAGGATCGCGGGCCCGGTGCTTGGCGAGCAGAGCAGCGAGCCGCATCTCCTCAATCACGTTCAGATCTCCGGCCGACGCGGCCCCATCTGTCCCCAGGGCGACGTTGACCCCTCCCCGGAGCATCTCCTGGACAGGGGCGATCCCCGCGGCGAGCTTCAAGTTCGAGGTCGGACAATGGACCGCGGTCGCCCCATGGGCGGCGAGGATCTCGATGTCCTTCTCCGAGAGGTGGACGCAGTGGGCCGCAATGACGGGGATGGAGAACACCCCCAGCTCCTCCAGCCATTCAACGGGCGAGTGCTTCGTCTCAGCGCGGATCCGCTCGACTTCCTGTTCCGTCTCCGCGAGATGGGTGTGAATCGGAACCCGGTTCTCGCGGGCCAGCGCCGCGGTGCGGCGCCATCCATCGGCGGAACAGGTCGCAGGGGCGTGGGGGGAAAACGCTGTGCGGATCCGACCGTCCGCCGCTCCCTCCCATGTCCGGACGAGCTCCTCCGCTCTCTTCAGCTCGGGCTCGATCCGCTCCGGGGTCGGGGCGATGATCCCGTAGGAGAGGAGGGCGCGCAGGCCGGCCTCCTCCACCGCCCGGCCCACCTCGTCCATGAAGAAGTACATGTCCGCGAATGCCGTGGTCCCACCCCGGATCATCTCCACGAGGCCCAAAAGCGAACCCCAGTACACGTCCTTGGCAGTGAGCTTCCGTTCTCGAGGCCAGATCTCGTTTGCCAGCCACTGGTCGAGGGGAAGGTCGCGCGCCAACCCGCGGAACAGGGTCATCGCGAGGTGGGTGTGGGCGTTGACGAGACCGGGGATGAGGAGGCATCCCTCGCCGTCCACCACGCGGTCGAACTCCCCCGTGGCCCCCCCGCGGGGGAGGATCGCCTCGTACCGGCGGCCCTCGATCACCACGTCAGCGTGCGGGACGACGCCGTCTTCCGCTCGCTGCACGACCGCCGTGCCGCGGACGAGGATGGACACGAGATGCAGTATACGGACCCGCGACCGTTTTCGGCTACTTGGGCTATGATCGGGAACGATGGACGGCAAACGAGCGGAGGAGATCGCCTGCCAGCACCTGCGATCGCAAGGGATGCAGGTCGTCGCCCGCAACTGGCGCTGGCGGGGCGGGGAGGTGGACATCATCGCCCGGGATGGCCCCACGGTCGTGTTCGTGGAAGTGAAAGCCCGTGCCGATGACGCGCACGGGACTCCGGAAGAGGCGGTCACCCGCGGCAAGCGCGATCGGCTGTGGCGGACGGCCCTCGCCTTCCTCGGGGGGGAGCCTGAGGTCCCGGTGCGGTTCGACGTGGTGGCGGTGGGGCCCCACGGCCTGCACCACATCCGCGATGCGTTCCGGGAGGAGGATGTTCGCCCAAGTCCTTAGCGCTGCCCCGTACGGGATCGAGGCTCGGCTGATCGAGGTCCAGTGCGACGTCAGCCCCGGCCTCCCCGGGTTCGCGATCGTCGGGCTCCCTGAGAAGGAGGTCTCGGAGGCGCGGGAGCGGGTCCGGTCCGCAATCCGCAACGCAGGCCTCTCCTTCCCCCAGCTGCGGATCACAGCCAACCTCGCCCCGGCCGACCTCCGCAAGGAGGGAGCGGGGTTCGACCTCGCCTTGGCGGTGGCGCTCCTCGTCGCTACCGGCCAGGTGCGCCCGGAGGCGACCGCGGACACGGTCTTCTTGGGCGAACTCGCGCTCGATGGGAGCCTGCGGCCGGTGCGGGGAACGCTGGCGATGGCCCTCGCCGCGCACGAGGCGGGGATCGGGCGGGCGGTCGTGGCGGCGCCCTCGGCGGCGGAGGCAGCGCTCGTGGACGGGCTCGCCGTGCACCCGGTGGCGTCCCTCGGCGAGACGGTGGCGTTTCTGCGCGGGGAGCGTCTGATCCCCCCCGCCCCGCGGACCATCCCCGTGGAGGAACCGCCGGACTGGATTGACCTCTCCTTCGTGAGGGGCCAGGAACATGCTCGCCGGGCGCTTGAAATCGCCGCGGCCGGGGCGCACCACATCCTGATGGTCGGCCCGCCGGGGGCGGGGAAGTCCCTCCTCGCCCAGTGCCTACCGGGGATCCTCCCCCCGCTCACCTTCGACGAAGCGCTGGAGGTGTCGCGCATCTACTCCGTGGCCGGCCTGCTGCCCCCCGGGCGACCGCTTTTCCGCTGGCGCCCGTTCCGGTCCCCCCACCACACCGTGTCCTACGCGGGGATGGTGGGAGGTGGCCATGGGATCCCCAGCCCTGGCGAGATCACGCTCGCCCACCATGGGGTCCTATTCCTGGATGAGCTGCCGGAGTTCGATCGCAAGGTGCTGGAAGCGCTGCGGCAGCCGTTGGAGGAGCGGCGGATCACGGTTGTCCGCGCCGGGACGTCGGTCACGTTCCCGGCGTCGTTCATGCTCGTTGGGGCGATGAACCCCTGCCCGTGCGGGCACCTCGGCGACCCGCTCCGGCCCTGCCGGTGCCGGCCCCACGAAGTGGTGGCCTACCGCAAACGCCTATCCGGGCCGTTCCTCGATCGGGTGGACCTGTTCGTCCAGGTGCCCCGCCTCACCCGGGACGAACTCCTCGCCGACGGGGGAGGGGAGCCATCGGAGGCGGTGCGGAAGCGGGTGGCTGCGGCGCGCGAGGTCCAGCAACGACGGTTCGCTGGTTCGACCCGCACGAACGCCGCGATCGGGCCGCGGGAGGTGCGGCGGATGTGCCGGATCGGGCCGGAGGCGAAGGCCCTCCTCAGCCGGGCGGTGGACCACTTCGCCCTCACCGGGCGAGGCTACGTCCGCACCCTCAAGGTCGCCCTCACAATTGCGGATCTCGCCGGCTCCGCTACCATCGAGCCCGAACACGTGGCGGAAGCCTTGCAGTACCGAGCGTTTCCAGAGGAGGTAGCAGCGTGAAGAAGCTAGGCGTCATCCTTCTAGTCGCAGGCTGGGCGGGGCTCGCGCTGGCCCAGGAGTTCACCGTGGGGCGGATCGAAGTGGCGGGGAACGTCCACGTCCCGACCCCGGAGATCCTGGGCGCGGCGCGGCTCGAGGCGGGCCAAACGGTCACCCGGGACCAGGTCCTCGCCGCGGAGGAGGCCATCCGGAGGCTGGGGTATTTTGTCCAAGTCAAGGCCGAGCTCGCGTTCGAGGGGGACCTGGTTATCGTGCGGTTCAGGGTTGTGGAGTACCCGCAGATCGAACGGATCGTGTTCGAGGGGTTGCCCCCCGCGCCCATGGGGAAGGGCACCCTCTGGTCATGGCTCGAAGAGGCCCTCCGCGGCGGGAACCGCCCCTCCGAGGCCAAGCTGCGGGAGGTCCTCACCGCGCACGGGGTGAAGGAGGGGGAGGTCCTGAACCAGACGAAGCTCGAGGCAGCGCTCGTGGCACTCGCCGAGGAGTACCAGAAGATGGACTGGGCCACGGTCCAGATCGTTCCCGATCTCAGGGGAGGGGAGCTCGTGTTCCGGGTTGAGGAACTGGTAATCGTCGGACACCGCTTCCGCGGCCTGTCCACCATCCCGGAGGAGGAGGCCCGGAAGCTCATCTCCGTTCCCGTGGGCGAGGTGGGGAAGATCTCCGAGATCCAGGCCTCGCTCGGCCGGCTCGGCCGGTCCGTGTTCTTCGAATCCGGAGCGGTGGCGGCGGAAGTGGGCGAGGGAGGCCTGTGGCTGATCTGGGACCTCGTGGAGCGGGTCCTCCTTCCGGTCCCGACCCCCCTCACCGGGATCGACCTCCGCGGCGTGACGGCGTTCCCCGTGGAGAAGGTCGTCAGCCGGATCGGACCTCTGCCCGCGGAGCCGGCCACGAACTACGATGTCCTCACGGCCCTCGGCCCCGTCTACGACTACTACCGGCGGGAGGGATTCTTCATGGTAACGTTCGTGGGGGAGGGGGTGGAGGGAACCCGGCTCGCGGTGATGGTGAAGGAGGGCCGCATCGGCCGGATCGAGGTCGACGAGGGCACCCGCACCGCGGGGTGGGTGATCGAGCGGGTGATGGGCCTCCAGCCCGGCCAGTTCCTGACCGAGGGACGGTTCGCCGCCGGGCGGCAGGCGCTGATGGCGCTCGGGTACTTCCAGAACGTCGTCCTCGAACCGCGGTGGGCCGCCGATGACCTCGTGCTCAAGGTTACCGTCACCGACATCGAGAAGCTGGGGAGCATCGCGGGAAACCTGGCATTCTCCCCGCAGGACCACGGGATCGTGGGGAACCTCACCTACAACCAGAAGAACGTCCTCGGGAGGGCGATTGACCTGTCCCTATCGCTCAACAAGGGCCTCACCGGAGGGGGAGCGACCACGTGGGGGCTCTCGTTTGACAGCCATTCGTTCCCCGTGTTCGACCTCGTGAGCCTGGACCTCTACCGCAAGGAGTCGGACGAAGACCCGATCACGGTGACCGTGGGCGGCCGGGCAGCCGTTGCCTACCCGCTGGCCCCCTACCTCGACCTGTCGCTGGGCCTGACGAGCGAGCAGGCGTGGACCCTCCCCGACTGGGAGGCCCTCGAACCGCGAACATCCTTCGAGGTCGGGCTCTCCTACGATGACCGCGACAGCCCCTTCTTCCCCCGCACCGGGAGCCGGGGACGGATGTCGCTCGAGAAGGCGGGGACGTTCGCCCCCGGGGTGGAGTACCTGGCCCTGAACGCGGAGCTCGCGGGGTTCTCGCCCCTCGATCTCTCTGGGCTCCTCGGGGAGGCGCGGGCGGTCCTTGCCGGGCGGGCGCTGGTCCGCTGGGGCTGGGACCTCCCCGAGAGGTACCAGTTCAGCCTGGGGGGCGTGGACTCGGTGCGGGGAGCGAAGAGCGTGCGCACCGATCGGCACGGCCTCCTCAACGGCGAGTTCCGGGTGGAGATCGCCACGGGGTCGTGGATCTCCCTGTTCACGGACCTCGGCGCGACGTGGGATGGGACGGTGAAGGCGTCCTGCGGGCTGGAGCTCGCGGCGAACGTGGCGGGGATGTTCGTCCGGATCTCGCTTGCGTGGCCCAACGACCGCGATCCGACATGGGTCCCCGCGTTCGAGTTCGGGATGAGCCCGATGTTCTAGGGTACAGTTCACCCAGTACGGAGGAGACCGATGAAAAGACAGTGGATCGTGGGTTTGATCGTAGGGGCACTGATCCTGGGGTTCGTGGGCGGCCTCGTGGGGAGCTTTGCGTTCCCGGCGAAGTCCCCCGAGGGGGACGTGGCAAAGCTCACCGAGCGGGTAGCGAGCCTGGAAACGAGGGTTGCGGGGATCACGACGAGCGGAGGCGGGCTTCGGGTCGGGGTCGTGGACGCGGAGACCCTGTTCACGCGGGTGTTCCTTCCCCAGGTCCAGACGGAGCGGGCGGCGATGGAGGCCAAGGCGCGGGATATCCAAACCCTTCAGGCCGACTACGCGGCGGGGAAGATCAAGCTGGACGCCTACCAGCAGCGGTACCTCCGCCTGCAGGCGGAACTGATCCAGGCCTCGCTCCAGGTGAACCTGGCAATGCTCGATAAGATGATCGCCTCGCCAGGGTTCCTCACCCTGCGGGCGGACCTCCAGAGTCTGCGGACCCAGGCCCAGCCGATCGTGGACGAGGTCGAGAAGACGGTGAAGGAAGCCCAGGTCACGATCCTCGACATGGCCGGGTTCAACGAGCGCCTCCAGCAGCTCCAGACGGCGTTCCAACAGCTCGATCAGCTCCTCACCCAGGTCGCGGCAGCGAAGATCCTCGAGATCACGCAACAGGTTGCGAACGAGAAGGGCTACGACCTCGTCCTGAGGACGAAGGATGTGGTCATGTTCCGCCGCGAGTCGACCGTGATCGACCTCTCCTCGGACGTAGAGGGACGGCTGTGGGCCCTGTTCCCAACCCGCTGATCGCCTAACGGACGGCCTGGCGATGGGGGAGCGCCTCGTCGAGTCGGTGCCGAACGTGTCCGAGGGCCGGGATCGGACAGCGATCGAGGCGATGGCCGCGGCGCTCCAGAGCGGGCCTACGGTGCGGCTCCTCGATGTCCAGTCTGACCCTGACCACCACCGCACCGTGTTCACCCTCGTCGGGGACCCCGACGGGGTGGCCGACGCGATCCTCCGCCTGTTCGCGGCCGCCCTCCCCCGGATCGACCTCCGCCTCCACCGAGGCGAACACCCGCGGATGGGGGCGGTGGACGTGGTCCCGTTCGTGCCGGTGCGGGGGGTGACGATGGCCGACTGCGTGGCCCTCGCCCGGCGCGTCGGCCGCGAGGTGTGGGAGCGGTTTCGGGTCCCGGTGTACCTGTACGAGGAAGCGGCGAGCCGCCCCGAGCGCCGCGACCTGGCCGAGATCCGCCGCGGCGAGTTCGAGGGGTTCGCGGACAAGATCCTCCGGGAGGAGTGGGCCCCCGACTTCGGGGAGAGGGTCCTCCACCCCACCGCCGGCGCGACCGCGATCGGGGCCCGGGAGTTCCTGATCGCGTTCAACGTAAACCTCGGTACCGCCGACCTCGCGGTCGCCAAGGCGATCGCCCGGGCCGTGCGTGGCTCCTCAGGTGGCCTCCGCTACGTGAAGGCCCTCGGCGTGGCCCTCGCGGATCGGGGGATCGTCCAGGTCTCGATGAACCTCACCAACTACAAGAAAACTCCCCTCGCCCGGGCCCTCGACCTCGTGCGCAGCGAGGCGGCCCGGTATGGGGTAGCGGTGGTGGGGACGGAGATCGTGGGCCTGGTCCCGGAGGAGGCGCTGTTTTCAGCTGCGGACCACTACCTGAGGCTGGAGCGGTTCTCCCCCGACCAGGTCCTCGAGCGGCGGATCTCTTCCGCCTCGGACGGCTGATGGAGCCACCCCTCCCGTTCCGCCGGGTGAGTGTGATCGGCCTCGCCCGGACGGGGAAGGCCGTGGTGGAGGCCCTCGCCCCCCGCGGGGTGTCCCTCTTCGTCTCCGAGGCGCGATCGCTTGCCCCCGACGAGCGGGCATTCCTTGCCCGCCACGGCGTGGGATGGGAAGAGGGTGGGCACACGGGGCGCCTCGTGGAGGCGGACCTCGTCGTGCCGAGCCCGGGCGTACCGTCGCAGGCAGCCGTGCTGGGGGAGGTGCGACGGCGGGGCATCCCGATTTGGTCAGAGATCGAACTCGCCTTCCGCCTCGGTCGGCCGGAGGCCCTCATCGCCGTCACCGGCACGAACGGGAAGACAACGACCGTCACGCTGGTGGGGGAAATCCTCCGTGCCGGGGGCTGGGATCCCGTGGTCGCAGGGAACATCGGCTGCCCGGCGATCTCCACCGTGGGCGAGGTGGCGGGCCGGCCATGGGTGCTCGAGGTCAGCTCGTACCAGCTCGAGTGGGTCGAGGCCTTCCGGCCCACAGTCGCGGTGTGGCTCAACTTCGCACCCGACCACCTCGACCATCACGGGACCCTCTCTGCCTATTTCGCGGCCAAGGCCAAGCTCCTCGCGCGCCAAACTGATGAGGACACCGTGGTCCTGGCGCAGGACGTCCTGGCGCAGATTTCCCCGCGGGCGCGGTGCGTGGACTACGATCGGGTGGCCCTCCCCACGGGGTGGGGGGATGGGGTGCCCGATCACCTCCGCCGCGATCTCGCCGCAGCGTGGGCCGCGGCGTGCGCCGCGTACCCAGACCTTACCTCCTCCCCGCCCCCCTCCCACGCGATCGCCCCCGCCCTCCACCAGCCCCACCGCCTACAGCGGGTGGGGGAGATCCGGGGCATCCCGTTCGTGGATGACTCCAAGGGCACGAATGCCCACGCCACCGCCGCTGCCCTCGCCGCGATCCCGGGCCGGGTGGTGCTCATCCTCGGGGGCCGCCACAAGGGGGGGGGCTACGACGCCCTCGTCCCCGTCCTGCGGGACAGGGTGCGGTCCTGTGTCCTCATCGGGGAGTCGCAGGCCTATTTCGCCGCCCTCCTCGCGCCGGCGGGGATCCCCTACGAGATGGCCGACGACCCGACCGACGCGCTGCGCCGGGCGTACCGCGCCGCCCGGCCCGGGGACACCGTGCTCCTATCCCCAGCCTGCGCAAGCTTCGATCAGTTCACAGATTACGCTCAACGGGGGGACGCCTTCCAGCGCGCCTTCTCTTCTCTCGCTCGGCCCTCGGCCGGTCTGTCCCCTGAGGGAAGGACAGCCAACACCTCCTCCCCGGAACGATAGCCGGGGGAACGGCCCCCGCGGTCCTTCGGGGGAGGGGACATGTGCGCCATACTACGTTCGCCATGGGGAGCCTCGAGGGCAGGATCGCCGTCGTCCTTTCTTTCTTGCTCCTGGCAGGGTTCCTGTTCGTGTCCTCGGCGAGCCTCCCCCTCTCCATCCGCCTGACCGGGGATCCATGGGCGCTCCTCAAGCGCCAGGTCATGGGGGGGGTGCTCGGGCTGGTGGGCCTGGTCGTGCTGTGGCGGATCGATTATCACGTGTGGGAGAAGGTGGATGACCTCCTGATCGGGGGGGTGTTCGTCCTCCTCGTCCTGACCCTCATCCCGCCCCTCGCCGACGGAGCGCGCTGGCTGAGGCTCGGCCCGTTCCAGTTCCAGCCCTCCGAGGTGGGCAAGGTCGCGCTCATCCTGTATGTGGCAGGATCCCTCGTCCGACGCGGGGATCGCGTGAAGAACTACCGGGAAGGGGTCCTCCCGTACCTCTTCATTTTGGGGCTATTCGGGCTGGTCCTCCTCCTCCAGCCCGACTCGGGGATGCTCCTCCTGTACGCGGTCACGGTGGGGTTCCTCCTCTGGGTGGGGGGCGTCCCCCTGCGCCACCTGCTCCTCACCCTCCTCGGCGGGCTGCCCGTGGCGGGCGTGGTCCTGTTCCTCGCTCGGTACCGGGTGGAGCGCCTGGTCGCGTTCCTCCACCCCGAGGCATACCGGGACACGTACGGCTACCAGACGTTCCAGTCGCTCGTCGCGGTCGGCTCGGGCGGCCTGTTCGGCCGGGGGCTCGGGGCATCCCGGGCGAAGCTGTTCTACCTTCCGGCAGCGCACAACGACTTCCTGTTCGCCATTGTGGCCGAGGAGACGGGGCTCGTGGGCGCGCTGTGCGTGATCGGCCTCCTGGGGGCCCTCGTCGCCCTCGGGTTCCGCGCGGCCCGCCAGGCCCCGGACCGGCTGGGGGCCCTCTACGCGTGGGGGGCGTCGTTCCTCCTCGGATTCCAGACCCTGTTCAACCTAGCAGTGGCGGTCGGGGTGATGCCGGTGAAGGGGCTGACCCTGCCGTTCCTCAGCTACGGCGGGTCATCGCTCATGGTGAGCCTGATGCTGGGCGGGCTGATCCTCGGCGTGGCCCGCGCTGGCCGACACGCCACCGTCGGGGTGCTCGTGCCGGGGGGGAAGGGATGAGGATCCTCGTGGCAGCAGGGGGCACGGGGGGCCACGTGTACCCAGCGTTGGCCGTGGTCGAGGAGCTGCGCGCCCTGGGCGCGCTCTCCCGGGTGGGGTGGATCGGCGACCCCACTCGGCTCGAAGGGAGGGTGGTGCGGCGGCACCCTTGGATCGAGTTCTACGCCCTCCCCTCACGCGGGGTGGATCGCCGCCGGCCGTGGACGTGGCCCCGCTCCGCCGTGGGCGCGGCGGGGAACCTCCTCCGCGCGCTCACCCTCGTGCGCCAGTTTCAGCCCGACGTCGTGTTTGGAACCGGAGGCCACGCCGCGTTCTCCCCCGTGGTAGCGGCGTGGCTCCTCCGCGTTCCAACGGTGATCCATGAACAGAACGCGCGGATGGGCCTCTCCAATCGGATCCTGGCGCGGCTGGCGGACCAGGTGTTCCTTTCCTTCCCGACGACCCACGGGGTCCCCCGGACCGCGCGGGCGCTCGTGACCGGGAACCCGGTGCGGAGGGAGGTGGCGGCGGTCCCCTCCCAGCTCGGGGACGAACTCCTCGTGGTGGGAGGGTCGCTCGGGTCGCGGAACTTGGTCGAGGCGATGATCCGGGCCGCCCCGGAGCTGGCGCGGACCCCCGGCCTGCGGTTGCGCCTCGTCACCGGGCAGGCAATCCCGGTTGAGGACGTCACCGCCGCGCTCGCAAGGGCGGGGGTGGCGGCGGAGGTTGTGCCGTACGTGGATCCGTTCTCCGATGCCCTGGCCCGGGCACGTCTCGTCGTGGCCCGGGCGGGGGCGACGACAGTAGCGGAGGTGGCGGCAGCGGGCCGGCCAACAGTGTTCGTGCCGTGGAACGGGGCCGCCGGACACCACCAGCACGACAACGCGCAGGCGATGGCAGCGGCCGGGGGGTGCCTCGTGGTGCCTGAGGAACAAGCCCGGTGCGAGCTGGGGGGGCTCGTCGGCACGCTGTGGAGGGACGAGCGCAGGCTTCGCGATATGGCCTCGGCAGCACGGGCGGCCGCCCGGCCGGAGGCGGCCCGCCGGGCGGCGGAGGCGATCATCTCACTCGTGGAGGGCATACAAACATGAACGGTTTTGCAGGACGGGTCCACCTGATCGGGATCGGGGGCGAGGGGATGGCAGCGCTGGCCCACCTCCTCCGGGAGGGGGGGGCCACGATCTCCGGGTCTGACATCCGAGATTCGGCCCGCGCGATGGCCCTTCGAGCGTGGGCCGAGGTCCACGTCGGACACCGTGCGGACCACGTGCCGGACCGGGTGGACGCCATTGTGTACTCATCCGCAATCTCGCCCACCAACCCGGAGATCCGCGCAGCGGGCGGGGTCCCGTGCTGGCCCCGGCTGCCCGCGCTCGGGACGATCATCCGGGGGAGGGACCTCATCGCGGTGGTCGGCACCCACGGAAAGACCACCACCGCCGCCTGGACCGCCCACCTCGTGACGACCGTCACCGGGGAGGGGGGCTACTACATCGGAGGCGAAGTGCCCGCTGCTCCGTCCGCGGTCCTGGGCCGGGGAAAACCGTTCGTGGCCGAGGTGGACGAGTCCGACGGGCGGTTCGTCGGCCTCACCCCCCGGGTGGCGGTCCTCACCTCGGTGGACACGGACCACATCGGGACCTATGGCGGGTTCGCGGGGCTGAGGCAGGCGTTTGCGCGGTTCGTCGCCCGCGCCGATCGCGTCGCGGTGTGCGCCGACGATCCGATCGCCCTCGATGCCGCTCGGTCGCAGCGGAGGCCGCTCACGTATGGGCTCTCTCCTCACGCAGACCTGCGGGCGGTGGGCGTGGAGTACCACCGGGAGAGGTCAAGCTTCGAGCTCCTCCTGCGGGGAGAAAAGGCAGGGGAGGTCGAGGTCCCCGGGCCAGGCCCGCACAACGTGCGCAACGCGCTCGGCGCTCTCGCGGCCGGCGTCCTCCTCAACATCCCCCTCCGCGACCTCGTGCTCGCGCTTCCCACCGCAGCGCGGCCGCGCCGCAGGCTGGAAGTCCTTGAGGAGAACGGCTACCTGGTCGTGGACGACTACGCCCATCACCCAACCGAGGTCGCGGCCGGGCTCGCCGCGCTCCGATTGGGATGGCCGGACCGGCGGATCGTCGCCATCTTCCAGCCTCATCGCTACTCCCGAACCCAGGCCCTCGCCGGCGCGTTCGGGACGGTGCTCGCGCGGGCGGACCAGGTGGTGGTGTCCCGGATCTATCCAGCGTTCGAGCGGCCGATCCCCGGCGTGAGCGGACGCGACGTGGCGGAGGCGATCCGCGGGGCGGGGGGGAACGCTGTCTATCGGGACAGCCTCAATGCGGCGTTGGACACGGCAGCGGAGGCGATCCAGCCGGGGGACGTGGTGGCCTGTTTCGGCGCGGGGGATATATGGAAGCTGGCGCGGGAGATGGCGCACGGGCTCTCCTACGGATCCTGAGGGATCTCCCCGGAGGGCTGACGGCGGAGGAGCCCCTCGCCCCCCACACCACGTTCCGGATCGGGGGGAGGGCGTTCGCATGGTACGAGCCGTCCACTGAGGACGCGCTGGCGGAGGCCGTGGTGCGGGCCCGGAGCCACGGGTTCCCGTGGCGGATGCTGGGCGGTGGGTCCAAGCTCCTCGTCCCCGATCGGGGGTTCCCCGGCCTCGTCCTTTCCACCGCCGGGTTGCGCTCCTGGCACGAAGAAGGGGAGTTCCTCCGGGTGGGAGCCGGGGTGCCACTCGCCCAGGTTGCCCGCCGCGGGGCGTGGCCCCTCGCCGGGATCCCGGGCACGGTGGGGGGGGCGGTGGCGATGAACGCCGGGACGAGGCACGGCTCCATCGCGGACCAGGTGGTGTGGGTCCAGGCCCTCCTCCCCACCGGGCGCATCCACACCTTCTCCCCCGCGGAGTGCGGCTTCACCTACCGGGACTCCCTGTTCCGCCGGCTCCGCCTCCCCGTGCTCGCGGTCGGGCTGCGCCTCCAGCCTTGCCAGGACTTGGCCCCGTTCCTCCGGGAGCGGGCCAAGAGCCAACCCTTGGGGCTCCCGTCGGCGGGGTGCGTGTTCCGGAACCCGCCCGACGGGAGATCCGCGGGCTGGCTGATCGACCAGTGCGGCCTCAAGGGCGCACGCATCGGGGATGCCGTAGTCTCGGAACATCACGCCAACTTCATCTGTAACCTCGGCCACGCCCGCGCCTCCGATGTCCTTGAGCTCGTGGATCATGTGCAGGATCGCGTCGTAAGCGAGTTCGGGGTCTGGCTCAAGCTGGAGCTCGAGGTCGTGGGGGAGTGATCCGCGCCGCTCGGGTCGGGTGCATCGTTTGTTCTTTCCTCATCGCCCTTTGCGCGGCCCTACGCTGGGGCGGCTGGTGGCGCGTGGGGGAGGTGTGGGTCTCTTCCACGCGCTACGTCGCCCCCGAACAGTTGACAGGTATTCTGCTCGGTGCTAATGTACTTCGATTACAAACGAGGGGAATCGCGGATTGGATTCAGCGCGACCCCCGGGTTTTGGATGTGACGATCCGGGTTCGCCCGCTCAGGAAGCGGGTGGAAGTGGAGATCAAAGAGAGGGAACCGGCGGTGCAGGTACAACTGCAAGGGGGCGCGACGGTGTGGGTGGATGCCGAGGGGGTGATCCTCGAGCCCGGCACAACCCCCGTGGTGGTCGGGGCCTCCCGGGATGGCGCACGGGTATCCCCCGAGGCGGTGCAGGCCGCTTGGACCGTGGCGCGACTGGACCCCACCGTGCGCGAGAGGTTCCCGACATTCGATATCTCTGACCCCACCAATGTCATCGCCAGGGGGGACCGGTCCCCGACCCTCTTCTTGGGCGAGATTGGCCAACTGGGGGACCGACTTGCTATCCTGGAGGAACTATGGAAGCGAGGGCTGCTTGCCGAGTGCGCCACGGTGGATTTCCGCGTGAGCGACGAGGTGATCCTGAAGCGAACGAGATGAAGGTGGTGGTTCGATGAGTCGGGAGCGGCTGATGGTGGGGTTGGATGTCGGGACGACCAAGGTGGCCTGTCTGGTGGCCAACGTGGTCGACGAGTACATCGAGGTCATCGGTCTGGGGACATCGCCGTCGCGGGGGCTGGAAAAAGGGGTCGTGGTCGACATCGGCCGCACCATTCAGTCGATCCGCAAAGCGGTGGAAGAAGCGGAGAACATGGCCGATGTGCGGGTCCAGAATGCCTACGTCGGCATCGCGGGGAAGCACATCCGCTCCCTCAACAACTCCGCGACCGTGTCCATCACGCGGCCGGACCGGATCATCACCGCCGAGGACGTACGGCGGGTGGTGGAGGCCGCACGGACGATGCCCCTTTCTCCGGATGTGGAACTCATCCACGTCATCCCCCGGCAGTACATCGTGGACGGCCAGGAAGGGATCACCGACCCGGTGGGGATGACCGGGACCCGCCTCGAGGTAGACGTCCACATCGTGCTCGGTTCGGTGACCGCGGTCCACAACCTCGTGCGGTGCGTGGAAGCGGTGGGGATCGGGATCTCCCAGATCGTGCTCGAGCCCCTTGCCTCGGCGATGGCGGTCCTGTCCTCAGCGGAGAAGGAGCTGGGCGTTGTCCTCCTCGATTCGGGCGGGGGGACGACCGACATCTCCGTGTTCCGCGGCGGGGATATCTGGTTTTCGAAGACGATCCCCATCGCCGGCGAGCATATCACGAACGACATCACCGTGGGCCTCCAGACCCCGATCGAGGAAGCGGAGCGGATCAAGAAACAGTACGGAACTTGCCTCGTTGACTCGGTGGGCGATGACGAGAAGATCGAAGTGGCCACGATCGGAGGCGAGAGCACAAAACAGGTGTCGCGGAAGAAGCTCGCCAAGGTCATCGAGCCCCGAGTGGAGGAGATCCTCGACCTCGCGATGCAGGAGGTGGAGGACGCCGGCTACCGAGACCTCATCCCGGCGGGCGTGGTGATCACCGGCGGTACAGCGCTCCTCTCCGGGATCGCGGAGTACATCGAGAAGCGCTATGGGCTCCCCGCCCGTGTGGGAAGCCTCCCCCAGGGGATCCACGGGCTACGGGACATCGTGGAGTCCCCCATCTACGCCACCGGGATCGGGCTCCTCAAGTACGCGGTGGAGACCCGGGACTTCGTGCCCACGAAGCGCACGCGGGGGTCGAAGGGGATGCTGGGCAAGCTGTTCGGGTGGTTCCGCAGCTTCCTCCGGGGGTGAGCGTGATGGGGGAGAGCCCAGCCAAGATCATGGTCGTGGGGGTCGGCGGCGGCGGCGGGAACGCCGTGAGCCGCATGGCCCAGGCTGGGCTGGTGGGGGTCGAGCTCGTGGCGATGAACACCGACGCCCAGGTGCTGGAGATCGTAGAGGCCCATCGCCGGTTGCAGCTCGGGAGCAAGCGCACGGGTGGGCTCGGGGCGGGGGGCGATCCCGAGGTCGGGCGCGAGGCGGCCGAGGAATCGCGGGACGAGATCGCGGACCTCCTTGAAGGGCTGGACATGGTGTTCATCACCGCGGGGATGGGCGGCGGGACGGGGACAGGAGGGGCGCCGGTCGTAGCCGAGATCGCCAAGGAGATGGGCATCCTCACGGTGGGGATCGTCACTCGGCCGTTCTCATTCGAGGGCCTGGCCCGCTCCCAGCGCGCGGAACGGGGCGTGCAGCAGCTGGCGAAAAACGTGGACGCGATCATCACCATCTCCAACGACCGCCTCCTCAAGGTCGCCCCCCACGAGATGCCCCTCACCCGGGCGTTCGAGCTCGTGGACGAGATCCTCCACCAAGGGGTCCAGGGCGTCACCGAGCTCATCACCGTCCCCGGGCTCATCAACCTCGACTTCGCGGATGTGGAGGCCGTGCTCAAGGGGGCAGGGACGGCCCTGATGGGGATCGGCGAGGCCGACGGCGAGAACAAGACGCGCGAGGCGGCCCGCAAGTCCATCTCCTCACCCCTCCTCGACTTCAGCGTCAAGGGCGCGAAGAAGGCGATCCTCAACATCACCGGCGGGGAGGACCTCACCCTGGAGGAGGTCACCGCGGCCGCGAGCGCAATCCAGGAAGCGTTGTCCGACAAAGCTGACCTCATCTTCGGGGCCGCGATCCGGGAGGGGATGCAGAAGGCAAAGGTGACCGTGATCGCAACCGGGTTCCCCGCGGGCCAGGGTGGGGAGGTCATGGAGGCCGACGAGGAGATCGTCCTCAAGCGGCTGGAGCGGGAGGGGATCCGCGACGATTACGACATCCCCACGTTCCTGCGCCGCTCCCGCCGGCCCGAGATCCCGTAGGGCAGCGGCTCACCCTGCAAAGCGGTGGGTGATGGGGAACCGGCGGCCCATCCCGAACGCCTTCGGTGACACCTTGAGAACGAGGGGGAACTGTCGCCGCTTGTGTTCCGAGGCGCGGAGGCGGCGGGCGACGTCCCCGACGATGTCCGCACCGAACGAACGGGTGAGCTCATCCCAGGACCGGTTCTCCACAACGAGCGCGCGCACGATCGGATCCAGCACATCGTAGGGAGGCAGGTCCTCGTCGTCCCGCTGGTTCGGGCGCAGCTCGGCGGAGGGGGGGCGGGAGAGGGTCCCCTCCGGGATGAGGGGGCGCGGAGCCTGCGCGTTGATGAGATGTGCGAGTTCGTACACCTCGGCCTTGACGAGGTCCCCGATCGGGGCCAGCGCCCCCACCGTGTCCCCATAGAGCGTGTTGTAGCCGGTGGCGATCTCCGACTTGTTCCCGCCGGAGAGGACGACGTAGCCCATCGCGTTGGCGAGCGCCATCCACAGGACCCCGCGCACCCTTGCCTGCAGGTTCTCAGCGGTCAGGCCGGCCACGGGGATGTGCGAGGAAAGGGCTTCGCTGAAGGAGGCCACGATCGGCTCGATGGGGATCTCCACCCAGCGGATCCCGAGAGCTCTCGCGAGGGAGCGCGCTTCCTGTGAGGATTCGGTTGCGGTGTATGGGCTTGGGAAGAACGTCCCCACGACCCGCTCGGGCCCCAGTGCCTGGCAGGCGAGCGCCGCCACGACCGCCGAGTCCACCCCGCCCGAGATCCCGACCACGACGCCCCGGATCCCGTTTTTCTCGATGTAGTCCCGGATGCCCACCACCAATGCCTCGCGCACGCAGTCCATCCCGTCCGGGCGCGGGGGCGCCACCGGAGGAGCAGCGGTGTCGAAGAGGTACACCCCCTCAGCGAACCGCGGGGCGGAGAGGAGGAACGCCCCATCGGGCCGAACGGCGAACGACCCACCATCGAACACGAGCTCGTCCTGTCCCCCCACCAGGTTCGCGTAGACGAACGGGACAGTGGCCCGTTCCGCCCATCTCCGGGCGAGGGCGTGGCGGAGGAGGGGCTTGCCGCGGAAGTAGGGGGAAGCCGACACGTTGATGAGGAGATCCACCCCCGCTCCCGCTTGGGCGGCGAGCACCCCGTCCTCGTGCCAGAAATCCTCGCACACCGACAGCCCGAGGCGCAGGTCCTGCCATGCGAGCACGACGACCTCCGTGCCAGGGGTGAAGTACCGCTCCTCTTCGAACACATCGAACGAGGGGAGCTCATGCTTCGCCTGGTGCCCGATGACGCCGCCGTCGGCGAGGAGGAAGGCAGCGTTGTGGAGGAGGAGATCGCCCCCGAACGCAGCCGCCGATGGGTCGACCCTGGTGGTGGGCCGAATCCCGGCGCGGGCGATGTGGCCGATCACGATGGCGATGTCGCGGCTCGCCTCCGCGATCGCGGCGAACTCCCGGTCCGCCGCATCGAGGAACCCTGGGCGATGGAGGAGATCCCGGGGAGGATAGCCGAGGAGGGCGTGTTCCGGGAAGATGGCGACGTCCGCGCCCTGCTGCCGCGCTTGGGCGACCTGCCGCAGGATCCGCTCCCGGTTCCCAGGGAAGTCGCCCACGGTGGGGTTGAGCTGGCCCACGGCGATCCTCACGCGACCTCCGCCCCGAGGCACTGCGGCTGAGCTATGGTTATGGCGCTCCACCCCTTCCGTTCCCCGTCAAGAGATGAGCAGCGCCCTCCTGCTTAGGCTGGGAGGTGAGGCATGCGGTGGGATTGGGCCTTGAGCAGAAGGGCGCGAACTCACGGCGTAAGTATATCCGGTTCGCGGCCGGAGGCGAGGCGCCGTCAGGTGGTGGGTGGTGCAGGAGTTGAACCTGCGACCCCGCGCACGTCAAGCGCGTGCTCTACCGAGCTGAGCTAACCACCCGTTCCTCCGCCTCGCTGGAGGCGGCGCCCGGATTTGAACCGGGGAATAAGGGATTTGCAGTCCCTCGCCTTTGCCGCTTGGCTACGCCGCCTGGGTGGTGGAGGTGGGGGGAGTCGAACCCCCGTCCGAAAACCCCTCGGCTTCGGCTTCTACAAGCTTAGCCCGCGTTCTTGTTCTCGGGCGTCACGCTCCCACGGGCGGGATCGTTCGGCCCCCAGCCTCGTTCGGTTTCATCCAGGTTGCCCAAGGCCAGCCACCTGGACCAGCCCGTCTTGTCGACGCCCTGACGGCACCCCACGGGCGGGGGCGCCGCGGACGGCCTACGCCTAGTTCAGGGCGTAAGCAGGAACAGTTGCGTAGTCGGCGTTTGTTTGCCGTTCCGTCGGATTTAGGAGGAGACGGACCTCCGCCTGCCGCCTGGCCTCGGTGTTCCCGTCGAGACCGGTCACCCCCAAGCGCCTCAATTATACTCCCCACGGAGGCGATGGCCAATGGGACGGGCTCTCCTTCCTGGGCTTGGGGTGGCCCTCGGGTTTGGGATCGCGTTCGGCTACCTCCTCACCCCCGGCCCCATCGCCTTGGCCGTGGCGGGAGCGGCGCTGGCCGTCGGGGCGTGGCGCCGGTCCGTGGTGGCGCTGTGGATCGCCGCGTTCGCGGTGGGCCTCGCCCTCCCCGTCCCGGAACCGCTCCCGCCCCATCTGGAGTTCCAGCTTCCGAATCTGGGAGAGGTCACGGGCCGCGTCCTCGACATCCCCGAGCCCCGCGCGAAGAATGTGTCGTTCACCCTCGCTCTGGATTCCCTCCCGGTGCGGCTCCTCGTGTACGTGCCCCCTACCCCTCGCGTCGGCCCGGGGGATCGGGTGAGGCTGGTGGGGCAGTGGGCGCCGGCGCAACCGGAGGCGTGGCGCACGAGCCTCGCCCGGCGCGGGATTCATGGCCTGTTCTGGGCAGCCGAACTCGAGGTCCTCACCGCGGGCGGACCAGGGCCCGCCCGGTGGGCATCGCGTGTCCGGCAGGATCTCGTCGCGCGCCTCGACGCTGCCCTCTCCCCGCGGGCGGCGGACCTCCTCGCCGCCCTCCTCCTCGGCGCACGGGGGAGGCTCCCCGACGAGGACGAGGAGGCATTTCGCATGGCAGGCGTGGCGCACGTCCTCGCCCTCTCCGGGCTCCATGTGGGGATCCTCGCCGCCGGGGGATGGTGGCTGCTTGGGCTCCTGCGGATCCGCCCCAGCTGGCGGTACCTCGTCCTCGTCCCGGCAATTGGGTTCTACGTCCTCGTCGGCGGGGCGCGAGTTTCCCTCATCCGAGCGGGGATCATGTTCGCCGTCGTCGGCCTGTTCTGGCTCCTCTGGGAGCGGGGATGGGTCCTACGGAAGTGGTTCGATCCGCTGCAGGGGCTGGCGCTCGCGGCGATCGTCGTCCTCGCCCTGTGGCCATGGTCGGCGTTCGACGCGGGCTTCCAGCTCTCATTCCTCGCTACGGCGGGGATCCTCTTGTTCCTCCCCGGATGGACGGGATCCGCGGTGCGCGGGAAGCTCCCGCGCGTGGCCCGCTGGGCCGCGGATACCGCCGCAGTGACCCTCTGTGCCCAAGCAGGGGCAGTCCCGATCGTTGGAACCGTGTTCGGCTACGTCTCCCTGTACGGGGTGCTCGCAAACCTCGTCCTCGTCCCGTGGACGGGGCTCATCCTATGGGGCGGGATCCTCCTTTCCGCCCTCGCCGCGCTCCCCGTTTCGCTGCCGCTCGGACTCGTGGCGGAACGGGTCCTCGTCGGCCCCTACCTCGCCGTGGTGCGGTGGCTTTCGTCCCTCCCCGGTGCGTCGCTTCCGGTGGGCCCGGGGTTCGGGCTGTGGTCCCTCTTCGCCGCAGGCGGGATCCTCCTCCTCAAGGCGGCGCGGGAGGAGACAGGGCACGGGCCAGCGCTCGATCGAACATCGCCACGGTGAGCCGGCCGGTCTGGGTGTTCTGCCGCGAAGGATGGTAGGAGGCAACGAGGGTCGGGAGCCCTGCGCCCGGCGCGGAGCTCGCTCCGTGAGCGAACCGTGGCAGGCGTCCCTCAGCCCCGAGCGCGCGCAGAGCGCGTCCACACCCGTCGAACGCGATCCGCCCCAGGGCGAGGATGGCCCGGACCTCGGTCAAGATCCCAAGCTCTTCGACCAGGTAGGGAAGACAGGCTGCCACCTCCTCCCGGGTGGGGCGGTTCCCCGGCGGGGCGCAGCGCACGACCGCAGTGAGGTAGGCGCCGTGCAGTTCCAGGCCGTCCTCCCGATCGTGGGAGAACGGCTGGTTGGCGAGGCCGGCCCGGTGGAGGGAGCCCAGGAGGAAGTCCCCGGCACCGTGGGGACCGTCGCCGGTGAACGGGCGGCCGGTGCGGTTCGCGCCGTGGGCCGCGGGGGCCAATCCCACGATGAGGAGCCGCGCCCGAGGATCCCCAAACCCGGGGACAGGGCGGCCCCAGTAACTCTGTTCCCGAAACGAGCGGCGCTTCGCGCGGGCCACCGCTTCCCGGTAGGAGACGAGCCGCGGGCAGCGTTGGCACGCCACCACCCGCTCCCCCAGCGCAGCTAGCCCCCGATCCTCCACAGCCGGATGCTTTTGTCCCGCGACGTCGTCACCACCCGCTCGCCATCAGGGAACACCACGAGGCCCCAAATGCTGTCCGTGTGGCCAGGGTGCTCGGAGATCATCGTCCGCGACGCAAGGTCCCACACCTCGACCTTGTTCGAGAACCCGCCGCAGATGATCCTCTTCCCGTCCGGGGAGAAGGCCATCACGTACACGGAACTCGCTCTCCCACCGCTCACCCGCTCCGCGCGGAGCCGCAGGGCCTCCTCCCACGTATCGGTGCGGTAGATTCGGATCTCGCCCGGGTTGTTGACGCACCCGAGGAATTGCCCATCGGGAGAGAAGGCCACGAAGTACACGTTGATCCCGGCCTGAATCTTATCCCGTTTGAGCCGGAGCGTATCCACATCCCACACCCGCACGTACCCGTCACAGCCGCTCGTGGCGAGGGTCTTGCTATCGGGGGAGAAGGTCACGCACCGCACCCACCCCATATGGGCCCGGTTCTTGTACTCCGCATCCACGAGCCCGGGCTCGATGAGGAGCCCGACCTCGATCCACGAGCTCGTGTCCCACAGGCGCACCGTGCTGTCGAACGCCCCCGAGGCGAGGAGCGTCCCGTCCGGCGAGAACGCCACCGTCCACACCGAGAACCGGTGGGCGTACTTCTTCATGAGGAGGTTGCCCGAGGCGATCTCCCACACCATCAAGTGCCCGTCCTTGTCCCCCGCCGCAATCAGCCGGCCATCGGGGGAGGCAGCAAGGGAGACGACGAACGCCCCCGCTCCTTGCAGGGTCCGGCTCGCCCGGCTGGGGTCCGCCCATGACCGGATCTCCACCGTCCGCCCCTGGGCCACGGCGAACGTGTCCGCCCCCACCCGCGCCAGGGCGTGCTCGTCGAAGTCGCCCGCGACCACGCCCTGGGAAACCCCCACCGCGCCCACAATCCCCACCACAACCAGAGCAGCGATCCCTACATGCCGTGCCATGTCCGCCCTCCTTGACACCCATCCTACCCCACGCCGGGCGGTGGCGGCTACCATCACCGTGATGGACCGCAAGCTGGCATGGGTAGGGCTGAACCTCCTCCCGTCCCTGACCCCACGACGGCGGGACCTCCTCCTGCGGCGGTGCGGGGGACCGGTTGAGGCGTGGCTCTGCCTCGGGGAAGGGCTCCCCGCGGACCTCCGGGAGGAGGTGGGGGACAAGGTCCTCTCCGAACGCAAGGCCGCGGACCCGGAGCGGGAGCTCGCGCTGGCGGAGCGGGCTGGAGCGCGGATCCTCACCCACGACGATCCGGACTACCCGCCTCCCCTCCGGGGGATCCCCGCCTCACCGCCGGTCCTGTACATGCTCGGCTGCTGGGAGGGCTCCCGCGACGGGTGTGCCGTGGCGATCGTGGGCACCCGGCGCTGTACGAGCTACGGCCGGCTCGTGGCGAAGAAGCTGGGAGCGGAACTGGCCGGCCGCGGGGTGACCGTGGTGTCGGGGCTCGCCCCGGGAATCGACACCGCGGCCCACGACGGCGCCCTGTCCGCCGGGCGCACGATCGCCGTGCTGGGCTCCGGGCTCGGGAACCCGTACCCGGCGGGGAGCGAGCGCCGCCTCGCGGAGATCGCCCAGCGCGGCGCGGTCCTGTCGGAGTTCCCGTGGGAGACACGGGGCACCCAATGGACCTTCCCCCGCCGGAACCGGATCATCGCCGGGCTGGCCCGGGTCGTGGTCGTGGTGGAAGCGCCCGAACGATCGGGGGCCCTCATCACCGCGGACTACGCGCTCGCCCAGGGGAAGGAGGTCCTCGCCGTCCCTGGCCCGATCACGTCGGACGCCTCACGGGGCACAAACCGCCTCATCCAGGAGGGGGCAAAGCCCGTCCTCGCGGTCGAGGATGTCCTGTCTGAGCTCGGGATGCCGGCGTTGCCCCTCACCCCCTCGCCCTTCCTCCCCCCGGAGAGCCAGCTCGTCTACGACCTCCTCTCCCAGGAGCCCCTCGACCCATCGGAGATCGTGGCCCGCACTGGCCTCCCCCACGCCCAGGTCTCCCGGATCCTCCTCGACCTCGTCCTCGCCGGCCACATCCAGGAGCTGGCGGGCCGGAAGTACGTCCGTGCGTAAAGTGTAGCTTCTATTACAGATCAGGAACGAATTCCCCGCTATACTCCTCCCGGCTGTCCCGCGGAGGAGTCCCCCGTGGGGCGTCGGCAGTGGACACATGAAGATGAGCCAAGGGAGGCGACGATGAGAAAGACCCTGTTGTTCGTGGTGTTGTGTGCCCTCGCCCTGACGGCGGGGGCGGCCCCGCAGAGGCTAGCGTTCATCCTTGATGCATCGGATTCGATGAACCTGGCCCTCGCTGGCGGGACGACGAAGTTCGCGTGGGCCAAGGAGGCCCTGACCCTGGCCGTGAACGACCTCGCGGCGGAAGCGGAGTTCGCGATCGCGGTGTTCGGGCATCGGATCCCAAAGAGGCAGGAACCCGCTACGTGCCGCGACATCGAGCTCATCGCATCATTCGGGACCTATGGGGAGGTAGATCGGTCGGTCCTGACGGCCACGATCGCCAACCTGACGGCGATGGGGAAGACCCCCCTTGCCGAGTCGCTCCGCTTCATCGCGGCGCGGGTGCCCGCGCCGGCGCGGATCGTCCTCCTCACGGACGGAGGGGAAACGTGCGGGGGGGACCCGATCGCCGAGGCGCGGCGGATGTGCGCGCTCGGCTACACGGTGGACGTGGTGGGCCTCGCTGTGACCCCGGCCGACGAGACCGCGCTGCGGGCCCTCGCCGCGGCGGGGTGCGGCCAGTTCGTGGTCGCCCGCGATCCGGCCGACCTGCCGGCCCTGTTCCGCAAGGTGGTGTCCCCGGTTGAGCCGACCCCGCCCGCGATCCCGGACTGCCTCGCCGCGTACAAGGTGGATCCGGAGATCGTGGCCCTCCTCGTGGAGCATCTCCCGTATCCAGTGTGCACGGACCCGATGTGGAACGTCATCCTGTGCTTCCTGGAGAAAAACCCGCCGGCGAAGGTCATCGTGGGTACGGACGGAGACGACGTCCTGTTCGGCACGCCTGAGAACGACCTCATCCTGGGGCTCGGCGGAAACGACCAGCTGTTCGGGTTCGCCGGGAACGACCTCCTCCTCGCTGGACCGGGGGACGACCTCGTCCAGGGCGGGGATGGGGACGACCTCATCATCGGCGGGCCGGGGAGCGATCTCCTGTTCGGCGGCTCGGGCGACGACGTCGTCTACGGAGAGGATGGAGACGATCGGATCGAGGGCGAAGCCGGGAACGACAAGCTGTTCGGCGGGCTCTGCAACGACATCATCCTCGGCGGGCCAGGGTGCAACGTGATCGACGGCGGACCGGGGAAGAATTTCGTCTACGACGAGGGAACCTGCGCTCCGTGCGCGCCCACGCCGCCCCCGTGCCCCCCGGCAACGCCCGCCAAATGCCTCCCCGCGGCTCCCGTTTCGCCGGTGTGCACCCCAACTGCGGAAGTGAAAACGGTCGTCGAGGGCGGAAGCATCGTCCTCAAGGCGCACGTGGATGACCCGGATGGGGACGCGGTCGCCATCACCTGGTCCGCTCCGAAGGGGATGTTCTCCGATCCGCATGCGTTCGAGACGACGTACTACGCGCCGTGGGTCAAGTCCTGCGACGGGGAGAAGGTCGTCGTCACCCTCGTCGCCGTGGACGCCTGCGGGGCAAAGGCCCAGGACGAACTCATCCTCCACGTGCTCAACGTGAACCACCCACCGGCGGTGGACGCCGGCCCCGATCTCGCCGTGGACGAGGGCGGCAAGGTGAACCTCCTCGCTTCCGCGTGCGATCCGGACGACGATACCTTGAGTTACCTGTGGACGATCGCCTGCGGCCGCGGATCGCTCGACAACCCTCGCTCCCTGCAGCCGGTCTACACCGCTCCGCTCGTCTCCCATTGCGAAGGGGAGACCGTCGAGCTCACCCTCACCGTGACCGATGCCTGCGGCGCGGTGGTAAGGGACACGATGCGCGTCCACGTACGGAACCTGAACAAGGCGCCGTGGGCCGACGCTGGTCCGGACCTCCAGGTGCCGGAGAAGGCGCAGATCATGATCCTCGGCAAGGCAGGGGATCCAGATGGGGAAAGGCTCACCGTCTCTTGGTGGGCCAGCGCGGGCACGCTCGTCAACGCCGAGACCCTGTGCCCGCTGTTCATCGCCCCGGAGGTCGAGGGATGTGACCTGATGGAGGTCACCGTCGTCCTGTGCGTGGTGGACCCGTGCGGGGAGCTGGTTCGCGACTCGCTCGTGATCCGGGTCCAGAACGTGAACCACCCGCCCTCAGTCACGGCAGACCCGTAGAGGTAGAGGGACGCAGCGAGATCACGGGGCCGCCTCGGGCGGCCCCGTTCCTTTGCCGGGGAGAGCCCTCCGAGTTCAGCCCTGGAGCTTGTCCCGGATCTCGACCAGGGTGTCCAGGATGCGGAACACCACGATCAGCACTTCGCACGAGATCCGGACCATGATCGGGCCGAGGAGGAGGGTGAGGACCCCCGACAGCACCTGCCCCCCGCCCCCGTACTGGGCCGAGGCGCCGGTCACGATCATCACCAACCCCAGTACGACGCACGCCAGAGCACCGATCCAGAAGATGACCTGGATCGCCACCGGGGTAAGCATTTTCCGAAACGTAAGGTAGTCTTCCATGAATACCTCCTTTCAACGAGGAGTATAGGGAACGAAGTTCAGGGATGGCAACCCGGGAGGCCTGCCCCGTGGACCCCCACTGCGCACTCCACCCGCTGAGGAGGACAGGCGAGCGCGGGCAGTTCCGCCGCCACCGCCTCCCCGATCGGGTTCCCGCCGCGGGCGAGGAAGTGGGCGAGGTGGGCGTGGAGGCACTTTACCCGGTGAGGGTTCCCGAGCCCGGCGATCCCTGTCGCCAAACGCCCCTCGGCCCCCACCCTCCGCAGGAACTCTCGCTCCTTTGGAGAGAGGAGGGAGAGGCGTTCCCGCCGGTAAGCATCGTGGGCGGCGGCGTACCGCGCCGCGAGGTCCGGATCGGTTGCGAGGCGGCCCTCGAACCTCTTCACGGCCCCCCCGGACTCCAGGCGCCCGACCGCAGCCACGAGGAACGGACACGAAAGCCAGAACAGGGTCGGAAAGACGGTGAACTCCGCCCCCAGCCGGTGGAGGGGGTGGGTGAGGACCACCTGGGGGTACCCGTACGGGCAGCGGCAGGCCACGGCGAGGGCCCCGACTGGCGGGCGGCCGAGCTGCCACTGGATCGTGTCGAGATCGGTGGGGTCGAGCACGGCTCAGGGCACTCCCCGCGCCGAGGAGAGGGCATCGGCGAGGGCCCACTCCCGGAGCGAGATCGCCGCGAGCCCTGCCCGTCCGAGCGGGCGGAACGCACTGAGGATCAGGCGGATCCCCTCCTCGATCGTCACCGTGTGCCCGGTGAGGGAGGAGAGGTCACCGCCCGCAGCGGGCTGGGAGGGCACGCCGTGCGGGGCGTACCCCGCCCGCAGGGCGAGGAGGAGCGCCTCCATCGGGACCGTGTCGGGGGAGAGGAGGAGCGTCCCGTGGTGAAGGAGCGCCCTCCGCCGCAGTTGGGCCGACCCGGAGACCTTGGCCTCCCCCACGAACACCGCCCCCCCCCGCGGTTCGGCCTCGATCCCTAGCCTCTCCTCGAGGGCGGAAGAGAGGAGCCCGGTGAGGTAACCCTGGGACTCCCGCACCGAGGTCCAGGGCGCCGTGAGAGGGAGGGTGAGGGAGAAGTTGAGGTTCCCCGCGTGGTGGTACACCGCGCCTCCCCCGGAGGGGCGCTTGAGAACCGGGATCCGCAGGCGAGCACACGCCTCAAGGTCAGCCTCGTCCTCGATCCTCTGGCCGCGGCCCACGACCACGCACCGCGGGTTGCGCCACACGCGAAGGGTGGGAGGGACCTCCTCCCGCGCCACCGCACCGAGGATCACCTCGTCGAGGGCGAGGTTGAGAAGAGGGTCGCGGTACTCGAGGTCGAGGAGGACCCTCATCGCAGGGCGGCGTAGGCCTCCGCGGCCCGGAACGAGGTGCGGGCAAGCGGCGCCGCGACGACGGCCGCGAACCCGAGCGACCGGGCCTGGTCCTCCCACCACCGGAACTCGTCCGGGGGCACGTACCGGGCCACGGGGAGCTCGCGCGGCGTCGGACGCAGGTACTGGCCGAGGACAACCACGTCCACCCCCACCCCGCGCAGGTCAGCGAGCGCATCCCGGACTTCCTCCTCCCTCTCCCCGAGCCCAAGGAGAAGGGACGATTTCGTCACCAGGTTCGGGTCGAAGCCCTTCGCCGTCCGGAGGACGGACAGGGAGAGGTCGTACCCGGCGCGGCGGTCGCGCACGAGCGGGGTCAGCCGCCGCACCGTCTCCAGGTTGTGCCCCACGACGTGGGGGCGGGAACCGACCAGCGCCGCCAGCGCCTCCTGCTCGCCAGCGAAGTCGGGGATCAGGGCCTCCACGACCGCAGTCGGCACAGCCCCCCGCAGGCAGCGGATCACGTCCGCGTAGTGCCCCGCCCCTCCGTCGGGGAGGTCGTCCCGGTCCACCGAGGTGAGGACGACGTAGCGCAGCCCAAGGGCGACCACCGCGTGGGCAAGGCGGGCGGGTTCACTCGGATCCGGGGCCGCGGGCCGGCCGTGGGTCACTGCACAGAACCGGCAGGCGCGCGTGCACACGTCGCCCAGGATCATGAACGTCGCCGTCCCCGCCCCAAAGCACGTCGGTAGGTTCGGACACCGCGCCGAGCGGCACACGGTGGGAATCCCGAGCTGGTCCAGCACCTCCCCCACCCGGCGCGCGACTGCCACGGCGGCGGTAGGAACCGTGACCTTCAACCAATCGGGCTTTCGCTCCTCCACTCCGCGACCTCCTCCTCCAAAGCCGGGACAAGCTCGACCCCCAGCACGTCCGCCACCGCGGTGCGCGCCGCGTCCCGCGCCTCCCCCATCGGCACCGGATGTCCGACGATATCGGACAGGGACACCGCCCGCGCCCCCGCGATCCCGCACGGGACGATCCACCGGAACCCATCCGGGGCAAGGTCCACGTTGAGGGCGAGCCCGTGCATCGTGATCCAGTTCCGGACGTGGATCCCTACCGCGCCGAGCTTCCCCCGATCGTGCCACACCCCGGGGAACCCGGCCCGGCGAACCGCCTCCACCCCAACCGAGCGGGCGACCCGGATCATGATCTCCTCGAGGTCCCTCACATAGAGGTGGAGGTCCTTCCCCCGCTCCCGTAGGTCGAGGATCGGGTACAGGACGAGCTGGCCCGGGCCATGGTACGTGACGTCCCCCCCCCGCTCGATCGCGACGACCTCCACGCCGGCCCGAGCTAGCTCATCCCGCGGAGCGAGGATGTGGTCCCCGCGTCCCGCTCGGCCAATCGTGATCACCGGCTCGTGCTCGAGAACGAGGATGACGTCAGAGACCCGCCCCTCCTCCCGCAGGCGCTGGAGGCGCCGCTGGATCGCCCAGGCCGGACCGTACCGGATCCGACCGAGGTCAGCGTAGAGGGCCGATGTCACCCGGCCCTCAGGCGGGCGATCGCCTCCCCGGGGCGGGCGGTCCCGCCGGGGCCAACGATGATCCGGTCGAGCACCCCCGCCAGCGGTGCCTCGACCACGAACACCGCCTTCTCCGCCTCCACCTCGGCCACCGCCTCCCCGGCCTCGACCTCCTCCCCCGCCGCCACCAGCCACCGCACGAGCTTGACCTCCCCCACCTCTCCCAGGTCGGGCACTATGATGTCCATCATCAGCTCCTCCTGGGCCATTCTACGGGTGGCCCGTGCCTTGACCAAGGGCGCCCCCCGGGGGCAGTCAGCTCGTAGGACGCGTCACGATCACCTGCGGCCCCATCCCCCCACACCCCCCGTCTTGGAGCGGGGTAGCGCACATGTTGCGGTAGCATGAGCCGTTCTCAGGCTGAAACAGACCATAGGAGAGCGGGTCCGCTCCCTGCTCAACGAGGGCCCGGGCCAGGTAGTAGTCGCCATGGACAAACCGCAGCCATTGCTCCATTGCTGCCGAGGCCTCGGCGGCTGAATACCCCTCGTGGACGAGGTACGTCCCCAGCCCACGGGCGGTGCGGACGACGTTGCAGATCAGCCCTCCACGCTCACAACAGCATTCCGCAAGCGGGTTGTCGTCACAGCACGGGGCGCGCAGCGGGGCGAGGGCTGCTGCGAGGGTCTTCGCCTCGTCCCCCGTCAGCCGGATCGCGTCGTACCAACCCGCGAACAACTGGGCGTTATCCCATGCCAAGGGCAGTCCATAGATTGTCTCCGTCCCCTCCGCTGGGACGTGCTGCGCGTACAGAGCGGCAAGGGCTGGCTCCCCCTCCCCGACCGCCAGTGCCGCCATTCCACCCGTCAACACCGCCCCGATCGCCACGAGGGCAATCCCCTTTCCCATGTTCCCCTTCCTGCCACGGTGCTCTCCTTGGGACATCTGACCTCCTTTCGGTCCGCTGGCCCCCACGATCGCGAGGGGCCGTGGACCACCCGTCGAGCCGATGTGGAGGAGCCGCGGAAGGAGAAGCCTTCAGCCGGTGAGGTCGAGAGCATCTCCTTCGCGGGAGAGGGGAGGCCGTCGTCTGACCTGGGTTGCACGCACCTGCCGCGTCCCTAGAATTCCTCTTTATCTTAACGGGAGGTGGTGCCGGTGTTTACCAAGAAGTGCGTGCTTTTCCTCGGGCTCACCCTGGCCCTCGCGGGCCTTGCCATCGGGCAGGGGGTCGAGATGCGGGTGTTCACGGTCGGGGCGCGGACCATCCACTGGTTCGCCAATACCACTGGCCAGGCTATCACCGGGCTCCGCATCGCGTTCGACGAGCCGGTCACGCTGGTGGGGAAGGTCGAAGTGTTCGGAGGCCTGGAGAACGTCACGGGAACGGATGAGGGGATGGAGTTCTTGTTCCAGGGCAAGCTCGCCCCGCACGGGTTCGTCGAGCTGCGCTGGGAGCCGGCGACGGCTGAGCCATCCCTCGTGATGTGGCTCGTGGGGGATAAGCCAGCGGGCAAACCCTACTTCGCGACCGTGCCCGCTCTCATCAAGGTCATCTCGGGCGGGCTCGTCGCGCTGCGGGACGCAGATCCCCCGGCGTTCACCGCGCTCCTCACCCAGTTCTTCACGGTCAACACGTCCCTCGCCGACACCCTTGGCAGCCTCGGCCTGAGCCCGCAGGTCCTCACCGGGATGCTGACGGTCGCGCCGGCGGAGGGGATAGAGAACCTCCTCACGACGCTCATCAGCTCGTTCGGGCTGGACACGGTGGACAAGTTCATGGCCGCGCTCGACTGGTCCCTCGTCCTCGAGGCCCTCGGCCTGTAGGGATCGGCCTGGGTTCAACCGTCACGGGGCCGCCGGGGGCGGCCCCGTTTCTGTGGGCTACAGTCTGATCATCGGAGGGGACTCCCGGCAGCGGGCGAACTTCGGCCGCGCCACACCCCCACCGCGATGCCCACCAGGGCATACAGGCCCGCCCCGAGGAGGAGGGGGCCCTCCGGGCGGAGGGCGTAGAGGCGGGCTCCGGCCAGGGGGCCCACCGCCTGGGCTGCGTTCACCAGAACGAGCGTCCCCCCGAACACGAGCCCCCGCCGTGCCCCTCCCCAGCGGCCGATCGCGGACCGAAACAGGGAACCCGTCACCCTGTCCCCGCCGAGGAGGAACAGGGCGGGGACGACCGCCCACGGCCCACCGAGGAGGAGGCACGCCCCGCCCGCCGTGAGGAGGAGCCCCCGGCCCAGGCCCCGCCGGCCATCTCGATCCGAGATCCGGCCGAGCACGGGCGCGAGGACGATCTCGCCCCCGGCGATGAGGGAGCTCGAGGCGAGGATCCACGGCCGGGCCCACCCGAGCGCGTCCTCGAGGTAGGGAGCGAGGAACGGGCGGAGGGCCGCGCTCCCCAACGCCGCAACGATGGACAGCGCCGTCCACAGAGCGATCTCGCGACGGTGGCCACGCGGGACCGCCGGCCCGGCGGGGCGGGAACGGGGATGGCTTGGGGAGAGCAGGGCGAGGGCGGCGGTGGAGAGAAGGAAGAATGCAAACGCCATGAAGAACAGGCCCCGCATCCCGATGATCGGGAGAAGCCACCCCCCGAGGAGGGGGGAGAGGATCGCCCCCACGGAGAACCCAGCTCCGGTGAGGGTGAACGCCCGCGCCAGGGCCTCCGGCGGCACGGAATCGGCGATGTACGCCTCCATTGCCGGCCAGCCGAGGAAGATGTTGTACAGGATCGCCCCCGGGATCAGACCGTGCCAGCTCCGGGCCAGCGCGTAGAGGAGCGGGGCGAACGCGGCGAGGCCCCACGCGCCGACCATCAGCGCCCGCCGCTCGACGCGGTCAGCGAGCCAGCCGCCCGGGAGGAGGGTCACGGCGACCGTGGCGAACATGAGCGAAGAGAGGAGCCCGATCTCCCGCTCCGTCCCGCCGAGGTCGCGCACGTAGTTCGGCCACACGAAGCTGTAGAGCATCGCCCCGCTGCTCCAGAGGGCATTCGAGAGGAAGAGGAACCGCAGATCGCGGTGCCGCCGGATGAGATCCCATCCCGTGAAGGGAGGTCGCACGGCGAAGGGATCACCCACCGCCGGGGGGGACGAGCCCGAGGGGGACAACCTCTAGGCCCCGCTCCTCAAGGGCAGTAACGAACGGGTTGATCCCGAGGGAGTCGCTCGCGATGTGCCCGGTGACGACGAGGTTCTTCCCCGTGCCCCCATACTCCCGGGCAAGCTGCCTCGCCACCGCCGGCTGGCAGTGGATGTAGATTACCGTGTCTACGCCGTGATCAAAGTAGGCCTTGGCCACGGGGTAGCCCCCGTTCGTCCCCGCCCCGTGGGCCACCGCCACGTGCCCCAACCGGTGGCGCCCATCCCCAACCAGGCACTGGATCTCAGTGAGAGCATGGCGGAACTCACCGAACCGGGCGCGGAAGTGGGCGATGAGGTCGGCCACGGTGGCGTGTGGGGAGAGCTCCGCCGCTGCCTCCGCCATCCGCCTCCGGCCGATCTCATCGAGCGGAGTGTGGATGTTCATGTACGCGATCCCAAGCAGCCGGGCAAGGGCGGGGAGCCGATCGTAGTTGCGGATCTGGCCCGTGATTCGATCCTCGTAGCGCTTCTCCTCCACCGCCGCCCGGGCGACCGCCTCCGGAACCCCTGCCGCTACCAGCAGCCCGATGTGGCGGGCGAACACCTCGTCCATGCGCAGGACGGCCGTTCCCCCCGCGGGGTGATGGGCGAGGGCGAGGTCGAACCCTCGCTCCTTGGCCAGGACGAGCTCAGCCCCCTCGAGATCGATCCCGACGAGGATGCGTCGGATCCCCTCGCCTGGGCAGTAGATCGCCGTGTCCGCTGGGACCTCATCGAGCCCCGCCAGCGCGAGCGCGAGTGCCAGGATCTCCTCTGTGGTCATGGTCCCCCCTGTGATGAGGTGGGATTCTACTCCCCCCCGAGGAACGTCCAGGGAAGCTCCCGTTCCATGGCACTGCCCGAACGGACAAGTGAAGGGCAGGGCGCTTCGCCCTGCCCCGTGACGATCCCCGATCCCGCGCCTACCTCCTCTCGAGGATCCTCCCCTCCACCTCCGGGCTGACCGGGGAGTGGGTCCGCAGGTATTCGGCAAGCACCTCCGCCTCCACGAACGCGAGGACCGTGGTCTCCTTCGCTTGCAGGAACACGTCGTACCCATCCCCCCCGCTCGCGAGGAAGTTGTTCGTGACGACCTTGTAGGTGGACGTCTTTCGGATCGGCTTGAACCCATCTTCCGTGAGGACCTCTGCGGACACGATCCGTTGCCCAGCGGGCTTCGCGGGGTCCCACGTGAACCGCAGCCCGGCCACATGGGGGAACCGACCGGCGACGTTCTCCACCTGGGATACCCCGTTCTCGAGGGCCGCCAGGATCTGCTCACCAGTGAGGGAGAGGACCACGAGGTAGTTCCCGAACGGGAGGACCTCCAGGGCCTGGCCAAAGGTGATCTCCCCTGCAGGGATGGACGCCCGGATCCCCCCGCCGTTGCAGATCGCGATCTGGGCCCCAGCCGGGGCTGCCTTCCACAGCATTGCGTCGGCAACGAGGTTCCCGAGGTTCGTTTCCCTCGTCCGCACGTGACCCCGCTCCCCGTCGAGGTCGGTCCGCGTCTCCCCGATCACCTCGGCCTTCAGCTCATCGATCGGGCCCCGGAAGACCTCGAGCTGGGCCGCGATCGTCTCCTCCAGCGGCAGCTCCTCCACCGGGATGAGCTCCCCGCCCCACGCCACGAGGACGCCCTCGCTGTCGAACGTGACCTCCAGCCGGCCGAGCTGGGATGCCTTCTCCCCGGCCTGCACGACCAACGCCGGCACAGTGGCATCCACGACCGAGATCCGATCGCGGATGCCGGCGAGCGTGGCCGGCCCGATCCCGCTCACGTTCGTGATCTCCTCGATCGCCTGGAACGGGCCATGCTCTTGGCGGTAGGCGATGATGCGCTGGGCCAACGCCGGCCCAATGCGATACAGGGTCTGTAGCTCCTCCGCTGTCGCGGTGTTGATGTTGATGAGCTTACGTTCCACCACCACCGGGTAGTCCTCGGGGAACGTGTGGGAGTGGCCACCGACCACGATGTCGATCCCGGTGACCGACTGGGCCAGTTCGAGGTCCTCCTCCCAGCCGAGGTGGGTGAGGGCGATGATCGCGTTCACCCCGAGCGCCGTCAGCTCAGCCACCGCTGTCTGCGCCGCGGCAACCGGATCGTGGATCACGACGTTGGGGCCCGGGCTCGAACTCCATGCCGTGCCCTCCGTGGTCAGGCCGAGGATCCCCACCTTCCCACCTTGGGTCTCCACCACCACGTAGGGGAGGATCTTCCCCGCGAGGTGGGGCTCCCCCGTGAAGTCGAAGTTGGCGCAGAGGAGGGGGAAGCTCACCGCCTGCGCGAACCGGGCCAAGCCCTCCGGTCCATCGTCGAACTCGTGGTTCCCGAGCGTCAGCGCCGTGACCCCCATTTGCTCCAGGACCCACGCCTCGGCCGCTCCCTTGTGCACCGTGTAGTACAGCGTGCCCATCACCGCGTCGCCGGCGTGGAGGAAGAGGACGTCCGGCACCTGAACGCGGATCTCCTCGACGAGCGTCGCCTGGCGGGCCATGTTCTCGAGCTGCGAATGGGTATCGTTCGTGTGGAGGATCGTGAACGTCCACTCGTGGGCCCACCCCCACGCTCCCCCAACCACCAACGCGCACAGCAGCGAAACCGCGATCCTTTTCATGGTCTCCTCCTTCAAATGGTCGCCGCGTCACTTGAATGAGGTCCAGCGTGTGTGGTCGTCTCTCACCCCCTTCCCGTCCGCCCCTCGTCGCGGGGGAACCCCCGCACCCCGATTATACTGGCCAGGGCCGCGGAAGTAACCCCTGGACGAGGACGACCTCGCCCCGCCCGATCCGGCACTTCGACGGCGAGCCCGCGTGGAGGACGGGCGCCAAACCGCTACAGGCGGGGGACGAGGGCGGTGAGGAGCCGTCCCAGGTCCGCCGCCCGGCGGCGGGAGGTCGCGATGACCTCGTCGTGGGATAGAGGTTGAGGGGACACCCCGGCGGCGAGGTTGGTGACGCAGGAGATCGCAAGCACCTTCAGCCCAGCGTGGCGGGCGGCGATCGCCTCGGGCACGGTAGACATCCCCACGAGGTCTGCCCCGAGCGCCCGGAACGCCCGGATCTCGGCCGGGGTTTCGTAGGAGGGGCCGAGGGTCGCCAGGTACACCCCCTCCTTGAGGCCGATCCCGAGCTCCCCCGCCACGTCCCGCGCCACCTCGCGCAGCGCGGGGTCGTAGACCTCCGTCATGTCGGGGAAGCGGGGGCCAAGCGGATCGAGGTTCGGACCGCGCAGGGGGTTATCCCCAAGGAAGTTGATGTGGTCGGAGAGGAGGACGAGGTCCCCCGCCTCGAGGCCGTGGGCGACCCCCCCGGCGGCGTTGGTGAGAACAAGAACCCGCACCCCCAACCGGCCGTAGGCGCGGACGGGGAGGACGACGTCGGTCAGGGGATATCCCTCGTAGGGATGGACCCGCCCCCGCTGGACGAGGACGGTCCGCCCGGCTACCTCCCCCACCGCGACCTCGCCGGCGTGCCCAGGCACGGACGGGGCAGGGAACCCCGGGATCTTCGTGAACGAAAGCGCCCGCTCCCCCGCCACGGGGAACACCCCGGACAGGCCCGATCCGAGGATCACCGCCACCTCCGGCGCCCCCAGTTTGGCGAGCGCTTGCGCTGCCCGCTCGATCCGCTCCATCCCCCCCATCGTCATCCCCCTCCCATGGCCTGTCATGCTCCCCAACCGGTACTAGAACCCGTCCATCGTCCCCGTGTACCCGTTCTTGAACCGGCTCAGGCTGAACTCGATCGCCCGGGCGCGGGCCTCCGCGATCCCCTTCACCCGATCGAGCTGCCGTCGCGAGGCGCGGTACACCTTGTCCACGGTCCCGATCTCCTCGATCAGCCGCTCGATCACGGAGATGGGGAGGCGCGGGACCTTGGACAGAAGCCGGTACCCCCGCGACGGGATCGGTTCCTCCAGCTCCTGGTCAGCGGTGATCCCCAACGGACGGAGGATCGCATCCGGCCGCAGCACGTCCTCCGGAGCCAGGGCGAGGAGCTCGTCCACGATCTCCTCCGCTGGGCGGGGGTCGGACTTGAAGTCCCGCACGAGGAGCTCCATCTCCTCACGGACCCCGCGCATGAGGACCGTGAGGTGCCGCTCCGGGAGCTCCCGGTGGACCCCCAGCTCGACGAGCGTCCTCTCCACATCGCGCTCCAGCTCCATCATGTACAGGGCGCGCTGGAGGACCGCCGCCACGTGGGACGGGAACACCCGGCGCTCGAACTCCAGGGGGGCCAACTCCGTGAGGAGCTCCCGCAGCTCCCGCCGGTACCGGTCCAGGATCTGCAGCCCCTGGGAGGCGCGGGCAAGGAGGGTCTGGATGTCCTGGAGCTCGTACCGCCACTCGCCGTGGAACAGGGTCACCCGGTGGCGATCCTCAGAGATGGCGATCACGAGCCGCTCGATCTCCCGCGCCACCTGTTCCGCCACCCGATGACGGGTCCCCGTCTCCTGAGACGGGGTCGTCGGGCTCGGCACGAGGTGGGCGTTGGCATAGAGGATCGTTTTCAGTTCCTCATTCACGACCACCGCGCGGTCCATCTTCGCTAGCTCGACGATCGCTTGGGGCGTGACCGGAGCATTGAGCTCGAACCCGGCGGCGATGAGGGGCCCCGCGACCTCCTGGTTGGCGACGAGGAGGAGCCCGCCCCGGCCGAGCTGCAGGATGCGATCGATCGCGTCCCGCAACGGCGTGCCCGGCGCGGTGAGCCGCAGGAATTCCAGCCGCGGATCCTTCTTTCCCCCCATGTCAGGTCAGTTCAAGCGCCTCCATCGCTTCCTGCAGTGTTTGCGCCTGGACCACGGTCAAGGGTAGCCGCTTGGGGAGGGGCCCCGGCGGCGCCACCGCCCGGGCGAACCCGAGCTTCGCCACCTCCTGGAGGCGCTCCGGTCCCTTCCGCACGGGACGGATCTCCCCAGCCAGGCCGACCTCGCCCAGGACGACGGTGTCAGGGGGGATGGCACGGCCCCGCAGGCTCCCCAGGATCGCGGCACAGATCCCGAGGTCGGCCGCTGGCTCCCGCACCTCAAGCCCTCCCGCCACGGCGAGGTACACGTCCATCGCTCGCACGTGGACGCCGAGGTACTTCTCGATCACGGCCAGGAGGACGGAGGTCCGGTTGAGATCGAGCCCGGCGGTGCGCCGCTGGGGTGGGCCGAACCCGCTCCCCGGGGCGATGAGGGCCTGGATCTCGACGAGAAGGGTCCGCGACCCCTCGAGCACGGGGACAATCGCCGCCCCTGGCTTGGGCGCTCGATCTTGGGACACGAAGAAAAGCGAAGGGTTGGCGACCTCGCTGAGCCCGGTCGGACCCATCTGGAGCACGGCGACCTCGGCCGTGGATCCGAACCGGTTCTTCACGCAGCGGAGGAGGCGGAGGTCCCCTTCCCGCACCCCCTCAAGCTGCAGCGCCACGTCCACAAGGTGCTCGACCGTCTTCGGGCCGGCGAACTCGCCCCCCTTCGTGATGTGGGAGACGAGGAACGTGACCATCCCCAGTCCCTTGGCCAACCGCGCGAGGTGGGCGGCGGCCTCCCTCACCTGGGTAAGGCTCCCGATCTCACCACCATCGGGCCGGGCGAGCACGGTCTGGAGCGAGTCCACCACGAGCACCGTCGGCTCGATCTCCTCCACCGCGCGCACGATCGCGAGAAGCTCCTGCTCGGACTGGAGGTAGAGGGAGGGTTCGGAGATCCCCAGCCGTTCTGCCCGCAGCTTGACCTGGGCCACGGCCTCCTCACCGGAGACGTAGAGGACCTTCCCGTGCCGCGCCGCGAGCCGGGCGGCGAGCTGAAGGAGGAGGGTGGACTTGCCCACCCCCGGCTCCCCTCCGAACAGAACCACCGTCCCCGGGAGGAGGCCCCCCAGGACCCGATCCACCTCCGGAAGCCCCGTCGCGAGGCGCTCGTGGGATAGGGCGGGGACCTCCGGAAGAGGGCGCGGGGGCTCCCCGCTCCCCCCTCCCCCGGCCGGCGCGCCGGCCTCGTCGAACGACTCCCACCGCCCGCACTGGGGACAACGGCCCAGCCACTTCGGGGACTGGTAGCCGCACTCCCGGCAGCGGTAGGGCACTAGTCCTTCCGCACCACGATCTCCCCGTCCTGACCCTCGGCCACGACCCGGCACCCCGGGGGGAACTCCTTGGTGAGGATCCGTTCGGCGATCGGGTCCTCGAGCAGGCGCTCAATCGCCCGTCCCATCGGACGGGCCCCGTACTTCTCGTCGTAGCCCCGCTCGGTGATCACCTCCCACGCCGAGGGCTCCAGGACGAGCTCGATCCCGTGTTCCTCCTTAAGCCGTCGGCCCAACCGGCCGATGAACAGGTCAGCGATCTCCTTCACCTGTTCCCGGGTGAGGGAGTGGAACACGATCACGTCGTCAAGCCTGTTCAGAAACTCGGGCGAGAATTCCTTGCGCACCTCGCCCATCACCCGCGCCTTCATGTCCCGGTACGCCTGCTCCGACTCGACATCCGCCGTGCTGAACCCGACCCCCGTCCGGTCTACGATCAACTTGCTCCCCACGTTGGAGGTCATGATGAGGACCGTGTTACGGAAGTCCACCTTCCGCCCCTGGGAGTCGGTGAGGATCCCGTCGTCCATCACCTGGAGGAGGATGTTGAACACGTCGCGGTGGGCCTTCTCGATCTCGTCGAACAGGACGACGGAGTAGGGGCGGCGGCGCACCGCCTCGGTGAGCTGGCCCGCCTCTTCGTACCCCACATACCCCGGAGGCGCGCCCACGAGGCGGGACACGGCGAACCTCTCCACGTACTCCGACATGTCGATCCGGATCAGGGCATCCTCGTCCCCGAACAGGAACCCGGCGAGGGTCCGCGCCAACTCCGTCTTCCCGACCCCGGTCGGCCCGAGGAAGAGGAACGATCCGATCGGCCGGCGGGGATCCTTGACCCCGGCGTAGGCGCGGCGGATGGCGCGAGCCACGGACTTCACCGCCTCGTCCTGGCCCACGTACCGCTCGTGAATCTTCTCCTCCAGGTGCACGAGCCGCGCCGTGTCCTCCTCCTGGAGGTGGCGGATCGGGATCCCTGTCCACGCGGACACGGTCGCCGCGACCTGCTCCCCTCCCACCACGGGGACGAGGGGCTCACGGCTGGCTTCCTCGTATTTCTTCAGCTCCTCGACCTTCGCCGTCCGCCGGTCGCGGATCCTCGCGGCGAGTTCGTAGTTCTGATCCGCTACCGCTGCCTCCTCCTCGTCCTCGAGCTTCGTGATCTCCTCGAGGAGCTCCCGCGCCTCAGGGGGGAGTTCGGTCGCCGCCAGCCGCACCTTGGCCGCGGTCTCGTCGATGAGGTCGATCGCCTTGTCGGGGAGGAACTGGTCCGTGATGTAGCGGTCGGCCAGCCGCGCCGCCTGCCACAGGGCATCGTCGGTGATCTGGACCCCGTGGTGCTCCTCGTAGCGGTGCCGCAGCCCGTGGAGGATCTTCACCGTGTCCTCCACGGACGGCTCGTCCACGTACACCGTCTTGAACCGCCGTTTGAGGGCGGGATCCTTCTCGATCGACTTCCGATAATCGTCAGGGGTCGCCGTGCCGATGCACTGGAGGGCGCCCGAGGCCAGCGGAGGCTTGAGGATCGCCGAGGCGTCGATCGCCCCCTCCGCCCCACCGGCCCCGACCACGGTCTGCAGCTCGTCGATGAACAGGATGATGTTGTCCACGCTCATGACCTGGTTGAGGATCGTCTTCAGCCGCTGCTCGAACTCGCCGCGGTACTTCGTGCCGGCGACGATCCCCGCCATGTCGAGCTCGATGATCTCCTTCTGAGCGAGCGCAGACGGCACGTCCCCCGCGGCGATCTTCTGAGCGAGGCCCTCCACGATCGCCGTCTTCCCCACGCCGGACTCGCCGATGAGGGCCGGGTTGTTCTTCTTCCGCCGACACAGGATCTCCACCACCCGCTCCAACTCCCTCTCCCGGCCGATGACGGGATCGAGGGCGCCGCTCGCCGCCTCCTCGACCAAGTTCCGGCCGAACTCACCGAGCTCACCGGGGAGGCGGGCATGGCTCGTGCGGACCCGCACCCCGCCCCGCCGGCTGGGGGCGAAGTACTCCCGCGCGGTGCGGAGGTCAACCCCTTGGGAGCGCAGGATCTCCGCCGCCGTGCACTCCCCCTCGCGGAGGATCCCCAATACGAGGTGCTCTGGCTCGATCGTCTCTGCCCCGTCCCGCCGTGCCTCCTCGTAGGCGAGCTTCATCACCCGCCGCAGGCGCTGGGTGGGCTCGAGCTCGTCGGGGGACACGTGGACCTTCCCCCTCCCCTTCTGCCGCTCGACGAACCGCGCGATCCGCTCGTAGTTAAGGCCCTTGGCATCGAGGAACCGCGCCACGCGCGATCCCTCCATGCGCGCTGCAGCGAGCAGCAGGTGCTCCGTCCCCACGTAGCGGTGGCGCCAATCCCCCGCCTCTTCCTGGGACGCAGCCAAGAGCTTCATGGAATCCTTGGAGAACTTCTCGTACATCAGCGACCTCCGGTCAGATTATACGGTCCGTCGTTCCCCCCTCACGGGAGAAGCGGTCCAGGGCTGCGGTGAGCCCCCCGGTGAGGAAGGCCCACGCCAGCTCGCCGGCGAGGTCCACGGCGCGAGCGAGGGCATCCGCTTCGTCGGGGGGAGGGGGAGAGAGGACGTGCTCCACCCAATCCCCTCCCTCCGCCGGCCGGCCGATCCCCACCCGGAGGCGGGGCACATCGTCCGCCCCCACGGCAGCGAGGACGGACTTCATCCCGCGGTGCGTCCCCGGCCCTCCCCGGGCCCGCAGCCGGAGGGCCCCCACCGGGAGATCGGCCTCGTCGTAGACGACGAGGAGGTCTTGGGGAGAGAGGGGAAACCTGGCGAGGAGCTCGCGCACGGCTTCCCCGGACCGGTTCATGTACGTGAATGGACGAAGCAGGTACCCCAAGGAGCTGCGATGAACCTCCCCCCACGGGTGGGTCTCGCCCCGCCAGCGACCACGCTCGAGGAGGCGCTCCACGACCCAAAACCCGACGTTGTGGCGGCTGGCCGCGTACTCCGGTCCGACGTTTCCCAGCCCGACGACGGCCCTCAAGCCGCGGGTTGTTCGCCTCCCGTTGGCTTCTCCTCTTCAACCTCAGCACCCTCAGCCGGGACGGCCTCCGCCGCCACTGGGGCCTCCACCTCAAGCGCCCGCCGCGCGGCCACCGTCACGACCGCGTCCTCGGGAGGGAGCTGGGGCTCGACGCCCTCCGGCCACGGGAGGTCCTTGACGAGGATCGAATCCCCGATGCCGAGGTCGGACACGTCCACCTCGATCCGGGGCGGCATCTTCGCCGGCACGGCCTGGACCGGGATATAGCTGTGCACCGCCTCGAACACCCCGCCGTCCTTGATCCCGCGCGGCGTGCCGAGGAACCGCACCGGGACGTTCATCTCCAGGGGTCGCTCCGGATCCGCGACGTACAGGTCGAGGTGGAGGAACTTCTCCGTGATCGGATGGACCTGGATCTCCTTGAGGAAGACGTGGTAGGTCTTCTTCCCATCCACTTTCACCTCGACCGGCGTGGAGCGGGTCACATGGTCGAGCATGTCCAGAAGCTCCTTCTCCGGGATCGAGACGTGAAGCGAAGCCACGTGGGCACCGTACAAGACGGCCGGGACGAATCCCTGCCGGCGGAGGGCCCCCGCCTTCACGGTGAGAGGCCGTCGTATCGCATTGACCAGCATCCAGATCCTCCTCCACTCACATCGGCATGTACGCCAGGAGATCGGTCATCGACTCGTGGCGGTGAATGCGGCGAATCGCGTCCGCGAAGAACTCGGCCACCGAAACGATCTCGATCTGGGGGGCCGTGCGGACCTCGTCGCGGTGGGCAATGGTATCGGTCACCAACACCCGCTGCAACTGCGGCGTGTCGAGGATCTGCAGCGCAGCGCCGGCGAACACCCCGTGGGTGCAGGCGGCGAACACCGCCTTCGCCCCGCTCCCGGTGAGTTCCTCCGCCGCCGTCACGAGCGTCCGCCCGCTGGCGAGGATGTCGTCCACGAGGAGCACGTTGCGGCCCCGCACCTTCCCGATCACATCCTTCACCACCACGTCCTTCCCCTCTTCATCACGCTGCATCACGACCACGGCCAGAGGAAGCTCCCCATCTCCCTGAAGCTCCCCCAACCGCTTCGCCATCCGCCGCGCCCGCCATACCCCGCCGAGGTCGGGGGAGGCAACCGTGAGGTTCTTCAGCCAGTCGTGATGGTGGTCGTAGATGTACTTCGCGAGCATCCGGTCCGACCGCAGGTGATCGAGGGGCACCGAGAAGAAACCTTGGATCTGCCCGGCGTGGAGGTCCATCGTCAGCACCCGGTCCACCCCCGCCACCTCGAGGAGGTCGGCCACGAGCCGGGCCGAGATCGGGACCCGCCCCGTCATCTTCCGGTCCTGACGCGCATAGCCGAGGTAGGGGATCACGGCGCAGATCTCACGGCAGGAGGCCCGCCGCAGCGCATCCACCAGGATGAGGAGCTCCATCAGGTGGTCGTTCACCGGGGGCGAGGTCGGCTGGACGACGAACACATCCTTGCCCCGGACCGTCTGCCCGATCTTCACGCTGACCTCTCCGTCGGGAAACCGGCCCGGAGCGTAGTTCGGGCCGTCCTTGCCTGGGGCATCGGCCTCGCACAGCTCGACCCCGAGGATCTCCGCGATGCGGCGGGCGAGCGACAGGTTCGCCCTCCCGGAAAGGATCCGAATATCATCCACTGCCTTCTTCCTAGGCATGGCCTCCCTCTTCCGCGGGGTGCGCCCACCCCGGCGCTACGACCTCGCGGGCCCGCCCGAGGGCGAGGGCGTAGGGGGGGACATCGTGCGTGATCACTGAACCCGCCCCCACCACCGCTCCTTCCCCGATCCGGACCGGCGCGACGAGGGACACGTTGCTGCCGATGAACGCCCGGGGGCCGACCTCGGTGCGGAACTTCTCCCTGCGCCCGGGCTGGAAGTTGCAGGTGATGGCCCCGGCCCCGATGTTCGCCCCCGCCCCGACCTCGGCATCCCCGATGTAGGCGAGGTGCCCGGCCTTGACCCCGTCCCCGAGCGTGGCTGCCTTTACCTCGACGAAGTTCCCAACCTTGGCCCCCCTCCCGATCCGCGACCCAGGCCGGAGGTGGGCATAGGGGCCGATCCTCGCCTCCGGCCCCACCTCCGCCCCCTCGACCACGGAGTACCACACCTGCGCTCCCTCCCCGACGCGGGAATCAACGAGGTAGGCATTCGGGCCAACGGTACACCCCGTTCCGATCACGGTGTGCCCGAGGAGGTGGGTGCCGGGATGGAGGACCGTGTCCTCCCCCACCGCCGCATCGAGGGACGGATAGACCGCGGAGGGGTCCGTCACCGTGACCCCATCCCGCATCCACGCCGTGAGGATCCTCTCCCGAACGAGGCGTTCGAGCAGGGCAAGGTCAGCCCGATCGTTCACCCCCCACAGGTCGTCCGCGTCCGGCCAGGGAAGGGCAGCGGCCTTCCCCGCCCCGGAGAAATGGGCCACGAGGTCGGTCAGGTAAAGCTCACCCTTCACATTGGCGGTGGAGAGCCCCCCGAGTGCTTTCCACACCACGGGGGCGTTCTCCAGGCACCAGATCCCGGAGTTGAGCTCACGAACCGCCCGTTCTTCCGGGGTCGCATCCCCCGCCTCCACGATCCGCAGCGGTCTTCCATCTTCGCCCCGCACCACCCGGCCGTAGGGGCCAGGATCGGCGGGCTCCATCGTGAGGAAGGAGACCGTGGCGTTGCGTTCTCGGTGGAACTGGAGGAGTGCGCGCAGGGCCTGCGGGGGGACGAGCGGGACATCGCCGGGGAGGACGAGGAACGTGCCCGCGGCCACCGCCTCCCGCGCCGCGAGGACGGCGTGGCCCGTGCCGCGGGGCTCCCCCTGGTCCACGAACGTAACCCCTCGCTCCGCGAACGCGGCCCGCACCTCGTCGCCGCCGGAGCCCACTACGACCACGACCCGCCGTGGGGAAAGGGAGAACGCCGTGCGGAGAACGTGTTCGAGGAGGGGGAGGCCGGCGAGGGAATGGAGGACCTTGGGGCGATGGGAGCGCATGCGCGTTCCCTTGCCCGCCGCCAGGACCACGACATCGAGCGAGTCGTCCATCAACCGCTGCGACTATAGCCTCCCCGGGCTCATCCCGCAAAAATGACTTTGGGCCATCCTCGAGGGGCCTGCTTCGTGGGGACGGCGGGCCCCCTCATCCTCGCGCCGACCGGGCGACCTTGCCGATGAATGCACGCGGAATGCAGATGCAATCAACAACACACCGCGCGGGCCGGTTCGCGAGCCACCCTGCGATCGCGGGCCGAGGCCCCGTCTTCGTCGGTCGCCACCACCAGCGGAAGGTCGCAGTCGAGATCACCACAATCCGCTACCGCTTCGATGACGCACCGGCTGTCGCGGGGCAGACAGACCTCCACGTCACCCGAGTCGGCGTAGATTCTCCACCGTGCTCCCTCGGGCACGGCCGAGGCGAGGCTGACGTCCCCCGAGTCCACGCTCAGCTCGATCTCTTATCCCACTCGTCGAGTCGCGAGGAGAGGTCGCCGATCCGGAGGGTGGAACCGGTCTGCTCGATCGGTGGCTGGCGCTCGATCTCCTCCAGCACCTCCCGGACCTCGTCGCGAGGTCCCGAGACCCAGACCCGGCCGCGGACGCGCACAACGCCATCAGGTCCTTCCCGCACGGCCACGTCGCCGCTCTCGGTGCGCACCTCCACCCGCACGTGCCCGGTCACGGGCAGGCTCCGTTCGAACGTCCGTTTCACCTTGTGGAACATGTCGCACATCTCCCCCCCGCGACGCCTCTCAGGCCAAGGGGCGATCGCCGCGCCACTCCAGCCCTCGTTTGCTAGGGCTTTTTGCTGCGGTGCTGGTTCAGATCCTTAACTTCTCACGGTCTCAGCATGGACCCGCAAGCTCAGCTTGTAGGCACCGTCCTCAGAAGAACCGCTCCAGCATCTTGGGATCTCTCAGGCTCCGCAACGCGTACAGGCCCATCAACCCGCCCACAACCACCAGAAGCCCGATCGAAATGCGTATATCGAGAAGGGGGGTGAAGCCGAGATGCGGACGGATTACGTTCAGAACGTGAGTAAGCGGATTGAGGAGGACCAGCATAACATACGCCCTTGGCAGGCTCTCCGCCTGGTAGTACACAGGAGCGGCAAGAAGGAGGATCCAGGTGAGCAGGGGAAACAGACCTTGGGCCTTGTAAGGGTTCCGGATCAGGGTCCCCAAGAAGACCCCTAGTAGGGCCAGGAATAGGAAACCAAGGAACGTCCCAGGCACAGCAAGGAGCGCCTCTTTACCAGCTTGGGAGAGCCCAATCATCAATCCAGTGAGAGCCCCAACCTGGGGGAACACAATCAGGGCATAGGCAGCGACTGCACCTACCACCATTAGCTCCATGCGCGCGGGGAGAACCGCGTAGAGTTCAAGTACCTCGGGTTGGACCAAGTTGCTCACTCGATGAGCAACCAATCCTACGAATGTGCCCACCAGGGAAGCCACCACGAGTCCGGAGAGGAGGTAGCTGTGATCCTGGCCGGCGCCCGCTAGTAGGAGCACGACGGCGTACGAAAAGGGAAGCACCACAAGATTGATCAGGAGGAAGACCTTGTAGACTCTCATTCCTCTCAGTTCCAGGAGAATCACGTTCCAGAACTTCATTGTACTCTCCCCTCCAGCAGAAGCTGTTTCACCGCCCTCTCCAGTGAAGGCGCTTCGAGGTGAACGTAGCGAAGAGCAATCCCCTGCCGGATCAGTTCGAGTCGTGACAGCGCCATCACGAGCTCCGGGAATACAATCTCAAACACGTCGCCCTTCCGTCTGAACATGTCACCGGATTCGACCAGCAGCTCCTCCACCCGCTGCGAGTCATCCGCGACAATGGTAAGGACGGTCGAGAGACGAGTAAGTGCGGCGATCTCGTGCGGAGGTCCCTCGGCGATGAACTTCCCCCCCACCATGAGGTAAACCCGAGTACAGTGCTCCCGAACCTCATGGATGTCGTGGCTGGCGAGCACAACGGCCCGTGCGCCTGAGGCGGTGATGGCGTGCCACACCCGTTCCTTCCTCTCAATGTCCACCATCGCCGTGGGCTCATCAAGAATGAGCACGGGTGGATTCTGGCAGATGGCCATCCCGAGGAGCACGAGCCTTGCCATGCCACGTGAAAGTTGGTAGCCAAACGAGCCTGCCGACTGCTCGAGCCCGACTAAGGTCAACGTTTCCATCACTCGTTCTCTCAGGCCAGCCCCTCGCAGCCCTTTGAGGCCTAACACGAACGAGATCACTTCCGCTACCGTAAGTGAGGGATAAGTGAGCGGGGCCTGCGGGACGTATCCCACACGCCCCTTGATCATGTGGGGATGGCTGACAACATCGCAGCCGAGGATGCGGATGCGACCAGATGTAGGCTTGAGCAAGCCAAGCAGTTGTCGGATGAGCGTGGTCTTTCCCGCCCCGTTGGGCCCAATCACTCCGACAATCTCCCCCTCATTAACCGTAAGACTCAACCCCGCATTGGCCCTCGTCCCGTTTGGGTATTCCTTGGTCAGATCGGCAACCTCAATCATACGGTCTCCTCACTCACAAGGTGCCCACGTCAGTTGTCCCACCCAACAGCTTATCTCGATACCTATTGCGGACATATGCAGAATTTCCCGCAGAAATTGGGTTCAGCCGCGTCATCACGTCCTAGCTCAAGGATCTCCACGCGCCCGTCGGCTCCCCCCATGTTGTATCACCTCCTTCCCTCTGACTTAGGCCCCTAAACCGCAACCGTTTCAAGAGGCCTGCCTAGCGCAGGATAGCAGCGAGCCAAGCGCTACGTCAATCATCCAGCTGAACGACTCCCGTTCGTCCAGGCGAATGCAGAGGGAGAAGAACAGCCTGGAACGATGGTTCTTCTGAGAGCAGGACATCCATCACCTGAGCTGGCGCAGGAGCTCAAGGTCCGAAAGGAAGACCCTCGGCCACACCACTTCGATCAGCCCCTTGGCACGCAGCGCCTGGAGTTCCTGGCAGGTCGCTTGTCGGCTAGCTCCGATTATCTCCGCCAGGTCCCGGAGCGAAAGCGGGGGAGAGGAACTCGGGGGAAGGGCGGTCGAAACCTGACCGCGGCCGCCTCCCGGGTCAACTTCGGCCGGCCCCGGATGCCTCGAGGTCGATCACGGTGTCGCAGCGGTCGCGCACCAGGGGGTCGTGGGAGAACACAACCACCGTAACCCCGGGGAAGTTCGTGCGGATGTGGTCGAGAACCGTAGCTGCGGTGCGCTCATCCAGGAACGCGGTAGGCTCATCTAGGAGCACCAGCGGCGCCTCCCGGACGAATCCCCGGAGGAGTCCCAGCCGCTTGCGCTCCCCACCCGAGAGCTCGGAGAGCTTGGCCGAGGACAACCGCCGTGCCAGGAGCTCCTCCACGAACTCCCCCAGCCCCAGCTTCCGGGCCACCGCCCGGAGCTTCTCTTCGGGGACGCCGAGGGCCGTGGCCAGGGTTCCCCCCTCGTCGGCGCTCACGAACTTGGGCTCCTGCTCCACCACGCCAACCAGCCCCACCCGCTCCGGGAGGGGCATCTCGGTCACATCGCGCCCAAATAGGAACACCTTCCCCGGGGGTACGGGATACAGGCCGAGGACGACGTTCAGGAGCGTGGACTTCCCCAGGCCGCTCCGGCCCATCACGGCCACGGTCCGGCCCCGTTCGGCCCGCAGCGACACTCCCCGCAGGACAGCGGTGTCCCCGACCGCGAGGTGAAGGTCCCGCACCTCAAGCGCGTACGGGTGGTCGGGGAGCTCCGCGGAGCGGACCGGCTCCTCCACGGTCCAGTGCTCCGGAAGGCTGAGCACGTCTTGGACCCGCTTCAGAGACACCACGGCCGGTTCTACCTCCGCCGCGAAGCTGGACATGAAGCCGACGAAGACGTAGAGCCAGTTCACGTACTGGCTGAACGCCACCAAGGTCCCCACCGTGGCCTCGCCGCGGAAGATGAGCCACGCACCAGCGAGGAGCACCGCTACCTCCGAGGCCACAGTGATCGCGGTCGTGAACCCGCCTTGGAAGAGAAGGGTCAGCTTGTACAAGGCGAACCCCTCCCGCAGGTAGGCGGTCAGGGCGCGGGAGAATCGGTCCACCACCCTACGTAGTTCGACCTGGACCCGCACCGAGTACAGGGCCGCCAGCCCCTCCTCCGCGGTGGCCACGTACCGCGCTTCGGCCTCCTGGCGCCGCCCTGCCGCGGCCGGAGCCCTCTTCCCGTAGAGGCGGAAGCCCGCGGTGTAGATGGCGACGAATGCGAGGGCGATCCCCCCCAGCAGTGGGGCCATGGCGAACATCAGGGAGAGGACGATCACCACCAGCACGATGTGTCCGACGAGCTCGGCGAAGCTCTTCACGATGAGGGGGGAAGCGCGGGGAACGTCGCTCGTGAGTCGCTGTACGGCCTCCCCGGCCTTGGTGGTCACCGCCTGGGCGTAGGGCATGGTGTGGTAACGGCGGTACATCGCGATCTGGACGTCCTGTTCCACCTTGAGCTCCAGCCGGCGGGCCACGTACCCCCGGGCGTACATGAGGGCGACCTGGGTGATCTCCGTCCCCAGGAACACCGCGATCCAGAGGGAAAACAGCCGCTGGTCGAGGGCGGTCAGGGCGTCGATCACCTGCTTGAAGAAGAAGGGGAGGATCCCGCTCAGGGTGAAGAAGAGGAGGTGGAGCACCAGGGCCAGCGCCCACAGGGCGCGGTACCGGAACACATGTTCCCGCCAGAACTCAACAACACGATGCAGCCGTTCCTTCATGGTTCTTCTCTCCGGTACCGTCCATTCTTCGCGAACTCAAAGAGCTCCGGTGTCCTGTGGAGATACTCCATCGCGACGCGCAACATTGGCAACACGTGCTCCGTGCAGCAATCCCCAACAGGGGATCCCACGGCAGCGATCCGCCGAAACCAGCAGCCTCCTCCGCAACACAACTTGGCACGGCAGCTCGCACAGCCTGGCGCTTCCAGCGAATCATGTTGTCGCCACAACCTGGAAACCTCCTCATCAAGCTGAAGGCACGGGATGTATCTCCCAACTCTGAACTCGGGTCGCCCTACGCTGTCAGCGCAGTAGTACACATCGCCTCTCAGATCGAAACACCATTCATTGCGATGTGCACCACAGAAGAAGAATTTCGGCATCCTTGGCTCACCAAGGAAGAATGGATACAACAGGAACTGGAGTGGTTCCCATGCTTCCAAACTTATCCTCTTCGTAAGGGGATGATGCTTCCGAATGTCCAGGATCTTCTCTAGGATTTTGTGAGGCAGACCGCAGTATTGGTGCCGGCCGTTCACATCAAAGGTCAGACCCCAGTAAGCTCCGAACGAAGGTTGGTCAAACCAACCTTGGGCACGAAAGAGATCTGCGATGTGCGGCGCATGATGCAGGTTCTGGTAGTCCACATTCACCCGGACTGCAACAGGTAGTTCGGCCCTTAGCGCTTCACCCACAGAACGAACAATCGCCGCGAAAGAACCACGCCCAGAGGTCCGCGGTCGGCGATGATCATGCACGTTCTGTGGGCCATCTATGGTAACCTGAACCTGGGAGACCCTGCACTCTTTGAGGAGTGGAATGTAGCGGGTGAGATCGACCCCATTCGTAACGACTTCAAGCTCCCAGCCTCTCTCTGCTCCATACTGCAGCACTCTATGGACGGCTCGCATCTGGGACGAGCGATTCAGCAAAGGCTCTCCACCAAAGAGCACCACTTGAGTCTTCTCTGCTCCCGACGCTGACAGCTGGTCCACGGCTGCAAACATGGCCGTCAAACGAGAATCCTTGATAACACCTCGTTCACGGGAAATCCCATCCTCGTAACAGTAGACACATCGAAGGTTGCACTCATAAGTGAGTATGACGTGGCAGCGAACCGCGCGTGAGGCTTCTCTCTCAGCAAGATCCTGTAGTCTGGCTCTGAGTGCCGCCTCCTCTTGCTCGTCGTTGTAGATATACCCCCTAGAACTTAACTCCTCGACCAACTCGTGTGATCCTGTCTTCCGATCTCTCAGGCGTTTCCACTCCTCCTGTTTCGACACATCTTGCATGGAGTCAAGGGCGCCGCTCAGTGGGTTGAAGAGGTAAAGGATTCCATCGACCCAGAACTCAAGCGTGTGGGGGCTGACATGCAACTCCTTCATGGCAGTCACTCGCCCAAGGAAGAGCAGCTGCACCGGCTAATGTGCGGCACCGGTGCAACTGCCATCATTCACGAACCCTAAGTCTGAACCTGCTTGCAGTACGGGGAACAGATGACCCCGCAGCAGACTCCTACACGTCCAGCGAACACATCCTCGCTCTGAAGCCATGTCTTCTTATTGATGGCGCTCATTGCCTGCACCTCCTATCATTCCTGATCTTCCACCCATCTCCCCGTTCTCCTAAATCTTCAGTGTTCACCACCTCCTTCGGCTTCAGCCAGCCAGAGCTACCGCCATATTAGGTGAGGCCATTCGCCTCCGTCGATCAGCTGGCTGAACGATTCCGTTCAGCTAGGCGAACGGGGGGCGTCGGACGAGCGGGGGAAGGACCCATAGCCCGGGTCAGATCGGCATCACTGCGCCGCTGGGACATTCGTCACCCGAACCGGCGCAGGCCGTTGGGATCGAGGAGGAAGACCGTGGGCCAGGCCAACTTGATCAAGCCGCGTCTCGCCAGTGCCTGGAGCTCCCCGCTCGTCGTAGGGCGAGCCGCTCCGATCATCTCCGCCAGGTCCCGAAGCGAAAGCGGGATGTCGATCCGCACCCCACCTCCCTCCGGTGCGCCGTGTTCCTCCCCGAGTCCCAAGAGCACCCTCACCAGGCGTTTCCGGGTGCTTCCGTAGGCGAGGTCCATCAGCCTTGTTGCAAGATGACGCTGTGTCTCTTCGAATCGCTGGTGGACCTGGAAGAGCAACTCAGGATACCGCCGGCCAAGATTCAGAACGTGCTCTCTTGCGACAAACCCAATGGTGCAATGGGATACGGCCGTCACAGAGAAACCGTGAGGTTCAGACAGCGACGCCGAGAGGAGCTCGCCCGGGCCGTAGAAGCAGAGGAGAAGGCGTTTCCCTTCCCCTACGCTCACGGTGCACCTCGCTCGCCCGTGGCAAAGGACGACCCAGCCCGTGGAGGGAGTCCCCTCGTGGACGATCGTCCCTCCCCTCTCGAAACGGACCCACTGGACGCGTGACGCTGAGCCGTCGAGGAGTTCGGGCTCCACTACCGATAGGACACACCGGGAGCGGGACACACAGGATATGCAGCTGTGCTTCTCTGCGTCCGGTCCGGTCATCCGGCGCGGTCACCTCCCTGGCCGTCGTACTGCACTCGATTCTAGCGGATTCCCCTACCCAGGACAACCGGGTGCGGCCAGGTTCACGAAGAACCCGGCTGCAACAAGGGGCGCATCGCTTCACAGTTGAGATCTCACCCGCCTGCCCTAAGTTGCCCCACGGGGTAGAGCATGCCCAGTGGCGTGTCAGAGACGCCAACGGATCTTGTGATCAGGCGCGAACCTATCTATACTTGCCGCCTCAAGGGGGAACTCGTGCGCATCTTCTCAGGCATTCAGCCGACCGGAACGCTTCACATCGGGAACTACTTCGGGGCAATCCAGCGCTGGGTCAAGCTCCAGCAGGGGAACGACTGCATCTACTGCATCGTGGACTACCACGCTCTCACGAACGAGGACACGGTGCCCCCCGAGCTCCGCACGGCGCGGCGGGAGCTCGCCCTCGACCTCGTCGCGTGCGGGATCGATCCCGCACGCTCAATCCTCTACGTGCAGTCCGCCGTCCCGGAGCACACGGAGCTGTGCTGGATCTTGGGCTGTGTCGCCTCGTACGGGGACCTGACGCGGATGACCCAGTTCAAAGAGAAGGCCGCCAAACAGGAGTTCGTCAACGGTGGCCTGTTCTACTATCCGGTCCTCCAGGCGGCGGACATCCTCCTCTACCGCGCCGACCACGTCCCGGTGGGCGAAGACCAGGTGCAGCACCTGGAGCAAGCGCGGCGGATTGCGCGCCGGTTCAACTTCCGGTTCGGGGAGACGTTCCCCGAGCCAGAGCCGATCCTCGGTGAGGGGGCGCGGATCATGTCGCTCGCCGACCCGGAGCGGAAGATGAGCAAGTCGGCCGGCCCGGAGCACTACATCGGCCTCATGGAGCCGGAGGGAAGCATCCGGAAGAAGGTCCGCTCGGCGGTGACCGACGTCGGCCTCACCCCGGGGCAGGAGATGAGCCCCGGGGTTGCCAACCTGTTCGCCCTCCTCGAGCTCGTGGCCCCCCAGGAGGTGGCGGAGGCGTTCCGCCGCGACCACAAGGCGGGGAAGCTCCTCTACCGCGACCTCAAGGAGGCCCTCTTCATCCACCTCATGGATGCCCTGCGCCCGGTCCGCGAGCGCCGCCGCGAGCTCGCCGCCCGCGGAGATGTGGACGAAATCCTCGCCCAGGGCGCCCAGCGGGCGCGGGCGATCGCGCAGAAGACGATGCGCGAGGTGCGGGCCCGGGTGGGACTCGACTAGCCGCGGAGCTCGGTCGGCACGATCTTCTGAAGCTCGGGGACGAGGGAGCGCAGTTCCTCCACGGTAAGCGCGGGCCGACCGCGCCATGCCTCGTCCACGAGCCGCTTCCCCTCGGGAGGAAAGAACGGCTGGAGCACGTAGCGCCGGGCGCCGCGGAGTTCGCCTGCGATCGCGATCAGGTCCTCCCGCACAAGCCCGGGGGCGACCGTGGTGCGGAACTCGTAGTCCGGGGTGCGCTCCCGAACGAGGGCCACCGCTTCCCGGACCCCCGCGACGACCGCACTGCTGTCGGGGACATGGTCCAGGGGGAGAAGGCCCGTGAACTCGGGGTACCGCGCGAGCGGCGCCTTGACGTCGAGGGCCACATAGTCCACGAGCCCGTCTTCGAGCAAGGAGCGAAGGACGGCGGGGCGGGTCCCGTTCGTGTCGAGCTTGACGAGGAGCCCGAGCGCCTTCACCTCCTGGAGGAGGAGGGGGAGGTCGCGGTGGAGGGTCGGTTCGCCCCCCGTGACGACGAGCCCATCGAGGAACCGCGCCCGCTTGGCAAGGGCTGCGACCGCCTCCTCCAGGGGAAGGCGGGGGAGGCCGTGCACCAACCCCGGCAGGACGAGCTCAGCGTTGTAGCAGAACGGACAGCGGAGGTTACAGCCCACCGTCCACACCACCGCGCTCACCTTCTCCGGATAGTCGAGGAGGGAGAGGAGTTGGAGATGGGCGATCTCCACAGCTAGCCGGTTCGGTCGTCCGCCGAGGCGAGCCGGAACACCTTCCGATCCGCGAATTCGGCCTGCTTGCCGACGTTCCACTGCTCGACCGGCCGCAGGTACCCCACCACGCGCGAGTAGACCTCCGCCTTCACCCGCTCCGCCTCCGGGATGACGGTCCCATCGTCCAGGATCAGGTTCCCCTGTTCATCTTCACGGTACGCGGACATATATGCCTCCTTGCGCCTTCTGGTGGCGCACGATGAGCTCCTCGTCGCATTTGGGGCAATAGCGCTTCTCACCGGGAAGGTACCCATGGTGGGGGCACACGGAGAAGGTGGGGGTGAGGGTGAGGTAGGGAATGCGAAAGTTCGTGAGCACCTTCGCCACGAGCGACTTCACCGCCTCGGGTGAGGGGAGCCGCTCCCCCAGCCAGGCGTGGAACACGGTCCCCCCCGTGTACAGAGTCTGCAGCTCTTCCTGGAGCTGTAGGGCGCGGAACAGGTCGTCGGTGAAGTCCACCGGGAGCTGGGACGAGTTCGTGTAGTAGGGGGCTGCTCCCTTTTCCCGCACGGCGCGCTCGTTGGCGACCCGGATCCCGGGGTACCTCTTCTGATCGAGCATCGCCAACCGGTACGCTGTCCCCTCGGCGGGGGTCGCCTCGAGGTTCCACAGGTGCCCGGTCGCCTCTTGGAACTGAACGAGGGTCTCGCGCACGAACTCGAGGGTGCGGCGCGCCCACTGGATCCCTTCCTCGTGGGCGAGGTTGACCCCGAGAAGGTTGAGGGCCGCCTCGTTCAGGCCGATCACACCGATCGTGGAGAAGTGGTTCGCCCAGTACTCGCCTGTCTCCTGTTTGATCGAGGACAGGTAGAACTTGGAGTACGGGTACAGCCCCTGGTCCGTGAGGCGCTCCAGGAGCTTGCGCTTGATGATGAGCGAGCGACCGGCGGCCTGCAGCAACCCGCGCAGCCGCTCGAAGAACTCGCCCTCGTCCCGCGCGAGGAACGCCAGCCGCGGCAGGTTCAAGGTCACGACCCCGATCGAGCCGGTGAGGGGGTTCGACCCGAACAGCCCTCCCCCCCGCCGCCGGAGCTCGCGCACGTCGAGCCGGAGGCGACAACACATGCTGCGCGCGTCCTCCGGCTTCATGTCCGAGGAGAGGAAGTTCGCGAAGTAGGGGATCCCATACTTGGCCGTCATCTCCCACAGCGGGACGAGGTCCGGATCATCCCACGGGAAATCCCCCGTCACGTTGTAGGTGGGGATGGGGAACGTGAACACCCGGCCCCGGGCATCGCCGTCCGCCATCACCTCAGCTAGGGCGCGGTTGAACATCCCCATCTCCCGCCCGAACTCGGCGTAGGTCCCGAACTCCCTGCCCCCGACGAGGGCGGGGAGGCCCGCCAGGTGCGGCGGCGGCCGGAGGTCGAGGGTCACGTTGGTGAACGGAGTTTGGAACCCGACGCGGGTGGGAACGTTCAGGTTGTACACGAACTCCTGAACGGCCTGCTTCACCTCCGGGTAGGACAGGCCATCGGCGGCGATGAACGGGGCAAGGAGCGTATCCACGCCGGAGAACGCCTGCGCCCCCGCCGCCTCGCCCTGCAACGTGTAGAGGAAGTTCACCGTCTGCATCAACGCCACCCGGAAGTGCTTGGGGGGCCGCGACTCCACCTTACCCCGCGCCCCGCGGAACCCAAGCCGGATGAGATCCGCGAGGTCCCACCCCACACAATACGGACCGAGCGTGCCGAGGTCGTGGATGTGGAAGTCCCCCTCGACATGCGCCCTGCGGATCGGCTCCGGATAGACCTTCGTGAGCCAGTATTGGCCGATGATCTTCTCGGTGAGGAACACGTTCAGGCCCTGGAGGGAGAACGCCATGTTCGAGTTCTCCCGTACCCGCCAGTCCTGGCCGTTGAGGTAGCTCCCCACGAGCTCGGGATCTACGAGCTCCTTGATCTCCCGGAGCTGCTTGTGCTGGTGGCGGTAGACGATGTACGCCCGCGCCGCGTCGGGGAGCCCGGCCGCCATGAGAACCTCTTCCACCGCGTCTTGGATCTCCTCGACGTGGGGGGGACCGAACAGGGGGCCGGACCGACCGGAGAGGATCTGCTCGACGCGGGCTGCGAGTTGGGCCGCGAGGTCCGCGTCGCCGCGCCCCACCTCGCTGAGGGCCCGCCCGATGGCGGATGCGATCTTCTCTCGCTCGAATGGAACGACGCTCCCATCGCGCTTCCGTACCTGTTCGATCACCAGAAGCCCTCCTCACGAACGTAACCGGCGTTACCTTAGCCACGATCCCCCGAGGCGGCAAGAGGACCTTCGTCCTGCCCTTGCAGCGCAGGGAGGGAGGGGCTACCATGCGGCCTGGTATTCGCTAGCTAAGGAGGAGATCCACCATTCCAGTCAAACGCTCGGCCAAACGGGAGGAGCGCAAGAGCGCGACCCGGCGTCGGCGCAACGATGCGCGCCGCAGTGCGGTCCGGTACTGGCGAAGAAAGGTCCAGAAGCTCACGGAGGCGGGACAAGTGGACGAAGCCCGCGCGTCCCTCCCCCAGCTCCAGAAGGCGGTGGACAAGGCGGCCGCACGCGGCGTGATCCACCCCAACCGGGCAGCGCGGATGAAGGCCCGGCTCGCCAAGTCCATCCACCAGTCGTGACCGAGGGATCTCCATGACCCACTTCGACTTCCTCGGCAAGGCGAAGTATGCCGCTGTTCTGTCCTCCCTCCTCATGGTCGGGAGCATCGTGGCCATCCTCACGGTCGGCCTCCGCCCGGGGGTTGACTTCACGGGGGGTCTCCAGCTCACGCTCTTCTACCCACCAGGCACGGTACTGGCAAACGATGTGGTGCGCTCCCATGTTGCGCCTCTCCTCTCCGGTACATCCCCGGCGCCGACCTTGATCATCCAATCCGTGGAAGGCCAGCGGGATCTTCCCGGCCTGGGCCCATCGTCGGTCCCCGGCAAGATCGTCACCGTCCAGGGAGCGTCCGCGGAGCAGGAGGAGAGCCTGCGGATGGCCATCATCGAGCCCGACCCTGACTCCACCATCCCCCAGCCGATCGAGTACAGCATCACCCAGATCGGGGCTCAGGTATCCAAGGAGATCGTGGCCCGAGCGATCGAGGCGGTCCTCGTCGCCCTGGGAGCGATGCTCATCTACATCGCGTGGCGGTTCCGTCTCCGCTACGGCGTGGCGGGCGTGCTGGCCCTGTTCCACGATGTGCTCATCACCCTCGGGGTGTTCTCCGTGGCGCAGGTCAGCATTGACCTCCCGGTGATCGCTGCTCTCCTCACCGTCGTCGGTTACTCAATCAACGACACGATTATCGTCTTCGACCGCATCCGCGAGAACGTCAAGGCGGCGAAGAAGGCCCCCCTATGGGACAACATGAACCGGGCCATCAACCAAACCATCACGCGGACCCTGAATACCGCGGGGACGACCCTCGTGCCGATCATCATCCTGTTCGTAGTCGGAGGGGCAGCGCTGCGGGGATTTGCGCTAGCGATGCTGATGGGCGTGACGGTGGGGACCTACTCATCAATTTTCGTCGCGACCCCCATTGCCTACGCATGGAGCCAGGCATCGGAGCGGCGTCGCAAACGCCGCTAGCTGATTGTCCCCCCATCCCCTCTGGAGAGCGGTGGATGCGGTCGAACGATCGTTCCCCGCAACAAGGGATGGAGCCTCGCTTTCTGCCGTCGGGGAGCCGGATCGCAAGCTGGGGAGGAGGTAGGCAGTGAACGTGAAGTGGGTGACCCTCGCGATCTTCGTCGTGTGCTACAGCCTGATCCTGTGGCGCAAGGTCAAGATCTCCTACGTGTCCATCGCATCCGCCATCCTCCTGGTGGCGATCGGGGCGCTCTCCCCGAAGACCGCGCTGTTCGAAGCGATCGACTGGAACGTGATCGCCATCTACTGGGGCTTCCTCATGGTCTCAATCGTGTTCGCCGAGAGCGGCGTCCCGGCGCGGCTGGCGAACTACCTCGCTCGGCGCTCGCGCACGGAAGGGATGGCCCTCCTCGCCCTGTGCGTCCTCGCGGCGTTCCTGTCCGCGTTCATGGAGAACGTGGGGGTCACGTTGATGATGGTCCCGATTGGGTTCGCTCTCGCCAAGGCGGCCGGGTCGTCCCCCACCACGTACCTCATCGCGATCTCCTGCTCCTCGAACATCGTGACCACGGTGACGATGATCGCCGATCCGCCGGCCCTCATCCTCGCCCGGCAGACAGGGATGACGTTCTTCGACTTCTACTGGTTCCAGGGGAGGATCGGGCTGGGCCTGATCTCGATCGCCGCGGTGGCGGTGGGGTTCGTCGTCCTCTACCTGACCACGCTGCGGAAGATGAAGAAGACCGTCCACGTCGAGGTAGAGAAGGTGGAGATGCGGATCCTCCCCGCCGTCCTGTTCGTGGGCGGCATCGCTGCACTCGCGATCGCGCCCTACATCGGGGTCCCGATCGGCTACATCGGGCTTGCGGTGGGGATCATCGCCCTGTTGATCGAGGCGAAGGGGGCGAAGAAGGTCCTCACCGAGTTCGACTGGCACTCGCTCGCCTACATCATCGGGATCTTCGTGGTGGTGGGCGCCGTGAACAACGTTGGGCTGCTCACGGACCTCGCGAACGGGATCGTGAAGCTCGGGGTCAACAGCCCGACCCTCGCCCTGGCCTTCCTCATCTGGATCTCGGTGGCCTTGTCGTCGTTCGTGGACAACGTCCCGTTCACGATGCTCATGATCCCCGTCTGCACGCACATGGCGACCGCGATCGGGATGGCCAACCCGTTCCCCCTCTTGTTTGGGATCCTCGTCGGGACAGGGCTGGGGGGGAACCTGACCCCGGTCGGGGCGACGGCGAACGTATTCGCATGCGGGGCCCTCGAGAAGGCGGGGCACAAGGTGCGCCTGGGGGAGTTCATGAGGATCGGGGCCCTGTTCAGTATCAGCGCGGTCGCTACCGCCCACATCCTCCTGCAGCTCCTTTGGCTGTGACCGGGACGAGCCTCCTGAGGCAGGTTCCCGGCCAGTAGGGCACGTGAATGAGAAGATATGAGCACGAACGATCTCCAGATCGTCCTCCGGGGCGTGGGGCTCCTGGCGCTCGTGGTCGGAGCGATGGCGGTGTGTTCGTTCCCCGTGGCGGTCGTGTTCGGGGAAGGCTACGCCCTGGGGCCGCTGGGGGCGACCGCCCTCGCTTCCCTCGTGGTGTGGGCGCTCCTCTACCTCCCATTCCGCCGGGCCCCTGAGGCGCGCCTCAAGCACGGGCTCATCGTTGCTGCGGTGGGGTGGCTCGTTGTGGCCGCACTGGGTGCGCTTCCCCTGTGGCTCGTGTCCATCGGCTTCGGTAGCGGAGCCCTCCCTTACGCAGATCCGGCGAGCGCGTTCTTCGAGAGCGTATCCGGCTTCACTGGCACCGGTCTCACGATGGCCCTGCGGCCGGATCTCCTCCCCCGGACCCTCCAGTGGTGGAGGTCGTTCACGGAATGGGTGGGGGGGATGGGGGTAATCGTCCTCATGATCACCCTCATCGCTGGCCCGGGGATGACCGCCGCCAACCTGTACTTCGCCGAAGCCCACGGAGAGAAGATCCATCCCTCGGTGGTCTCCACCGTGCGCACGATGTGGTGGATCTTCGTCCTCTACACGTTCCTCGCCATCGCGGGCCTGTGGGGGGCTGGGATGCCCCTCTGGGACGCGGTGAACCACGGCATGACCGGCATCGCCACCGGTGGGTTCTCGATCTGGCCGGACTCCATCGGGCACTACCACTCGCTCGCAATCGAGCTCGTCGCGATCCTCGCCATGCTTCTGGGGGCGATCAGCTTCGTCGTCCACTACCACGTGTTGCAGCACGGCCCGCGGGTCCTCTCTTCCGACGTCCAGACGCGGGCTTTCCTACTCCTGATCGCAGGAGGGGCGCTCCTGGTGGGGGGAATACAGCTGGGGCGCGTCCCCGTAGGCACAGCATTCCGTGAGGGGGCATTCCAGTTCGCTTCTGCCTTGACCTGCACGGGCTTCCAGACCGCCCCCCTCGATGGGTGGTCTGACATTGCGAAACTGGTCCTGATTGCAGGGATGGTGATCGGCGGGGCGGCGGGCTCCACCGCGGGCGGGATCAAGGTGATGCGGTTCTTGTTCCTCGTGCGCGGGGCAAGCTGGCAACTCAAACGCCTGGCACGTTCCCCCGACGCGCTGATCCCGCTACGGATTGGGCGTCAGGCCCTGCCCGAGCTCACCGCGTACCGCCGCATCAGTGAAGCGGGGGTGCTGGCCATGCTGTGGGTGGCGTCCCTCGTCACGGGCGCGCTCCTCTTGGGGTGGTTCGTCCCCGGGTTCCGACTCGCTGACCTGCTGTTCGAGGTCGCCTCAGCCCAAGGGAACGTCGGCCTGTCGGTAGGGATCACCCATCCTGGGATGCCGCCTGTCGCCAAACTCGTCCTCTGCTTCAACATGTGGGTGGGGCGGTTAGAGATCATCCCCGTCTTGATGCTCTTCCGGAGCCTCGTGTCGCGCCGGATCTAACGGTGTCGCGCTCCCCTACTCGGTAGCGGGCTCGATCACCACGCGGCGGTTGGGCTCGCGGCCGACGGAGGACGTCCGAATCCCGGGGACGCCCGCGAGGGCCATGTGGACCACTCGCCGGTCGTCGGCGGGCATCGGGGCGAGTTCGATCCGGCGGCCCTCCATAACCACCTGGCCCGCCGCATCCCGCGCCTTCCTCGCCAGCTCCTCGCGGTGGGCGAGGAGCTCCCCGTTGATGTCCACGACGACGGGGACGTCCTGCCCGTAGTGGGATTTGAGGTACAGGCGCGCGATGCGGGAGAGGGCGGCGCGGAACGCCGCATCGGTAGGGAGGCGCCGCACCCCACGCAGAACCACGTACACCCCCTCCCCCTCCGCCGTAGCCTCGACGTGACCCTCTTCTCCCATCACCCGCAGGAGCCCCACGCCGAACTCCCGCGCCGCATCAAGGAGCTGAGGGGGCATCCGGTTTCGCGGTTCGCGCCGTCTCCCGAGCCATCTCGAGGTCGAAGATCATCTGCTGCCCGATCTGGAGGAGCGTGGACGCGAACCAATACAACCACAACCCGGCCGGGAAGCTCAGGAAGAGGAGGGCCATCACGATCGGCAACACCCACCCGACCATCTGGGCCCCACCCTTGGGCTGCTCCGGCATCCGCCGCTGGGTCAGCCACTGCTGGACGAGCTGGGCCCCGGTAGCGAGGACGATCATGATGTAGTAGGGATCAGGTTGGGAGAGATCGGAAAGCCAGAGGAACGCCGGCGAGAGGTGGATCTGCTCGGCCGAGTACATGATCGCCTGCCAGAGAAGGATCAAGATCGGGAACTGCAGGAGGAGGGGGAGGCACCCTCCCAGGGGGTTCACCTTCTCCTGGCGGTAGAGCTCCATCATCTGCTGCTGGAGGGTCTGGCGGTCATCCTTGTACTTCTCCTGGAGCTTCTGGAGCTTCGGTGCCAGACGCTGCATCTTCGCCATCGAGCGGTACTGGTTACGCATGAGAGGGTAGATGATGATGCGCGTGATGAGGGTGAAGAGGAGGATCGCCCACCCGTAGTTCCCGGTCAGATGGTAGAGCCACTCGAAGAACTTCATCACCCACACCAGGAACTGGGAGAAGAAGCCCACCGGCGCGACGGCGGCGAGGCCTGCCTTCTCGAGGAGCACGTACCGGTTGCGGCCCGTGTAGAGGGTGCCCCGGAGGAGGATCTCGCCCGTCCCCTCGACGCCGAACACGGGGTGGCCGGACTCATTTGTCGCGAAGAACGGGACCACATCTCCACCTTCAGCGAGGCGGAGGAAGTACACCCGGTCCTTGCCCACAAGGCCCAGGCCCTGGAACTGAGCATAGCTCCCGGGGGCGAGCGGGGCGTTGGACGTCTTGCCATCGTAGAGGAAGACGAGGTCGGGGACTCCGCTCCCGGTCGGGCGGTGCCCGACGACGACGCGGATCTTCTCCCCGGGCGCGCGGATGTAGAGGTCCACGTCCATCGTGTACAGGTCATCCCACCCCACCCGGAATGCCTTCTCCGCATGTAGGCCCTCTCCCTCGTAGGTGATGCGAACCACCGCCTCCTCCGGCGTGGGCTGGGTCGTTTCAATCGTGTAGGTACGAAGATCGGAGTCCTCCTTGCCGAGCCAGACCTCGAACGGGAGACTGACCCCATACGCCAACGTCGGCTGGGCACCGCTTCCCCAACCGGGAACAGCGTCGAGGCTGGTTGAGCCGTAGGGCGCGAAGTGAACGAACGCGCTCCTCAGGCTCCCGCCCGCCGCGGAAAACGAGTAGCGGAGGAGGCTCGTCGTGACCTGGACGATCTCCGTCCCCTCCTCGACCGAACGCCGGATCTCCACCGGCTCAGAGGTAGCGAAGACGGGACACGCGATCGTCGCCAGGATGCCGAAGACAAGGATGCACACGCGCATAACCCTGCGACTTTACTGGGGAGAGGTTCCCGCCACAACATGCCTTGGGACAACCCCCTGCCGGACGTACACTCCCCCTGCGATGTTCACCGGCATCGTGCGTTCCGTGGGCCGGGTGGGGGAGCGCTCCCCGCACCGCCTCATCGTCCAGGCCGGGGAGCTCGCCCTTCCTCACGGGGCGAGCCTTGCCGTGAATGGGGTCTGCCTGACCGTGGCCGAGGCGAACGCCGGGCGGGCGGTGATGGATCTGTCGGCAGAGACGGTCCGCCGCACCACGCTCGGCGACCTCCGCCCGGGGGACCCGGTGAACCTCGAACCGGCCCTCCGCGTGGGAGAGGAGCTCGGGGGGCACCTCCTCCTCGGCCACGTGGACACGGTGGGGAAGATCGCCTCGATCGAGCGGAGAGGGGAAGAAGTCGTTGTGGGAATCGCGTTCGACCCCCGGTTCGATCTCCTCCTCGCCGACAAGGGATCGGTGGGGGTGGACGGGATCAGCCTGACCCCGTTTGCTGTGGGGGAGGGAACGTTCCGGTGCGCGATCGTCCCCTACACGTGGCACCATACGAACCTCTCCCACCGCCGGGGGGGGGAGCGGGTGAACCTGGAGTTCGACGTCCTCGCGAAATACGTGCGGACGTGGAGGGAGAGGTGAAGCTGGCAACGGTCGAAGAAGCAGTGGCAGCGCTCCGCGCGGGGCGGATGATCATCGTCGTGGACGACGAGGACCGGGAGAACGAGGGCGACCTCGTGCTGGCAGCGGAGAAGGCGACCCCGGACGCGATCAACTTCATGCTTCGCGAGGGGCGGGGACTTCTGTGTGTGCCCCTGCCCCGGGAGAGGGCGAAGCGGCTTGAGCTCAGGCCGATGGTCGCGCCCCCCGAGGACAGCCATGAGACGGCGTTCACAATCTCCGTGGACGCGCGGCGGGGCGTCTCCACCGGGATCTCCGCCGCCGACCGGGCGCGGACGGTCCTCACCCTCGCCGACCCCACCACCGGGCCCGAGGACCTGACCCGCCCCGGGCACGTGTTCCCTCTCATCGCCCGGGACGGGGGCGTCCTGCGCCGGGCCGGCCACACCGAGGCCACCGTGGACCTGTGTCGCCTGGCCGGCCTCCAGCCGGTGGGGGTGATCTGCGAGATCATGAACGAGGACGGGACGATGGCGCGCCTGCCCGATCTCCTCGCATTCGCCGAGCGGCATGGCCTCCCCCTCCTCACCATCGCCGATCTCATTGCCTACCGCAAGCAGCGGGAGAAGCTCGTGGAGAGGGTTTGCGAGGCAGAGCTGCCGACGCGATACGGGCACTTCAGGATCGTCACGTTCCGCGATATCCTCACCGGCCAGGAGCACGTCGCCCTCACCAAGGGCGACCTGAGCGGGGACGATCCTCCCCTCGTGCGGGTCCACTCGGAGTGCCTGACCGGGGACGCGCTGGGGTCGCTCCGCTGCGATTGCGGTGACCAACTCCACACCGCGCTGCAGATGGTCGAGGGAGAGGGGCGCGGGGTCGTCCTCTACATGCGCCAGGAGGGGCGGGGGATCGGCCTCCTGGGCAAGCTGTGCGCTTACCAGCTTCAGGACCAGGGTCTGGACACGGTGGAGGCGAACCTGCGACTGGGGTACCCGGCGGACCTGCGCGAGTACGGGATCGGGGCCCAGATCCTCGTGGACCTGGGGCTGAAACGGATCCGGCTGCTCACCAACAACCCGCGCAAGGTGGCCGGCCTGTCCGGGTACGGGCTCACGATCGTGGACACCGTGCCGATCGAGATCGAACCCAACCCGTACAACCTGCGCTACCTCAAGGCGAAGAAAGAGAAACTCGGGCACAAGCTCGACAAGGTGTAGCGCAAAGGAGGAACCGATGGCTGTGTACGAAGGGAAGCTCGATGGCAAGGGGATCAAGGTCGGGATCGCCGTGTCCCGGTTCAACGACCTCGTGACGAAGGAGCTCCTCGACGGGGCGCTCGACCGGTTGCGCCGGCTGGGGGTGGCGGAGAAGGACATCACGGTGGCATGGGTGCCGGGGGCGTTCGAGCTCCCGCGGGCGGCTCAGGTGCTTGGGGCATCGGGGCAGTTCCACGGCGTCATCGCCCTCGCCGCAGTGGTGCGGGGGGCGACCCCCCACTTCGAGTACGTGGCGGCCGAGGCAGCGAAGGGGATCGCCAAACTCAACCTCGACCTCCCCATTCCGGTAGCGTTCGGGGTCCTCACCGCCGACTCGATGGACCAGGCCCTGGAGCGGGCGGGGGGGAAGGTGGGGAACAAGGGGGCCCAGGCCGCGGAGGCCCTCGTCGAGATGATCAACCTGGAGCGGGCGATCGGAAGATGAAGGTGGAGAGCGTCCGCGGAATGCGGGATATCCTCCCCGAGGAGGCCCCGCTGTGGCAGAAGCTGGAAGCAGAGATCCGCGCCGCGTTCTCCCTTTACGGGTACGGCGAGATCCGCGTCCCCCTTGTGGAGCGGGTGGAGCTCTTCTCCCGCGGGGTCGGAGAAGAGACCGATATCGTGGAGAAGCAGATGTACGTGTTCCCCGACCGGAAGGGACTGCCTCTCGCCCTGCGCCCCGAGGCGACGGCGTCCGTGGTGCGGGCGTACGTCGAGCACGGGCTGCACGCCACAGGCGACCTCGCCAAGCTCTACTACCTCGGGCCGATGTTCCGCTACGAGAAGCCCCAGCTCGGGCGGCAGCGCCAGTTCCACCAGTACGGGGTCGAGGCGATCGGGTCGCTCGATCCGGCCCTCGACGCCGAGGTGATGGATGTCGCTGCGTACTTAATGGAGAAGTTGGGGCTCGATCGGAAGAAGCTGACCCTTCGCCTCAACACGATCGGCTGCCGCGAGGATCGGGGGCCTTATCGGGAGGCGCTGCGGCGTCACTTCCTCCCGCAGCGAGCGGACCTCTGTCCGGACTGTCAGCGGCGGCTAGAGGAGAACCCGCTCCGGATCCTCGACTGTAAGCAGCCGCAGTGCCGATCCGCGATCGCCACTGCCCCCAAAAGCCTAGACCACGTCTGCGAAGCCTGCCGCGAACACTTCACCCAAGTCCAGGAGTTCGTGCAGGCGCTCGGCATCCGCTACACCCTGGATTCCACCCTGGTGCGGGGGCTTGACTACTACACGCGGACCGTGTTCGAGCTCTGCGCGGAGGATTTAGGGGCCCAGGACGCCCTCCTCGGCGGGGGGCGCTATGACGACCTCGTGGGACTCCTCGGCGGTCCCCCCACCCCAGCGGTGGGGTTCGCCGGGGGGATGGAGCGCCTGGTGCTCGTCCTCTCCGGCCAAGGAGCCCCCCCCGGTGCGGCGGAGCCCGCCCTCGACCTGTACCTCGTCCCGATCGGCGGCGACGCGAAGCGAGCGGGGGCGAAGCTCCTCGCGAGCCTGCGCCGGCATGGGATCTCCGCCGACACTGACTACATGGGACGATCCCTGCGCAAGGCGATGCAGGTCGCTGGCCGGAGCGCGCGCTATGCCGCGATCCTCGGCCAAGACGAACTCGCCCGCGGCGAGATCAAGCTCAAGAACCTCGCCTCCGGCGAGGAAAAGGCAGTAGGGCTCTCGCAGTTCGCAACCGATCCGGCGCTGTTCCTAAGCGGCTAGCCGCATCTGCGGGCGCACAGAACCCAGACGAAGAGGAGCCCGGGTTGCCCCCTCACCCTCTCCCCCCGTTGGGGGGAGAGGAGAAGGAGAGGGGGGACGCGACAGAGATGGCCTGCAGGGAGAATCTGCCCGTTGCCCTTTCTCGCATGACGGGCAATGCTCTCGTGTGGGCTATTCAGGCCCCTGGGCCGTGACCCGCTTCGCCATCAGGATGTCGGGCTTCCCGAACCCGTTGGCATCCGGGATCAGGCCCACCACCACGAACCCACACTTCCGGTAGAACGCGAACGGGTGCCCTCCCACGTCCTCGATCCGCGCCGCCCAGAAGAGGACGTCCGGGTAGAGGTCTACCCCATAGAGGTTCGTCCGCCCGTCCTCGTCATCCGTGCCCACGTAGATCGTGTCCACGCCCCGCTCCCGGGCGAGGCGCTCCAGGTCCGCGACCAGGGCGCGGCCGATCCCCTGGCGCTGTCGGCCTGGCCGCACCACAAGCGGATGAAGCTCCCACACGTGGCCCCCGTAGGACGGGATCGCCCCGATCCAGCCGAGCACATCCCCGTTCTCGTCCAGGGAAACCCGGCTGACACGGTCCGGCCCTAGCGACTCCTGCACCTCCGCCAGCCCTTCTTCCAGCGTGTGCCACCCGCTCGGGATGTGGGCGAAGCACCGGACGAGGAGCTCCGCCGCCTGACGCACCGCCCGTTCGTTGGCCCCGCCGAGATCCGTGATCCTCATGGATCCCCAGTCTACCGCTAGGGCAGACGCAGCGACGGGCCGGGTATACTCTCCTCATGACCAAGAAGCTGCCCCGATGGGATCTGTCGCCCCTCTTCCCGAGCCTCGACTCCCGCGAGTTCCAGGCAGCGTGGAACGACATCGAGGCCCGCCTCCGCGCCCTGGAGCCCCTCTTCGACCGCCACGAGGTCGGCCCGCGGCCGATGCGGGACGGCGACCGCGCCGCGTTCAAGGAGATCACAGCCGCGATCAACGGGATGATGGAGGCGTTCCTCCCCGTACGGGCGTTCGTGTCTGCCCACGTGGACACGGACAGCACAAACCAGGCTGCCCAGGCGAAGCTCTCGGAGCTCCAGAAGATGTTCCTCTCCTACGAACGCCTCCGGCCCCGCCTCACGGCGTGGCTGGCGCGGCTCGATCCGGAGGTGGTCAGCGCTGGCCCGTACAAGCTCATGCTCGACGAGGCCCGCGTCCAGGCCGAGCACATGATGAGCGAGCGTGAGGAGATCCTCGCTTCCGAGCTCCGCCTCTCCGGGGGGAGCGCGTGGACGAAGCTCCACGGGAACGTCTCCAGCCTCATCACGGCCACCGTGGGCGGGAAGGAGCTCCCCATCACCGCGGTCCGCAACCTTGCCCACAATCCGGACCCAGCGGTCCGCAAGGAGGCCTACGATGCGGAGATCGCGGCCTGGAAGGCGCACGAGGTACCGCTCGCCGCGGCGTTGAACGGGGTCAAGGGCGAGGCCTCAACCCTCAACCGGAAGCGCCGGTGGAGGGATGACCTCGAACCCGTCCTCGTCCGGAACAGGATCTCCCCCCAAGCCCTCGCGGCAATGCAGGACGCGGTCGTAGCGAGCTTCCCGCTCTGGAAGCGGTACTTCGGGGCCAAGGCGCGGCTCCTCGGGAAGCCCAAGCTCGACTGGTGGGACCTCGCCGCTCCGGTGGGGAAGAGCGAGAAGGCCTGGACGTGGGACGAGGGGGCGTCGTTCGTGGTGGAGCAGCTCCGCTCGTTCTCCCCTTCGGATGCCATGGTGGCCGAGACCGCGTTCCGCGAGAACTGGATCGACGCCGAGCCCCGGGTGGGGAAGCGCGGTGGGGCGTACTGCATGCCGGTCGGCAAGGGGAAGAGCCGGATCCTCGCCAACTTCGAGGAGAGCTTCGACTCGGTGTCCACGATCGCCCACGAGCTCGGGCACGCCTACCACAACCACTGCCTGCGGGACCAACCGCCGCTCCTCAGGACGTACCCGATGACCTTGGCCGAGACGGCGAGCATCATGAACGAGACGATCGTCGTCCAAGCCGCGCTGCGCGCCCTTCCAGAAAAAGAACAGCTCCCGATCCTCGAGACCGACCTCCAGGGGGCGGCCCAAGTGGTGGTGGACATCCACTCCCGGTTCCTGTTCGAGAAGGCGGTGTTCGCGAAGCGGGCGAGCCGCGAACTCTCCGCGGCGGAGTTCTGCTCGCTCATGGTGGAGGCGCAGAAGGCGACGTACGGGGATGCCCTTGCCACCTACCACCCGTACATGTGGGCCGTGAAACCGCACTACTACGGGACCGACTTCTACAACTTCCCGTACACGTTCGGGCTCCTGTTCGGGCTTGCCCTGTACCAGAAGTACCTCGCGGAGGGAGAAGCGTTCGTGGCCCGCTACGATGACCTCCTCTCCTCGGTCGGGATCTACCCCGCCGCGGAACTCGCCGGCCGGTTCGGGTTCGACCTCGAGTCGCGGTCGTTCTGGGAGGGGGGGCTCGCCGTCCTCGGGGAGCGCGTGGCACGGTTCGACGAGCTCGCCTCTAGTCCACGGTAAGGGTCTTGCTCAGGTTGCGGGGGTAATCGGGATCGAGCCCGCGGGCCACGCTCAGCCGGTAGGCGAGGAGCTGCAGGGGGATCACGGCGAGGAGCGGGTTGAGGAGCGGCCCCGCCTGGGGAAGAACGACGAGGTCGTGGGCATTGGCCCGCAGCCGTGGGTCCTCCTCCCCGATCGCGATCGCCCGCCCACCGCGGCACGTGACCTCGTTCACCCCGCTCACGATCCGCGCCACGTCCTCCGGCCCGGAAACGAAGATCACCGGGTACCCGTCGGTCACCGCCGACAGGGGGCCGTGCTTGAACTCGGTGGAGAGCATCCCCTCGCAGTGGGCATAGGTGACTTCCTTCATCTTCAGCGCCCCCTCGAGGGCAATGGGGTAGGTCAGCCCGTACCCCAGGCAGTACAGGTCATCGCGCCGCGCGAGGGACTCGGCGAGGCCCACTACCTGCGCCTCCGCCACGCTGATCGTCTCCTCGATCAGGTCCGGGAGCGTATGGAGCATCGCGGTGGAATGGCCGCCCATCCTCAGGGCGAGGTACAGGAACGCGAGCGCCTGGTTGAGGAACGTCTTCGTCGCCGGGACACTGATCTCATAGCCGCAGGCCAACGGGAGGTAGGCACGGCTCTCCCGCATCAGGGTCGAGCCGATGACGTTGATGAGGGCGAGGGGCTCCAGTCCGCGCCCGCGCGCCGCCTCCAGGGCGAGGAGGACATCTTTCGTCTCCCCGCTTTGGCTCACGAACACCCCCACGTCGTCTCGCCCCACCGCCGGCACGTACTGGGGGACGAACTGGGGGGCGAGGACGGGGATCGCCGGCCGGCCCGCCAGGCGCGCGAGGTACGTTGCCCCAAGCAGGCACGCATGGTAGCTCGTCCCACACCCGACCAGGTACAGGTTCCGCGCCGTCCGCATCCTCTCCACCAGCAGCGCCACATGGGGGGAGGCGTCGTAGAGGTGGAGCATCTCCCCCGCCCGCCGCGGCTGCTCGTGGATCTCCTTGAGCATGAAGTGCGCAAACCCGCCCTTCTGCGCTTCCTCCATCGTCTCCGTGATCGTCTCCACCTCCCGCTCGATCCGGCGCCCATCCTCGACCCGTCGCAGCTCGATCCGCCCCGGCTCGAGGATCACAATCTCCCCATCCTCGACCCTCACGATGCGCCGGGTGAGGGGGAGGAGCGAGGGGAGGTCGGAGGACACGACGGAGCTCCCGTCAGTGACCCCGGCGACGAGCCCGGACCCCTTCTTGAACGCATAGAGCCGGTTCTCCCCCACCCGCCCGATCACGAACGCGTAATCCCCCGCGAGGTCGTGGTACGCGTGGCGGATCGCATCGAGCATGGAGAAGCCCTGGTTCACGTACCGCTCGACGGCGTGGACGCACGTCTCCCCATCGTTCGTGGAGCGGACGGTCATCCCGTCGGCGATGAACGCCTCGCGGAGCTCGACGTTGTTCACGACGTTCCCGTTGTGCGCACCGACGAGGTCGCCGTCCGAGTCGAGGTGGGGCTGGGCGTTCGCCTGAGACGGAGCCCCGAACGTGGCCCAGCGGAGCTGGACGATCCCCCGCGTCCCGCGCATCTCGTGGAAAGCGAGGCGGCGGGCGACGTCTTCGATCCTCCCCACGTCCTTGCGCAGGTCAACCCGGCCGTCGGAGGTCAGGGTGGCGCACCCGACGGAGTCGTACCCGCGGTAGGAGAGGCGCTTCCCCGCCTCGACGAGGAGCGGACCCAAGGCCTCGTCCTTGCCCGTCACGATGCCGAAGATGCCGCACACCCTACCCCCCTGACCGCCAGCGGCGGGGTGGGATGGATTTATGGTTCACAGCCCACATTCTACTGCCCGTGATCCGCAGCCGCATCCGGCACGTCCCGGGGCACGTGGCCCCCGCTCCCGGTTGTGCGGCGAGGGGGCGGGGCTATCCTTGTGAGCGGCAGAAGCCACTGAACTGAGGGAGGGTTCAATGAAGCAGAGGATTCAACTGCGTAGGGCTGTGGTGCTATTCTCATGCCTTCTGGGCGCGGTGGGGCCGTCCATCGCCTTCGCCCAGGGGACGGGCGAGGTCGCGGTAGGGGCGACGTTGGCTGGCTCGCCGGTGGATGTGCGGGTGGTGGCCCGCACGGACGACGGTGTGGTGGGGATCTTCTATAGCTCGGTCGCCGTCCCGGGGAGCGCCCGTTTCTCCCTCCCCGCCGGCGCCTACACCCTGGTCATCGAGCACGGGGCCGGGTTCGCGCGGGGAGCCGAGGTGCGGGAGATCGCCGTCCGGGCCGGGGAGGAAGTCCGGGTGGAGGTCGAGTTCCCGCGGGGCTTCTCTCCTTCCCAAGCGTGGGGCTACTACGGGGTGGACCTCCACGCCCACTCCCGGGCGAGCTTCGATGCCTCCACCCCCCCCGATGAGCTCGTCGCCGTGCAGCTGGCCGCGGGCCTCGACATCGGGTTCCTGAGCGACCACAACACCGGCGAGGGCCATGCCCCGTTCGCCTCCGCCGCCGAGAAGCGAGGGTTCCCGGTGATCCTCGGGATCGAGATGACCGCCTTCCGCTGGCACTGGACAGCGTACCCGGTCGATCCCTATGTCCCGAACATCGACCCCATGGTGTGGATGGGGATCGGCTCCCCGGCGGGGACGTTCGCCGAGGCCCGCCTCCACGGAGCCCAGTTCATCCAGGTCGCCCACCCCTACTGGTCGGGGGCGCCCTACTTCGAGGCCCTCGGACGGGACTACTTCGACCCGAACTTCGACCTCATCGAGATCGCCAACAGCGAGTTCGATGAAGAGGATCAGCGGGCGGTCGAACAGGTGTTCGCGTTCTGGAACGAAGGGAAGCGCTACGTGGCCGTGGCAGGAAGCGATGCCCACCATTGGCAGGATCCCACCCACATCTACGGCCGCCCCCGCACCTACGTGTACGTGGAGGGCGAGCTCACCGTGGAGAAGTGGCTCGCGGCTCTGGGGAAGGGACGGGCGTTCGTCACCTACGGCCCCCTCGTGAACTTCACCGCCCAGGGCGGGACCGCCCGACCGGGGGACACCGTCATCCTCGCCAGGGGGGAGGAGATCCGACTCCAGGCTGAGCTGTTCGTCGCCCCGCGCGAGGCACCGCGAGGGCTCAAGCTCGCCCAGGTGATCCGGAACGGTGTAGTGGTGCGCGAGTTCCCGCTCGACGGGAGGGCGGAGGCCACGATCACCTTCTCCGAGACCCCCACCCCAGGGAGCTGGTACGTGGTGCGGGTCGTGGCCACGGATGGAGACCAGGCGTACACGAACCCGATCTGGGTCGAGGTCCGCTAGCGGCTACCCCAGCTCGACGATCGTGACCCCATCGCCTCCCTCGGCGGGGGGGGCGAGGGAGAACCGCTTCACGTATGGGGCACGGCGGAGGTAGGCGTGGAGGGCCTCCCGCAGCGCGCCCGTCCCCTTGCCATGGACGATGCGGCCCGTGGACACCCCGGCCCGCAGGAGGCGATCGAGCCAGGCCTCGACCTCGCGCTCGGCCTCGGATACGGAGAGCCCGCGCACGGAGAGCTCCAGGCTCACCTCCCTCACCGGCCCGAGGGTGGGCACGGGTGCCCGCGGAACGGGTGCGTTTTCGGCGGGTTCGAGCGCCTCAGGAGGGAGCTCAACCCTCCGCCCACGCACCTCGACCCCGACCCGATCCCCATCCACCCACAGCACCGTGCCCACTTTCCCCGTCGCGCGCACGCGCACCACCATCCCCTCCTGCACCGGGAGGGGGCGGTGGACGGGGGGAGGAGCCGCCGGGGCCTCAGCCGCGATCTCCTCCACCCGCTTGAGGACCGCCCTTCGCTCCTCAGCCGAACCGGCGGCGCGGGCCTGAGCGATGAGCACGGAGAGCTCCTTGCGCGCCGCACGGATCTCCCCCTCCAGCCGCGCCAGTTCCTGGCCAATGGCCTCCGCCTTCTTTTCCTGGAGGGAGAGGAGCCTCTTCTCATAGTCCGCCCGCAGCTTCCTCAGAGTTTCCCGCTCCAGCTCGAGGTTCGCCCGCAGCCGGCGGGCTGCCCCCCGCTCCCGCTCGAGCTCGGCGATGATCTCCTCGGCGCGGATCTCGCCTGACGTGAACACGCCGCGCGCCCGCTCGATGAGCTCTCGAGGGAGCCCGAGGCGATCCGCGATCTCGAGGGCACACGACCGGCCCGGCACCCCCTCCTGGACGCGGTAGGTGGGGGAGAGGGTCTCGAGGTCGAACTCCATCGAGCACGAGAGGACGCCAGGATGGGAGACGGAGAAGTGCTTGAGAGGGGTGAGGTGGGTCGCCACCGCTGCGGTGGCCCCGATCTCGAGGATCCTCTCCAGGATCGCCAGGCCGAGCGCAGCCCCCTCCTGGGGGTCGGTCCCTGCCCCCAGCTCGTCGAGGAGGACGAGGGACCGTTCATCGGCGTCGCGCAGGATCCCCACGATGTTCGTCATGTGGGAGGAGAAGGTGGACAGGCTCTGTTCGAGCGACTGCTCCTCCCCGATGTCCGACCGCACCTTGGGGAATACGGAGAGCACGGTCCGCGACGAGGCGGGGATCGGAATCCCGCACTGGGCCATCACGACAAGGAGGCCGATCGTCTTCAGGAGGACGGTCTTCCCGCCCGTGTTGGGGCCGGTGATCACCGCCACCCGCTTCGTCCCCCCGAACGCGATCGAGACCGGCACCGCCCGGTCCCCGAGGAGGGGGTGACGGGCCTCCACGAGCTCGATCCGCCCATCCTCGACGAGGGTCGGCAGCGCTCCCCTCACCGCCTGGCCGTACCGCGCCCGGGCGTACAGGCCATCCAGCCGGGCCACGGTCGCCAGGTCGCGCCTGAGGTGGCCCTCCTCCTCAAGAAGCATCCCCGTGAGCTCGGCCAGGATTCGGTGCACTTCGCGCTCGATCTCGTCATCGGCCTCCCGCAGCCGGTTGTTGAGCTCGACCGCCGCCGCCGGCTCGGCGAACAGGGTCTGGCCGCTCGCCGACATCTCGTGGACCACCACCGCTGCCCCCCGCGCCCCGGCCTTGAGCGGGACCACGAACCTCCCGCCGCGCTGGGTCACCACCGGCTCCTGGACGAGGTCGCGGTTACGGTCCAGGTACCGGCGGAGGAGGTCGGTGATCCGGTCCACAAGCCCCCGCCGCTCCCGATAGAGGTCCCGCAGCTTGGGCGTCGCGTCCTCCCGCACCTCCCCCCGCTCATCCACGGCTCGCCAGATCGCGCGGAGGAGATCGATCTGGTCGGAGATCCTCTCTCCCAAAGCCTTGAGCCCGAGGAGCCGCGATCCGGCCAGGGCTTGCCGCACCTCACCGCACGCGGTCAAGGTGGCGGCGACGGTCAGGAACCGGTCCGGGGGCAGGGTCCCGTGATCGCGGGCCTCGGCGAGGAGCGGGGAGAGGTCATGGATCCCCCCGAGAGAAAACCCCGCGCGGATCGCCTCCTCCATCTCCCCGACGAGGGCGAATTCCCGCTCCAGGGCAGCCCGGTCGGACCGCGGGAAGAGGGCGCGCACCGCCTCGGCCCCGAGCGTGGAAGCGGCGAACGCCGCCACCCCGTCGAGGACCTTCCCAAGCTCGAGGTCCCGCCCGGTGCGGGGGTTCACGACCTCGGGGATCACGCCATCCGACGTAGAAAAGACCATCATCGATACTATATCCGGTCCGTCCCGAGCTCTGCTAGAAGGGGACTCAGCCGGTCACTACAATCAGAGGACATGCCCGCCAACCTGAGCCCCGCCTTCCTCGCTGCCCGGGACCGCCTCAACCGGTCCAAGACGGACGAGGAGCGATTGGACGCGCTTCAGGAGATGCTCGCCACCATCCCCAAGCACAAGGGGACGGAGAAGATGCAGGCTGACATCCGGCGGCGGATCGCTAAACTGAAGGAGAAGGCTGAACAGCAGCGGCGATCCGGCAAGGGAGGCGCGGTTGGGTACCACGTGCCGCGGGAGGGGGCGGCTCAGGTGGCCCTTGTTGGCGTTCCCAACGCTGGGAAGTCGTCCCTCCTCGCCGCCCTGACCCGGGCCACCCCGGACATCGCCCCCTACCCGCTGACCACCGTCCGGCCGCAGCCGGGGATGATGGAGTTCGAGGACATCCAGATCCAGCTCGTGGACCTCCCGCCGATCACCCGGGACTACACCGAGGGTTGGGTGTACGGGCTGATCCGCCTCGCGGACACGGTGGCGCTGTGCGTGGACCTGGGGAGCCCCGACTGGCAGCGCGAGACGGAGGAAGCGATCGCCCTCCTCGCCGCGCACCACACCCTGCTCACACAGGGCGCGAGCCGGCAGGTGGACTGGCGGGTCGTGGAGCGGCGGACGGTCGCCCTCGGGCTCAAGGCCGACCTCGGGCGCGATCGCATCCCAGCGTTCCTCGCCTGGGCCAACGGCCGGTACCCGGCCGCGGTCGCCTCCACCGCGACCGGAGAAGGGCTGGAGGAAGTGCGGACCCTCATCTTTCGCCATTCGGGGGTGGTGCGGGTGTACACGAAGAAGCCGGGCCACCCCCCCGACCTATCGAAACCGTACACGATCCGGGAGGGAGCAACGGTGCTGAACGTCGTCGAGCAGATCCACAAGGACTTCGTGAGCCGGCTACGCTACGTGCGCCTATGGGGCTCGGGCCGGTTCGAGGGCCAGCATGCCCCGCAGGATCACGTGGTTCAGGACAAGGACATCGTGGAGATCCACCTCTCATGACCGACCCCGTGCGTCTGGCCCAAGAACTGGTACGCATCCCAAGCCCATCGGGGATGGAAGGGGAGGTGGCCGAGCGACTGGTCCAGATCCTGAAAGGGTTCTGCGAGGTCGAGCGCGGGCCGCTGGGATCGGTCGTGGCGAGGATCTCCCGCGGGGAGGGCCCGACGGTGATGGTGGAGGGGCACCTCGACACGGTGCCGGGGGGGGAGAGCGGGGGATGGACCCGGGGGCCGTTCTCCGGGGAGATCGCGGACGGGAGGCTGTGGGGACGGGGGGCCGCGGACATGAAGGGGGCGATCGCGTCCCAGGTCGCGGCTGCCGCCACCCTCGCCCGGGAGATCGAGGGCACGCTCCTCCTCGCCTACGTGCCCCACGAGGAGACCGCGGAAGGGGTCGTCCTGGCGCGGGTCCTCGACCAGGTCGAACGGCCGGACCTCGTGGTCCTGGGCGAGCCGACCGACCTCCGCCTGGGGATCGGCCACCGCGGCCGGGCGGTGATCCGGCTCGAGGCCCACGGCCGGGCGTCCCACGCCGCGATGCCCCACCTCGGGGACAACGCGATCGTGCGGATGGTGGAAACGCTCCCCCTCACGTTCGACGCCCTGTTCCCCGACGACCCCCTCCTCGGCGAGGAGACAGCAACACCGGTGGCGATCGGGACGCCGTCCGATGGCCCGGTCGTCCCCGACCGGTGCTGGGTCCTCATCGACCGCCGCATCTCCCGCGACGAGACGCCGGAGTCCGTCCTCGCCGCATACGAAGGGCTCGAGGTCGAGGCGAAGATCGAGCGCCTGGAGCTCGTCGCCTACACGGGGGAGAAATTCGGGGCGGAGTGCTTCTTCCCCGCGTGGTGGATGAACCCCGAGCAGCCGTGGGCCAACCGGGCCCGGGAGGGACTGGGTTCGCCGCCGATGCGCGTGTGGCGGTTCTCGACCGATGGCGTCGAGTCGTGCGCCCGGCGGGGGATCCCCACCGTCGGCTACGGCCCGGGGGACGAATCGCTCGCCCACCAGACCGACGAGCACGTCCCCGTGGCCGACCTGGAACGAGCAGCCAATGCCTACCGCCGGCTCCTGCGATCGCTCCTCGTCCCGGGAAGCCAGGAGAGGAAGCCGTTCCAGGCCGAACGTCGGGAGGAGCGACGGGGTCGCAGCAGGCATCGCCGGTAGCTCGGGTTCGACGGCTCACCGCACGTCGGGAGCGGCGATGACCGATGAACTCCCTATCGAGCCCGAGGGGGAACCGCAGCCCCTCCCCCCGCGGCGGTGGTGGGTTCCTTTCCTCGCCCTCCTCCTCGCGGGCGCCCTCCTCGCCACGTTCATCCCCGGCCTCCTCCCCCGCGAGAGGACGGGATCCGGAACCGGATTTGGCATCGCCGCGGGCGGGTACGTCCTCACCGCCGCCCACGTCGTGCGGGGGGCAAGCGAGATCGCCGTGTACTGGGAAGGGCAGAGGCACCGCGCGACCGCGGTCGCCCTCAGTCCGGACCACGACCTCGCCCTCCTCGCGGTGGAGAACGCCCCGTCGCTCCCCGTGGCCCCGCTGGCGCTGGACCGGCCGAAGGTGGGGGACGCCGTGGTGGCGGTGGGGCACCCCACCGGGGCGGCCCGGCCGCTCGCCCTCCCCACCCACGTCGTCGGCGTCGGGTGGTGGGCGGTGGGGCCGGAGACAACGGTCTTCCGCGACCTCATCGCCACCCAGGACCCGTTCCGGCCCGGCTACAGCGGGGCCCCGCTCGTGAACGATCGGGGGCAGGTGGTGGGGATCGTCACCGGCAGCGCGGCCGCGGAGGGCGGGCCGGAGGTCGGGTTCGCCGTGTCCATCCACCGGGCAGTGGACTGGCTCGCCGGGCGGGGGATGACCCTGCCCCTCGCTCAAGGAGGCAGTTCCCTCCCGCTCCGCGAGGGGGAAGTCCTCGACCTCATCGGCCCCGCCGTGGTCCGGGTCGAGGCCCGACTTCCCCCGGGGAGCCGGTAGGAGCCCTACGCGAGGGAGGCGAGGATCGCCCGCAGGAACGCGGGCAGGTCGCTCGGGACGCGCGACGTGATGAGGTTCCCGTCGCGCACGACCTCCTCGTCAACCCACGTCGCCCCGGCGTTCTCGAGGTCATCCCGGATCGCGGCCACACTCGTGACCCGTTTCCCCTTCACCACCCGCGCCGAGCAGAGCATCCACCCCCCATGGCAGATCGCCGCCACCGGCTTGCCCGCCTGCGCCATCTCGCGCACGAACGAGACGAGGGCCGGGCTCCGTCGCATGTAGTCCGGGGCATACCCGCCGGGGATGACCACCGCCTCGAACTCCGCCGGGTGAACCTGGGCCGCGGCGAGCTCGGCCGGGACCGGGTAGCCAAGTCGGCTCTTGTACTCCCGCTTCTCCGGCCCCACCGCCACGACCTTGGCCCCCTCCTCCGTCAGCCGCAGGTAGGGGTACCAGAACTCCAATTCCTGGTACATGTCCGCCACCAGCACGGCAACCCGTTTGTCCTTCGCGCTCATCGGCCCCTCCTTTGGTCTTCAGTTACGCGCCATCCACACCTGCCCCTCACCCAGGTAGGCCCGCCCCGCTGCGGCCCGCCGCAGGCGGTCCATCATCGCCACCCCGAGGCCCTCCTCCGGGACCGGCTCGGCGACGATCGCCGCGAGCCCGGCCCGGTCGAGCCGATGGAGGGTGGAAAAGAACCGGGCCCCTGCCTCGACGAGGTCCCCCCGCGGGGAGAGGACCTCCACCCGCCCGAACCCGCTCCACTCCTCGCGGAACGCGAGGAACCCACACGCCAGCCGGTCCACCTGGTCGCTCCTCTCCGGGGCCGGGCCGTGGTCGAGGAGGAAGAGGGGGGTCGCGGGGAGGTAGTGGCGGGGGAGCGTCCCCGGCGAGGCCGATGGGCCAAGGGGCGGGGCAGTGCGGAGCTCGGGGATCACCTCCCGCAGCGCCTCGAGCGGGGTCCCCCCCGGGCGGAGCACCACCGGCATCTCCTCGGCGAGCGATACCACGGTGGACTCAATCCCAACTGGGGTCGGCCCACCGGCGATGACCGCATCCACCTGCCCAGCGAGCTGGGAGAGGACGTCGTCGTGGTGGGTGGGGGAGAGGCGGCCGAACCGGTTCGCGCTCGGAGCCGCGATCGGCCTCCCCGCCGCCCGGATGAGGGCGAGGGCCACGGGGTGGTCCGGCATCCGCACCGCCACCGTGGGCAGGCCAGCGGTGACGATCGCCGGGACCCGCCGCTGGCGGGGGAGGACGAGGGTCAGGGGACCAGGCCAGAAGGTCTCCATGAGCCTCCGCGCGAGCGGCGGGACCTCCGTCCACAGGGTCCCGACGTCTTCGGGGGAGGCGACGTGGACGATCACCGGGTCGAACCGGGGCCGCTCTTTGGCCGCGAACACGCGCGCCACGGCCCGCGCCACCATGGCGTCCGCCCCGAGGCCGTACACCGTCTCCGTCGGGAACGCCACGATCCCCTGCCGGCGGATCACGGCCGCGGCGGCGACGATCCCTTCCTCATCCGGAGCGAGGAGCTGCGTCTCCATCGTCCTCAATCGTACCGCACGCCCCTGGTGAGGGAAGCCCCCCGGTCCCGACCGGCTCCCCGATGGGGGATAATGGCACAGCGATGGGAGCGGATCTGATCCTCTATGGAGGCCCCCTGTTCGGGGCCGATGGAGCGGATGCCCTCGCCGTCCGGTGCGGGCGGATCGCCGCCGTGGGACCTTCCCCCGAGCTCCTCCGCCTGGCGGGGCCGGAGACGGCCCTGATCCCCCTCCGCGGGCGGGCCGTCCTCCCCGGGTTCTTCGACGCCCACACCCACTTCATCCGCGTGGGCCTGGAATACACGTTCTACGTTGGGCTGGAGGCAGCGTGGTCGCTCGGGGAAGCCCTGGACCGGCTGCGGGAAGCAGCGCGGGCCCGTCCCGCGGGGTGGATCGTCGGCCGGGGGTGGGACGAGTCGCGGTGGCCGGAGAAGCGGTACCTGGAACGGGCCGATCTCGACCGGGCCGTTCCCCACCAGCCATGCTGCGCGGTGCGGGTGGACGGGCACCTCGTGGCCGCCAACACCCTCGCCCTCGCCCACTGCGCCCGCCCCGCCGGGGAGTTCGTGGACCGCGACCGGGGCCACCTCCGCGAGGACGCGGCCTCCGACCTCGTCTGCGCCGCACAACCCGACCGGGAGACGCTCGCCGAGGCCGTGTCCGCCGCCTCCCGCCACGCGGCCGCGCTCGGGGTGACGGCGGTTGGCGACATGGCGAGCTCGGGCGATCTCGCCGCCTACCAGGTCGCCCGGCGGCGGGGAACCCTCCAAACCCGGGTTTTCCTCTACCTCCCGGTGGACGACCTTCCGGCCTTGAAGGAGCTCCAGCTGAGCCATGGGTTGGGCTCCCCCCTCCTTACGATCCAGGGGGTGAAGGTGTTCGCTGACGGCTCAATCGGGGCCCGCACCGCGGCGGTCAGCACGCCGTACCGGGACGGAACGGGCCTGGGGCAGCTCCTCACCGAGCGGGCCGACCTCGCCCGCCTGGGGCGGGAGGCGAGCGAAGCGGGGCTCCAGCTCGCCGTCCACGCCATCGGCGACCGGGCGATCGAGGAGGCCCTCGCCGCAGCCCACGCCGCGGGGGTGGGCCGCCTGGACCGGCAGCGGATCGAGCACCTCGAACTCCCCACCCCTGAGCAGCTGGACCGGATGGCCTCCCGCGGGCTCGTGGCCTCGATGCAGCCAAACTTCCTCCAGTGGTCGGGGCGGGGAGGGATGTACGAGGACCGCCTGGGCCCGGAACGGGATGAGCGGATAGATCCCCACGCCTGGGTCAGCGAGCGGGGGATTCCCCTGGCGTTCGGGTCGGATGGGATGCCGATGGACCCCCTGTACGGGATCGGCCTCGCCCTCGATCCTCCCCACCCGCCCCAGAAGCTCACCCTCGCCGCAGCGATCCGCGCCTACACGGAAGGGGCAGCCTACGCTGCGTTCGCCGAACCGGACCTTGGGACGCTCTCCCCGGGGAAGAGGGCGGACCTCGTCGTCCTGTCTCGGGACCCAGCTCAGGCCCCGTGGGAGGAGCTTGCGGTGGACCTGACGTTCCTCGCCGGGGAACTAATCTACACCCGCCCTGGGACGGGCTAGCTTGCCTGAGCTCCCTGAGGTGGAGACGATGGTCCGCGGGCTGCGGCCCCATGTGGTGGGGGAGGAGATCCTTTCCGCCGATGTGCGGGACCCAAAACTCGCCCCCATCGCCCCTGCCCTCGACCTCCCCGCGACCGTGGTGTCCCTTTCCCGGCGGGGAAAACACATCCTGTTCGACCTCGGGGACCGAACCCTCGTCCTCCACCTGCGGATGAGCGGCCGCCTCGCGTGGGGACCAAGGGAGCCCACCGGAAAGGTCCGCCTGTCCCTCCGCTTCCCCCACGGAGGCGTCCACCTCGTGGATCCGCGCCGCCTGGGGACCGCCGCGGTCGAGGAGCGATTCGTGGACGAGCTCGGCCCGGAGCCGCTCGGGGACCTCTCCTGGCTCCCCGCGGCCCTCGCCGGGAGCCGGATGCCGGTCAAGCTATGGCTCATGGACCAGAAGAAGATCGCGGGGATCGGGAACATCTACGCGGCGGAGATCCTGTTCCAGGCGGGCATCTCCCCCACCCGGCCCGCGGGCTCCCTGTCCCGGACGGAGGTCGCCCGGCTCGAGGACGCGATCCCGTCCGTCCTCGAACGGGCGATCGCCGCCGGGGGGACGACCCTCGCCGACGGCCTCTACCGGGGGCCGACCGGGGAGGAGGGCGAGTTCCGGTACGAGCTCTCCGTCTACGGCCGGGAGGGGGAACCGTGCCCACGGTGCGGGGCCCGGATCGAACGCTCCCTCCTCGGCGGGCGGGGCACCTACTCCTGCCCCCGCTGCCAGAGCTAGGGGGCTCCCGAACGAGCGCGGCTCCGTCTCCTGGTCTCCTCCTTGCGAAGGGACCAGGCGAGCGCCGGCCGTCACGGGCCGAGGACCTGCGTGGGGGAGGAAACGTAGAGCTTGAGCTCGTCCACCGAGAACACGAGCTCGGCGAAGAACGCGAGGTACCCTGCGCCGGGCGGGGCGAGCACCGCTCCCCACGCCCGATCCTCCCCCCTCAGCTCCCGTTCCTCCCAGCGGGAGAACCGAAAATCCCGGGTCGCGCTCGCGGCGACCCACAGCCGCGCCTCATCCGGTTCGCGATCGGTCTCCACCCCAACCAGTGCCCCATCCAAGGTGAACCGGACCGTCGGGGCGCTCTCCCCCCGCGCCACGAGCCGCGCAAACGCCCCGACCGAGCTCATCACCCGGAACACGTCGAGGAGCCCATGCCCGGCGTTGGGGACGACGAGGAGGAGCTTCGGGTCGGGGAGGCCTGGCCAGTAGAGGCTGGTCGCGTCCACGGTCCAGTAGGGATCGTTCGACCCCACAACGATGAGCTTGGGCATCGTGAGGGCGTGCCGGTACGTGTACGGGTCCACGATCCGCGCCAGCCGCATCCCACGCTCCGAGGTCGCAAACGCCCGGGTGAGCCCGCGCGACGTGTAGGCATCGAGCATCGGCGACGGGCCGCCGAGCACCTCCTCCTGGTGCTGAAGCTGGGCCGGGATATTAAGGAAGTCGAACACAATCGGGGCCAGCCCCAGCACCCGCGCGGGCGCGGTGGCCGCGGTGAGGTAGGCCGTCCAGCCGCGCTTGGACGCCCCGGCGACCACGAACCCGCGCAGCTCCGTTCCCCAGAGGTCGGGGGCGAGCGCATCCAGGGCCTCCAGCGCGGCGTGGGCGCTGCGCACCATCGGGAGGAGAAGGGGCCAGTCCGGGTCCCCCTCGACCAGGTACTGCTCGAACGTGTGGGCGATGAGGGCGTCCTCGCGCAAGCCGAACAAGGGCTGGTTGGGCACCCCACTGAGGATGGCGAACCGGAGGCCGGAGAGGGCCGCCCCCGTCCGCGCGAGGAGGACATCCCCGGGCCCGGGATCCCCCGAGATGAAGAGCACGATCACGTCCTCCACCAGGACCTCTCCCGGCTCGTACACGGTCAGCACGTGGCCCCACGGGATCCCGCGCCAGGTTTGGGACCGGAGGCCGATCTCCGTCACCCGCCCCGCGCCCATCGGTTGGGTGGACCGGACCTCCCACCTCCCCTCCCCCGCCGTGGCGGCGAGGTAGTCGTAGAGCTCACCCGGCGGCTCTCCCACGCCCACCGCCGACACCGCCGCTACCAGGGCTCCGACAAGCAGTCTCTCCACAGGGCCTCCTTGGAGGGAGTGTACCCCGGACCGGAGCCGGGCCCGTGAGGCTCCCCCGCTAGAGCTCACCAGCGGAGTTCGGCTACACTCGTCCCGGGGAGGAGATAGAGATGCACAGGTTCATGCTGCGGGCCCACGATGGCGAGATCGAGGCAGAGGCGCGGCGGCTCCTCGCCGCCCTGGACGTGGACGACGTCGAGGTAATCCGCGACGAGACGGTGGCCGAGGCGTGGCTCGATGACCTAGAGGCCCGACGCACGATCTACGGCCTGGCGGAGATCCGTCAGTACCTGGAGGAGCTCATCGCCGGGTAGCCTGGGCCCGCTGCGGCGGGAGAGGCCGTTTGGCCCGGAGGACATGGGGGGAGCTATACTCGACCGGCTTGCCGCGGGGCGTGAGCGGCGCACGTGGGGGGAGACCACGAAGGGGGAGACATGAACGGTGTGACGGGGAAGATGTTGGTCGCGGACCTTTCGCAGAGGAAGACAGAGGTGGAGACGCTGCCGGACCAGGCGTACCGCCTGTTCCTCGGCGGGTTCGGGTTGGGGGCGCACCTCGCCTGGACCCGGATCCCCAAGGGCGCCGATCCCCTCGGGGAGAAGAACGTGGTGGCGATGGTCCCCGGCCTCCTCACCGGGGATGGGATCTCCACAGCGTCGAAGACGGCGTTCACCTTCCGCTCCCCCCTCACCGGCACGCTCGCCCGTTCCGTCGCCGGGGCCTGGGCGGGGATCGCGCTCCGCAAGGCGGGGTGGGACGCCCTCCTCCTGACCGGGGCGAGCAAGGCGCCGGTCGTCCTGATCATCGAGGACGGCCAGGCGCGGTTCGAGGACGCGAGCGACCTGTGGGGGCTCGACCTCCGCGCCACGGCGAAGTCCCTCCGCGCCCGGTTCGGCGAGGGGTACCGCACGGTGGCCATCGGCCCTGCGGGGGAGAACCTATCCCTCATCTCCACGATCGAATGCGATGGCCGCCAGGCGGGCCGGGGCGGGGGCGGGGCAGTGCTCGGGGCGAAGAAGCTGAAGGCGGTCCTCGTCAAGGGGACGGGCCCGGTCCCTGTCCACGACCGTGACCGGATGAAGGAGATCGTCTCCCACTGGCAGGGGATCATCCGCGACCACCCGGTGACGAAGGCGGACATGGGCTACGGGAGTGGGGAGTTCCTCGACTGGATGAACCGCGAGTCCGGCACGTTCCCGTCCAAGAACTGGCAATGGGGGTACTTCAAGAGCGCCTACGCCCGCGCTGCGGACGGGAAGATCGAGCTCGACCCGTACTACTGGGCCCCCAAGTACGTGGCGCGGAACGTCGCCTGCCCAACCTGCACCAAGCCCTGCGGGCAGCTGTTCCAGGTCAAGGAGGGGAAGTACGCCGGGACGGAGGTGGACGGGCCGGAATACGAGACCCTCTACTCGCTCGGGGGTGCCCCGGAGGTGGCCTCGATCGAGGCCGTGGCCAAGGCGAACGAGATCTGCGACGTCCTGGGGCTGGACACGATCTCGGCCGGGGTGACCGTGGCGTGGGCGATGGAAGCCGTCGAACGGGGGCTCCTCTCGAAGAGGGACCTCGACGGGATCGACCTCAAGTTCGGCGACGCGGACGCGATGCTCGCCGTGCTGGAGAAGATGGGGCGCCGGGAGGGGAAGACAGGGGCGCTCCTCGCCGACGGGACGAAGGCCGCCTGTGACCGGCTCGGCAAGGGAGCCTCGTTCGCGATCCACATTAAGGGGATGGAGCTCCCGGCCTACGACATCCGCGGGTCAAAGGGGGCCGCGCTCGCGTTCGCCGTCTCCTTCCGGGGAGGGGACCACCTCACCGGCGGCGTGTACGGGCTGGAGTACGGGGGCTCGTGGTGGAAGCTCACTGCGGATCGGCACGCTCTTCGCGGGAAGGGATTCGAGGTCCGGCTCCTCGAGGACCTGATGGCGGTGTACGACACCCTCGGTGTGTGCAAGTTCACGCGCCACATCTACTTCCTCGAGGGCCTGCCGGAGATGGTCGCGGCCCAGACAGGCCTCGAACTGACGGCGGCCGAACTCCTCACGGTCGGGGAGAGGGCGTACAACCTCGCCCGGGCGTTCAACGTCCGGGAGGGGTTCTCGCGCAAGGACGACCACCTCCCGCCGCGGGTGATGGAGCTCCCCATCCCGGACGGGCCATCGGCGGGGGACCGGGTGAGCTTAGAGGAGCTTCAGGCCCTCCTCGACGACTACTACGAGGCCCGCGGGTGGAGCCGGGACGGCGTGCCCCTCAAGGGGCGCCTGGCGTCGCTTGACCTCCCCGACGTGGCAGACGCCGTGGGAGCCAGCGGCCCCTAACCTGCCGCGCGTCTCCCCTCACCCCAGGTCGCGGAACCTCCCCTCGAGCTCGGCGAGGGATCGGCGGAACGCGCTGTACTCGAGCTCGGTCATGGGGAGCATCGCCGCCCCCACGAACCCCTGCTGCCTCATCCACTCCCCCTTCTCCTGCGCCTTGAGGCGCACATGATCCCACACTGGATTCCCGAACACGTCCACCCCTGGGGAGAGCTTCCCCTCGTGGTTTACGGAGTAGGCGACGCACGCGACGAGCGGCAGGCAGTAGGGGCCCGTCACCGGGGTGTTGATCGCCACCGGCATCAGGGGCATGGTATGGCTCCCCCGCGCCCCACCGGCCACGTACGGGGCGACCACGAACGGGCTCACCGCCTTCTCCACCATCCGCGGCGACGGGCACGTGTGCCCGCCCACACTCCCGATGTCCGCCTTGATGGCGCTGATCGTGAGCACGATCCCCTCCCCTACAGCGCCGTTCCCCGCGAGCTCACCGCGTCGCGGATCCGGCTCACCACGGCCGACACCGGCTGGGGACCAAGGTCCTCCCCAGTGCGGAGCCGCACCGCCACCACCCCTCCCGCCGCCTCCCGCGCCCCGCACACGAGCATGTACGGCACCTTCTGAACCTGGGCCTCGCGGATGAGCCAACGCAGGGTCTTCCGCTCCTTCGTCCACGCCTCGGCCCGGATCCCCGCCGCCCGCAGCTCGTTCGTCACCCCCTCCACGTAGGGGATCTCGGCCTCCGTCACCGGCAGCACGACCGCCTGGACGGGCGCGAGCCAGGCCGGGAACGCCCCCCCGTAGTGCTCGATCAGGATCCCGAAGAACCGTTCGAGCGACCCGAGGAGCGCCCGGTGGACCATGTACGGCCGATGGGCCTGGCCATCGTCGCCGATGTAGGCCATGTCGAACCGCTCCGGCTCGTTGAAGTCGAACTGGATCGTCGTGAGCTGCCAGGCACGCTTGAGGGAATCGAGGACATGGAGGTCGATCTTCGGCCCGTAGAACACGGCCTCCCCTTCCATCCGGGTGTGAGGGAGCCCCTTCCGCTCCAGGGCGGCCACCAGCGACCGCTCCGCCTCGTCCCACATCGCGTCGCTCCCGATGTAGTGCTCCCTGTGCTCCGGATCGCGCACCGACAGGGCGACCTTGTAGTCACGGAACCCGAACGCCCCCAGGATGCGAAGGGTCAGGTCCAGGCACGCCAGGACCTCGTCCTCGATCTGGTCAGGGCGGCAGATGATGTGGGCATCATCCTGGGTGAACCCCCGCACCCGGAGGAGCCCGTGCAGCACGCCTGACCGCTCGAACCGGTACACCGTCCCGAGCTCGGCATAGCGGATGGGCAGGTCGCGGTAGGAGCGGGTATGGGTCTTGTAGATCGCGATGTGGAACGGGCAGTTCATCGGTTTCAGGTAGAACTCCTGGCCCTCGATGTCCATCGGCGCATACATCCCGTCCTTGTAGAAATCGAGGTGGCCGGAGGTCTCCCACAGCTGGGCCCGCCCGATGTGCGGGCTCGCCACGAGCTGGTAGCCAGCAGTGTAGTGCTCCCCCTTCCAAAAGGTCTCGATCTCGTGGCGAACCCGCGCCCCTTTCGGGTGCCACAGGACGAGCCCTGCCCCGATCGTTTCGTTCTGGATCGAGAAGAGATCGAGCGCGGGGCCGAGGATGCGGTGGTCCCGCTTCCGTGCCTCCTCCCGCCACTTCAGGTGCTCGGCGAGCGCCTCGGCGGTGGGGAACGCGGTCCCGTAGATGCGGGTCAGCATGTCGCGACTGGGGTCGCCCCGCCAGTAGGCGCCGGCCACGTCGAGGAGCGTCACGTGCTTGGCGAGCCCCGTCGCAGGGAGGTGGGGGCCGCGGCAGAGGTCGAGGAACTCCCCCTGGCGGTAGAACGAGATCCGCTCGTCGGGGATCTCCCCCAGGAGTTCGAGCTTGTACACCTCGCCCTTCTCGGCGAGGAGCGCCTCCGCCTCCGCGCGCCCGAGCCACACCCGGGCGATGGGGAGGTTCTCGGCGATGATCTTCCTCATCTCCGCCTCGATCCGCGGGAGATCGTCGCGGTTCACCGACTCCGGGAACCGGAAGTCGTAGTAGAACCCGTCGTCAATGGCTGGACCGATGGCGAGCTTCGCCCCGGGGTAGAGCCGGGTCACGGCGTGAGCGAGGATGTGGGAGGCCGTGTGCCGCAGCACCTCGAGCGCCGCCGGGTGATCCAACCCGACCACGCGGGCCTCCCCTGCCGGGGGCAGGGGGTCCCGCAGGTCCCGGAGCTTCCCGTCCACGACGACCGCGGCGGCCGTCTCCCCCCGCTCCGTGAGGACCGCGAGGAGGTCCCCTCCCTGGACTTCGACCAGCTCGCCGCTCGGCAGAACTACGGTGGCCATCCCACACCTCCTGTTGAGAAAGGGATGTCCCGAACCTTACCTCGTCCCCCTCTCGCCGACAACACCTGCCCCGGCTACCAGGTCACCGTTTCCAGGGTCACGCAGTCGTTCGTGTAGATGTCGATCTCGGAGGCGATCCGCAGCGCCTCCTCCGCGACCTCGCGGAGGGGGAGGTGGGCATGCCGCAGGAGCGCCCGCGCCGCGCTCGCCGCGTATCCGCCGCCGGAGCCGATCCCCACCAGGCCATCGTCCGGCTCGATCACGTCCCCTTCCCCGGTGAGGAGGAACAGGCCCTCCTCCGATACGGCCACCACCACTGCCTCCAGCCGCCGCAAGGTGCGATCGGTCCGCCAATCCCGCGATAGCTCCACTGCTGCCCGACGCAGGGTCCCGTGGGAGGCGAGCTTCGCCTCCAACCGCTCCAGGAGCGTCATCCCATCCGCACTGCCGTCGGAGAACCCGGCCAGGACGCGGCCCTCATGGATGCGGTGCACCTTGCGCGCCCCGGTCTTCACAACCCGGCTCCCCATCGTCGCCTGGCCGTCGCAGGCCATCACCGCGGTCCGCCCCTCCACGGAGCGAAGAGCGAGAACAGTGCTCGACACGATCTTCATCGCTCGAGTCTAGCGACGGGCTGCGGACCGTTCAATGCCGCACACTGGGCAGGAACCCGTCTCTTCCACGAGGACGAGCCCACACCCCGGGCACCGCCACCCGCCGGCGGCGAGGATTGCCTTATCCCGCGCCTTAGCCCACGCCACCGCCTCCGCGAGCACGCTCCGTAGCTCTCGCGGGAGCCGCGGGGGGAGCTCCCGCCGCGCCTCGCGAAGGTCGGCCGCGGTGGGAGGCGGGACGAGAATCGGGTGGAACGGCGCCTCCCCACTCCGCACCTGGAACCGCAGATCCACCACCCCGCACTGCGGGGCGACCTCCTCCAGCCGGGCGAGGAGCTTCCCCTTGAGGAGGTTGAGCTCGGCCGCCACGACGTGGCTCGCCACCGCGAGGTGCAGTACGCCGCGGTCCACGTACAGCGGCCGGGCGAGTGAAGTAAAGCCGGTGGCGGGCCAGAGGAGCACGGCGGACTGGGCCCGGAGCGCGTCTTCTGCTCCCCAGCCTCGGGCGAGGGGACCCAACCACTGCCAGATGTCTTGTTTATTCATAACCCTTGTTATTGTAGTAGGGACACCCCCGTCTCTGGGGATAACTGCGGGGCGTCCCACGGGAAGGCTACCCGCTCGTGGGGAGAGGGCTGGGGAAAACCTGGGGAAAGGACGCTTGTCCGGGGAAGTCTCGTTGGGGAAAGGGTTCTTGTTGGGTCATCCGCAGGTTTTTTCCCGTGCCCGGACATGGTTATCCCCAGGCGGGCAACGTTTTTTCCACAGGGTAATCCCCGGTCGGGTGGGGACAACTTCATGGGCCGTACTTTTTCAGGATCGTCGCACGGAGGGACTCGATCTCGCTGCGGAGGAGAGGTATTTGGCGAAGGAGCTCCTGCATTTTTTGGTAGGAGTGCATGATCGTAGTGTGATCGCGCCCTCCGAATGCCCTCCCCAGGGCGGGGAACGAAGTCTCGGTGAGTTCGCGGGCGAGGTAGATCGCAATTTGGCGAGCCTGAACGAGCTCCTTCTTCCGCGACGGGCTCTCGATATCGCTCACCGGGATCCGGTACGCGGCCGCCACCTCAGCCTTGATCGCCTCCACGGTGAGCTTCCGGGAGAGGTCCTCCTTGGGGAGGATCTCCTCGAGCATGGCCGGGGTGACGGGTCCCTGGCACAGCTCGGCGTAGGCCAGGGCGCGGATGAGCGCTCCCTCGAGGTCGCGGACGTTCGTCGTAATCCGCGACGCGATCAGCTCGACCACCTCGTCGGGCACCTCCAGCCCTCGCCGCCGCGCCTTTTCGCGCAGGATCGCAGACCGGGTCTCGAAGTCGGGGGCCTGGATGTCGGCAACGAGGCCCCAGCGGAAGCGGGACACGAGGCGGTCCTGGAGCCCCTGGAGCTCATCGGGGGACCGGTCCGAGGAGAGCACGATCTGCTTCCCGTTCCCGTAGAGTTCGTTGAACGTGTGGAAAAGCTCCTCCTGGGTGCCCTCCTTGTTCTTGAGGAAGTGCACGTCGTCGATGAGGAGCACATCTACGGTCCGGTACTTGGCGCGGAACTGTTCCGTCGTGTTGGCGCCGATGGACTGGATGAGTTCGATCGCGAACCGCTCCGAGGTCGTGTACACGACCGACGCATCGGTGGGCGCGGTGAGGACATGGGCGCCGATGGCGTGGAGGAGGTGGGTCTTCCCCAGGCCGACGCTGCCGTAGATGAAGAGGGGGTTGTAGGCGCGGGCCGGGGCTTCGGCCACCGCCTGGGCTGCGGCGAACGCGAGCTGGGAGTTCTTCCCCTGGACGAACGTGGCGAACGTGTACTCCGGGTTGAGGGGAAGCGACCCGTGGTAGCGGCGGGCGAGGTGGGGGTCGAGCGTAGGGGCGGCCGGTGGCGGCTCCGCGACCAGGACCCGGAGCTGCAGCGGCTGGCCGGCGACGTCCTCCACCACCCGCTCCACGAGCGACCGGTAGCGCCGCTCGATGCCTCCCTTGGCGAGGACGGACGGCACTTCCAGGACGAGCGTCCCCTCATCGGCGGTCTTGGCGCGGGCGTCGGCGATCCAGGCCGCGAAGTTCACAGGGGGGATCTCCTTGACGAGCAGGGTTTTCGCCTTCTGCCAGATCTCCTCCGCGCTGTGCGCCATGGACTCCGTCACCCTACCTTGCCCGCCACGGGAGTTCAACGGGCGATGTGGTGGCGAGGCCCAGAGTCGAACTGGGGACACCACGGTTTTCAGCCGTGTGCTCTACCACCTGAGCTACCTCGCCCGAACCCCGTCGCACGTGTCCCGTCCGACCGTAGCGTGGGGACCTAACGTGCGACCGTGCTGCTGGCGGGGACGACGGGATTTGAACCCGCGGTCTCCGGAGTGACAATCCGGTGTCCTAGTCCAGCCTAGACCACGTCCCCGAACCTCCGAACTGGGCGAGAGAGGGATCGAACCTCTGGCCTTCCGGATGTAAGCCGGATGCTCTTCCACTGAGCTACTCGCCCTGGAGTGTACCCCGGTTCGACCGGGCGCGGCAAGTGCGCCCCGTGGCCCGGGCCGTTAGTATGCGCTTGCTCTCGGCCTCGGTCCACAGCGGGGTCGGCGCGGGTCCCCTTCCTTGCCGATTGGGTGGTCCAGCGCGACCAACCTTGCAACACCTTCTCCCCTCGCCCGAAGGCCGAGCGGGGTAGGGGGGTCACGCCTTCATCCCTGACGTCGGAGGCCGCACGATGCGTGTGACCATCGCCCACATCGCCCAAGCCACGAAGCTCAAGCGGTGGAGACAGATTTCGGTGAGTGCTGTGACCAGGGGCCCGAACAAGGGGAATCCAACCTCCGACAGCTTGTCGGGCATACTGTGCAGCCCCGATCATTCGGTGTTTCCGGGTGGCTCGCCATCTCTTGGCGCATCTACCCTGTCGCCTTGACAGCGCTTCTGCCTAGAATATCATGCATCTCATACATATCTGAAACGCAGGATGGTGCATCATCATGGGCAAGACGATGCAAGGACCGGAAGGTAGGAAGTTCTACGGCTCGGTAACGGTTGGGCAGCGGGGACAGATAGTCATACCGGCGGAGGCGAGGAAAGACTTTGCCATTAAGCCGGGCGATAAGCTGCTCATCCTCGGCGACCTGGCGCAGGGCATTGCCATTACCACGATCCCCCTGCTCCAGAGAAACCTGAAAGGCACGATTGAGCTGTTTCATAGCGTACAGCCGGACAGGAATAGTGAGGAAAGAGGCTGATCCAGCCAGCCGCTCGAGGTGACGGAATGACACCGGCTATTCACATTGAAGGCGTGAAAAAGACGCTGGGGCACCGGGAGATACTCAAGGGCATTAGCTTTGACGTCCAGGTCGGCGACATCTTCGGGTATCTTGGCCCCAATGGCGCCGGCAAGACGACTACCATCCGTATCCTGTTGGGGTTGCTCCGCGCCGACAGCGGCAGCGTCTCCATTCTCGGCGCGGACATTGACGATACCGCGACGCGGATGAAGATAGGCTTCGCCCTTGACCCGGACGGCCTGTACGATGCGATGACCGCCGCGGAGAACCTAGAATACTACGCGCAAATCTATGACGTCAAGGACACGGCTGCCCGCATCGAGAAGGTGCTCGGGCTGGTGGGGATGGCGGAACGGGCCGGGGACAGAGTGGGGACGTTTTCCAGGGGGATGCGGCAACGGCTTTCGCTGGCCCGCGCGATGGTGCATAACCCCGAGGTGCTCATCCTCGATGAGCCTACGGCGGGGGTGGACCCATCCGGGCAGATCGAGATACGGAAGATCCTGCTGGACATCGCCCGGGAGGAGAAGAAAACGGTGCTGTTCAGTTCCCATAACTTGGACGAGGTGCAGCGCATCTGCAACCGCATCGCGCTCATCGACCGGGGTGAGATCAAGCTTTACGGAGAACTGGAAGAGCTGCGCCGGAAGATGGGGAAAAGCGGCGTCACCATCGAGATCGCTGGAGCAGTACCGGAGAACGTCTTTGGGGAATTGAAAGAGAAGCCGCGATTCGGGTTCCGCGAGATGAGCGAGAAGAGCCTCATCTTTGAACCCGATGAGGGCGGTGCTTCCGTGGGCGACATCGTCAACTTTCTGGTTGCGCGCGGCGTCATGATTGAGAAAGTCGGGAAGAGTGAGGCCTCCTTGGAAGAACTGTACACGGCCATCCTGGAAGAGGTGGAGCAATAATGAGGTACATTGGACTAGTCATGTGGGCCAGCATGCGTAACAATAGGAGGCTGAAAGTAGCCATCGGCATCTTACTGTCCGTCACTTTCATCTGCGTCGCCGGCGTCACTATCCTGTTCTGCATTCTCTTGCTGGAGCCGGAAATGGGATCGGCTGAGCTGGACCGCTCTCGGCTGGAAGCGTACCTGGGCATTATCGTCTATGCTGCCAGCTTCCTCGGGGTGGGGATTACGCTCAACTCTTTCGCGTTTCAGTCGCTGGTGCGCGAGAAGGCACGCGGTAATCTGCAGTCGCTGCTGGCGACTCCCGTCAAGCCGAAGGATATCTGGATGGGCAAGAGTTTATCCATCTTGGTCCCGGGCACGCTATTCGGGAGCATTCTGGCGATGCTGGTGCTCGTCGTCGTCAACGCCGTATATTTCCTGCCTGATATCGGATTTGTTCTCAACCCATGGATAGCCCTCTCCAGTTTTGTGGGCGTGCCGCTCGTCTACCTAGCACTGGGGCTGCTGGTGCACCTGGTGGGGCTTACATCCCGGGCAGCCAACGGCAATGTGATCGCGCAGTTGTTCCTGCCGGTGATGGTCAACGTGATGATACAGGTTGCCGTCCATGACGTCGTCGACGCCGGTTCATGGCTGTTCCTGGCGATGAACCTCGGGCTGGCGGCGGTAATTGGGGCCATCGTCATCGGACTGCGATCGAGACTGACGACAGAGAGGATCATTTTCTCCAACTAGGAATAGCCGGTGAAACACACTGTCATCGTCTTGCGAACGGAATATAGGGAAATGCGGCGGGCGACTGCCTTCCGGATCATCCTCATCGCCGCGGCAGCAGTGGTAGTGGCGGCGTCAGCGGGGATTACCATCGCTCTCAACCTGCAGCCGTGGTTTGGGGAAGGACTGGCGGCGCCGTTGATATCCCTGTTCGTCAGCCTAGTGCTGTATTTCCTGCCGCTGGTTATCCTCCTGGCGTTTATCGGTACCTTTGGCAATCTGTCGATTGTCAAAGAAAAAGCTAACGGCAACTTGGCCTGTCTCATGGCCACCCCCCTTACCCCGCGAGCGCTCTGGATGGGCAAGTCTCTCGCCATTTTTCTACCGGCATATATCACTACGATTGCTGGTACGGCCACGGTGGTGCTGGTGATGAACCTGGGAGCCTGTATCCCCGCTGGCTACGGATTTGTGCTGCCGGTGCCGGCGGTGGTGCTCGGACTGATGATCAACCCGCTGCTGTTCTTTGGACTACTGCTTTTTATGATACTCTATGCGCTGGCCGGTGATCCAGACGCCGCCCTCGCGCCGATGTTCCTGCTTTCCTTCGGGTTGATGATGGGGATACCGCTGGGACTGGCCACCGGCGTGTTCGATCTAACCTCGTGGTCGTTCGCGCTCTGGTACCTGGCGATCACGGTGATTGCCATAGGCGTGGTGGTGTTCCTTTCCCGGATGCTAACACGGCAGAATATCGTCCTTTCCAGCAAGGGCGCCTGAACTACCGATATCCGATAGCGGGGCCCTATCGTTATCTTTGGGGTCGAGTACCCCACGAATCAGGCAGCGCAGGCCTGTGCCGGAGCGGATCAGCTCGGGTGAGCGGCCGATCCCGCTCCGGCTACTCCACGATGAGGGCAGTTGAGTGGCGATCGGTAGCGGAGAGGAGGAAGTCCGGGCTCTCGGCGAGGGCGTCCACTGGGCAGGTGTCCACGCACTGGGCGCAGAATGTGCACCGCGCAACATGCATCCGGATCTTTTTCTCCTCGGGGAGGAACTCGATCACCTTCGCCGGGCACACCCGGATGCAGAGCTGGCACCCGATGCACTTCTCCCGGTCGTAGGCGATCTTCCCCCGGAACTTGGGCGGCACGGGCACGGGCGGGACGATGGTCGCCTTGCCCGCCTGAACCCGCCCCAGGAACCCGAGCACGGACTTCGGCATGTATTTTGCCGGGAACCGGTTCGTCGCCGGCCTGGTGAAGAGCTGGGAGAACAAGGTTTTAAGGATCATCCCATCACCATCCGGTCGAGGACGAGCAGCACCAGCCCCGCCACGGCGACGGCGGTGATCTGAAGCCAGAACCCGCGCGCCACCTGGTCCACCTTGAGGCGGGCCATCGCCACCCGCACCGTGGTCACGGCGGTGAACATCACGGCGAAGATCTTCACGAGGTGGAACGCGAGGTCCACCGCCTGCGCCCCGGCCCCGGAAAGGCCGAGGAGGCCAGCGATCCCGTACGGGGCGAACAGGGTCACGACGAGGGCGGCCATGGCGATCGTCTTCGCCGCATCGGCGAGGTAGAAGAGCGCCAGGTACGTCCCCGAGTACTCGACCATCAGCCCGCCTGCGATCTCGGTCTCCGCCTCGGGGATGTCGAACGGGATCTTGGAGAGTTCGGCCGGGGTCACGATGAGGAGAGAGATGAGGAGCACGGCAAGCCCGATGACCCCCAACGGTCCCACGGCCGTCCAAAGCGGGTTCTGAGCCATTATCTCCCGGCAGAACGCTGGGCTTGCCCCCTCTAGCCCCAGCCTCCAGGCGATGCTCACGAGGACCACCGCCAGGGGGAACTCGTAGGACATGAGCATCACGATCTCGCGCTGGGCGCCCACGGTCGCCAAGGGCGACCCGGAGGCGAATCCGCCGAGGGCCATCGCGAGGGCGGGCACGGCGAGGAGGTACAGGACGAGGATTGCATCCCCATGGCCGCTCAGGATCGCCGGGAACGGCCCCCACGGGAGGTAGAGGAGGACCGTGAACGAAGCGACCACGGCCAGGAACGGCATCGCCCGGAACAGCCACCCCACCGCGTCCTTGGGGACGACGCTTTCCTTCACGAGGAGTTTCCCCACGTCGAGGAACGGCTGGCGCAGGGGGGGGCCGATCCGCGATTGCATCCGCGCCGCGAGCTTGCGGTCGAATCCCTTGTACACGAGCCCAAGGATTCCCCCGCCCACGATCACCGCCGCTCCCTGCCACAGGAGGTGAAGGGCGCTCATGCCGGACCTCCGCCACGGCAGATCCGTTCCGTCTTGGCGCGGGAGAGGCGGAGGAGCTCCTCCTTCTGCACCATGGCCTCGGAGCTGGCGTCCACCATGTGCACGCGGTCCATGCAGCACATGCAGGGGTCGATCGAGGCGGCGATGATCGGGATGTCGGCGATCTCCTGGTCCACGAACATCGGGACCCAGCTCATGAGGTTCGAGTACGTGGGCGCCTTCACCTTCCACACCACCGGCTCCTCGACCCCCGCTTCGAGGCGGATGTAGTGGATGACCTCCCCCCGCGGCGCTTCGTGCCACCCCAGGCCCTCGCCGTCGGCCTTCTTCAGGTAGGCCAGGAGCGCGGGGATCTTGGGGAACGACGTGATCTCTCCCTCCGGCATCTCCACGAGGCAGCGCTCGATGAGGTCGAGGGACTGCCCCACCTCAAGGAGGCGGACCACTGCCTTGTCGTACACGTCGCCGCGCGGCTCGAGGCCCCACTCGCGGGGGGTGATCGCCTTCACCCCGAGGTCGCCGTACACGAGGTACGGCCTATCCTGGCGCACATCCTTCGCGAGGCCCGACGCCCGGGCGGTGGGCCCGACCGCGCACAGGGAATCCGCCTCCTCCGGCGCGAGGACCCCCACCCCGCGCGTGCGCGCCTCCACGGACGGGTCGCGGAGGAAGGCGTCGAGGAGTTCATCGAGGAGGCCGCGGTAGTAGCGGATCATCGCCTCGACCTGCGGGACCTGCTCGGGGGTGATGTCCCGCCGTACCCCACCGTAGATCGGGATCGCGTAGTCAATGCGGTTCCCGGAGAGCTCCTCCAGGAGGTCGAGGACCTTCTCCCGCACCTTCCACGTGAGGTGGAGGAGGGTGTCGAACCCCAGTTCGTGGGCGGCGACGCCGGCCCACAGGAGGTGGGAATGGACCCGCTCCAGCTCCGCGAAGATGACCCGCAGGTACTGGGCGCGGGGCGGGACCTCGATCCCCGCCGCCCGCTCGACGGCGAGCGTGAGGGTGATGGGGTGGGAGATCGAGCAGATGCCGCAGATCCGCTCGGAGAGGTACAGAACCTGGATGAGGTTCCGCTTCATCCCCATGTACTCGATCCCGCGGTGGGCGAACCCGGGCCGGATGTCCACCCCCCGAATCCGCTCCCCCTCGACCTTGAATGTGAACCGGATCGGCTCCTTCAAGGCGGGATGGATGGGGCCAATCGGGATCTCGTACACCTGGTCAGGCATCCTTCCCCTCCCACTCCACGAGCCGCTTTACGAGTTTCTCCGTCTCCGGGTCGCCCTTCCGCCACGGGTGGCCGGGGAACCCGTCGGGGAGGAACACGTGATCGGTGGACGGGATCCCGGTGAACTGGATCCCGAGGAACTCGATCTTCTCCCGCTCGGTCGTCTCCGCCCCGGGGAGGAGCGCACAGATCGACGGCACGGTGGGATCGGATGCGGGGACATTTAGCCGCAGGGTGACCATGACCTCCCCCCCGGGCGTCCCGTACCCGACGGCGAAGTGGTAGAGGAGCTCGATTTCGCTTCCCTTGTCCCGACCGGAGATGATTGAGATGTGCAAGGGACCAGCGGCCTTGAGGGCCGCCACTGCGGGGAGGAGGCCCTCCCGGTCGATCTCGGCCCACACCTCGGTCACGGTCACCGGCTCCCGCACCCCAACCTGGCGCGGCCGGTCCTCGATCGTGAGGCCGGGCACCCCGCGGGTGAGCGCGGACTTCACCTGATCCACCGTCATCGCTTCTCCCCGGCCGCGGCGGCCTCGATTTTCGCCACCGCCGTCACCACCCCGTGGATGATCGCCTCCGGCCGCGGCGGGCATCCTGGGACGTAGGCCGCCACGGGGACGATCGCGTCCACCGGGCCGACCACGTTGTAGCTATCGTAGAACACGCCCGACGTCGCGCCGCATCCCCCCACCACGACCACCGCTTTCGGGTCCGGCGTCTGCTCGTAGACGCGCTTCAGCCGCTCCGCCATCGGCCGCGTCACCGGCCCGGTGACGAGGAGGACGTCGGCATGGCGGGGGGACCCGACGAGCTTGATCCCGAACCGCTCCACGTCGTACCGGGGGGTGAGGGCGGCCACGATCTCGATGTCGCAGCCGTTGCACGAGCCCGTCGCGATATGGAATACCCACAGCGCCCGCTTGAACGAGGACAGGCCCATCTCAGCCCCCCAGGAGCACGATCAGGAACACGACGGCGAGCATAACGACGAGCCACGCGACGTAGTCGCCGACGAACCCGCTGTGAACGAGGCGCAGCCGCTCCACGTACGGCCGCAGGCCCTCCACGAACCCCCAGTACAGGTGCCCCCCCCCGACGTGCACCCCCTCCCGCTTCTCCCCGGAGAGGAAGGGCAGGTCCTGCTCCGTGGCGCGGTTGTAGCCCTTCCGGCCGCGGGACCAGATGAGGAGGGAGAGGAGGACCACCCCCGCGGCGGCGGCGAGCCACAGGAGCGGGCTCCAGTACCCTTCGCCCGTGAGGAGCGTCACATCATCCTCCCAACACCGCCCGCAGGTAGGCCTCCCGCCCCTCCCAGAGCGCCTTCGCCGCGGGCTCCACGAGGTGGCGAACGACGAGCTCCGGGAACAGGCCCAGGGCGAGGACGCCCAACGCCAAGACCCCCATCGCCACGAGCATCGCGGTCGGAACGGGCTTGGGTGAGGCGAGCCGCGGCCCGAGGAATGCCCCCTGAAACGCGCGCACGAACACGGCCAACAGGAGGATCGAGGCCAAGATCGCTAGCGCCGCCAGGATCGGGGAGAGGGCGAAGCTCGACTCATAGATCATGAGCTTCGAGGCGAATCCGTTGAGGGGCGGGATCCCCGCCAGGGCGAGCGAGCCGACCAGGAAGAACCCCGTTGTCCACCCCAGGTCGTGCCCCAGTCCCCCGAGGTTCCCCAGGTCGCGGTTCCCAGTGGCCTTCTCCACCGCCCCCACCGCCAGGAAGAGGAGCCCGATCGCCACCGCATCGTTCAGCATGTGGAAGATCCCGCCCTGGATCGCGACGAGTCCGAACGCGGGCTGGGAGGAGATCACGGTCAGCCCGACCCCGACCCCGAGGAGCATGTACCCGATCTGGGACACCGCCCCGAACGCGACGAGCCGCCCGAGGTCCATCTGTACCACCGCCATCAGGGCTGCCACCACCAGGGTGAGCATCCCTAACCCCACCACCAGCCACCCGATCGCAGGATCGGCCACCCCACCGTAGAGGGTGAACAGGATCCGGAACAGGGCGTACAGGGAGGTTTGGGTGTTGGCGACGAGGAGGATCACCGCCTGGGCCGGCGCCTCGCCGTAGGCATCGGGCGCCCACATGTGCAAGGGTACCGCCCCCACCTTCATGAGGAACCCCCCCAGGAGGAGCCCGAGCGCGATCCGGTCCACCGTCGTCCCCTGGATGAGGCGGGCGAGGTAGGCGAGGTTGAGCGCCCCGTACTCCCCGTACAGGAGGGCAATCGCGAGGAGGACGAACAGCCCTCCCACCGTGTACATGACCATCGTCTTGAACGCCGCCTCCGGCCCACGGGAGGTCCAGGTGCGGTAGCCGATGAGCCCACAGGCGGCGATCGAGGTCACCTCGAAGAACACGAACAGGTTGAACAGGTCTCCGGTGAACGCCATCCCGAGCATCCCCGCCCAGAGGAGCGTGCCCAGGGTGAGGGCGAGGGTCTTCCCTTCCTCCTCCTCGAGGTACCGCCACGCGTAGGTGAACGCCACCACCGCCAGGAGGGTCGCGATCGCACCCATGAACGCGCTGAGGGCGTCCACGGTGAGCACGATTCGGATCGGGAACCCGCCCGGGGAGAGTGTCTCCCCGGGGGAGGAGGCGCCCAGGGTGTAGACCTGGACCCCGGTCGTGAGGACCTGCACTGCCACGAACCCCGTGAGGGCCGCCGTGAGGGAAGCGACGAGGGCGAGCCACAGGTTCCGCAGGGACGGATGGAGCTTCCCCCACAGCGGGAGCGCGAACCCGCCGAGGAGGGGCACGGCGATGGCGAGGATCGGGGCGTGCGCGGCGAGGTTCATCCGGAGAGCTCCGTCACCTTGCGGCCATCGAGGGTCTTCTTGTGGCGGTGGATGACGACGGCGAACGCGAGCATGAGCGCGGTCGTGGCGAGCCCGATCACGATGCTCGTCAGGGTAAGGGCCTGCGGTGTGGGGAGGACCATTGTGGCGTCCGGCGGGGCGTAGGTATAGATGGGGACGATCCCGTCCTGCACATAGCCCGTGGCGACGAGGAACAAGTTCACCCCGTTCTCGATGATCTTGATCCCGATCACGATCTTGATGAGGTTCCTCCGGAAGAGGAGGGCCCACAGCCCAAGGGCGACGAGGATCATGCACACCACAAACGGGGTATTACCGATCATCGTCCCTCCCGACCAGCCCGAACAGGACGAGCACCGTTCCCAGGCCGCCTATCACCTTGAGCCCCACTGCCCAGTTCATGAGGGGGAGCGTCCCCGCGGTGTTGAGGTAGCCGGGGTTGGGCCCAGGAGGGACCGGGGTCCCGAACAGGCCCCCCATCCCCGCGAGCGAGTTCGCGAAGAACGTGAACCCGAGCCCGAGGAATCCCAGGGCCACGAACGCGACCCCCCCCAAGTCCTCGAGGATTGAGAACGGGGCCTTCAGCCTCTTCACCGCCGGCGCCCCGAACGCGACGAGGACGAGGGCCACCGCCGAGGCGGCCACCGCCCCACCCTGGAACCCACCGCCCGGGGTGAGGTGCCCGTGGAGGATCACGTACCCCCCGAACACGAGGATCACCGGGGCGAGGATCCGGGCGATCGTGCGCACGACAACGCTCATTTCTTGATCCTCCGCAGGATGAGGGTGACCCCCACCACGGCCACGAACAGGACGGTCGCCTCGCCCAACGTGTCGTAGCCTCGGTAATCGAACACGATCGCCGTGACGACGTTGTTCGCCGCCACCTCTTTCTGGGACCAAGCGTTGAAATAGCGGTCCATCAGGTCGAAGCGTGGCGCCCCGAACGGGCGCATCCGCGCTCCTGCGAGGAAGAGGCACCCCGCGACGACGGCGAATGCGGCCAGCGTCAGCCAGCGCTTCATTCCTCCTCCTTGCGCTGTGTCTTGCGAATGGCGAGGACGAAGATCGCCGTCGTCAGGGCTGCCCCCACCCCGGCCTCGGCGATCGCGACGTCCGGGGCCTGGAGGAGGTAGAACTCGAGGGAGAGGAGGAGGCTGGAGCCACCGAGCGCGATCACGCTCGCCAGGAGGTCCTTCAGCCACACGGCGAGGACCGACCCCACCACGATCAGGATGAGGATCAGGATCTGCAGAACGGCCCAGATCGTCATCGCCCTCCCTCCGATCCGTGACCGTCGGGCGAGGCGTGCTGGGCTTCTTCAAGGCGGTCCACCACGGCCCGGAACGGCTTGATCCCCGACCGATGGGCCGCCCGCGCCAGGGCGTGGGACCCGGTGGGGTTCGTGAGGAGGAGGAACGCAAGGGCGAGGAACGCCCGCACCACCATCGTGCCCCCCGCCCCACCGCCCTGGACGATCCCGTACACGGCGACGGCGAGGATCGAGAAGATCGAGCCGAACGTGGTGCACTTCGTTGCCCCGTGGATGCGGGTGTACACGTCGGGGAACCGCAGGAGGGCGACGGACCCCAGGGCGTTGAACACGGCCCCGATCGCGAGGAACGTGTAGATGAGCCCGTTCAATCGAGCCCCCCTTCGAGGTACCGCGCGATGAAGAGGGTCCCCACGTAGGAGAGCAGCGCGTAGACGAGGGCGACATCGAGGAGGACCACCTCGTTGAACGCCGCCCCGAGGAGGATCATCGTCGCCACGACGAGGGTGTTGATCGTATCCAACGCCACCGCCCGGTCGGCAGCGGTGGGGCCAATCGAGAGCCGCACCATGCACACGAGGATGCACACGAGGAGGGCCACCCCGCCCACCGCAAACGGCAGGGCCACGATCATTCTGCCACCCTCCGTGCCCACTTCGGGAACGGCCCGCACACGTCGTCGGCCGTCGGCGAGGGATCCTTCACGTTGATCCAGTGCACGTAGAAGTCGCCCGTCGTCTCGTCAATGTCCAGGGTCAGGGTGCCCGGGGTGAGGGTGATCGAGTTGGCGAGGAACGTCCGTCCGGCGTCGGTCGTGAGGTTGGGGTTGAACCGGACGATCCCGGGCTTGATCCGGCCGGTGATCACCCGCCACGCCACGTCGAGGTTGGCCTTGACCAGCGCATAGAAGAACGGGCCCCCGAGGTAGAGGAGGAAGAGAAGCCAACGATGGGGTTGGAGGAGGCGCCACCCGCCCCGCTTCCACACGTACGCCCCGGTGCAGAGGCCAATGACGAGGGCGATCACCGCCCCCGCGATGAGCTCGTCGGGGGCCCACACGCCCCAGCTCCCCGTGAAGGATGCGAGAAGAAGATAGACGGCGAAAGCGCCCGCCGCCGTCGTCACCCACTCCGCCACCCGGCGCATACCGGGCGGACTATAGCGTGGGCGATCCCATAGTGCAAACGGATTGCAGGATACGATCGGATGGGGAACCGGTTCGGCGTCTTCCTCCGGCGGGGGTATCATCGGGCCAGTATGCACGACATCCGAGTGGGGACCCAAGATGTGTTCAAGCACCAGCTCGAGCTCGCGTCTCACAACTACCAGCTCCTCACGGAGCGCGGGGTGCGGGCGTTCAACGTGATGGGGGCGATCGGGTCGGGGAAGACCCTCCTCATCCTCCGCCTCGCGGAGCGGCTGAAGGAAAAGGGGGTGCGGGTGGGGGCGATCGCCGGGGACGTCGCTGGGGATGACGATCACCAGAAGTTCGTCGCGGCCGGGCTCGTCGCCGCGAATCTCAACACTGGGGACGACTGCCACCTCGATGCCCACCGCGTCGGCCATGCCCTGGAAAACTTCCCGCTCGCGGAGGTGGACGTCCTGTTCATCGAGAACGTGGGGAACCTCGTGTGCCCGGCGGACTTCCCCCTCGGCACTACGGGCGACCTCGTGGTGATCTCCGTCACGGAGGGCGACGACATGGTGCGCAAGCACCCCAAGATCTTTGCCCAGACCGACGTCGTGGCCGTGAACAAGGTGGACCTGGCCGGGTTCGTGGGGGTGGACCCCATGGTGCTGGTGGACGACTACCGCCGCCTCAACCCGCAGGGGACGGTCGTCCTCACCGACGCCCGGAGCGGCCGGGGGGTGGACGAGCTCCTCGCCTCCCTCGGCCTCTAGTGCACGAGTATTCGCTCGCCGATGCCCTCCTCGCCGGGCTCACGGAGTACCTTCGTGCGCACCCGGTGGCAGGGCGGGTGAGGGAGGTCCACCTGCGGAAGGGGGAGCTCCTCATCCTCTCCGCTGAGGCTTTGGCCGAAGCATGGCGGATCCTCACGGAAGGGACGGAAGTCGCCGGGTCGGAGCTCCGCATCGAGGCGATCCCGGTGCGGGTGCGGTGCTCGGGGTGCGGGTATGAAGGGCCGGTGAGGTACGCGAGCGAGGAGGGTTGGCACTTCGCCGTGCCCGTGCTCGCCTGCCCGCGGTGCGCGGGCCGGGCCGAGGTGATCGAGGGGCGCGACCTCGCCATCGTCGGCCTGTCCGTGGACGACGGTGTCGAAGCTTCTCCCCCTGGGCGGTGAGGGCGCGCCGCGGGGCTAGCTCCCGCGGCCGCAGGAGCTCCTCCCCCGGCGGATCGCATCGTTCGCCTCCTCTTCGGTGTAGACGGTAGGTGCCCCCTGGGCGAGGAGCTCCGGGGGAACTTCTTCCGTGGCATCCGCCGCTTGGTGGGCGGCGAAACAACGACGGTTAGCCCGTCCAGCGGCGATGGGAGGAGAGGAGGACGGGGACGAGGACGGGGCAGATCCAGCCCTCGTGCCCGCACACGCCCGGGCCGAACAGGAGCGCCCGGTCGCCGCGGTGGATCCGCTCGATCGCTGTCACATCGGCAGCGACGCTGTCCATCCCCAGCTTCCCGACGAGGCGTGCCGCCTGGTCGTGGATCACGACCCGCCTGAGTTCGGGCCGGAGGCCGTCCCCGTACCCGGCGGCGAGGATCGCCACCCGTGCCGCACCGGGGGTCACGTACCCCCGGCCATACCCCACCGGCCACCCCTGCGGGAGGTCCCGCACCGCCGCGATCTCCGTCCATGCCCGCGCCGCGGGGATGAGCTCCACCGGCGGGGCCACCGGCCCCTCGGGGTAACCGTAGGCTGCAGTCCCCACCCGGACCATGTTCAGGGGGGAGGCGGTCGCCTCATCGAACGCGAGCACGGCGGCGGAGTTGGCGAGGTGTCGCCACGGGATCTCGATTCCCTGCCGTTCCCACTCCTTGAGGATGTGGCGGAACCACCACACCTGAGCCCGCGTGAACTCGAGGTCCTCCTCGGACCGGCCGTTCGCCGACGAGAGGTGGGAGTACACCCCCGCGACCTCGATCCGACCGGGGTGGATCACGGAAAGAGCCCGATCCACCTCCTCGGGGAGGAGGCCGAACCGTCCCATCCCCGTGTCCACCTCGATGTGGATGAGGGCGCGCCGGCCGGCGCGGGCGGAGGCGGCCTCGAGCTCGGGGATCATCCCGCTGTCGCCGAGGGGGAGGTGGTACCCCTCGCGGATCGCCTGGACGAGGCTCGGGCCGACGGGCGGGGTCATGATGAGGATCGGCTGGTTGAACCCGGCGCGGCGCAGCGCCCGCGCCTCGTGGAGGGAGGCGACTCCGAACCAGTCAACGATCCCTTGCGCAGCGCGGGCCACGGGGAGGAGGCCATGGCCGTAGGCGTCCTCCTTGACCACGAACAGGATGGACACACGGCGGGGGAGCCATCCCCGCAGCCGCTCCAGGTTTCCCCGTACCACCCCCGTGTCCACCTCGGCCCGCACCATGTGCCCCCCATTCCACCCCTCACCCTCTGCCCGTCCAACCTCCATCGTCCGCCCGCGGGGGGACAGAGGGGGTGGCCACGTCTATACTCGTCCCCCGATGGCCGAGCGCGTGCGGAAGAGGATCCACGTTACGGGGACCGTCCAAGGGGTAGGATTCCGCCCGTTCGTGTACCGCGCTGCGGTCGGCGAGGGCCTGGCCGGGCATGTGCGCAACCTGGGGGACGCCGGGGTGGAGATCGAGGTCGAGGGAGATCCAGCCTCCGTTGCCCGGTTCGTCGCCGCGCTCCGCGGTTCGGCGCCCCCCCTCGCCGTGATCGAACGCCTGGAGGAGGCGGACCTCCCCCCCTACGGGAGTGAGGGGTTCCGGATCGTCCCGTCCCGGGACGGGGGACACGGGAGCGGGACGGTCCCGCCCGACGTCGCCACCTGCGCTGCCTGCCTCAAGGACATCGCTGATCCTCGGAGCCGGTTCCACGGGTACTGGGCGACGAGCTGTACCGACTGTGGCCCCCGGTTCACGGTGATCGAAGGGCTCCCCTACGACCGGCCGCGGACGGCGTTCCGCGAGTTCGGGATGTGTCCGGACTGCCAGCGCGCGTACAGCGATCCCCGCGACCGCCGCTACCACGCCCAGACGATCGCGTGCCCGGTCTGCGGCCCAGAGCTGTGGTACGTTGGGGACAGCCGCGACGAGGCCGCGGACCCGCTCAGGCGGGCCCAAGGAGCCCTCCAGGAGGGGAAGGTCGTGGCGATCAAGGGCCTCGGCGGGACCCACCTCGCCTGCGACGCGACGCGGGAGGAGGTCGTGGCCGAGCTCCGGCGGCGGCTCGGCCGCCCGGGGCAGCCGTTCGCCGTCATGGCCCGGGAGGACCAGCTGACCACGTTTGCCTCCCCCTCGGACCAGGAATGGGCCCTCCTTCGCTCGCCCCGGCGGCCGATCGTCGTCCTCCCCCTCCGCGCGGGCTCCCTCGCTCCCGCGGTCGCCCCAGGGCTGGACACGGTGGCGGCGATGCTCCCCTACACCGGGCTCCACCACCTCCTCCTGGGGGGGCTACCGTTCCCGCTCGTGATGACGAGCGCCAACTACCCGGGACGGCCGATGCTCATCGCGAATGAGGAGATCCTGGCCAACCTCTCTCGGGTCGCTGACGGGTTCCTCCTCCACAACCGGCGGATCGTCGCCCGCTGCGACGACTCGGTGGTGCGCCTCACGGGCGGGGCCCCGACCTTCCTCCGCCGGTCGCGGGGCTGGGTCCCGGAGCCGATCGCCCTCGACCTCGGGGAAGAGCCCCTCCTCGCCCTGGGGGGGGACCTCAACGTGGCCTTCGCCCTCTACGGCCACCGTAAGGTCTACCTGTCCCAGCACATCGGCAGTACGGAGCACCTCGATACGCTCGAGTTCCTGCGTGGGGCGCTCGATCACCTCCTCCACCTCACCTCTCTTCCCCTTCCGAAGAGGATCGCGTGCGACCTCCACCCCCGGTTCGCCACGACCCGCCTCGCTTGCGAGCTGGGGGAGGCGATCCCGGTTCAGCACCACGTCGCCCACATCGCGGGCCTCGCTGCCGAGCACGGGATCGAGGAGCTGGTGGGGATCGCCGCCGACGGGTATGGCTACGGGACGGATGGGGAGGCGTGGGGGGGGGAGGTCATCGCCTGGCGCCGTGGGGAGTGGGAACGCGCGGGCTCGCTCCGCCCGCTCCCCCTCCCCGGCGGGGACCGGGCGACCCTCCGCCCAGGGCGGATGGCGGCCAGTTACCTCCTCGCCGCACGGCTCGATCCCGCGGAAGCGGGCCTTTCCCCCGTCGAACTCGACGCGGTCCGGGTCCAGATCGACCGGGGAGTGAACTGCCCCTCCACCACAAGCGCGGGGCGGTTCCTCGACGCAGTCGCGGCGTGGCTGGGGATTGCGGGGGAGCGGACGTATGAAGGGGAGCCGGCGATGAGGCTCGAGGCCGCGGCGCGGAGGGGGAACGCCCGTCCCGTTCCCTTGGCGGTGAGGGAGCTCGGCGGGCGACGGGTCCTCGACACCGTGGACCTGTTCCGATCTCTCTCTGAGTTCCGTTCCGCGGGGGAAAGCAAGGCCGACCTCGCGGCCACGGCCCAGGCGGCCCTCGCCCGCGGCCTCGCTCAGCTGGCGATCGGGGTCGCCCGGGAGCGGGGGATCGCCACAGTGGGCCTCACCGGCGGGGTGGCGGTGAACGATGCGATCGCGACCACAGTCCGCGGGGAGGTCGAAGGGGCGGGGCTTCGGTTGGTGGCCCACCGCCTCGTCCCGCCCGGGGACGGCGGGCTCGCGTTCGGCCAGCTCGCCCACGCCTTCTATCCCAGATAGACTGAGGCCATGGATCTCCGCTTTGTGGGCCTCGTCCTCGCCATCCTCCTCGTGGCCGGGCTCCTCCTCTCCCCGCCGGGGGGCCGCCCCGGCGAAGGGGCCTTTCCCATCGTCGGGCAACAAGCACCGCCGTTCTCCCTGTCCGGCCGCGGGGACTTCACCACGGCCGGTGCAGCAGGGAAGCCGATCGTGATCGCATTCTGGACCACCTGGTGCGGGGCCTGTAAGCACGACCTCGTTGTCCTGGAGGAGTTCCACCGCCTCTACGGAAGCGAGGTCGCGGTGGTGGGGGTGTGCCCGGAGAGATGGCCCGAGGTGGCGGCGATCGTCGCCGAGCGGGGGATCACGTTCCCGATCGTCTACGACCCCGGCGCCGCCGTCACCCGCCGTTACCAGCTCGCGGACAACCTCCGCTACCCGTTCACCGCGTTCGTGAACGAGCAGGGGGAGGTGGCCGGGGTCTGGGCGGTGATGATCCGCGACCTCGACCACCTTCTCGAGCTTCTCCACCAATCGGGGATCGTGATCCCCGCCCCCGCCGACCTACGGTGACAGAGGATGGTCGCGATGGATGACCTCGGTGTAGATCGTGTGGTGGGGTGCTCCCCCGACCTCCACCAGGTGGAGGTCGGTCGTGATCTCGAAGATCTGCTCGGCCCCCGGTGCCAGGTCGCCCAGGATCTTTGACCTCTCCCGGACGACGATCCAGTCCTTGTCCCTGAATTGAACGACTACCCGGCCCTCGTTGATCGTGCGGTCGCCGATGTTCTTGACCCGGCCCACCACCCGTTGGCCGAAGTATTCGTCCTCCGCCCTCCACTCCACGACGTCGAGCGGGTACGACACGCCGGGCTGGACCACGCCGCGCGTGGTCGCCGAGAGCCCCGTTTCGTCGGTCACGGTGAGGGTGGGGTAGAACATGCCCTCCCGCGTGTACCAGTGGGTGACCGTTGCCCCTCCCTCCTTCACGGACCCATCCCCGAAGTCCCAGTGATAGCCCACGATCTGGCCATCACCCGGCAGGGATTGGCTCACAAACGTGACGAGGAGCGGCACCTCTCCCCGCCACGGGTTGTACCACAGGCCCGCCACAGGTGGTTTCCCCAATTGAGGTTCAGAACACCCTCCCGCGAGGAGGCCCACCCCCAGCACCACCGCGAACAGAGCACGCTTCATCGTCCACCTCCGCCGCCATTGTCCACCTGTTCCCCCGCGGCCGGCAACCGGGATCCCCCCCATTCCGCCGCTTCCACGGTGAGGCCATCGCTCGCGGCGATCACGGGGATCCCCAGGGATTCAGCGAGGCCCGCGGCGAGGAGGCGCGGGTTCGCCCGTAGCATCGTCGTCCCGAAGTGGGTGAGGACGGCGAGGTTGGGCTTCACGGCGGCGATGATCTCCCCCGCCTGAGGAAGGGACAGATGATCGATCTCCGGTTTCCAGTCCTTCATCACCACGTTGAGGACGAGGAGATGGCACCCCGCATAGTGTGCGGCGAGGCCGGAGTCAAAGCGGCAATCCGTGACGAAGCCGACCCTCCCCTCCGCTGAGTCGAGCACGAGGCCGTACGCCTCCACGGTCCCGTGGGCGTGGGGGACGGGGCGGATCCTCACCCCGCAGATCTCGTGCTCCCCGTTCCAGGTCTCGATTCGGTCCAGGAACGGGCGGACGTAGCGGAGGACCACCGGATCGTCCCCCGCCAGCGCATCGGTGGGGGCGAGGAGCGCCCCCCGCCGCTTGTAGCCGCCATCGGTCATCGCCTCGACCATGATGTTCACGTCGGTCGAGTGGTCGAGGTGCTTGTGGGAGAGGAGGATCGCGGCGAGCTTGGCGGGGTCGAGCGGAGGGCGGGACCGACGGGCCCGGAGGAGGGTCCCCGGACCGGGGTCGAGGAGGAGCTGGGTCCCCGCAAGCTCGATCCACGTTCCGGCCGAGAACCGGAGCTGGCGGGCCACGACGAACCGCGCCCCCGCCGTGCCGAGGAACTTCACGTACCCCATGGCCTTCGATGCTAACCGGAAAGGGGCGGCCGATGTAACCGCCGGGCCTCCCGTCGTGTAGATCCCCGTGCTGGGAGGTGGTGGGCATGCGGAAAACGTTGGGGTTCATCGTCGCGCTGGCGGCGATTTGGGTGCTGCTCGTGCCAGGCTTCGCTGATGGGATCATCATCCCCATCCCAGAGCCGGACATCCCCGGACCCCCGTTGCGCTGGCTCACGATCGTCTACCACCACGTGACGGTGACGATCGAGGACGGCGTGGCCACCACCAAGGTGGACCAAGCGTTCCGGAACGACGGGAAGTTCCCCGTGGAAGGAACCTACGTCTTCCCCGTTCCCCCGGGGGCGGTGATCCAGAAGTTCGTCTTGTGGGTCAACGGCGAACCGGTGGTGGGGGACGTGCTGCCGGCCGACGAGGCACGGGAGATTTACCTCTCCTACCTCCGCCAAGCCCGCGACCCGGCGCTCCTCGAGTACATCGGACACGGGGCGTTCCGGGCCAGGATCTTCCCCATTGGGCCCGGTGAGACGCGCCGGATCGCCCTCGAGTACGTGGAGCTCCTATCCCCGGAGGGCGGCCTGGTTCGCTACCGCTACCCGCTTGCTCCGGAGCGGTTTTCGGCTCGGCCACTGGAGGAAGTGAAGGTTGAGGTCGTGTTGAGGACCGGTCGGCCCGTGGGAAGCCTGTATTCCCCCACGCACCCCGTGACCGTCTCGCGCGAGGCGCCGACGAGCGCCCGCGCCCTGTACCAGGAGAAGGATGTCCTTCCCGATCGCGACTTCATCCTCTACTACTCCCTGACCGGGGAGGGTGTGGGGCTGGACTTCCTCGCCTACCAGCCCGACGATGAGGACGGGTTCTTCCTCGTGCTCGTGACCCCGCCCGCTGTTCGCGACCTCGCTCCTCTCCCCAAGGACCTCGTCCTGGTGATCGACCGCTCGGGGTCCATGGACGGGGAGAAAATGGTCCAGGCACGAGACGCGGCGGTGTTCATCCTCGAGCGCCTCGCCCCCGACGACCGGTTCGGCGTGATCGCGTTCGATCACGAGATCCTCGACCTCACCTCCGGCCTCGTCCCGGCGAGTGCAGCGAACGTGTCCGCGGCCCTGCGCGAGGTGCGTCGGCTCACCGCGCGGGGGATGACGGACATCCACGACGCCCTCCTCCAGGCGATGGAGTGGCTGAAACCGGCCGATCGGCCGCAGTATGTCCTGTTCCTCACCGATGGCCTCCCCACCGCTGGGGAAAGGGACACGGATGCGATCGTCCGCGACGTGACGGCGGCCAACCGCGCGCGGGCGAGGGTGTTTGCGTTCGGGGTGGGCTACGACGTGAACGCCCAGCTCCTCGACCTCCTCGCTGAGCACAACCGCGGCACAACGACGTACGTGGTGCCGGGGGAGAGCCTGGAACTCGCGCTCTCATCCTTCTACACCAAGATCGCCGCGCCGGCGCTCGCTGACATCGCGCTGCAGGTGGACGGCGTCGAAGTGTCCGACCTCTACCCGGTAGAGCTCCCCGACCTCTTCTACGGATCCCAGATCGCCCTCTTCGGGCGGTACGAAGGGGGCGGGGAGGCGACGATCGTCCTCACGGGGGTGCGCGGGGCGGAGGAGGTCCAGTTCGCCTTCGACGTCGTATTCCCTGACCAGGCCGGCGGTGCGGAGTTCCTCCCGAGGCTGTGGGCGGCGCGGAAGATCGGGCACCTCCTGAACATCATCCGGTTCGAGGGCGAGACCGAGGAGCTCAAAGATCGGATCATCGAGCTCGCCACGAAGTACGGGATCGCCACCCCCTACACCTCGTTTCTCGTCCGGGAGGAGGCACGGGCGGCCATCGCCCCGCCTCCGGACACCTTGATGCTGACCTACGGTGCCCCGGCCGTCGGTGCCGCCCAGGCGGCGAAATCCCTCGCCGCGGCGGAGGCGGCCCAGAGCGCCGACTACGTCCGCGAGGTCGGGGGCCGGGTGTTCCTGTTCGGGGACGGGACGTGGCACGAGAGCACCTACGTGGGGACGCCGACGGTGGACCTCGTCTACCTGAGCGACGCCTACTTCGAACTCCTGGACCAGTTTCCCGAAGTCGGACCGATCCTCGCCCTCGGGGAGAGGGTCATCTTCCGGCTCGGGATGACGTGGGTGCGGATCGGGGAGGAGAGCGTCACCGAGCTCACCCCGGAGGTCCTCGCCCAGTTCCAGGGCTAGACCCGATGCTGAGCGGTTCGGTGGGGCACAGGTTCCTTCGCTTGGCCCCTCCTGTTATGTATAATGGAATCCATCTACGGCGAACCGTAGATGAGGAGGGATCACAGGATGATGAGAACCGCAGTAGCGACCATGGTGGGTGTGGTGTTCGTTGGGGTGGGTGCCCTCGGGGCGGTGGGGCTGTGCGACTACGATCCACCGCAGACGGATCTGACGAGCTTGTGGGTCACGGGGACGTACCGCTACTTCGACGATGCGGCCACGCCTGGGGTGGACGTGAACGCGGGCCGGGCCACGGTGAGCCTGAGCAAGCTCTTCGACTCCCCTGGCCTTGGGTACAGCCTCACCGGCCTCGGCGAACTGGGACTGGTGAACCTGGGCCTGGCGAGCATCGCCGCCCAGGGGGCGGGGACAGCCCGGTACTACTTCGTTTCCGGTGAGCCCTTCTTCGGGTTCGCTGGGCTGAACGCGGGCTACGCGACCGGTCAGCCCCAGCCGGGGGTGACGTTGAGCCTGGGCGCGGGCTACGGCCGGTTCTCCGACGTGACGCCGCTCGCGAAGGCGTTTCGCATCCAGAAGCTCCTCTTGGACCGGAAGGTGGTCGCGCGGGCCCTCCCCGACCAAACGCTCCTCGACGTGGCCCACGAGATCGGCCGCTGGGCCGAGTACGCGGAGGGGAAGGACGCCCTCCAGGCGGCAAAGGACCTCGCCGCGGCCGTGGTGGTGCTGATCGAGGGTGCGGCCGGGATCTCCGTTGACCCGCGGGCGGTCCTCGCGATCGAGGACGAGATCCTCTCCACCGCGGCGCAGCGCTACTGTGGGTGGGCCCTTCAGGCTGGGTTCGGCTACGAGCTCGTTGACCCCTACGGGGGGCAGCAGGACCTGGTCGTCACCGTCTCCGCCGACGCCGCGCACGCTCCCGCCCCCGATGCCCAGCTCCTGTTCCGCGCTGTGGCCACTGGGCCGTTTGACATCGTGAACGAGCACACGCTAAGTGTCACCGCATCCTACGAGCAGGTGCTGAGCGCGACGTCCTCCCTTCAGGCGGGCCTTGCGCTCCAGCGGGTGCAACCCCGCGACCTCGACCCGGCGGACTCGGTGTCGGCCCACGTCCAGCTCGCGTTCACCCTCGGACAGGCGAACGTCGGAGTCGGCCTCTCCGTGGGCAGGGCCCCTGGGCAGACCGGGTGGTCGGTGGACCTCAACCTATCTGCGTCGATGAAGATCCTCTAGCCGAGGGTCATCTGCCCGCCAGATCGGCGGGCCCGAACCCCTTGGGGAGGAGAGAGGAGAGCGGCATCGCCTCCCATCTCCTCCCCTCGCTGTCGGCGAGGATCACCTTCAGGTTGGGGGCGAACTCGTACAGGGCTTGGCGGCACGCCCCGCAGGGGGAGCAGGGGGAGTCCCCGCAGGCGATGGCGATCGCCGCGAACTCCCGCACCCCCTCGGACACGGCCTTGAACAGGGCGACCCGCTCCGCGCACACGGTGAGCCCGTAAGACGCGTTCTCCACGTTGCACCCCGTGAAGAGCTTTTCCCCCGTGGCGAGGAGGGCTGCCCCCACCGCGAACCCGGAGTAGGGGGCATAGGCCCTCCTCCGCGCCTCCACTGCCGCCGCGACAAGCCGTGCCTCGTCCACTTTCCCCTCCTCGTCAGCCCCTCGTCTCGGCATCGCGCCGCCGCAGCTCGGCGCGCTTGATCTTCCCGCTCGTCGTCTTGGGGAGCTCGGCCACGAACTCGATCTCCCGCGGGTACTTGTAGGGGGCAGTGACCTTCTTCACGTGATCCTGGAGCTCAGCCACGAGCGCCTCGGATGGCTGGTACCCCTTGGCGAGGACCACGAACGCTTTCACGATCTGGCCCCGCACGGGATGGTTCGCTCCGATCACCGCCGCCTCGACGACGGCGGGGTGGGAGACGAGGGCGTCCTCGACCTCGAACGGCCCGATCCGGTAGCCGGAGGCCTTGATCACGTCATCGGCCCGGCCCTCGAAGAAGAAGTACCCATCTTCGTCCAATCGCACGAGGTCCCCCGTGCGGTACCACTTTCCGGACAGGACCTGGGAGGTGAGCTGGGGGTTCTTCCAGTACCCGTCGAAGATCCCCGGGTTCCCCACCGGGACGGCGATCTCCCCGATCTCGCCCGGCTTGATGGGCTCCCCCTGCTCATCGATGGGGGTCGCGTTGGGGCCCGGGGTGGGGAGGCCCATCGAACCGGGCTTCACCGGCAGGCCCGGCGGGTTGCAGGCCAAGCACACGGACTCCGTCTGGCCGTACCCATCGCGGATCGTGATCCCGAATGCATCGCGAAACACCCCGATCGCCTCCGCGTTGAGGGGTTCCCCCGCGGACACGGCGTCCACGAGCGCCACCTTGCGCTTCCTGAGGTCCGGGACCTGGATCAGGAGCCGGTACTCGGTGGGGGTGGCGCAGAGCTTGGTGACCGGGTAGCGGGCGAGGAGGTCGAGATAGCGCTCGGCGTCGAACCTTCCGTGGTACATGAGCTGGGTGCAGCCGATGGTGAGACCGACCCCCATCGGCGCCCAGTACCACTTCGCCCAGCCGGGGGCGGTGGTGGCCCAAATGAGGTCGTCGGGGCTCGCCCCCCAGAAGTAGCGGGCGGTGACGCGGAAGTGCCCGTACAGCCAGCGGTGGCGGTGCATGACCGGCTTCGGGTTCCCGGTGGTGCCGGAGGTGAAGTTGATCGTGAGGGGGTCGTTCGCGGTGAGGGGGATGGGGTCCGCGGGTCGGGCGTTCTTCATCGCCTTCTCGAACGAGATCCACCCCGGCCTCTCCCCGCCGATGAGGATGAAGTGCTCGAGCGGGCACTTGCCCCGCGCTTCCTCCACCTCATCGATCGCCGAGGCGTGGGCGATCACGGTGCGCGCCCCAGCCGTCTCCGCGCGGTAGATGATGTCCTTGGCGCGCAGCATGTCCGTGCCGGGCACGGCCACCCCACCCGCCTTGAACGTCCCGATCTGGGCGACGAACGCCTCCGGGAGGCGAGGGAAGATGTGCATCACCGGGTCGCCCGGCTTCACCCCGAGCCCCATCAGGACCGAAGCGAACCGGCTCGAGAGGTCAGCGAGTTCTCCCCACGTCATCGTCCGCCGATCGCCCTTCTCCGATTCCCACAGGACGCACGCCTTGTTCGGGTGGGCGCGGGCGTGCCCGTCCACCGCCCCCGCGATCGTGTACCCCACGGGGATGTCCCACCGGAACTCCCGCCGCTCGCGCTCGTACTCCTCGCGTGTGAAGACCATCCGATCACTCCTTTGCCGAAGATCGCGTCGTTGGCTAGTGTTATAGCATGCACGGGGATGGGAACGCAACCGGATATCGGGCGATCGTCGTCCTGCCGCCAGGGGCGGCGCGGCGGCTCATCGCGCGGGGGGTGGCGGAGCTCCCGGCGGTAGAGCGCGCTCTCCGGGAGGGCCTGGTCGTCGTGGCCCTCGGGACGACGAACGGCTACGTGGCCGAGGAACTCCTCGGCCGGGAGATCGAGCGGGAGAGGTTCTGCGCGGGGTACATCGGAGACAGGCTCGCCTCGCTCCCTGCGGAGCGGCAGGCGACGCCCCTCGTCCTCCGCCGCGGCCAGCCGGTCGAGCTCTCCCCGGACGAGGCGCTTGGAGAGCTGAAGGCGGGGGACGTCCTCATCAAGGGGGCGAACGTCCTCGATCCGGCCGGCGTGTGCGGGGTGTTCATGGCCTCCCCCGCCGGGGGCACGGTGGGGAAGTTCGCGATCCCCGCCCTTGCCCGGGGTGTGGAGATCGTGATCCCGATCTCGTGCGCCAAGTCCATCCACGGCTTCGTGGCCGACCTCGCTCACGAGGTGGGGATCGGGAGGGTGGACGAGGCCGCCGGGTCGCCGGTGGGCCTGTGCCCGCTCGTGGGGACGGTCGTGACCGAGGTCGAGGCGATCGCGCTCCGGTACGGGGTGCGGGCCGCGCACCTCGCGAGCGGGGGAGTCGGGCCGGGGGCGGGGGCGGTGACCCTCCTCCTTGTCGGCGAGGAACCCAAGGTCCAACGGGCGTTCACGGAGCTCGCAACCCTCGCCCGGACCGAGCCGCCCCCGCAGGTGGGATGAACACGATCCTCCGGCCGGCCGAGGCGAAGCTCGTCCGCGAGAGGTCGCGGTTCCTCGCGGCCGCCCTTCCCGTCACGACGGCGGAGGAGGTGGAGGAGGCCCTGCGGCGGCTGCGGCGGGAGCACCACGCGGCGCGCCACATCCCGTACGCGTACCGCCTCCGTTCCGGCGAGGGCCGGGGAAACGATGATGGGGAGCCAGCCGGTTCCGCGGGCAAGCCGATCCTGAGCCTTCTTGAGAACGAGGAGCTGGGGGATGTCCTCGTCGCGGTGGTGCGCTACTTCGGCGGGGTCAAGCTGGGGGTGGGGGGCCTGGCCCGGGCGTACCGCGATGCGGCCCGCGCGGCCCTCGTCGCGGCGGGCGTCCGTCCTCTCATCCCCGCAACGAGGCTCCTCGTTATCGCCGAACCGGGGGCGGTCGGGGCGCTCCTTGCCCTCGCCCGCAAGCACGATGGGCGTATCCTCTCCCAGCGGTTCAGCGACCGGGCGGAGATCGAGCTCGTCCTCCCCGAGGCCAACGCTCCCCTGTTCCAGGCCGCCGCTTTCCTGTGGGGCGAGGTGAGGGAGGTCAGCGATGGTTGAGTTCGTCGAGGGGCCGATCGCCGAGGTGGGGGAGGAGTTCCTCGTGGTGGCGGTGGGAGGGGTGGGGTTGCGGGTAGCGGTGCCCGCCCGGACGGTGAACGATCTGCGGGCGAGCGACACGGCGCGGCTCCTCACCCACCTCATCCTGCGCGAGGATGGGATCGAACTGTGGGGGTTCGCGACGCGGGAGGAGCGGGAGATGTTCGTGACCCTCCTCTCCGTGCCCCAGGTCGGGCCTAAGCTTGCGTTCCGGCTGGTGTCGGCCCTCCCCCCGGCCGAGCTATCCGCCGCTGTGCGCCAGGGGGACCTCTCCGCCCTCGATGGGGTGAAGGGGATCGGCCGGCGCACCGCGCAGCGGGTGATGGTTGAGCTCTCGGAGAAGCTCGCCACGTGGGCCCCCGCAGGGCCGTCCCCGACGGCGGAGAAGGCCCAGGTGGTGGTGAAGGCCCTCACCTCAAAGGTCCTCGGGTTCCCGGAGACGGAAGCGCGGCGGGCGGTGGAGAAGCTGGTGCGAGAATCCCCGGATGCCTCGGTGGAGGAGCTCATCCGCCGCGCCCTCACCCTGCTCGCCAAGGGATGAGGGCGCTCGGGCTCGACATCGGGGATCGGCGGGTGGGGATCGCTGTCTCCGATGAGACGGGGACGATCGCCCACGGCCGCGGGGTCTACGTGCGCCGGGGCCTAGAGGCGGACGTGGAGCACCTCGCCCGCCTCGCCCATGCTGCCGGCGCCGTGGCGCTCGTGGTCGGCCTCCCCCTGAACATGGATGGGACCGAGGGGGAGCAGGTCCGGAAGACCTGCGACCTCGCCCAGGCCGTGGCTGAGCGGGCCCGCCTCCCGCTTCACTACGTGGACGAGCGGCTCACTACCTCTGAGGCCGACCGCGTCCTTCGCCAAGGGGGGCTCTCCGTCCGGAGGCGTAAAGGGCACCGGGACGAGCTCGCCGCCGTCCTCATCCTCCAGGCGTGGCTCGACCGTGAGCGGGGGAGCTAGGGGACGCTACTTTTCCGTTTCTTGGCGCGGGGGCGGTTGCCTTTGATCTCCTTGACCGTCATCCCCATTTGTTTCTTCCGGGTCTTTAGCGCTTTATGTACATCGTCGTCGAGGACGAGATGGATCGGAGATCGTCCCCGCCCGGTGCGGGTGAGCCCCGTTCCAGGGTAAGCTTGGGTACCAGAATAGGAAAAGGAGGGAGCGATGGACGAAATCGAACGCGGCCGGCAGTTCCTGAAGGCTACAGCCTGGGCGAGGGCGCAGGAGATTGAGACCGACCAAAGGAAGGGGATCCCCCATCCCCCTCTCCAGAGGCCCGCGCCGGATGGGGCGCCCGTCGTGAAGCTGCCCGATCCGCAGACGCTTTCCGTGGGCGAGGCTCCCCTCCGCGATGTCATCTCCTCCCGCCGCAGCCGCCGCCGGTTCACCGCGGATCCGCTCACGCTGGAGGAGCTCACGTTCCTTTTGTGGTCCGTCCAGGGAGTGCAGCGGATCGTGCGCGACGGGGTGGCCAGCCTGCGCACCGTGCCCTCGGCGGGGGCGCGCCACCCGTTCGAGACGTACCTCGTTGTGAACCGGGTCACGGGCCTCGCCCCGGGACTGTACCGGTACCTCCCCCTCGACCATTCGCTCGTGTTCCTCCGTTCGGATCCGGACTTCCCGGTGAAGGTCACTGCGGGATGCCTCGGGCAGGAGTTCGTGGGCCAGGCGGCGGTCGTGTTCGCCTGGACGACCGTCCCCTACCGCACGGAGTGGCGGTACAACGTGTCCTCGCACAAGGTGATCGCCATGGATGCGGGCCACATGTGCCAAAACCTTTACCTGGCCTGCGAGGCGATCGGCGCTGGGACGTGCGCGGTCGGTGCCTACCACCAGGAGAGGATGGACGCCCTGCTGGGGGTGGACGGGGAGGACGAGTTCACGATCTACCTCGCCCCGGTGGGGAAGGTGGGCTAGCGGGTCAGGCTCCTCTCATAGGGCGTAGAGGACGTCGCCGGCGATGTTCACGGCGTGGTCGCCGATCCGCTCCAGGTTGTGGAGGATCTCCAGGTACAGAGCCCCGGCCTCAGCCTGACAGATCCCCTCGTCCACGCGCCGGAAGTGCGCTTCCTTGAACTGCTTCTCGAGGCGGTCCACCTCCGCCTCGAGGCGAAGGGCCTCCTGGGCCTTGTCCTGGTCCTCGTCCTGCAGCGCCCCCACTGCCTCCCGGTACAGGGCCGTCGCCTTGTCGAACATCGTCTGGAGGTCAGCACGGGCGGGCGCGGAGAGGGGGTATCCCTTCGCCAGGATGACCCTCCCCCGCTCGGCGATGTTCACCGCCTGGTCCCCCACCCGCTCGATGTCGCCGGTGGCGTGGTCGAGGACGTGCAACCGCCGCTCGTCGCGGGCGGAGAGGGCATCGGTGGGGATTCGCTCAAGGTAGGCTTCGATCCCGGTCTTCAGGTCGTCCACCGTGCGCTCGATCTCGAGGACCTCGCTCAGGGAAGCGTCCGCGCGTTCGAGGAGCCCGTGGCGGCACTTCTCGATCATGACGGTGGTCAGGTCCGACATCCGCAGGAGCTCGTGCCGCGCCTGGCTGAGCGCCACCGCGGGTGCGGCGAGGAACGCCTCCGCAAGGTGCACGGGGCCAGTGGAGACCACGGGTGGCTTGCCGCGGGTGATCCGGGCCGCCAGCCACGCCAGCCCGCTGGTGAGGGGGAGGAAGGCGAGCGTGCTCGCGACGTTGAAGAGCGTGTGGGCATTGGCGATCTGACGGGCGAGGAGGGGCGAGGTCTGCGCCATGAGCGTGGCATACCACGGCACGAGGGGGATGAACACGGCCACGCCGATCGCGTTCACGAGGAGCTGGGCCCGCGCCAGTTGCCGCGCGGCGAGGGACGCCCCCACCGACGCGATCTGGGCGGTCACCGTGGTGCCGATGTTCGCCCCGAGGATGAGGGCGATCGCCGCGGGAAGGGGGAGAACTCCGGCGGACCCCATCGCGATCACGAGCGCGGTCATCGCCGACGAGCTTTGGATCACCGCTGTTAGGCCCGCTCCGATGAGCACGCCGAGCGGCACGTTCGTACCGAGCGAGGATAGGAGGTTCACCACCTGTTCGCTCTCCGCCAGGCCGCGCAAGCCACCGGACATCACATTCATCCCCAGGAACAGGAGCCCAAACCCGAGCAGCGCGCGGCCGACATCGCCCACCCGTCGCCCGCGGCCTAGCTCGGCCAGCACGAACCCGATGGCGATGATCGGTAGGTAGTAGTCGCCGATCCGGAACGCGATGATCTGAGCGGTGACCGAGGTCCCGATCTCCGCCCCCAGCATGACCCCCATCCCCTGGCGGAGCGAGAGGACCCCGGCGTTGATGAGCCCGATGAGGAGAACCATCACCACACTGCTCGACTGGAGGACCCCGGTGGTGACGATGCCGACGAGGGCACCGCGGTACGGCGTATCGGTGAGGCGCTCCAAGAGGGTGCGCACCCGCTCGCCGATCGCCCGCTTGAGGGCACCGCTCAGGACGCGCAGCCCGTATAGGAAGAGGGCCAGCCCCCCCGCAGCGCTGATCACCACCGTGGCTACATCCATCCCTGCTCCGCACCCCTCGCCGGCATTCTCGCCCCTTTCGTCTCACAGGGCCAGCACTGTCCGGCGACGAGGGGAGCGCTCCCGCCGCCAATGCCCCTCCTCCGTGGATGCCGGGAGGGTGAGGGGGCGTGTGGGTCGCGCGTTCGTTTGCCGTGTGGTGTTGTCCCCCTGCGGAGCCAACGCTACACTGAACCCGTGCCCGCAGCGAAGTGGTTTCTTGGCGTAGTCATTGGCGGGTTCTCCCTTGCCTCACTTGGCGCCCCCGTCGCGGTGGTGGCGACAACGTCCATCGTGGGGGACGTGGTCCAGGAGGTGGGAGGGGAGAGGGTGGCGTTGGTCGTCCTCTTTCCCCCGGGGACAGATCCCCATACGTTCGAGCCCACGCCGCAGGATCTCGTCGCCCTCTCCCGCGCGGACGCGGTGTTCATCGCCGGGGCGGGGCTTGAGGAGGGCCTGGCACGCATCCTCTCCTCCCCCGAGCTCCAGGGGAAGGTGGTGGACCTCTCCGCCGGGCTCCCCCTGCGCGCGCTTGCGCCCGACGGGGCCCACGGCGGGACCGACCCCCACGTGTGGTTCGATCCGCTGCTCGTCGCGGAGTGGACGCGCACGATCGAGTCCGCCCTCGGCAGGCTTGATCCCCCCGGGAAGGAGGAGTTCGCTGCCCGCGCCGCGGCGTACCGGGAGGAGCTCGCCGCGCTCGACCGGTGGATCCAGGAACAGGTGGCCGTCCTTCCCCCCGCGCGACGCGTCCTCATCACGGACCACTGGGCCCTTGGGTACTTTGCGGACCGCTACGGGTTCATCGAGGGGGGGGCGATCATCCCCGCCCTGAGCACCCTCGCCGAGCCCTCGGCGCGGGACAGGGCGATCCTCGTGGACCGGATCCGCAGCTCAGGCGTGCCGGCCGTATTCGTGTCCCCGGAGTTCAACCCCGACCTCGCTTCCGAGCTCGCCCGCGACACGGGGGTAAGGGTGGTGGTCCTGTTCCAGGGATCCCTCTCCGCACCGGACGGCCCAGCCCCGGATTACCTCTCGTTCATGCGGGAGAACGTGCGGCGGATCGTGGAGGCGCTCCGCGGATGACGAGGGAGCGGCTCCGCGCGAACCAAACCTGTCCCGATCCCGCCCATGCTGTGGGTCCGGCGGTGGAGGTGCAGGAGGTCTCGGTCGCCCTCGATGGGGTGGCCGTCCTCACTGGGATCTCGTTCCGGCTCGAACCGGGCGACCTCCTGGCCGTCGTCGGCCCGAACGGGGCGGGGAAGACAACCCTCCTCCGCGTCCTTGCGGGGACGCTCCCCCCCACAACGGGTGAGGTGCGGATCTTCGGGCAGCGGCCGGCGCGGCACATCTGCATTGCCTACCTCCCCCAGCGGCTGGGGGTGGACCTCCGGTTCCCCCTGACGGTGAGCGACGTGGTGATGATGGGGCGCACGGGGCGCCTTGGCCCGCTGCGGCGGCCGGGGGCCGAGGACCGGGAGCGGGTCGCGGAGGCGTTGGGCCTCGTCGGGATCGCCCACCTCGCCCGCCGGCCGATCGGGGAGCTATCGGGTGGGGAACAGCAGCGGATGTTCATTGCCCGGGCCATCGCCCAACAGGCGACCGTGCTCCTCCTCGATGAGCCCCTCGCCGGCCTCGATGCCCCGGCCCAGGCGGGGATCCTTGACCTCCTCGGCCGGCTCCGGGGAGAGCGGATCACCTCCCTCGTTGCCCTCCACGAGCTCGACCTCGCCCAGGCCCACTTCCCCCTGGCCCTCCTCCTCAACGGGCGCGCGATCGGGTTCGGCCCTCCGGGCGAGGTATTCACCCCTGCCCGGCTGCGCGCCGCGTACGGCACCGGCCTGCGCATCTTTGCTACCGCGTCCGGCCCCATCGCCCTCGGGGAGACATCCTGCGACGGGGGCGACCATGGGGATCGTTGAGTTCCTCGTTCTTCCGTTCTCCTACCCGTTCATGGTGCGGGCCCTCCTCGCCGTGGTGGTGGTAGGGGGGACATGCGCCGTGGTGGGGACCTACGTCGTCCTTCAGGGGATGGCGTTCTTCGGCGACGCGCTCGCCCACTCCATCCTCCCCGGGGTGGCGGTGGGGTACCTCGTGCATCGGGGGGACCGAGGCCCGATCCTCCTCTGGGCCCTCGGAGCGGCGATCCTGGCCTCCCTTGGGATCGGGGAGGTGAGCCGGCGCGGCCGCCTGAAGGAAGACACAGCGATCGGGATCGTGTTCGCGGGCATGTTTGCCCTTGGGGTCGCCCTCATCTCCACCGTGCGCGGGTACGCGGTGGATCTCGCTCATTTCCTGTTCGGGAACGTCCTCTCCGTATCGCGATGGGACCTTGGGCTCACGGTTGGGATCGGGGCGGTGGTCATCCTTATGGTCGTCCTCTTCTACAAGGAGTTCCTCGTCGTCTCGTTCGACCCCACGTTCGCCGCTACGCTTCGGCTGCGGACGGGGCTGTTTAGGCACCTTCTCCTCCTCCTCATCGCGGTGACGGTGGTCATCTCGCTTCAGGCGGTGGGGGTGGCGTTGGTGCTGGCGATGCTCATCACCCCGCCGGCGACCGCGTACCTCCTCACACACCGCCTCCCGTGGATGATGGGCCTTGCGGCGGTGTTCGGGATCCTCTCCGGGGCGATCGGCCTCTACGTCTCGTTCTACCTCGGGATTGCGAGCGGGGCAGCGATCGTCCTCGTGGCAACCGCCTTTTTCCTCCTCGCCCTGGCCCTCGCCCCCCGCCGGGGCCTCCTCTCCCACCGGTTCTAGTTCCTGCTCGCGCCTCCCACACTCTCCTCCGCGCCTGCGCACTTGCCTCCGTAGAACCACCTACGGAACCCTGAAAGGGATTGCGACTCTAGCTCCGGGAGGACGTGACAGCTGCCCTGGACCGCGCTGGTGGGCCAAGGAAGTCCCGATGCTAGGGCTGGAAGGGAAAGGCTCAGGCGTCAGCCAAGGATGCCCAACGTGCCTAACAGTATTCCGGCAGTGGACAGGCCTGCCCCTTGGTTGTGGAGCGGTTGGACCTTCCCGCGCCCCTGGGGAAGGGGGTGAGGCGGCACCTGCAAGTCCGTCGCTTCCCGCGGAGAATGAGGGCGATCATGGCCCACGAAGACCTCGCGGCGAAGGCCCGGGACCTCCCCAAGTCCCCCGGGGTGTACCTGTTCCGCGGGGGGGACGGGACGATCCTCTACGTCGGGAAGGCCTCCTCGCTCCGCGACCGGGTCCGCTCCTACTTCCAGTCCCCTCGCACCCTCTCGCCCAAGGTGCGGCTCCTCGTGCGCGAGGCGCGCGACTTGGAGGTGATCGTGACCGGGACGGAGGAGGACGCGCTCGTCCTCGAGGACGCCCTCGTCAAGAAGCACCGCCCCCGGTTCAATACCCGCCTCCGCGACGACAAGCGCTACCCGTACCTCAAGATCACCGCCGAGCCGTTCCCCCGGGTCCTCGTCGTGCGCCGACCCGCGGACGACGGCGCCCGCTACTTCGGCCCGTTCACGTCGAGCCGCTCTATGCGCCGCGTGGTCAAGCTCGCCCACAAGCTATTTCCGATCCGCACCTGCAACCTGCCCGTCGGGGAGAAGCGGTACGAGAGGCCGTGCCTCCTCTACCACATCGGCCGCTGCTCCGGGCCGTGTGCGGGCTTGGTGAGCCCAGAGGAGTACCGGCGGGCGGTGGACGCGGCGGCGCTCCTGTTCGAGGGCCGGGTGGAGCAGGTGGTGGAGGACCTCGCCCTCCAGATGGTGAGGGCGGCCGGCGAGGAGAGGTTCGAGCACGCCGCGCGCCTTAGGGACACCGTGCACGCCCTGGAGCGGATCCGGGAGCGGCAGGCGGTGGCCCTCCCCGAACCGGTGGACCTCGATGCAGTGGCGGTGGCGGTGAACGGGGAGCGAGGTCACGGCGCGGTCCTCATCGTGCGGGCGGGGCGCGTCATCGGTCGGGAGGGGTTCCCCCTCGCCCTCCCTCCCGGCTCCACCCCCCAGGAGGCACTGGAGGAGTTCCTTGACCAGTATTACACGCGTACCACAGCGATCCCGAGCGAGGTCCTCGTTCCAGTTCCGGTGGCGGAGTCGGGAGCCCTCGCTGCCTACCTCGCCGGCCGACGGGGAGGGCGGGTCCACATTGGCGTCCCCCGCTCTCCGGAACGGCGGGCGATCCTGGAGATGGCGGAGCGCAACGCGGCCCTGGCTTTGAAGCAGGCGGAAAAGGTCACCGCCCCCCCGGCGGAGGAGGAGGCGGTGGACGAGCTGGCGGAGGTCCTTGGCCTCTCCACCCGCCCGTGGCGGATCGAGGCGTACGACATCTCGAACCTCCAGGGGCAGGAGGCGACCGGGTCGATGGTCGTGTTCGTGGGCGGTCGGCCGCGGCGGGACGCGTACCGCAAGTTCCGGGTGCGGATCTCGGGGAAGCCCGACGACTACGCGATGATGGCCGAGGTCCTCCGCCGCCGGCTTCGCCATGGCCTCGCCGAGATCTCCGATCCGTCCGTGGCCCGCGGCCGGTTCTCCGACCTCCCCGACCTGATCCTTGTGGACGGGGGGAAGGGTCAGCTCGGGGTCGCGGAGCGGGCCCTGGCGGAGGTGGACCTGTCCGGGATCGAGGTCGCCGCGCTCGCGAAGCGGGAGGAGCTCATCTACGTGCCGGGTCGGGCGGATCCGATCCGGCTCCCCCGCGGCTCGCCTGCCCTCAAGCTCCTCCAGGGGATCCGCGATGAGGCGCACCGGTTCGCGATCGAGTACCACCGCACCCTGCGCGAGAAGAGGACGCTGGGAAGCCTCCTCGACACCGTTCCTGGGATCGGCCCGCGGCGCAAGGCCCTGCTCCTGGCGCGGTTCGGGTCCGTGGACGGACTGCGCCGGGCGACTCTCGAGGAGCTCCTCTCCGTTCCTGGCCTCCCCCGCTCCACGGCGGAGCTCCTCTACAAGGCCCTCCACGCCTAGCCGGTATAATCCTGCGCCGGATCGAAAGGAGCGCGCGTGAACCTGGAACAGAAGCTGCAGAAGTTGTCCGATGCGTTCGGGGTAGCGGGGTTCGAGGACGAGGCGCGGGAGGTCCTCGCGGGGATGGTCTCCCCGTACGTGGAGAGCTGCGAGACGGACACCCTCGGGAACCTCACCTGCTCGCGGGGGAGCGGGGACGCGGTGATGCTCGATGCGCACATGGACGAGGTGGGGTTCATGGTGCGCTGGATCGAGAAGGATGGGTTCCTGCGCCTCACTGCCCTTGGCGGGTGGGATGACCGGATCCTTATGGCCCACCGCCTTACGATCCTCACCCGGAGCGGGGAGGTGGTCCATGGGGTCATCGGGAGCACCCCGCCCCACATCCAGTCGGACGGGGACCGGGACAAGGTCGTTCCGCTCGAGGACCTGTTCGTGGACATTGGGGCCCGCAGCCGGGATGAGGCGGAGGCGTTCGGCGTGCACATCGGCGACCCGGCGACGATCCACTACCCGTTCCTCCGGCTTCAGGAGGGGTATGTGACGGGGAAGGCGTTCGATGACCGGGCGGGGTGCCTCGTGGCCGCTGAGGCCGTGCGCATCCTGGCGAAGGAGAAACTCCCCTACAAGCTCGTCGTCAATTTCGCCGTCCACGAGGAGGGGGGGCTGCGGGGGGCGAAGGCCGCCGCATACCGGATCGCTCCCAAGCTCGCCCTCGCCCTGGAGGGGACGATCGGGGCGGACATGCCCGGGGTCCCGGAGGCGAAACAGCCGGTGCGGCTCGGGCACGGACCGGCGATCACCCTTGCCGACCGCTCGATCACGGTCAAGCCCAAGCTCGCCCGGTTCCTGGAGAAGATCGCAGACGAGAGCGGGATCGCCTACCAGTACAAGCTCCCCGCCTACGGATCCACGGACGCAGGGGCGATCCACCTCGAGCGGGGAGGGATCCTCACCGGGGTGGTGTCCGTGCCGTGCCGGTACATCCACTCCCCGGTCTCGACCCTGTACCTCGCGGACCTCGAGGCGACCCTCAACCTCGTGGTGGCGTTCTTGAGGCGGGCCGGGGAGCTGCTGTGAGCGCTCGCTAGGCAAGATGCCCGGGCGGGCAGGAGCCCGCCCGGGTGCACTAGTTCCTCATGCTGCTGTACGCGGTCCCCCGAGAACTCCTTCGTACGCCGCCATGTCGAAGTGCCCGTGGCCGGAGAACCCGATCAAGATGACCTTCTCCTCACCCGTCTCCGCACAGCGGCGGGCGAGCTCGACCGCGGCGTGGACGGCGTGGGCCGTCTCCGGGGCGGGGATGATCCCCTCCGCTTGCGCGAACAGAACAGCGCTCTCGAACACCTCCTTCTGCGCGTAGGCCATCGGCTCGATCACCCCGTCTGCCACGAGCCGGCTCACGATTGGGGCCATCCCGTGGTAGCGCAACCCTCCAGCGTGGATCGCCGGAGGGACGAAGTCCGCTCCCAGGGTGTACATCTTGAGGAGGGGCGTCAGCCGCGCCGTGTCCCCGAAGTCGTAGCGGAACTCGCCCTGGGTGAGGGTGGGACACACCACCGGCTCCACGGCCACGAATCGGGGCCGCGACCTCCGTCCCGCCTTCGCCTCCCCGAAGAAGGGGAGCGCGAGGCCGGCGAAGTTCGATCCTCCTCCCACGCACCCCACCACGACGTCCGGCCACTCCCCGGCGAGGTCCAGCTGCTGGACCGCCTCCAGGCCGATTACTGTCTGGTGGAGGAGGACGTGGTTGAGGACGCTCCCCAGGGAGTACTTCGTCCTCTCCCCGTGCAGTGCCTCTTCGATCGCCTCCGAGATCGCGATCCCGAGCGACCCCGGCGAATCCGGGTGCGTAGCGAGGATCGCCTGCCCAGCCTGGGTGCGGTTCGACGGGGAAGGGAGGATCTTCGCCCCGAACAGGCGGATCATCGCCCGCCGGTACGGCTTCTGGTCGTAGGAGATGCGGACCATGAACACTGTGCAGTCCAGGCCAAAGTTGGCGCACGCAAACGCGAGCGCGCTCCCCCACTGCCCGGCCCCGGTCTCGGTGGTGAGCCTCTTCGTGCCCTCCACCGCGTTGTAGTACGCCTGGGCGACCGCGGTGTTCGCCTTGTGGGACCCGGTGGGGCTTCCGCCTTCGTACTTGAAGTAGATCCGCGCTGGGGTCCCGAGCGCCCGTTCCAACTTCACCGCACGTTGGAGCGGGGTCGGCCGCCAGCGGCGGTACACCTCCTGCACCGGGGCGGGGATGTCCACGAACCGGTCGCTACACATCTCTTGTTCGATGCACGTGCGCGGGAACAAGGCCGCCAGCGCTTCGGGGGACAGCGGCTCGTTCGTCCGCGGATCGAGCGGGGGATCCAGCGGACGATCCAGGTCGGCAACCACGTTGTACCAACGGGTGGGCAACTCCTCCTCATGGAGTAAGAATCTCGTTTTCATGGGTGAAACCTCCTTTCGAACTGGTCTAGATCCGTAGCCTGAACTCCGACTCAGCTCGAAGGGCACCACCACGATTCCACGGGGGGAATGCAGAGAGAGGAGGGAGAGAACCGCAAAGAGCTAGCTAGGAAGCTAGCCGAGCCAAACATACCTCCGGTACACCATGGGTCTCCTCCTTTGGAGCAGGGCCAAACCTACCCGCTGGGGAGGGCGCCGTCAACCCCGTCGCTGGGCGAGAGGGCGCTAGCGGGCAAGGGACGCCCCTCCGCGATCAGCGGATGACAAGCCACGTGCCCACGCCGAGGATGGCCAGCCCGAGGATCCGCGGCAGGTCGAATGACCGCTGCACCGCGCCGAGGAGGCCGAAGTGGTCGAGGATCGCCCCGACCACGAGCTGGGCCACGACGGCCAGGGTGAGGGTGGAGGCAAGCCCGATCCGGGGGACGGTGTAGCTGATCGAGCCCACGATCACCACCCCCAAGAACCCCGCGGTGAGCGTGTACCAGGGGACGCTGTTCCACGCGGCGAGGTTCCCCCCGCGGAGGAAGGCGATGATCACCGCCGCGAGGAGCATCCCCCCTGCGTGGACGATGAAGATGCTCTCCGCCACGCCCACCTTGGACCCGATGACCCCCGAGAACAGGGACTGCAGAGAGATCGCCACGCCACCGATCATCGCGATGAGCACTGCCGGACTGGACAAGGCCATTTCCTCCTTTCTGGGCGCCCGCCTGGGCGCCGCCTGTAGCGTACCCGGAATCCCGCTCCGTGGCCCAAGCAAGGAGCCTTTTGCAGGCGTGGCGCCTTTGACGTACAAGTGAGCCGATGCGTCGGCTGTTACGGTGGGCCAGGGTAACATTTATCTCGGGGCTCCTCACGCTCCTTCCCCTCGGGCTGACCGCGTACGTCCTGTGGCTCCTCTACCGGCTGGCGTACGCTCTGTTTGGCCCTCACACGGCCTTCGCGGGGCTCATGCGGCGCCTCATCGGGCGGTACATCCCGGGGACCGAGGTGGTCATCACCCTCCTCGTGGTGTTCCTCGTGGGGGCCGTGGCCCGCCATTGGGTGGGGCGAGGCCTCCTTCGGGCCGTGGAACGGGTGATGCTGGCCGTGCCCGGCGTGCGCAACTTGTACAGGGGAGCTCGCCAACTGGCCCGCGTCGTGCTCCGTCAGGAGCACACCATCCTCCAGGGGCGGCGGATGGTGGTCGTGGAGTTCCCTCAGCCTGGCTCCTACGTCATCGGCTTCGTCACGAACGAGGATGCCACCATGGTGAGCGACCTCTTCACGCCCGATGTGGTGTCGGTGTACATCCCTACCGCGCCCAACCCCCTGTCGGGGTGGGTCCTGTTCGTCCCCCGTAGCAAGCTCGCCCCTGCCTCTCTGACCGCGGAAGAGGCCCTGAGCGTCATCCTCTCTGGCGGCCTCGTCATCCGCCAGCCTAGCTCGGACGAGGCCCCTCCCGATGCGGACCCGGCCCGGGGGCGGAGCGAGTAGGGGGACCAGGCGGACTGGATTCTCGCTGGGGGTTGCGGTACAAGTGAGGACGATGCGGGAGGTCAAGGTTCAGTCTCCGCGGGCAACGGAGCTCTGTCAGGCCTGTCCCCACGCCTGTGCCACCATCTTCGCCGACCTGTCAGAGCCCGCTCGGCAGGAACTCATCTCCCTCTTGCGGCCGCTGGAGTTCGAGTCGGGGGGGATGATCTTCCGCGAGGGGATGCTTTCGTTCGGGCTGTACATCCTGTGTCGGGGCAAGGTCAAGCTCGCCAAGCACACCCGGGGCGGCCACTCCCAGATCCTGAAGCTCCTCGGGCCGGGGGAGATCCTCGGGGAGAAGACGCTGTTCGACCAGGAGACCTACACCTGCTACGCCAAGGCCCTCGAACCATCGCGCCTCATGTTCATCCCCCGCGAGGAGTTCCTGCCCTTCCTCCGCCGTCACCCAAGCGTGGCCCTGCACCTGATCGAGAGGCTGTCCCACGAGAATAAGGTGTTCGGCGACCGGCTCGTTGAGATCACGTCCCGCTCTGCGCGGGAGCGGGTCGCGCGGGCCCTCGTCGAGCTCGCCGCGGCGTTCGGCGAGGAGACCGCGGGGGGATGGGACATCGGGGTCGAGCTGCCGCGGGCGGAGCTGGCGGAGATGGCGGGCGTGTCCACCGAGACAGCGATCCGTGTCCTGTCCGAGTTTAAGGAGCGGGGGTTCGTGGCCCTTCCCGGCCGGCGCGTCCTCATCGTGAACCGGGATGAGATGAGGTCACTGGCCCAGCCGTTCCGGACCTTCGTCCGCGAGAACCCCGCCTAGTTGGGGGCGCCATGCGGCGTGCGATCCTCGGCGTCGGGAACCAGCTGCGGCGCGACGATGGCGTCGGGGTGGAGGTGGCCGCGGGGATGGGGGGGACGGATTGGGAGGTCCTCGTCGCCGGGCTGAGTGTGGAGAATACGCTCGGGATTGTGCGCCGGCTCGCCCCCGACCTCCTCGTGGTGGTGGACGCGGCGGAGATGGGCCTTCCCCCCGGCTCGGTCCGCCGGCTGCCGCTGGCGGCTGGGGAGCAGATGCTCGGCTCCACCCACGGCCTTCCGCTGCCGTTCCTCCTCTCCACGGTGCGGGGATGGGTGGGGGAGATCGTCCTCATTGGGATCCAGCCCGCCGACCGCTCCCTCGGCGAGGGGCTCACTCCCGCCGCCGGCGCTGCGGCCTCCGAGGTGGTGGCCTGCCTCCGGAGCGGCGACCTGGAAAGGATCCCGCCCCTTCCCTCTCCTGACTGACCTCCGCGGGGCCTGCCTCCTCTCGAAGCCGAGGAGTGCGGTTGCGGTGCCCGGCAGGCGGCCTCCCTGCGGAGGACCTCCGGCCTTGCCCCGCGGCAGGGCAGGGGGAAGGATCGGACAGTGACCAGTCCGCGGGTGGCGGTGCTGTGCGGCGGGGACTCGGCGGAGCGGGAGATCTCCCTCCTCTCCGGTCGGGGAGTATACGCTGCCCTCGTGCGCCAGGGGTGGGACGCCGCGCTCGTGGAGATCGGGACCTACGATGGCCTCCCCCAACGGTTGACCCCGTTCGCGGCCGTGTTCAACATCCTCCATGGGGGAGCGGGCGAGGACGGGACCGTGCAGCTCCTCCTCGACCTCATGGGGAAACCGTACGTGGGGTCGGGGCCGCTGGCCGCGGCGCTCGCGATGGATAAGAGCGAGTCCCGCAAGGCGTTCCAGGGGAAGGGCCTCCCTGTCCCAGCGTGGGTCCTCTGCACCGGCGGGGATCCCCTCGCCCGAGCGGCGGAGCTCGGGTACCCGCTCGTCCTCAAGCCGCGGCGGGAGGGGTCGAGCGTGGGGGTGCGCCTCGTCCGGGACCGAGCGGAGCTCGAACAGGCGGCGAGTGAGCTCCTGTCCAGGTACGGGGAGTTCCTCGCTGAGCGGTTCATCCCCGGGCGGGAGGTCACCGCCTCGATCCTCGACCGGGACGGGGAGGCGGTGGCGTTGCCCCTCGTCGAGATCAGGCCGCGGCAGGGCGACCTGTTCGATTGGACGGCGAAGTACACGCCGGGGGGGTGCGCGGTCTCCTGCCCGGCCGAGCTCCCCCCCGACCTCACCTCCCACATCCAGGACATCGCCCGCCAGGCCCACCTCGTCCTCGGCTGTCGCGACCTGTCGCGGGCCGACTTCCGCGTCGCGTGCGACGGGACGCCGTACCTCCTCGAGGTGAACGCCCTTCCTGGCCTCACCGAGATGTCCCTCTTCCCCCGTGCCGCCCAGGCGGCCGGCCTATCCTACGACGACCTCGTGGTCCACCTCCTGAACCGGGCCCTCGCCCGGTTGCTTGCCCCCACCCCGCTCGGATAGAGTAGCTCGGCGAGGAGGTGACGGGTGTGAAGCTCAAGTGGATGGGCCACGCCTGCTTCCGGATCGAGGCGAGCGATGGCACGGTGATCCTCACCGACCCGTATGAGGAGAAGGTCCCCTACAAGGCGCCGGAGGGTCCGGCTCACATCGTGACCGTGTCCCACGATCACTTTGACCACAACGCGGTGGGGCGGGTGAAGGGATCGCCGGAGGTGGTGCGCGGGATCGGGGAGAAGGTGGTGCACGGGATCGCGTTCCGCGGGATTGCGGCGTTCCACGATGCGAAGGGGGGCCGCGACCGTGGCCAGGACGTCATCTTCCGGTTCGCGGTGGACGGGGTGACCCTCGCTCACTTCGGCGACCTCGGCCACACGTTGAATGCGGAGCAGCTCAAGCCCCTCCAGGACGTGGAGGTGGCCCTGCTCCCCGTGGGTGGCCACTTCACGATCGGGGCCAAGGAGGCGAGCGAGGTTGTGCGGTCGCTCCCCAAGCTCAAGGTTGTGATCCCGATGCACTACCGCACCGAGGTCGTGAAGGACTGGCCGATCCGGCCGGTGGACGAGTTCCTGGACGAGGTCGGCTTGCCCATCAAGCGCGCTAAGAAGTCCGAGGTGACGATCACCCCTGCTGATTTGCCCACCAGAAAGGAGGTGTGGGTTCTCGATCATGCCTAAGCTCTCTGCCCGCAGCGTCGCTGCCCCCGCTTCTCCCATCCGCCGCCTGTACCCCCTTGCCGTCGAGGCGAAGAAGCGGGGGAAGAAGGTGTACCACCTGAACATCGGCCAGCCGGACATCCCCACCCCGGCTGCGTTCATGCGCGGGGTCCACGAGGCCCAGGTCAAGGTGCTCGACTATGCCCCGTCTCCCGGGATCCCGGAGGCCGTGGAGGCCCTCGCCCGCTACTATGGGGAGTGTGGCCTCCAGGTGGCCAAGGAGGAAGTCCTCATCACGATCGGCGGCTCGGAGGGGATCACGTTCGCCCTCACCATCGCCTGCGATCCAGGGGACCAGGTCCTCGTCCCCGAGCCGTTCTACCCGAACTACCTCGGCTACGCCCGGCTCACCAACGTCGAGATCGTGCCCATCACCACCTGCCGTGAGGACGGATTCCACCTCCCCCCGCGCCAGGAGATCGAGGCCCTCATCGGTCCGCGTACGAAGGCGATCCTCTTCTCCCATCCCGGGAACCCGACCGGAGTCGTGTACACGAAGGCGGAGCTAGAGATGGTGGTGGACATCGCGCTGCGCCATGACCTGTTCATCATCTCCGACGAGGTGTACCGGGAGTTCGTGTACGAGGGAGGGCACACGAGCCTCCTCACCTTCTCCGAGGTCCGCGATCGGGCGATCCTCGTGGATTCGATCTCGAAGAGGCTCTCGGCGTGCGGGGCCCGGATTGGGGCATTCGTGTCCCGCAACAAGGACGTGATGGCCGCGGCGAACAAGTGCGCCACGATCCGCCTCTCCGCCCCCACGTTTGAGCAGCTGGGGCTTGTCGCGTTCATGGCCGATCCGACCCACCGGACTGTGGTCGAGGAGATGATCGGGGAATACCGGATGCGGAGGGACCTCTTCTGCAAAGAACTCCTTGACATCCCCGGGATCACGTTCCGCGTCCCGGAGGGGGCGTTCTACGTGATGATGGGCCTCCCGGTGGAGGACTCTGAGGCGTTCATCCGCTGGATGCTCACCGACTACCCCGGCCCAGAGACGGTGATGCTCGCCCCGGGGAGCGGGTTCTACGTGACGCCGGGGCTCGGGAAGGACGAGGCCCGTGGGGCGTACGTCCTCAAGGCGGACGACCTGCGCCGGGCGTGCGCGGTCCTCGCCGATGGGCTCTCTATGTTCAACCGGGCGCGGGCCGGGGAGGTCGTGGCTGGGAGGGGATGAGTCCGCGCACGGCGAGGCGATGAAGGGAGGGAAGGAGCGGCTGGACCTCCTCCTCGTCGCGCGGGGCTATGCCCCATCGCGGGCCCAGGCTCAGGCCCTCATTCGCGCCGGCCGGGTGCGCGTGGCCGGGGACCTCCGCGACAAGCCGGGAACAGAGGTCCCGCTCGACGCTGTGATCGAGGTGTCCGCCCCTCCTCGTTACGTCTCCCGCGGCGGGGACAAGCTCGAGGCCGCGCTCGCTGCGTTCGGGGTGGACCCGCAAGGGAAGGTGTGCCTCGATGTGGGCGCCTCGACCGGCGGGTTCACGGACTGCCTCCTTCAGCGCGGGGCGGAGCGGGTGTACGCGGTGGATGTGGGACGGGGCCAACTCGAGTGGAGGCTCAGAAACGACCCGCGGGTCGTCGTGCGGGAGGGGGTGAACGCCCGCTATCTCCGGCCTGAGGACCTCGGCGAGCCGGTGGACCTCGCCACAGTGGACGTGTCGTTCATCTCGCTGCGGCTCATCCTTCCCCCGCTCGGGGCGATCGTCCGGCCAGGGGGGGACGTGATCGCCCTCGTCAAGCCCCAGTTCGAGGCGGGGCGGGGCGCGGTCCGCCGCGGCGTGGTGCGCGATCCGGCTGTGCACGAGGCGGTCGTGGGGGGGATCGCCGCCTTCGCCCGGGACGGCTTGGGCTGGACCGTGCACGGGACCATTCCCTCCCCCCTCCTCGGACCCGCCGGTAACCGCGAGTTCTTCGTCCACTGTGAGATGCCGGGTCGTCCGGTCGCTTTGGGTCCAGGCGCCTAACGCTCCATCCCTTCACCGCATCTTCGGAGGACATGGCCATCTCTCCCCGGGCTGAAATCCCTTTAGCCTCGACATCTCGTATCATACTAACGCCGGGGAGGGAGGCGTGCGATGCCCCCGCTGCCTCACGGCGATCTTCTAAAGCTCGAAGATGCTAACGAGGAGGGTGCAATGGGAAGCGTTCCAACAGGCGTTTCGGTGGGCCTAGAGCTGGGAGGGGTCGCGGCGTTCCTCTTTGTTTTCGCCAATCTCTATGCGTTCCTTCACCTCCTACAGAAATTGTTCTTCCCCAAAACGGAGGTCCAGTGGCTCAAAGCGATGGGTAGAAGATGGCACTATGTCCATTACTTCGGCAACATAACGGCCACAGTCCTTGCCCTGGCACATGGGATCCTGCTTGCGTCCTACGCGAGCGTTTGGCACTGGGTGGTGGTGGCTTTGCTGGTGTGGATGATGGTTACTGGGTTTACGATGAGGTTCACCAAGGCCCCCGCTCAAGCGAAGAGAACCTTGCGCAACCTCCACACGAGATGGTACATATCCGTAGCAGTGTTGCTGGCTGTTCTGATCGTTGCCCACCTCGTTTCTCTGCCGGGTTTTCCCTATTCCGTGGGATGAAGGCCAATGACCCCCGAGGCGGCTAGAAAGGCTCAGAGTTGTGCGCTCACCGCGAACTGGGTAGCCGTGGGGTGAGGGCAGTGGAGACGTTCGCCCGGAAGGGGAACGCGGAAAACCCATCCGGTCCCGTGGAGTTCTATCTCCGTCACGGGTTCACGGTCCAGCGGGACGATCCGGAGTTCCCCCTCCTCCGCCTCGATCTCGCCCACTGAGCGCGCGCCCTCCCAGGATCCGATCCACTGTCGCCCGGAGCCGGGGGTGGTGGGTCCCCTCCCAGTAGAGCTTCCCGCAGCCAGTACACCGCAGGTAGTCGTCCCGCCACGCGGCCACGCGGGGAGGGATTCGCTCCACGACCTCCTCCTTGGCCACCGGAGCGAGGGGGCCTCCGCAGGTCAGGCACCGCGTGAACGGGCGCACGTGGCCCGCAAGGTCGAACCGTCGCACGACCTCCTGCGCTTGCTCGATGGGGTCCGTGGACCGGACCCAGTACCCATGGGTGACGACGCTGCGCTTGAGGAGCGCCCGGTCGCGGGTGAGGACGATCCTCCCCTCGCGGGATGCCGCCGCGACGAGCTCCTCGTCCGGGAAGGCATTGGTGTGGACGGCGTCGAACCCGAGGAGCCGCAGGTACCGGGCGAGCTTCCCGAGGTGGCCATCGAGGAGGAACGCGATCCGGCGGAGGGGTTCCCGCCGCACCGCGAGGAGCCCCGTCACATCGAGGCTCTCGAACTTCGGGTACACGGCCAGCCGGTCGCCATCGCCGAGCCGCGCTGCGAAGTCCACCGACTCGCCGTTGAGGAGGACGAGCTCCACCTCGACGTGGGGGACGCCGAGGGACTCGATCACGTCCTTGACCGCCGGGGTCCCCTGGAAGGTGTAGGCGATCGTCTCCTGGCGCCATCCTGGGGGGAGGAAATCGTTCAGCTCCCCATACATGCGGACGGAGGCACTGGGCACGGCTCGGTTGGCTATCCCGTTCAGGGGATGCGGAAGATGGCCTTCGCCCGGTCCACCTGGTCTACAGTGAGCACGATCTGGTTCTTCTCCACGGTGCAGTAGCAGGAGAGGACGTTGATCCCCTCATCGGCGAGCCGGCTGAGGATCGAGGCGAGCTGCCCCGGTTGATGGGGCAGGGCCATCACCAACGCCTCCCTCTCCTCGAACTCGATCTCCTTTGCGCGCAGGACCTTGCGCGTCTTGTCGGCGTTGTCGCTCACGATCGAGATCACGCCCTCATCGAGGACGGTCAAGCCAGCGACCGCCTCCAGGTTCACGTGCTCCGCCCCCAACGCCTCCGAGATCTCGGCGAGGGCCCCTGGGTTGTTCCCGAGGATGAATGAGAACTCCTTCACCGTGGATCACCTCCACCCGAATCCTACCACGGCCGGGGGGGGGAGGACGCCGTGTGCGATCCCCGCCGGGCACGAAGAGAGGGTCTTATAGAGCGAACTCGGCGGCGAGGAACGTGTGATCGGACGGCTTCTCCGCCTGCCGCGCCTCGCGATCGATCCAGGACCGAACCGACTTCCTCGCCAAGGGCAGCGTGGCCCAGATGTGGTCCACCCGCCACCCCACGTTTCGCTCGAACGCACCGCGCACGCGGTAGTCCCAGAACGTGAATTGCCCGCGCTCGCCCGGGTGGTGCTGGCGGAACACGTCCACGAACCCCCACTCCCGGACGCGCTCCAAGGCCGCCCGGGCCTCGGGGTGAAAGTCCACATGCTTCTGGAGGCGCTTCGGGTCATGAACGTCGATCTCCTCTGGGGCAACGTTGAAGTCCCCGCACCAGAGGAGGGGCTCCCGAGGCGAGAAGTGGCGGGCGAAGTAGTCCCTCATTCGCGCGAGCCATTCCAGCTTGTACGCGAAGAGGGGTGAGTCCACGGACTGGCCCTGGGGGACGTACGTGTTCACGATCGGGATCCCCTCCACCGTGGCCTGGATCAGGCGGGCCTCGTCCGCGGGGCCGCCATCGTCGAGCCCGTAGCGAACGTCCGTGGGCTCAGCCCGGCTGGCCAAGGCGACCCCGGCGTGGGCCTTCTGCCCGCGGAACACGACGTGGTAGCCCCTCTCCCGGAAGAACGCGGCCGGGAACTCGTGGTCCTGGACCTTTGTCTCCTGGAGGCAGAGGACGTCCGGCTGCTCCTGGGCGAGCCAGGCGGCGATGACGGGGAGCCGGGAGCGGATGGAGTTTGCGTTGAAGGTGGCGACCTTGAACATCGGCCCCTCTACCCCTCGGCCCCTTCGGGTTGGACCAGGCGGCGGTAAAACTCCGGGCGGCGGTCGGCGAACACGTCGTTCAGACGCGTGAGGTGCTTATCCCGCGCCTGAGCGGGGTCGATCTCCACCGCGCGCACCTCTTCCTGGTTCGGTGAGGCCTGGACGAGCACATCCCCATTGGGGGCCACGATCTGGGACAGGCCCGTGAAGTGGAGCGTCTCCCCGGTGCGCGCTTCGACCCCGATTCGGTTCGCGGTCACGGTGAACACGCGATTCTCCATCGCCCGCACCCGCATCGTGAGCTGGGCAAGTCCGGGCATGACGAGGTTCGCGGGGTGGGCGATCAGCTCGGCTCCCTGGAGGGCGAGCGCGCGGGCCGCCTCGGAGAAGAAGTGGTCGTAGCACACGAGGAGTCCGACCCGCGCCCGGCCGATGTCGGCGACCGTGAACGGGAGATCCCCCGGGACGAAGAAGTGCTTCTCCTCGTAGAAGAGGTGGACTTTGCGGTAGAGGGCGACGAGGCCCGTGGGGCCGACGAGCACCGCGGAGTTGTAGGCACGGCCACCCGCCTGTTCGGCGAGCCCGGCCACGATGTGGCAGGTACTCTCCCGGGCGAGGGCGAGGAGGCGGGTCGTGGAGGGCCCCTTCGGCACCGGCTCCGCAAGCTCCACCGCCTCACGGACGGTGGCGAACTGGTAGCCGGTGCTGAATAGCTCCGGAAGGACCCACAGGTCGGCCCGCTCGCGGAGAAGGAGCTCCGTAACCCTGTCCAGGTTTCGCTTGACCTCCCCGAACTCTGGCGCAAACTGTACGTAGCCTACGCGCATGATGGGAACTCTACTCCTCTCCCCGCGTACCTCAACTTCCGTGTCTGTTCCCGCGGGCTGGCCTTCAGTACGGGATCGGGCTGATCCGGTTCAATTTCTCCAGACGGTGGATGGCCCGCACCTGGCGTACGGTGCCGGACAGGCCGCGCACGACGAGGCTGTCCGTGGTCGCCCCGCCGCCGGAGTACTTCACGCCCCGTAGGAGCTCCCCGTCCGTGATCCCGGTGGCGGCGAAGCACACGTCGTCCGAGGCCACGAGGTCATCCATGGTCAACGTGCGGTCGAAATCGAACCCCATCTCCCGGCCCCGACGGAGTTCGTCCGCGGTGCGGGCCACGAGCCGTCCCTGGATCTCCCCCCCCATCGCCCGCAGGGCGCACGCCGCCAGTACCCCCTCCGGCGTCCCGCCGATCCCAAGGAGGACGTCGATCCCCGATTCCGGCCATGCCGTCATGAGCGCCGCCGCCACGTCGCCATCCGGGATGAGCCGGATCCGGGCGCGCAGGCGGCGCACCTGCGCGATGAGCTCCTCGTGCCGCGGCCGGTCGAGGATGATCACGGTAAGGTCCTCGACCCGGTCTCCCTTGGCGCGCGCGATCGCCTCCAGGTTCGCCTCCACCGGGGCAGTGATGTCCACCTTCCCTTTCGCGTCCGGCCCCACCGCGATCTTGTTCATGTACACGAACGGGCCCGGGTCGAACATCGTCCCCCGGGGGGCGATCGCCACCGTGGAGATCGCGTTCAGGTTGCCGGTAGCGAGGGGACGGGTGCCATCGATGGGATCCACCGCGATGTCCACGGGGGGAGGATCACCTGTGCCGACCCATTCTCCGTTGTAGAGCATGGGGGCCTCGTCCTTCTCCCCCTCTCCGATGACGACGACCCCGTCCATCGGGACGCTCGAGAGCATGAACCGCATCGCTTCGACGGCCGCCCGATCCGCGGCGGTCTTGTCGCCCCGGCCCATGAACCTCCCCGCGGCCAGGGCGGCGGCCTCCGTCACCCGGACCAGTTCGAGGGCCAAGTTGCGCGTGGGCGTGGTCACGATGGTCTCACCCCGCCACTGTAGCGGCCTCCCCTCCTCCCGCCAACCACGGATCAGCGGGCATCCCAGGTGACGATCGCCAGGTCCTCCGCGCCGGGGACCAGGGACTCCACCCGGGACGAGACCGGCCAGCGCACGGTGCTCCGGGGGTCGTGGTGGAGGCGGAGGACCGGCCGGAGCTGGAGGCGCCCCGCGGCGTCCACCTCCCACATCCCGGCCCCCGACGGGGGACCGATCGGGATCCCCGGTTCGGCAGCAGGGGGATCGTGGATCTCCTCGATCCAGAACAGGACCACCGGCGCCACCGCCGGGTCGCTCATGTCGAGGAGCTGGAAGTCGTACCCCCAACCGGGGTTGAGGACGAGGAGCCGGCGGCCCTCGCTCGTGTCGTAGCCCACCACGACCGCGTAGTGGTTGGGGAGGATCCCCCCGATCCCTTGCCAGTCGAACAGGATCACGTGCGGGACCCCTCGGCGCACCAGGTCCACCGATCGCGCGAAGACCGCACCACGATCCCCGTCCATGGTCCGCATCGTCGCCCCGCCCGGGCAGCGGGCGGTGACGTACGCCTCGAGGCCGGGGACGAACGACCACGGCCAGGTGAGCCCCTGGCGGACGCCCCCCCAGAGAAGTGTGACCGTCCCCATCCGCCTGTGGATCTCGCCGATCGCCCCGGCCGGATCGTCCCCCACGAACCGGTACCCGTAGCGGCGGTCGTAGTACGCAAGGAGGATCCGCGCCGCCTCTGGTCCGCACCCGGCCGGGATGAGAGCGCCTTCTCCGGCAGAAAGCCACGTTGGCCCGAACGGAGGCGTCCCCGTGAGGATCATCCGTTCCGGGATTGGGGCGGCACTGGTCAGGGCTGTCCCCAACCCGGCGAGGGCGATGAACGCCACGATGCCCGCCCGTTTTCTCATCGCGCTCTCATTCTGGGATGACCAGGCCCACCGCTAGGGGCGCAGGCCCTGTCGCTGTTTTTCCGCGTACAACTGGGCGTCGGCGGCCTCGAGGAGGTCGCGGATCGTACACGGACAGTCGGGGGTCCAGGTGGCCCACCCCATGTCCAATGCGATCGGGATCTTCGGCAGGTGCTCACGGTTCCATAGCTCGACCGCGGTTCGCAGCCGCTGCGCCACGGCCTCCACCGGGCCCGCTGTCTCGGGGAGGACGATCAGGAACTCATCCCCCCCGTACCGCACGACCCAATCGCTCTCGCGTAGCGTCCGGCGGATGAGCTGAGCGATGGCCTGCAGAACATCATCCCCCCGCGCATGTCCCAGTTGGTCGTTCACCTGCTTGAACCCCCGCAGGTCGGTCAGGAGGAGGGTGAACGACCTCTTGTAGCGCTGGGACCTCTTCAGCTCTGTGTGGATGGTCTCGTCGAAGTAGTGCCGGTTGAGAAGCCCGGTCAAGGGGTCGTGCATCGCCTTCTCCCGCAGGAGCTCTTCGGTTTGAACCTGGTCGCTGATGTCGAGGACGTCCAGCAAGTGGGCCTGGCGGTCCAGGCACTGCAGGGTGTAAGAGCGCACGAGGAGCCACATCGTGCTTGAGTCCTTGCGCACGCCGCGCGCCCTCACGCCTGTCCGCTGGACCTCCCCCGTCGGGTGAAGGACCGTGGCCCGCTCATCGGGATGGATGAGCTGCCACCACGGGCGCAGGGAGAGGAGCTCTTCCCGTGAATAGCCGAATAGCTCCACAATTCGTCCGTTCACGTAGGAGAGGCTGTCCCCATCCGTCACCAGGAATCCAGCCATGCAGTGCTCGGCGAGGATGCGGAGCAGGGATTCGTCGGGGTCACAGCGGGCCTCGGTGCGGGAGAGGGAGATGGCCGCCATCCGTGCCAGTTCCCCAAGGGAGCGGAGCGTGGCTGGGGTGGGGCGAGATCCGTCGCGGGGGTCATCCACCGAGATCGCCCCGAGGATCTGCCCCTCGAGTTCAAGCGGGGTGAGGAGGAGGTCGTCCTGGTGCCAGCCTCCCGGGACGATGAACCGGCGGCGGCTCTTCACGGCGGGGGCCACCTCCGCTGCGGCCGCTCCGGCGGGGATGTAGTAGGAGGCGCAGGTCCGGTAGGAAGGAGGGAAGCGGGAGGCAGTAACGGTTCCGTCCTGCTCGATGAAGCGGCGCAGCAGGGCCTCGTCCTCGGGGGCGAGCCCGCGCGCGGCGTACGCCACAACGCGGGAGGCCTCCCCCGCTTGGGTCAGGGGGGGATCGTAGGCGCTGACCACGACCCGGCGAAACGGGGTCTGCCGCAGTGCGAGATCGGCGATCGACTCCAGGATGGCCCCGCGCGCCTTCTCCGCACGATCCCCTGCGGACTGCAGTTGAGAACGCTCTGAACCCGGTGGCACCTCGCCCACAGCAAGATGCAGTTTAGTGCGGGATAGAGGAACGCGTCAACTTTCAACGGGGTCAAGGAGAGAACTTCTTTCCAGTTCCGCACAACGCCCCTTGGCCCGATGGGAGACAAGTGTCCAATCGGAGATTGAACCGATTCCTTTTGGGCCAGGTCGCCCCCGCCTAAGGTCAAGGGAAGCCCACAGAGGGGGTGCTGCGGTGGAACTGCACGAATGGTTGTCGGTATACCAAGCGGCGAGCGCGACAGCGGCTAACAAGGAGCGCACGTACTGGAATCTGGCCGGGACGTGTCTTGTTGCGAGCGTCCTCCTCCTCATCCTGGGCGTCGTGCTCGGGATCGCCGTTGTCGAGGACGCCTACAACGGCTACGTTGCGACCACAGCCCTCCAGTGCCTGACCACGGTGGTGGCGGGGTTTGGGGTCTTGATCAGCACCTACTGGCTCGCCCTCCAGCACCGGATGTCCCGTGAGGTTGCCCACTGGCAGGGGCTCCTCAGGCAGCTGGAGGGGGAGTTCGCCGGGGCGGAGTTCTACCGCAGCAGCTTCCGGCTCCTTATCGGGCAGCCGGTCCGTAGCCCCCGGATCACCCCGCACTTCGACGAGTGGTACCCGGGGGTCACCCGCCTGGGCTGGTTCTCCCGCGCCCTGGCCGGCCTGACCACGGTCCTTCTCCCGACGGCGTTCCTGGTGGCGTGGATCGCGCTCGCGATCCTGCCATGGGTCATCCCCTAGCCCGGGCCTGGGTCACGGGCCGTCCCAGCCGAAGCGGGCGAGGTCGGTCCGCCCATCGGGGCCGAACGCCACGCCCTCCTGTTCAAGGAGGCGCTGCTGCTCTTCACCCAGGCGGCACACCCCGTCGGCACCCACCACCCTCTGCCACGGGACGGGCGGCTCCCTCCCCCCGCGCAGGGCGGCGAGGGCATACCCCACCGTGCGCGCCCCACACCCCGCCCACGCCCCGATGTCCCCGTACGTCGCCACCTTGCCCGGCGGGATATGGCGGATGAGATCATAGATCCTTGCGTAGAGCTCGCTCACATGTCTCCCCGCGGGCGCGTCAGGGGCTGATGATCTCCGCCTCGAGGAAGTCGGCCACGGCTTCCGGGTCGAGGGGGAGGACCTCGGTCCCGTCCGGGACGCGCACCGGGCGATCCGAGATCACGGCCAGCACCGGGATCCGCCCGGCGAGGGGCTCCCCGGACCGGTAGACCTCGATCTTCGGGTAGTCCGAGGTCTTGAACCCTTCAAGGAGGACGAGGTCGAGGTCCGCCATGTACCGGTCGAGGTACTCTTCGAGCGGCGTGCCCTCGTGGTCCCAGAACAAGGCCCCGTGGAGGTCGGAGTAGAGGAGGACGCGCTCCGCTCCCGCCTCGCGGTGGAGCTGGGTGTCCTTTCCGGGATGGTCCGGCTCCACGTCCGGGGCAACGTGCTTCGCTGTCCCCACGCGGTATCCGCGCTCGATGAGGACCGGAATGAGATCCCGGAGGAACGTCGTCTTCCCAGCTCCCTTGTGCCCGATGACCGCCACGACCTTCACCTCGACCTCCTCCCACGGAGGATTTTCGATCGTCCCCTTGTTCCGTGCAACTCGGGCCCGATCGTTCTTCGCTGGCAGGGGGGCTACGGCCACCGTCCGCGCTCGGCCAGGGCGAGGATCTTCCGGTCGAGCTGGGAGAGCGGGCGCGCCTGCGGGTCCTCGCCCGGACCCTCCCCACTGGCCTCGTACACAGCGACCGTGAGCCGTTTGTGGGTGAAGGCATGCTTCACTGTACCCACCGCCCGCGGATCCTGAACCTCGTACCGGGAGAGGAGCGCGCCCAACCCGTCCGGCCCCTCAGCGAGCGGGAACCCCCACAGGCCGCCGAGGGCCTGCCCATCACGCTTCTCCAGGACGTACCCCTGCGGCGTGCGCAGGACGAGGGCCGTCGCCGGGACCGCCCTCTGCCTCCGTGCCCGGGGAGCGGGGTACCGCCCCGCGTCGCTCTTCCCCGCGCAGGACCCCGCCACGGGGCAGGAGACGCAACGGGGATCCTTTGGCGTGCACACGATTGCCCCGAGCTCCATCATTGCCTGATTCCACGAACCAGGATCCTCCGGAGCGAGGAGTCCCTCCGCCGTAGCCCGCAGCCACCGTGGGCTCGGCTCCTCTGCGGCGAACAAGCGTGCAACCACCCGCCGCACGTTCCCATCCACTGCTGCGACCGGTTCCCCGAACGCGATCGAGGCCACCGCTGCCGCGGTGTAGGGCCCGACCCCGGGGAGGTCGGCGAGGCCCGCTGCCGTCCGGGGGAGGCCGGTCCCCGCGACCTCTTGGGCCAGTCGGTGGAGGCTCCGCGCCCGCCGGTAGTAACCCGCTCCCGCCCAGGCCCGCAGCACATCTTCCTCCGCTGCCCGGGCGAGGGCACCCAGGTTGGGGAACTCCGCCATGAACCGGGCGTAGTATCCGAGCGCCTGCTCGGCCCGCGTCTGCTGGAGGAGGATCTCCGAGACGAGGATCGCGTACGGATCACGGGTCCTTCGCCAGGGGAGGTCCCGTGCGTTTTGCCTGAACCAGGCGAGGAGGGGTGCCCTCACCTCCTCCCCGTTGAGGTGCCCAATCATGGCGGAAAGCCTACGTCGGGGCCTCCCTCCCGACCACCCGGGCTGGCTCTTGGCCCCGGTCGAGGGGCACGCTACCATCCATCGCAAGGAGGCGCGATGGATGACCAGCGGACCAAGGTGACGATCCCCGAGCTGCGGGCGATGGTGGAGCGGGGGGAGAAGATCACGTTTCTCACCGCCTACGACTACCCGACAGCCTTGCTCGAGGACCGGGCGGGGATGGACATGATCCTCGTCGGCGACTCCGGGGCGATGTGCCTGCTTGGGCACAGGACGACCCTCCCCGCGACGATGGAGTTCATGGTCACGATCACCGCCGCCGTGAGCCGGGCCGCCGTGCGGGCGTTCGTGGTGGGCGACATGCCGTACATGTCCTACCAGCCCTCGAACGAGGTCGCGATCGTGAACGCCGGCCGGTTCATCTCCGAGGGCGGGGCTGACGCGGTCAAGCTCGAGGGCGGGGCGCGGATGGCGGAGCGGGTGGAGGCGATCGTCCGGGCGGGGATCCCGGTGATGGGGCACATCGGCCTCACCCCCCAGGCGGCGAGCGCGATCGGCGGGCTCAAGTCCCAGGGCCGGAGCGCGGCTACCGCCAAGGCGTTGATCGAGGACGCCAAGTGTCTGGAGGAGGCCGGTGCGTTCTCGATCCTCTTGGAGGCGATCCCGGCCAAGGTCGCCGAGGTCATCACCGGGCGGGCGAAGGTGCCGATCCTCTCCATCGGCTCCGGGCCGGCCTGTCACGGGCAGCTCCTGATCGTCCACGACATCTTGGGGCTCTTTGAGGCGTTCACCCCGAAGTTCGTGAAGAAGTACGCCGACGTGTCGGCGGTGATGCTCGGGGCGTTCCAGGCCTACATCAAGGACGTGAAGGACGGCGTCTTCCCCGGCCGCGAGCACACCTACACGATCCCCAAGGAGGAATGGGAAGCCCTGCGCGGGCTATTGGAGGCGTGAGCCACTGCCTGTCGGGGCAAGGTTCATGCTGCGGGAGCGGGGCGAGGAGGGCGGCGGGAGGCCGAACCGGCTCCTCGAGCTCTAGCGTAGAGGCCGCTACTGACCTCCGTGGCCGGGGGGATGATGCTTGCCCACAACCCCATCGGCCGGGCTACGTTGCCCCGGCAAGTTCGATCCTAGCCACGATTCTCTGTCTGCATCATCCCCTCTGAACGGTGCCCTCTGTTCAGAGGTCAAACAAAGAATTCTCGACCTCAGGGTACAACGTCGACGCTGATCTGAAGGCCGCGCTTAAGCCCTTTCGCTGCCTGGAAGCGGTACCGGCATAGGAGGGGGCCTTGGGGAGGTTCGGCTGGTGGGGAGGCACTTGGAGCGCCACAGCGAGGATGCGGGAGGCGTGTCACCCGCGTCCTGACGCAGCTCCTGGATTGCCTTCAGCGGGACAAGGTACGCATGGGCGTACCGCGCGCCGATCAGGCGAGCCGTCCGCCGCCGCAGTATAGCGCTCCTCTACGGCAGTTCCCCGGAAGAGTTCGAAGTCCCCGCCCTGGAGGTTCCGAAAGAGGTGATCGGCGTCTAGCTCGTCACTACCGACGAGGAACCCAATCTCCACCACTTGACGGGACGTGACCGTCTAAGGGCGTGCGTCTCTGATGGTGAGCACCTTTCCTCCTTCACGTCACCCTGAGGCTTAGCGAACGCCGTAGCGTCCCAGGAGGACTGGCGGTCCACGGTGGGCGGGCGTCCGCATCCTCTCGCCAGCCGACGGGAAGGTGCTATCCTGCGAGCCTGTAACTGAAGCTACGTTCGACGCTCCGGTTCGGTGGTTGGAGCGGCGGGGGTGGCCGAGAAGGGCGACCTGAAAAGGAAAGCCCGCGAGATCTAGTCGCGGGCCATTTCAGTTCTGTGCACGCCGAAGGGCTTATTCCGGCGCGATGAAAGCAGGCTACGCCTTCACGTACAGGTGGCGCTTGATGTCCTGTTTGGTCGACTTCTCGAACGGCTGGTCGACGATCTTGATGCAGTCCTTGTCCCGCAGGCGCTTGAACGGGGCGAGGTTCCGCTGCATCTCCCGGATCGCCTCCCACACCCGCACCTTCGCTTGGTCGGGAGTCTCGATCCCCTGTTTCTTCAGGACCTGCCAGTTCGGGTACACCATCGCTGCCACCATCGGCTCGCCCCGGCTTCGGTCCTCGTACACGAGGACCTCCTCCACCTCCGGGATCCGCAAGAACTCCCACTCCAGCTCCTCAGGGTGGACCTTCTTCCCGGACTCGAGCACGATGAGGTTCTTCTTCCGTCCCGCGAGGAACAACCGCCCCTCCACGTCGAGCTTCCCGATATCGCCCGTGCGGAACCAGCCGTCAGGCGTGAGCACCTCGGCCGTGCGCTCGGGGTTCTTGTAGTAGCCGAGCATCACGTTGGGGCCCCAGACGATGACCTCGCCGTACCCCTCGAGGTCGGGCTTGTCCACCTTCACCTTCACGCCGGGGAGCGGTCGCCCGACATTGCCAGGGATGGGCGTGAACGGATCGCTCATCGTGAGCACGGGCGCGGTCTCGGTGAGGCCGTAGCCCTCAATCATCCCCAGCCCCAGCCGCCGCAGGCCCGCCCCCACCTCGGCGGAGAGGGGGGCCCCGCCGGACACGAAGAACCGGAACTGGGGCCCGAGGAGCTTGTCCTTGAGGAGCTTCCCGACAAGGCGTGGCATGAAACGGTGCAGGATCCTGCGGACTGCGTTCCCCTCGATGTTCTCCAGGATCCGTCGGTACAGGGAGTGGTAGAGCTTGGGCACGCCGACGAGCACGGTCACCCCCACCCGCCGCGCGAGGCCGATGAGGTTCCGATAATCGTCGGTGTAGGTCACGGTCGCTCCCACCCACAGCGGGGCGAGGAGGGTCGTGGTGAGGCCGTAGATGTGGTACCAGGGGACGATTGTCACCAGGCTGTCTTCGGGCGTGAACTCGACCACCTTGAGAAACGCCTCGATGTTGGAGGTGATGTTGCGATGGCAGAGCATGACGCCCTTGGCGTCGTCGGTGGTGCCGGATGTGTACATGAGGACGGCGAGGTCTTCGCAGTCGGGATGCGCATCGGGAACCGCGGCTTCGCGGTCGGGGAGGACATCCCACAGGGAAACTGCGCCGAGGGCGACGTCTACCGAGATCACCTCGTTCAGGGACGGAACCGACTGGGTGAGGGGGGTGAACTCGTGGTAGCGCTGAGGAGAGCAGAAGAGGAGTTTCGCTTCGCATTCGGTGAGCAGCCGCGCCACCTCGCCCGGCTGGAGCCCAGCGTCCATCGGCACCGCCACGGCCCCCAGCCGTTGCACGGCGAAGAACGCGACCGCCCATCCCACCGACGGTTTTGAGATCAGCCCCACGCGGTCGCCCGCACCGATCCCCTGCCCGGAAAGCCACACCGCCAGCTTCCCCGACAGATCCCACAGCTCGCGGTACGTGGCGTCCTGGAATTGCTGAACACCGCCCCGGGTCACAGGGACCCGCACCGCTACCCGTCGCCCATGTTGCTGCACAGAACGTGCCAGGAACTCCGGTATGGTCATGTGACGCTTGAACCGCGTCGCCATCTCTATCCTCCTCGATCGGCTTGAAGGATCAAAGCGTGCGAGTATACCACTCCGCGGCTAGGGCAGCCAACGCCCCTTCTGCGGCTGCGATCACGGCTTGGGCCCGCCGCCCGGCGGGATCGCGCACGTCCCCCGCTGCGAACAGGCCGGGGCGCGAGGTGGCCATGAGGGAGTCGGTGGTCACGTAGCCGGCTTGGCTCAGCTCCACAACGCCGCGGAGCCAGTCCGTGTTCGGCTTCCACCCGATCTTGACGAATACCCCGTCCACGGGGAGCTCGCGCTTCTCGCCCGTGGCGAGGTCTCGTAGGACGACCGACTCCACCTTCCCCTCACCGCGCACCTCGTCCACAGCCACATTCCACAGCACCTCCACATTCGGCTGAGCCAGGACCTGCTCGCGGAGGGCCGCCTTGGCGCGGATGGCGTGGGGATCGGTTTGGGGATGGCGGACGGCGAGGTACACCTTGGAGCAGAGGTGGGAGAGGACAAGCGCTTCGGTGAGGCCACCGTCGCCCGCCCCCACGACGAGGACGTCCTTGCCCCGGAAGAAGAACCCGTCGCAGATCGCGCAGTAGGAGACGCCGCGCCCGACGCGTTCCGTAGCTCCTGGGGCGGGGAGCTCCTTAGGATGGGCACCTGTGGCCGCGATCACCGCCCGCGCCTGCACCTCCCCATCCGAGGTCGCAAGGACCCATTCCCCACCGCGCCCGGTGAGCCCGGTGGCCATGGCGGCCTGGAACTGTGCCCCCAGCCGCTCCGCTTGAGCGCGCATCCTCTCTGCAAGCTCGATCCCGGGGATCGGCTCCGTGAACCCAGGGTAGTTCTCGATCGCGGGGGCCTCGAGCAGTTGGCCGCCGGGCACAGCCCCCTCCACGAGGAGGGTCCCAAGGCCAGCGCGTGGGGCATAGATTGCGGCGGAAAGCCCGGCTGGACCGCCTCCAACGATGATCACGTCCCATCGCCTGTCCATCGTCAAGAATGATACGCGGTGACCCGAGCGGCCCCCAAGGGCCGTCTCCCCCCTTGCTGTCCTCTCCCTCCTCGGCTACGGTGGGGGCGTGGACCCCACCGGGAGCTCCTCCCCGACCCGCCGGGTGACCGCTGACGACCGCGGCCTCCTCCGGATTGAGTTCCCCTACGACCCTCGTCTCGTCGCGCTCGTGCGCGGGCTCCCCGGGCGGCAGTGGAACAATGGGGAGAAATACTGGACGGTGCCCACGGAGCACGTCGTGGCGACGGTCGAGCTCCTGGGCGCCGAGGGGTTCACGTTCGACGAGGAGACGCGCCGGCTGTACGAGGCCCGCCGTGACGAGCTGGCCCAGCACCTCACCGTGTCCCAACTCAATCTCCAGGTCCGCGATGCTGTCCTGAAGGCGTTCCCTTCCCCACTGTGGGTGGTGGGGGAGGTGAGTGGGTTCAACCGGAACGCCCACAAGAAATGGGTCAGTTTCCAACTCGTGGAGCGCAAGCCGGGCGGCGAAGTCCTCTCCCAGGTGGAGGCCGTCTTGGCCCCCGAGGATCGCCAGCGCCTGGAAGCGAAGCTGCAGCGTGAAGGAGCCCCATTTCGGTTGGAGGACGAGGTCCAGGTGCGCGTCCTGGTGACGGTGGACCTCCACACGGAGTGGGGCCGGTACCAGGTCGCGGTGCGCGACCTCGATCTCGCCTACACCTTGGGTGAGGTCGCGCGCCGCCGCGAGGAGATCGTGCGCCGGCTCGCGGTCCAGGGCCTGATCGACCGCAACCGGGCGCTGCCGTTTCCGGAGCTCCCGCTGCGGATCGGCCTCGTGACGAGCCTCGGCTCGGATGCGGAATACGACGTGTTGCGCACGCTCCGGGAGTCGGGGTTCTCGTTCCAGGTCGTCGTCCATGGGGCGCGGGTCCAGGGCCCGAGCACGGAGGCATCGGTCCTCAACGCGCTCGACTGGTTCCGGGACCGCGCCCACGAGTTCGATGCTGTACTCATCTGCCGGGGCGGGGGCTCCCGCACCGACCTCGCGTGGTTCGACTCGGAAGCCCTCGGCCGGGCGGTGGCCACCTTCCCCCTGCCAGTGGTGGTGGGGATCGGCCATGAGGAGGACCGCTGTGTGCTGGACGAGGTGGGGTGGCGCCAGAAGACCCCCACTGCCGCCGCCCAGTTCATCGTGGAGCGGGTGCGGCAGGTCCTGAGCAGGGTCGAGGAGACTGCGGCCCACGCCCTCGGCCGGGCGCGGGTGCGGGTCGCGGAGGAGGACCAGGCCCACCGCCAGCGGGTGCAGCGGCTCGTCCGCGCGGCCACTGTTCGCGTGGGGGAGGAGGGGCGGGAGCTCGTCCACCGCGCACGGCGCCTCCGCCGCGGGGTGCGGGGGCGCCTGGAGGGGGCGCACCAGGATGTGCTGAGGTTCCGCCTTGCCCTCCCGAGGTCCACCGACGCCCTCCTCGGACGAACGGCCGCTCACCTCGATGACGTGGCGGGCCGGGTCGCGCGCGGGGCGAACCGCGACCTGTCCGCAGCCCGCCAATGGGTCTCCCAGGTCACCCTCCTCGTCCCCGCGCGGGCCCGGATGCGGCTCGTGTGGGCCGGGGAACGGTTGGAGGGACAGGCCCAGCGCCTCCATGCCCTCGACCCGCGGCGGGTCGTGGAGCGGGGGTACGCGATCGTGCGCCTGGCCGAGGGGCCGGTGGTCACCGATCCCCGTCAGGCCCCACCCCAGGCTCTCCTGCGGGTTCAGCTCAAGCGGGGGATCCTCCGCGCCCGCGCGGAGGGGGAAGAGGGAGGTGAGTGACAAGATGGCAAAAAAGGATCGCTCCTACAGCGAAGCCGTGGCCCGGCTCGATGAGATCCTCCGCCTGATCGAGGACGGGGACGTGGACATCGATGCCCTGTCCGGGCTCGTGGCGGAGGCGGCGGAGCTCGTGACCCTGTGCCGACAGAAGATCACGGCCGCGGAGATGCAGGTGCGGGAGATCACGGAGCGCCTGGAGCGCGAGGCAGCGGAGGCGGAGAAGGAAGGACCTCCGTCCGACGAACCCCCGTTCTAGCGGGAAACCCTGGTCCAGGGCCCGTCCTCCGTGGACCGGCGAGGGCCGCTGATCACGGCACTGTGAGGACCCGGACGAGGTTCGTCGTCCCCGGCTCGTGGAACGGGAGCCCGGCGGTGAAGACGACGCGGTCCCCCGGGGAAACCGCCCCTGCCTCCCGCGCCGCAGTGAGGGAGCTATGGATGAGGTCCGCTTCGTCCCGCGCCGGGGGGATCTCCCGGGGGAGCACGCCCCACACGAGCCCTAGCCTCCGCGCCACGTCCCGGTGGGGCGTCGTGGCCACGATCGGGACGGAGGGGCGATGGGAGGCGACGAGGCGGGCCGTCCACCCGGAGGTGGTGGCGCACACGATCGCCTGCGCTCCGACCTCGGCCGCCACCCGCCCTGCCGCGCGGGCGATCGCCGCTGATACCTCCCCCACGAGGCCGCTCTCCAGCCCAGGGACGCGGATCGGCACGCCGCCCGACTCCGCGGCCTGAGCGGCCGCCGCCATCGCCTGCACCGCCGCCCGCGGGTGGTTCCCGACCGCCGTCTCCTCGGAGAGCATCACCGCATCCGCCCCGTCCCATACAGCGTTGGCCACGTCGGCGACCTCGGCCCGGGTCGGGACCGGGGCGTCCACCATCGACCGCAGCATCTGGGTCGCCACGATCACCGGTTTGGCCTGCGTGTTGCACAGGTCCACGAGCCACCGCTGCACGAGGGGGACCTGGTAGAGGTCCACCTCCACCCCGAGGTCGCCGCGGGCGACCATCGCTCCATCAGAAGCGGTCACGATCTCCTGCATTCGCCGCACCGCCTCGGCGAGCTCGACCTTGGCCAGCACCCACAGCCCTCGCCCCACGATCTTTCGTGCCTCCTCTAGCTCCTCGGGGCGCTGGACGAACGACAGGGCCACGCAGTCGAACCCCATCTCCCCCGCCCGGGCCAGGGACTCCCGATCGAACGGGGTGAGGGCGGGCAGGGACAGGGCGACCCCGGGGATGTTGACCCCCTTCCCCCCGTGGAGGAGGCCGCCCCGGATCACCCGGCACCGCACGCCCCCCCGCACCGGACCGACCACGGTGAGCTCGAGCATCCCGTCGGCGAGGAGGATCCTCACCCCGCTCGCGAGGCCGTCCACGGCCTGGGGATGGGTGACGGGGATCCCTCCCTCGCCGAGGACCACCTCCTCCCCCGGCGAGAGGGGGATCGGATCGGCCAGGGTTCCCACCCGCACCTTGGGCCCGCGCGTGTCGAGGAGGAGAGTCACCGTCCGCCCGACCGCAGCCGCCGCGGCCCGCACACGCTGTGCTAGAGAGGCATGGTCGTCGTGGTCACCGTAGGAGGTGTTGACGCGGGCGACGTCCACCCCAGCCGCGATCAGCGCGGCGAGGGTCTCCTCGTCGTGGGAGCGTGGGCCGATCGTGGCCACGATCTTCGTCCGCTTCATGCAAGCATCCAGCTTAGCGCCGGTCGCAGGGGGCGGCCAGTTGATGCCGGTCCCGAGAGCGGGTATCGTTCACAATGAACATGAGCCCAACCCTTGGGCGTGAACACCGCCTCCGCCGACGGCGGGATATCGCCCACGTGTTTCAACGCGGTCAACGCCTGGAAGCTCCTCTGTTCTCGTTCCGAATCCTCCGTAAGGAAGATCCGACGCCCCGGCTCCTCGTGGTCACGGGGCGGCGCTTGGGGGGGGCGGTGACGCGGAACCGCGTGAAGCGGGCGGTGCGGGAGGGGTTTCGCCTCCATCAGGAGGCGTTCGCCCACCTCGACACGGTGGTCATCCCCCGCCAAGCGGCCACGCGCCTGCGCCCCGGGGAGCTGAGTGAACGACTGGTTGAAGAGTTCCGGGAGGTGAGCAATGGCCAAAGAAACCCTCCTCACGAAAGAGGGCTACCAACAGAAGAAGGCTGAGCTCGAACAGCTCGAGCACCGCCTGTACCAGGAGATCCCGCAGCGGTTGAAGGAAGCGAAGGACCACGGCGGGGGCGATGTGCGGGAGAACAGGGAATACCTGTACCTGAAGCAGGAACAGGACATGATCGAGGCCGAGGCGCGTGCCCTGCGTGAGCTGCTCGAGACGGCGCGCATCATCACCGAGGACGACTTCCGCCCGGACGAGGTGGGGATCGGCGCCCGAGCGATCCTGGAGGACGTGGAGACCGGCAAGGTCGCGACCTACACCCTTGTCCCCCCGGCCGAGGTGGACCTCCTCCAGAACCGGATCGGGGTGGATTCCCCTGTCGGGCAAGCCCTCCAGACGTACAGCAAGGGGAAGATGATTACGGTCCAGACCCAGGGGAAGAAGATCAAGTACAAGATCCTGGGGATCGAGCGCCGTTGACGATGGCCACCCGCAGCTTGGGGGAAGGGATGCGCCGGAGAGCGGTCCACGGCGGGGATGCCCGTGGCCGAGGCTGACCTTCTCGCTTCGCGCCGGGAGAAGCTCGACCGCCTGCGGGCCCAGGGCATCACCCCCTATCCCTACCGCTATCCCCGTACCCACACCGTGGGCGAGGTGCGGGCGGCGTTCGGGTCCCTGGGCCCCCACCAGCGCACCGGGGCCGAGGTGAGCCTCGCCGGGCGACTCGTCGCCCTCCGCCGGATGGGGAAAGCGGCGTTCGGGAACGTCCTCGACCGGTCGGGGCGGATTCAGGTCTACGCCTCAACGGACGGGCTGGGTGCGGACGCGTACGGGCGGTTCGTGGACCTCGACCTCGGGGACATCGTGGGGATCTCCGGAGAGCCGTTCACGACCAAGACCGGGGAACTGACGGTGGACGTGCGGGAGTTCGCCCTCCTTGCCAAGTCCCTGCGGCCGCTTCCGGAGAAGTGGCATGGCCTCCGGGACGTCGAGACGCGGTACCGGCAGCGGGCGCTCGATTTCATCGCCAACGACGATGCCCGGCGGGCGATCGTGGTCCGGGCCACCACACTGCGCGCCTGCCGTGCCTACCTCGACCGGGAGGGGTTCCTCGAGGTGGAGACCCCGATCCTCCAGCCCATCTACGGCGGAGCTACGGCGCGGCCGTTCATCACCCACCACAACGCACTCGACCGCGACCTGTACCTGCGGGTGGCGCCGGAGCTCTACCTGAAACGGCTCCTCGTGGGGGGGCTGGAGAAGGTGTACGAGATCGGCCGCAACTTCCGCAACGAGGGGATCTCCTCGATGCACAACCCGGAATACACCGGGCTCGAGGCCTACGAGGCGTACGAGGATTACGAGCGGGCGATGGAGCTGGCGGAGGGGCTGGTCGAGGCCTGCCTCCTCGCCGTGGCTGGGGCGACCCGCATCACGTACCAGGGCCGGGAGGTGAACTTCACCCGGCCGTGGCGGCGGGCCTCGCTGCTTGAGCTGGTGGCCCAGGGGAGCGGCTGCGATGTGGAGAAGCCACTCCCCGAGCTCCTGGAGGAGATCGACCGGCGGGGGATCCCGATCCCGCCCCACCTGCGCCGCGGGCCCAAGGGGAAGGTGATCGAGCACCTCCTGGAGACGCAGGTTCAGGACCATTTGTGGGACCCGACGTTCGTCCTCGACTTTCCGCTCGACATCTCGCCGCTCGCCAAGCGCAAGCGGGGCCGGGACGACCTCGTGGAGCGGTTCGAGCTCTACTTCACCGGTCGCGAGGTCGCCAACGCCTTCTCGGAGCTGAATGACCCGGATGACCAGCGGGAGCGGTTTGCGATGCAGGAAGCGCTCCGCGCATCCGGCGATGAGGAGGCCCACCCCCTGGACGAGGACTTCCTGCGCGACCTGGAGCTCGGGATGCCCCCTGCGGCGGGGATCGGGTTCGGGATGGACCGGTTGGTGATGGTGCTCGCCGATGCCCCTTCGATCCGGGAGGTGCTGGCGTTCCCGCCCCTGCGATGACCGCGGCCCACGCTTTCCCGTTTCACCGGATCGGCCGCCGCCTCGACCGGTGGGCGGAGCGGGTGTGGGCGTGGGACGAGGGGTTGACGGAGGTCGTGAGTGCGTCGCGGATTCTGCGCCGCCTCGATCCCCTCCTCGTCGCGGCGACCTACCTCGGCTACGGCTACCTGTGGGGCGCGCTGGCCCTGGCCCTCATCGCGTTCGGGACGGAGGTGGACCAGGCGAACGTGCTCATCGGTCTGGGGGTGGTCATCACCTCGGTGTTCCTTTCCCAGATGATTAAATCCGTTTCCGGCCGGCCTCGGCCCCAGTTCTCGCGCCATGGTTTTCATCACCAATTCCTCACCGACGCCTCGTTCCCCTCCAACCACACCACCGCCGCGTTCGCGATGGCATACCTCGTCCTGCGGCTCTACCCGTGGTGGCCGAATGTCGTGGTGCTCTACATCATGGCGGCATTGATTGGCCTGTCGCGCGTGTACCTGCGGGAACATTTCCCGCTCGATGTCGTGGGGGGGGCGTTGCTCGGGACGTGCGTGGCCCACGGGCTCCTGCCCCTGTTCGCTCGGCTCGTGCAGTGACCGAAGGAGGGATGGCATGAACCCGTTGTACGCGGAGCGTATGAAAACGGCGCGCCGGTCGGTGATCCGGGAGCTCCTCAAGCTCACGGAGCAGCCGAATATCATCTCGTTCGCGGGTGGGCTCCCCGACCCGGACACGTTCCCGCGGGAGTTCCTCGCCCAGGTGGCCGCGGATGAGATCCGGAACAACCCAGGCAAGACCCTCCAGTACACGACCACGGAGGGCAAGCTCCCCCTCCGCGAGCCCCTGTCGCGATGGTTTGCGGAAGACGGGATGCGATTTTCTCCTGACCAGATCCTCATCACGAGCGCGTCGCAGCAAGGGCTGGACCTCGTCGCCAAGGTGTTCCTCGATCCAGGGGATGTGGTGTTGGTTGAGCTCCCCACCTACATCGGGGCGATCCAGGCGTTCGAGGCGATGCAGGCGAGGCTCGTCGGGGTGGAGCTGGAGGATGACGGGATGGACCTCGACCGTCTCTCCGCCGCGATCGCTGCCGCCCGGCGGGCTGGGCAGACCCCGAAGCTCATCTACGTCGTCCCCGATTTCCAAAACCCATCGGGGGTCACGTGGTCCGAGGAGAAGCGGCGGGGGCTGGTGGAGATCGCGGGCCGGGAGGACCTCGTGATCGTCGAGGATATGCCGTACCGCAAGCTCCGCTTCACGGGGGAGCCCGTGCCATCTGTAGCATCGCTGGACCCTGAGGGGCGGGTGGTCGTGCTGTTCACGTTCTCCAAGGTCCTCGCCGCTGGCCTGCGGCTGGGGGCGCTGGCCGGGCCGCGGGAGATCTTGGAGAAGGTGGTGACGATGAAACAGGCCACCGACCTCTGTACCTCGTCCCTCACCCAGCGGCTCGCCGTCCGGTTCTTCCAGGACTACGACGTGGAGGGCCATATGCGCACGATCCGCGACCACTACCGGATGAAGTGCCACGCGATGCTCCGCGCCCTCGACCGCTACATGCCCCGCCGCGAGGGGATCTCATGGACGAAGCCGGAGGGGGGCCTGTTCCTGTGGGCGCGGTTCCCGGAGCAGTTGGACACGGAGCGGATGCTCCCCCGTGCCCTCGACCACAAGGTGGCGTACGTGATCGGGGCCCCGTTCTTCGTGGACGGCACGGGCCACAACACGATGCGCCTCTCGTTCTCCAGCGCCACGACGGAGCAGCTCGAGGAAGGGGTTCGCCGCCTCGGGCAGGTGGTGGAGGAGGAACTGGCGAGCCTTCGCTCGTCGCAGCGGGCGTAGGGGAGCGCACCCGCGGGACGAAGCCCGCGCTAGGGAGACTTCGGATCTTCCGCTTCACTCGGCCTAAACGGCCGCGGATCCACGGGTGCGCCGAACTCTTCGTGGGCGATCTGCAGCAAGAGGTGGCGGTGGCACGGCTTGTCCTCGCCCTCGTAGCAGATGAGGAAGATATCGCGGGTCGTGGCGTGTTCCGCTAGCTCCTTGAGGCGCGCCATGGCGCGGGGGTTCGCGCGGATCTGGGCGCGGAACCGCCGTTCGTAGTCGCTCTTCTCCCACGCGTAGTGGATCGCGCTCGGGTAGCCGCAGCCGGGGACGAACCCCGCCTTGAGCTCGCTGAACTCGTGGAAGAGCTCCTTCGCGGGGGCCAGGTCATCGTTCCCGCGGCCACGCATCACGAGCACCGTTTCCGCGCCGGGGGGGAGTTTTCCCTTCATGCTGAGGTAGGTCTGCCTGAGCGCCAAGTCCTCAACCTCGCTGGCCCGGGCTCCTCTGGTTCCTCGTCAGGCGATCGCCCGTTCGGTTTCCTTATCGAAGATGTGCAGCCGCTCCATCATCGCCACGAACGTGAGGTCCTGGCCAGGCTCGATCTCCAGCCGGGGGTCGAGCTTGGCCACGATCTCATCGCCCGCGACGTCGGCGTAGATGATCTGTTCGTCACCGAGGGGCTCCCGGACCCGCACCTTGCCCGAGAACGTCCGGCCGGCCGTCTCCCCGTGCACCATCTCCGGGGTGCGGATGTCCTCCGGGCGGATGCCGAACACCACGTCCCGGCCCACGGAGGCCCGCAGCCCATCCGACGCCCTCTCCTCCGGGACGAGGAGCTTGAACCCCTTGCCCTGGACGTAGAGGCGCCCGTCCTCGGAGATGAGGCGCGCCTCGAGGAAGTTCATCGCCGGGGAGCCGATGAACCCTGCGACGAACATGTTCGCTGGGCGATCGTAGATCGTCTGCGGTTTGTCGTACTGCATGACGACGCCGTCCTTCATCACCGCCACCCGCTGCCCCAGGGTCATCGCCTCGACCTGGTCGTGGGTCACGTACACGGTGGTCGTCTTGAGGCGGAGGTGGAGCTCGGCGAGCTCGGCCCGCATCCGCACGCGCAGTTTGGCATCGAGGTTGGACAGGGGCTCATCGAACAGGAACACCTTGGGGTCGCGGACGATCGCCCGCCCGAGGGCGACCCGTTGCCGTTGCCCTCCCGACAGTTCGCGCGGCTTGGCCTTGAGCTTCTCCTTGATCCCGAGGAGTTCCGCTGCGGAGTGGACCCGCCGCTCGATCTCCTTCTTCGGGACCTTGCGGAGCTTGAGCCCGAACGCCATGTTGTTGTACACGTCCATGTGGGGGTAGAGAGCGTAGTTCTGGAACACCATCGCGATGTCGCGGTCCTTGGGGGGGACATCGTTCACGCGCCGCTCGCCGATGTAGATGTCCCCCGCCGTGATGTCCTCCAGGCCCGCCACCATGCGCAGGCTCGTCGTCTTCCCGCAGCCGGAGGGCCCGACGAGGACGACGAACTCGCCGTCGTGGACCTCGAGGGTCACCCGATCCACCGCCGTGAAGTTCCCGAACTTCTTCGTGACCTCGTTCAGCCGAACCTCAGCCATCCCTGCCCTCCTTCACGCGCCGCTTTTGGCGCGGACTGCGTCCAGCATAGCCATCCCCTGCCTGCGGCGCAACGTGTCATCCCCCGCTCAGGGGGGGGAAGAAGGTCACCACGTCGCCCGGGGAGAGGGGCGTCGCGAGGCCCTGATCGTGGACCACGTTCCGGCCGTTCACGAACACGTGGAGGTGGTCGCGGAAAGCATCGCCGGAGAAGAGGAGCGCCCCGAGCGAGGGCTCGCGTTCGGCCAGGGCGCGGAGGGCCTCGCCACACGTCGCCCCGCGCGGGAGGTCGAGCTCGATCTGGTCCGCCCCCGCTGCGGCGCGGAACTCCCCGAATAGCTTCACGGTAACCGTCACGCCCCGAGTATAAACGGTCCTACGGGCGGGTCCGACCGCGGATGAGCGCCCGCAGTGCCTGAAGCCGCTTTGAGATCCGGCCCTCCCATCCCACGTCCTTCGGGCGGTAGTACTCCCGGTCGCGCAGGCCCTCGGGGAGGCTCGGCATCGCCGCCACCCCCTGCGGCTCATCATGGGCGTAGCGGTACTCCTTCCCGTAGCCAACGTCCTTCATCGTCTCCGTGACCGGGTTGCGGAGGTGGAGGGGCACCGGCTCGTTGATCGTCTCCTCAACGTCGCGCTTCACCTCATGATGGGCGAGGTAGAGGGCGTTCGACTTCGGGGCCAGGGCGAGGTAGGCCGCCGCCTGGACGAGGGCCAGGGCGCACTCCGGCATTCCCACCTGCTCCACGGCCTGCGCTGCCGCCACGGTGAGGGGCAGCGCATTGGGATCCGCGAGCCCCACGTCCTCGCTCGCCATCCGCACCAGGCGCCGGGCGACGTAGCGCGGGTCCTCCCCGCTCTCCAGCATCCGCACCAGCCAGTAGAGGGTCGCGTCCACGTCGGAGTTCCGCACCGACTTGTGGAGGGCGGAGATCAGGTTGTAGTGCTCCTCCCCCGCCCGGTCGTAGCGGGGGGCCTTCTTCCCCACCGCCTCCGCCACCGCGGCGAGCGGGAGCTTCCCTTCCCCGAGCGCCGCCACGGCTGTTTCGAGCGCGGTGAGGAGCCGGCGTGCGTCACCGTCGGCATGGCGGATGAGGAACTCGCCGGCCTCGGGCTCAAGCGAGACCCGACCGCCGTAGCCCCTCTCGTCGGCCAGCGCCCGTGCCAGAAGGACGCGCAGCTCGTCCGCGGACAGGGGCTCGAACAGGAACAGCTGGGCCCGGGAGAGGAGGGCGGACCGGAGGGCGAATGACGGGTTCTCGGTCGTGGCTCCGATGAACAGGATCGCCCCTTCCTCGAGGAACGGGAGGAGCACATCCTGCTGGGCGCGGTTCCAGCGATGGACCTCGTCCAGGAACAAAAGGTCCCTCTGCCCGGCGCGCCGCCACATGTCACGGGAGGAGAGGAGGGCCTCGCGGACCTCACTCACGGTGGCCAACGCCGCCGAGCGTTGGATGAACCGTGCCCCCCAGCGCGTGGCGATGAGCCGGCCGACCGTGGTCTTCCCCGTGCCCGGCGGCCCCCAGAATACGAGCGGGACGGCCACACCCTCCTCGAGGAGGGCCCGCAAGGGCCCCTTCTCCCCGAGGAGGTGCCGCTGCCCCACCACCTCCCCCAGGTCGCGCGGCCGCAGCCGCTCCGCCAGGGGTGCCCGACCCTGCCACAGGCCTTCCATTCAGGCCCATTGTAGCACCTTGACGGAGCTGGCCCATCGCCCGTACCATACCGTCGCCAATCACCCCAGGTCAGCGTGGAGGTCGTTCCGTGGACTGGGGGCAGGGGGTCGTTAGCTCAGCCGGTAGAGCAGCGGACTCTTAATCCGCGGGCCGGGGGTTCGAATCCTCCACGACCCACCCGATAGCGAGTTACGCCGTCGCATCCACTCCCGGGAAGTCCGCGACGTGCGGGCGGGGGCAGGGGGTCGTTAGCTCAGTCGGTAGAGCACCGGCCTTTTAAGCCGGGAGTCGCAGGTTCGAATCCTGCACGACCCACAACGGCCGTGAGGGCCGGCTTGGCGGGGGAGGGCCGGACCGATAGACTTACCGTAAGCGCCTGTCCCCGTCGTCCAGTGGCCTAGGATACCGGGCTTTCAATCCGGAAACGGGGGTTCGAATCCCCCCGGGGACACCACCGCGCCCCCACCGCAGCCCGCTACGGCGAGGGAGAGCCCTGGAGGAGCTGGGCGAGGACCACCCCGTCCTGTGTGCGGTGCTCGATCTTGAACCCCCGATGTTGGAAGATCGCGATCATCCGCACGTTGTCCGGCGTTGTCTCCGCTGTCACCACCTGCACGCCCCAGGTGCGGGCGATCTCCAGGCAGTAGTCGGTCAGTAGCCCCCCCAGCCCCTGGTTCTGCCACGGGTCGGCCACGAACACCGCATACTCGGCGGTGGTGGGGTCCGGGCCCACGACGAGCCGTCCCACCCCGACGATCCTCTTCCTTCCCCCATCCTCGATCTCGGCCACGATCGCCATCTCGCGATCGTAGTCGATGAAGCAGAACGGGATCGCCATCTGGTGCGTGGACTCCTTGAACAGGTACCGGAACCGGAACCGGATCGATTCCCGCGACGAGACGGCGAGCATCTCGTGCCAGAGGGGTTCATCCTCGGGGCGGATCGGCCGCAGGAGGACCTTGGTCCCGTTGCGAAGGGTGGCCTGGCGGGTGTAGCCCTCGGGGTAGGGGCGGATCGCGAGGTGGGAATAAGGGCGGGGCGGGTTCTTGAGCGCCTCCTGGTCCACGACAATCCGTGCGTCCACGGCCACCACCTCATCGGACGAGGCGACGAGGGGGTTGATGTCGAGCTCCTTGATCTCCGGGTAGTCGGCGATGAGGTACGAGACGCGCATGATCGTCTCTATGAGGAGATCGATGTCCGCGCCGGGCCGGCCGCGGTACCCCTCGATGAGGGGCCAGCTCTGGAGCGACTCCAGCCGCCGTCGGGTGAGACGTTCGTTCAAGGGGGGGAGCGCCAGCGCTGTGTCCTTGTACACCTCGGCGGCGATGCCCCCCATCCCCATCATGAGCACGGCCCCGAACGTGGGATCCTTCTTCGCCCCCACGAGGAGCTCGAACCCCCGGGAGGTATCGATCATCCGCTGAACGGTGACCCCTTCCAGGCGTGCCTCAGGCCGGCGTGCGCGCACCGCATCCAGTATCCGCGCGAACGACGCGCGCACCTCGTCGTCGGAGTGAAGCCCCAACGCCACCCCCCCGACGTCGGTCTTGTGGGTGATGTCCGGGGACAGGATCTTCAGCACGACCGGGTAGCCAGCCTTGTTCGCCGCGGCCACCGCCTCGTCCGCGGTGCGGGCGATGAGGGGCCGCACCACCGGGATCCCGTAGGCCGCCAGGATCTCCTTCGAGTCCGCCTCGGACAGGATCTCCGCCTTCCTGAGGAGGGGGGCGACCTGGGTGCGGATCGTCGCCTGGTCGAGGGGGAACCGGACCGGGATCTCCCGCGGGGTCTCGTAGAGGAGCTCCAGGTTCCGCGCGTAGTCCACGAGGTGCATGAACGCCTCCACCGCCTGGTCGGGGGTGGCGTAGGTGGGGACGCCGGCCCGATTGAAGAGCTCCACGCCCTCGCGCATGAGGCGCCCCCCCATCCACGCCGCGAGGACTGGCTTGGGGGACTTCGTCGCGATCGCGCTCACCTCGCGGGCGGTGGTGGTGGGATCGGTCACCGCCTGCGGGGCGAGGATCGCGATCACCGCATCCACGTTCGGGTCAGCGAGGAGGATCTCCAGCGCCGCCGCATACCGCTCCGGCGGGGCGTCCCCCAGCACGTCCACCGGGTTCCCATGGGACCAGAACCGGGGGAGGAGCTCGTTCAGCTTGGCGAGCGACTCCGCGGCGAGGGGGGCGAGGGTCCCCCCCCGGGCGATGAGGGCGTCGGTGGCCATCACCCCCGGCCCCCCGGCGTTGGTGAGGATCGCCAGCCGCGACCCACTGGGCGGGCGGATCCGCGCCAGGAGCTCGGCGGAGTCGAACAGGTCCCCGATCTCGTACACGCGGACCATCCCCGCCCGCCGGAACGCGGCGTCGTACACCGCGTCTTCCCCGGCCATCGCCCCGGTGTGGGAGCTCGCCGCCTTCGCCGACTCGGCGAACCGGCCCGCCTTGTACACGAGGATCGGTTTCGAGCGCGCGAACGCTCGCGATGCGGACATGAACCTGCGCGCCTCGGTCACGGATTCGATGTAGAGGAGGATCGAACGCGTCCGCTCGTCTTCCCCGAAGTAGTCAATCAGGTCGCCGAAGTCCACGTCGATCATGTTCCCCACCGACACGAAGTAGGAGAACCCGATCCCTTCCTCCACCGCCCAGTCGAGGATCGAGGTGCACAGCGCCCCTGATTGCGAGATGAACGCCACGTTCCCGTCTGCGGGATGTCCCGCCGCGAACGTCGCGTTCATCCCGATGCGGGGGACGATGATCCCGAGGCAGTTGGGCCCGATGATCCTCATCCCCTCGAACTCGGCGGCGGCGGCCTTCACCTCGGCCTCCAGCGCCTTCCCCTCCGCCCCCGTCTCGCGGAACCCGGCGGAGAGGATGACGAGCCCGCGGATCCCCTGCGCCCCGCAATCCCGCACCAGGCCTGGCACCGTGGTCGCGGGGGTGCAGATCACGGCGAGGTCCGGCGTGCGCGGCAGCGCGGCGACGTCGGGGTAGCTCTGGATACCCTGGACCGACTCCCGCTTCGGGTTCACGGGGTACACGACGCCGTTGAAGGAAGCGTTGATCATGTTGCGCAGAACGCTATGGCCCACCGTGCCCGGGTTGCTGCTCGCCCCGATCACGGCCACCCGGTGGGGGTTGAAGATCTTGTCGAGATTGCGAATGCTCACTGGCAATACCTCCATCCCCATTATAGGATGGGATCCTGCGGGGAGCCATGAGCGATGACGACCGACTGAAGCGGGAAGCGGCTCAGAGGGCGGTGGAGCTCGTCCGGTCGGGGATGATCCTCGGCCTCGGGCACGGGACGACCGCCCACCACGCCCTGGTCAGGATCGGTGAGCTCCTCCGCTCCGGCGCGCTGCGGGACATCGCTGGCGTCCCCTGCTCGACCCAGGTCGAGCGGGAGGCGCGCAAGCTGGGGATCCCCGTCACCACGCTCGATGAGCATCCCACCCTCGACCTCACGATCGACGGAGCAGACGAGGTGGATCCCCACCTGAACCTGATCAAGGGCGGTGGGGGGGCGCTCCTCCGGGAGAAGGTCGTCGCCCAGGCGAGTCGGCGGGAGGCGATCGTGGTGGACGAGGGGAAGCTCTCCCCCGCTCTTGGGACACGCTGTCCCGTCCCGGTGGAGGTCATCCCGTTCGGGTGGGCCACACATATCCCGTACTTGGAGTCCCGCGGGGCCGCGGTCGCGCTGCGCCGTGCTCCCGAGGGGGAGCCGTTCCGAACCGACCAGGGGAACTTCATCCTCGATTGTTGGTTCGGGCCCATCCGTGACCCCCATGCCCTCGCCTGTGGGCTCGAGGCGCGGGCGGGGATCGTCGCCCATGGCCTGTTCCTTGGCCTCGCCACTGACCTCTTCGTGGCCGGCCCGGAGGGGGTACGCCACCTCCGGAGGGCTACCTGAATCGCTGTGCCGGGTGTCGGTTCCCCGGTTTTCGGCTACCCTTCGCCCGTGGACAGGACCTTTTCCCGGGTGGAGGAGGCGGAGGCCGAGCTGCGGCGGCTGGAGGAGGAGCTCTCCCAGCCAGGGGTGGTCTCCCGCCCCGACTTCGCTGACCTCTCCCGCCGCTATGCCCGCCTGCGCGAGATCGTCGCCAAGGGCGAGGACCTGCGACGGCTCCTCGGCTCGATCGCCGAGGAGGAGGAGCTCCTCCGCGACGAGACGGACGACGCCCTGCGCGAGGACCTGCGGCGGGAACTGGAGCGCGATCGGGCGAAGGCCGAAGCTCTGTCCCAGGAACTCCTCCGCCTGTTCCTCCCCGAGAGCCCGAGCGACCGCAAGAACGCGATCGTGGAGATCCGGGGCGGGGCGGGAGGGGAGGAGGCGGCCCTGTTCGCGGCGGAGCTCTTCCGCATGTACAGCCGGTACGCGGAGAGAAAGGGGTTCACCGTGCGCGTGATGGACACCCACCCCACCCCCCTGGGGGGGATGAAGCAGGTCGTGTTCGCGGTCGAGGGGGAGGGAGCGTATGGCCGGCTCCGCTATGAGTCCGGTGTGCACCGCGTGCAGCGCGTCCCGGAGACGGAGGCAAGCGGCCGCATCCACACCTCCACCGCCACCGTGGCTGTCCTCCCCGAGGCGGAGGAGGTCGAGGTCGAGATCCGTCCTGAGGACCTGAAGATGGACACGTACCGCGCCAGTGGCCCCGGCGGCCAGCACATGCAGAAGAACGAGACCGCGGTCCGCATCACCCACCTCCCGACGGGGATTGTCGTTTCCTGTCAGGATGAGCGAAGTCAGCACCGGAACCGCGAGCTCGCCCTGCGGGTCCTGCGGGCGAAGCTGTGGGAGATCCAGGAGCACGAGCGGGCCGCGGAGCTGCGCGAGACCCGCCGGAAGCAGATCGGGACCGGCGACCGCTCGGAGAAGATCCGCACCTACAACTTCCCTCAGGCCCGCGTCACCGATCACCGCATCGGGCTCACCGTGTACCGCCTGGCCGAGATCCTGGATGGGGACCTTGACCCCTTGATCGAGCCCATCCTCGCCGCCGAGGTTGCGGAGACGCTCGCCGACTAGCGGAACCGCTTCAAGGCCTCGCGGGCCCGCCGTTCTTCCTCTTCCTGGATGATCTTCCGCCGCTTGTCCACCTTCGTCTGGCCGCGGGCGAGGGCCAGTTCCACCTTGGCGTAGCCGCGGTCGTTGAAGTAGAGGGACAGGGGGATGAGCGTGTACCCAGCCTGTCCCGCCTTGCCGATGAGCCGGGCGATCTCCCGCTTATGGAGGAGGAGGCGGCGCGGCCGCTCGGGGTCGTGTCCGTGGCCCCCGCTTGGGCCGTAGGGCGCGATGTGGGCCCCGAACAGCCACACCTCCCCGTCCTTCACCCGCGCGTAGGACTCGTCGAGGGACGCCCGGTGGGCGCGGAGGGACTTCACCTCCGAGCCGCGCAGCGCGATCCCCGCCTCATAGATCTCCTCGATCGCGTAATCGCGCCGGGCGCGGCGGTTGCGGGCGACGAGGTCACGGGCCATAGCCCAGCGAGGCTACCTCTGGCGGGGGCGGCGTGCCACCTCCCGCGAGTGTAACGCAGGCCATGGTCTGTCCTCCTCGGCCTTGCTATAATCTTCGCGACTTAGGAGAGGAAGAGGAGGCCAGGAATGAGGGAAGCCGAGGTGAGAGCGCTGCTTCTCGATCCAACGACGAAGACGCCGGTCCTGCTCCTCAAGGACCGCCATTCGACGAAGGCGATGCCCATCTGGATTGGAGAGCAGGAGGCGATGTCCATCGCCATTGAGCTCCAGGGGCACACGTTCCCTCGCCCATTGTCCCACGACCTGATGAAGGAGCTCCTGAACACGCTGGGTGGGAACCTCGAGCGGGCCGTGATCACATCCGTGAAGGACGACACCTACTACGCGAGCCTTGTGGTGCGGGATGCGGCGGGGGCAACGCGGGACATCGACGCCCGCCCGTCCGACGCGGTGGCGTTGGCGTTGCGAACCCAAGCTCCGATCTTCATCGAGGAAGCGGTGTTTGAGAAGTCAGCGATCGAGTCCCCGTTCGTGGAGGAGGAGCAGTTCGAGGAGTTCGTGGAGAAGGACCTCAAGCTGGACGAGATCCGGCGGTTGGCAGCGAAGGACAGCTAGCTTCCCGGGGGAAGCGGGGTCGGGGCGAGCCAGCGGTGCGGGAGGGGGTCCAGCTGGAACACGTCCCGTAGCCCAAGGCCGGTGTTCACCTCCATGAGCCACTCCCCGGTGGGGTCATCCGCAGCCGAGTCCCGTGCCACCTCGATCGTGAGGGTAGGATCCTGGGCTGGGTCAGCGTAGAGGGCCACCCCCCGCGGGAGGGACGTTGGGGGATCCACGCGGAGCACGATCCGCGGGAAGGGCCCAGGGAGCCCGACGAGGTCGTACTCATCGAACGCGGGGCTGGCCTGGGTCGCGGCGGGGGCGTAGTTCACCCGAATCTCGCCGCGACGCACCCCCTCCCACACCTCGGCGAGTGTCGGCAGGTGGAGGGACTCCGTGAGCTCCTGCACCGCGAGCCGGGCCTCGATCCCGAGGTCCATCCCCGGCCGGTAGTGCACAAACAGCCACTCCTCCCCGACGGGGCGCAGGGCGAACACCGTTCCGGCCAGGCTTTCGGGGGCGAGGACATCCAGCCGCAGGTTGGCGGGGGAGAGGAAGGTCACCCGCGCCGCGGTCTCCCCCTCCACGCTCCGCAGGACGACGTGCGCCACGAAGTCGCGGATCCTGTTCCACGAGCTGAGGACCACGAGCAGCCTCTCCGCGGTACGGGCGGGGGACGTGGGATCCAGCCACGACCACACGGTGGGGGCGAGGGCGAGGGCCCCTCCGAGGAGCAGCACGGCCACCACTACCCAGCCGTTCACGGGCCAATCATACCCCACTGCCTTGCCCGTCCCGCACCCGGAACCTAGAATGAGGGCGGTGATTGCGATGGAACTACGTACGGTTCGTGATCTTTCGCCGCGCGGGTTGAAGATCCTCCTCCGGGCTGACCTCAACGTCCCCCTCGCTTCCGGGCAGGTGGCGGAGGACGGCCGCATCCGGGCCGTGCTCCCCACGGTGCGGTGGCTAGAGGAGCGGGGGGCGCGGGTCGCTGTCCTCTCCCACCTCGGGCGGCCGGACGGGAAGGTGGTCGAGGAGCTGCGGATGGCGCCGGTGGCCAAGCGGTTCGGGGAGCTCCTCGGGAAGGACGTTCGCGCCCTGCCGGAGTGCGTAGGGGACGAGGTTGCCCGGGCGGTGGCCGGCCTCCCGCCGGGGGGGGTGGTGGTGCTGGAGAACGTGCGGTTCCACCCCGAAGAGGAGGAGAACGACCCCGCGTTCGCGCGGAAGCTGGCCGCTCCGTTCGACGCCTTCGTGAACGACGCGTTCGCCACTGCCCACCGCGCCCACGCGTCCACGGTCGGGGTGGCGCGGTTTCTCCCCGCCTACGCGGGGTTCCTCATGGAGCGGGAGGTGGAAGTCCTGTCCGGAATCCGCGACAACCCCCGCCGCCCGTACCACATCCTCGTCGGCGGGAAGAAGGCGCGGGATAAGCTCGGGGTGCTCACCGATCTCTTGCCGCGGGTGGACGGGTTCCTCATCGGGGGCGGGGTGGCGTTCACCTTCCTCGCTGCCCAGGGGCACCGGGTGGGGAAGTCGGTGATGGATGAAAGCCTTGTGGACACAATCCGCGATCTCCTGCGGGCGGCGAAGGAGAGGGGGACGGAGATCGTCCTGCCCGAGGACCTCGTCGTGGCGCGCGAGCTGGCGGCGAACGCGGAGACGAAGGTCGTCCCCGCCACCGCGATCCCCGATGGGTGGATGGGCCTCGACATCGGGCCCGCCACGGTGGAGCGGTTCGCGGGGGTGGTGGCGCGTGCGGGGACGGTGGTGTGGACAGGCCCGCTCGGGGCGTTCGAGTACCCTCCGTTCGCCGCGGGGACGGCCGCGGTCGCGCGGGCCCTCGTTTCCTCCCCGGCGTTCACCGTGGTCGGGGGCGGGGAGACGGGGGAGGCGGTGGAGAAGCTCGGGCTCGCCGATCGGTTTGGGTACGTGTCCACCGGGGGCGGAGCGACCCTCGACTTCCTGCGGGGGAAGCCGATGCCCGCGGTGGAGCCCCTCCGGGCGTCGTGAGGCCAGAGTCGGGCCATTCCTTGACCGGCTGCGGCGGGGGGAGGTATGATGGAGGCGCCGAAGCGGGCGTAGCTCAGTTGGTAGAGCGGCAGCTTCCCAAGCTGCAGGTCACGGGTTCGATCCCCGTTGCCCGCTCCACCTCACATCGAACCGAGTTTCCCGGGGGTGTTCGTGTCCGGCGGGTTTGAGCTCACCTTGGACCTCCTCGCTCAGAAGGCTGCGGCCTGCCGCCGCTGCCCGCTCGCGGACAGTCGGCGCACGGTCGTGTTCGGGGAGGGGGACCCTCGGTCCCCGCTCCTGTTCGTGGGGGAGGGGCCGGGGGAGGTGGAGGACGAGACCGGCCGCCCGTTCGTTGGCCCGGCGGGGCAGCTCCTCACCCAGATCCTGGCGTCGGTGGGCTTGTCGCGGGAGGGGGTGTACATCGCGAACATGGTCAAGTGCCGCCCCCCGGAGAACCGGGTCCCCACACGCCAGGAGGTGGAGGCCTGTTGGGACTGGCTTGCTGCCCAGATCGCCCTCATCCGCCCCCGGGTCATCGTCACCCTCGGCAACACCCCGACCCAGTGGTTCCTGGGGGGGAGCGAGGGGATCACCCAGGTGCGGGGGACCTTCCACCGCTGGAAGGGGGGGATCGAGGTGTTCCCCATGTACCACCCAAGCTACCTCCTGCGGAACGCGAGCAAGGCGAAGGGGAGCCCCAAATACCAGACATGGCTCGACATCAAGACGGTGAAGGAACGGATCGCACTCCTCTGCCCGACCCCACGGGCCTGACTCCGGCCGCACGGGCGGAGGTCGTGCAGGACGCCCTCGTTCAGGCGGAGGAGCTCCGCCGTGCGGGCCGCTACGAGGAGGGGATCGCTCTCCTCATGGATGCCCTCCGCTACGGGGAGGCGAAGGCCCAGGTCCTGTTCCGGCTGGGGAACCTCTACTTCGCGAGCGGGGACCTGACCCGGGCCGAGCAGGCCTACCTCCGGGCGACGGAGGAAGATCCCCACCACGCTTCCGCGCACCACAACCTGGGGGTCGTGTACCGGCGGCAGGGGAAGATCTCCCAATCCGTGAAGATGCTGAAGAAGGCGCAGCAGCTGGATGTTCGCTACCCGCGGGTGGGGGAGGTCACCCCCCACGAGAAGGCGATCCTCCGCCGGTGGGCCCGGCCAGCGATTGCGGTGCCCCTCGTCCTGCTCGTCCTCCTCATCCTCGCGATGTGGCTCGCCGGTCGCTCCTGAATTTCCGGTTAGGTCGTGTGGAGCGGCCGGCCGAGGAGGGCGAGGGCCGCCTCCCATAGCCCCTCCGGGAACGTGGGGTGGGCGTGCACCGTCTCCGCGAGCTCCCGCACCGTGAGCCCGGCCTGGATCGCGAGCGTCGCCTCGGCGATGAGGTCCGAGGCGTGGGGGCCCACGATCTCCGCGCCGATGATCCTTCCATCGCGATCGGCTACGACCTGGAACTGCCCCTCGGTCTCCCCCTCCGCCCACGCCCGGCCGAGCGCGGCCAGGGGGAACCTCCCCACGGGCAGGCCCTGGGCGGCGGCTTCATCGAGGGGGACCCCCACCAACGCCACCTCGGGCTGGGTGAAGATCGCCTGGGGGACCACCGCCTCCCCCCCCGCCACCTGCTCCCCGGCGAGGAGCTCGGCGAGGGCAAGGCCCTCGTGCGACGCCTTGTGGGCGAGGAGCCATCCCCCGCGCACGTCGCCGATCGCGTACACGCCAGGGGCAGCTGCGAATGCGCGGTCCGTGGCCACGTACCCTCGCTCGATCCTCGCCCCGGCGTTCTCCAGGCCAAGCTCGTCAAGCTGGGGCTTCCGGCCCACCGCCACGAGGACGGCATCCGCCGGGACCTCCTCCTCGCCCGCCCCGCTGCGGAGGACGACCCCGCTTCCCGTGAGCCGTTCCGCGCGAGCCCCGAGCCGAACCTCGATCCCTTGAGCGGCCAGGGCGCGGCGGAGGAGGGCCTCGCCGCGGCGGGACAACCCCACCCCAGGGAGGAGGCGGTCGAGAAGCTCCACCACCCGCACTTCGCTCCCCAGCCGCCGGTACACGGTCCCGAGCTCGAGCCCGATCACCCCGCCCCCGACCACGACGAGGCGTTCCGGCACGCGCGAAAGCGCCAGCGCATCCCGCGAGGACCACACCCGCTCCCCGTCGAACGGGAGTCCGGGGAGCTCGATCGGGCTCGAGCCCGTGGCGAGGACGATCGCGTCGCCAGCGAGCGTCCGCTCCCCGCGCGAGGTGAGCACCCGGACCTCCCCCGGCCCGGCGATCCGGGCCTCGCCGGCGACCACCTCCACCTGCGACCCGGCGAGGAGCTTCTCCACCCCGCCCCGCAGGCCGACGATCACCTCGTCCAGCCACGCCCGCATCCCGCCGAGGTCTGCCGTGACGTCGAGCGCGATCCCCATCTGGGCAAATTTCCGACGGTGGCCGAACGGGGACGTGGCCACGTAGAGGGCCTTGGTGGGGATGCAGCCCTCGTTCAGGCACGTCCCGCCGAGGTGCGCCCTCTCCACGAGCACCGCCTCCACCCCCCGTTGCCCCAACCGGCGGGCGCACACGTACCCCGCCGGCCCCCCGCCTACGATCACGACCTGGGTGCGTTCCATGGGCCCAGTGTACCCGCGCCCGTCGGGCCGCGGCGGAGGATCAGGGGAGGAACCTGAACTGGCGCTCCCCGCAGCACGGGCACCCCGCAGCGCGCGCGACGGAGATCGTCTCCGCTCGACCGGCCCACAGGTCGAGGTGGACGAGCCGCCCTGGTGCGAGGTCCGCGCTCCCGACGAGGATCTGGATCGCGGTCGTCGCCTGCCAGGCGGCGAGGGCGGCCGGGACAGGGCCGAGGATCCCCGCCTCGGCGCAGGTCGGGACCGTCCCCGGCGGGGGGAGGTCAGGGAAGAGGCACCGCAGGCACGGCCCTCGCTCGGGGACGATCGGCATCGTCATCCCGTGCGTGGCGAGGACCGCCGTGTAGACCCATGGCACGCGGTATTTGACGCAGGCGTCGTTGACGAGGTAGCGGGTCTCTAGGTTGTCGAGCCCGTCCAGGACGACGTCCACGTTCGGCACGACCTCCTCCGCGAGCTCGGGCCCGAGGCAGGCGACGTGGGAGGTGATGGCAACGTCCGGGGCGAGGCGACGGAGGGCCTCCGCCGCGGCCTCCGCCTTCGGCCGCCCGAGGTCGCCGGGGGTGAACAGGGCCACGCGGTGAAGGTTCGTCTCCGCGACGAGGTCCCGGTCCACGAGGATGAGCTGGCCGATCCCGGCCCGGGCGAGGGCCTCCGCGGTATGGGACCCGAGCGCCCCGCACCCCACGATGAGGGCGGAGGACTCCCCGAGCCGTCGTTGGCCCTCCCGGCCGATCGCGGGGAGGACCGTCTGGCGCGCGAACCGCGATCCCGTCATGCCCCGATTGTTTCCCGCCCGCGGGCCGCGGGCAAGGGGGGGCTCGCGAGACCCCCCTCACCCTTCATTCCTCTCCCCCCATCGGGGGAGAGGGTAGGGTCAGGGGGCTCGTTTCCGTAGCGTCGGACCTTGTGTGCGACGGCCCTTCGGGGTACGGGAAACGGCCGTCGGGCATAAAGCCCGACCGGGAACCGCCGTCGGGGACGAGCCCCGCCGCTACGACGGCGAGGCCCCCCTCACCTTTCATCCCTCTCCCCCCATCGGGGGAGAGGGTAGGGTGAGGGGGCCCTCCCCCGCCAGGGGGCAAGGGGAACCTGGTCCCCGAGGTGCCGGGGGGCGATGGGAACCGGTCCGGCCTCCGTACTGTATATTCCCTTGAGCACAAGGGGGGATACCCATGGTGAAGCGGATGATGGTCGTGCTGGCAGTCGTTCTGGTGACGGGGACCGCGTTTGCGGAGACGCCTGCCTACCTCTACGGCGAGGTGGCCACCCCCGCCGGAGCGGTGGATGAGCTGGCGGCGCGGGCGGAGGGCCTCGGGATCCCGACCGCAATCTTCACCGCGGACGGGCTGGTGGTGCGCGGCGCGGACGATGAGGACGAACTCCTCTCGGGAGGACTCTACCTGTACCTGGATGGCGATCAGTTCCTTGTGGGGATGGAGGAAGGGATCGAGAGGGCAATCCTGCGCGGGGATCGCGACCGTGCTGAGCTCATCGTGTGGACAGGCGGTGACGTGATGGTCCCGCCGCGGGAGGCGTTCGTCTCCCTCCTCCAAGAGCTCGGGCTCCTTGAGCGAGGGTGTGCGATCACCCTCGTCGTGAAGGAGCTCCTCCTCAAGCTTCCGCGCGTCCCGGAGGGGGTGCACCTCGATCCGACCCTGTGGGCGCTTGTCCAGCATCCGGATTGGTTCGGGGCGGCGCGGGACTACGGTCTGGACCGGGTCGGCCTGCGGGTGCGGGTGGTGGCCGAGGCGAGCGGGGCGCTCGCCGAGGACCTTGAGCCGTACGTCCTCAGCTCCACGGGGACACTGATGGACCTCCTCATCCCGATCGGCCTCCTCCCCAAACTGGGCCGTGACCCGGCGGTGAGGGCGGTGCGGCCGCCGTTTACCCCATACCCGGCGGAGGGGTGAGGAAGATGAGGATGACAAGAGAGCAGAACAAGAACGTTCGTCGGGGACGAGCCCCGGTGCTAGTTGCCTTGGCGGTGGTCCTGGCGGTCGGGTGTGCCGGGCTCGGCCAGGTGGAGATCGTCGCCCTCGATGCGGACCGGGCGGCGTGGGACGCGGTCGTCGCCCAAGCGGCGGGGGCCGGCCTCGCCGCGACCGTGAAGGACTACAACGAGGCCGCCCTCTACAACCAGGTGTACCTCCTCGTGGGGATCGGCATGGCGAGGTTCGACGTCGCCCAGGCGCTCATGACCTGGGCGCCGAATGTCGCCCCGCGGTTCGCCGACCTCACGCCCTACGTCCCCCAGCTCCAGGCCGCTGGCCTCGAGATCTACCGGTACGGGGGGCGGGCGATCGGCGTCGTCCTCCCGTGGCGGGCGGAATCGTTCGCCGGCGTGTCGGCCCGCTCGACGCGGGTCAACGAATCGGTCCAGCTCCTGACTTACCTCCCGGCGGGGGGCACCAGGGCGCCGGAGGCGAAGAGGGGGGGCGTTCCCCTCTCGATCGGGCCCGTCACGATCACGAAGACGGAGAAGAGGAACCCGCATGTGGACGGGGCCCTGGAGACGTTCGTCGCCGCGACGCGGCAGGTCGTGCCCACCGGTGTTCTCACCGCCCTCAGCAAGGTCCCCGCCCAGGCCCGCGATGCCCTGACGAAGGTGGCGGGGATGCTCGGGATCCCCCTCTCCCCGGCCGGGGACGCGGTGACCCTCGTCATTGAATCGAAGGGTGGGGTGGCCCCGCTTGGGGTTGCGGTGGAGCCGGTCTCCTCCCCCCTCGGGCTGACGAAGGTGTCGGTCCCCCTCTCCCAGCTGGAGAGCTTCCTCGCTCAGGTCGGTCCGGGGGTCTACGTGCGGCTGCCGTACACCCCCCATGAGCTCGCGGTCACGTCTCAAGGGGCGAGCCTCGTCGGCGCATCCGCGTTCCACTCCGCCGGGATCCGCGGGTCGGGGGTGAAGGTGGCGGTGATCGACCTCGGGTTCAACGGCCTTGCCACCTCGCAAGCACAGGGCGACCTCCCCTATTCCGTCGTCACCCGCGACTTCACCGGGACCGGGATCGAAACCGGGATCTCCCACGGCACGGCCGTGGCGGAGATCGTGTACGACATCGCCCCCGATGCCCAGCTCTACCTCGTGAAGATCGGGAACGAAGTGGACCTCGATAACGCGGTGACGTACTGCATCTCCGAGGGGATCCACATCATCAACCACTCTTTGGGCTGGTACAACACGAACTTCTACGATGGCACCGGGACCATCGCCGACATCGCCCGCCGGGCGACCTCGGCCGGGATCCTGTGGGTCCAGGCGGCGGGGAACAGCGGCCAGAAGCACTACGGGGCCACGTTCACCGATGGGAACTCCGATGGCTGGCACGACACGGATGTCACCTTCACCGCCACCGCCGGGCAGCAGATCGCGTTCTACCTGACGTGGGACGCCTGGCCGGCGACGGGGGACGACTACGACCTCTACCTCTATGGCCCGACCGGCACGCTCGTCGCGAATTCCACGGCGACCCAGGGCGGGACCGAGCAGCCGACGGAGCGGATCACCACCACCGCCGGGTCGAGCGGGACGTACCGGGTGCGGATCCAGAAGGCAAGCGGGGCCACGCGACGCCTATCCCTGTTCTCGATCGTCCACGACCTGACCCCCGCCGTGTCCGCGTCGAGCATGCCCGCCCCGGCGAACGCCGCCGAGGTCCTGTCGGTGGGGGCGATCAACTGGGCGAACTACGCGACCGGGCCGATCGCGGCCTACTCCTCACGCGGGCCGACCGGGGATGGACGCGCCAAGCCCGACCTCGCTGCCCCGGACAACGTCACGACCGGGATGGACTACTACAGCCCGTTCCCCGGGACGTCGGCCGCGGCGCCGCACGTGGCGGGGATCGCTGCCCTCCTCAAGGCAGAGGCACCAAGCCTGAACCGGAGCTCGCTCACAAGCCGGATCCTCTCATTCTGCGTTCCGATGGGGGACCCGTACGCGTTCGGCGCGGGGCGGCTCGAGGCCCGGCCCCAGGGCCCCACGGCCCAGCCCGATCTCGTGGTGGACAACATCACCTACAGTCCCACCAACCCGACGGTCGGGTCCACGGTCACGTTCCAGGTGACGGTGCGGAACCAGGGGACGGCTTCGGCGGGGTCGTTCGTCCTCCGGCTGCAGGGAGCGGCCACGTACCAGGACGCGACGGTCTCGTCCCTCGCGGCCGGGACGTCCACAACGCGGACGTTCACGTTGCCCCTCTCGACCTCCCCGGAGACGTTCACCGCGACAGCCGATGCCAACGGTCAGGTCACCGAATCGGATGAGACGAACAACACCCGCCAGGTGATCGTGACCGGGCCGGTGGCGCGGCCCGACCTCGTGGTAGACAACATTACCTACAGTCCCACCAGCCCGACGGTCGGGTCCACGGTCACGTTCCAAGTGACGGTGCGGAACCAGGGGACGGCGAGCGCCGGATCGTTCACTGTCCGGCTGCAAGGAGCGGCCACGTACCAGGACGCGACGGTCGCGTCCCTCGCGGCCGGGTCGTCCACGACGCGGACGTTCACGTTGCCGCTCTCGACGAGCCCAGAGACGTTCACCGCGACAGCGGACGTGCACAACCAGGTCGCCGAGTCGGATGAGGCGAACAACACCCGCCAGGTGACCGTGACTGGACCTGTGGCCCGACCTGATCTGGTGGTAGACAACATCATGTACACGCCCACCAACCCGACGGTCGGGTCCACGGTCACGTTCCAGGTGACGGTGCGGAACCAGGGGACGGCGAGCGCCGGATCGTTCACTGTCCGGCTGCAGGGAGTAGCCTCGTACCAGGACGCGACGGTCTCGTCCCTCGCGGCCGGGGCGTCCACGACGCGGACATTCACGTTGCCCCTCTCGACCTCGCCGGAGACGTTCACCGCCACGGCCGATGTCAACGGTCAGGTCACCGAGTCGGATGAGGCGAACAACCAGCGGCAGGTGACGATCACCGCCGCCGTGCCGCCGCTCGGGTTCACCGTCGCCACCAACAAGTCCACCTACACCGTGGGCGAGCCGGTGCGGGTCACGGTGACCCTGTCGCGGGCGAGCTACGTGTACCTGATCGAGCTCGACGCAGCGGGGCGGGCGGTATTCATCTTCCCCAACCGGTGGGAGCCAAGCCCCCAGCTTCCCGCGGGGACGACCCAGCTCCCGCGGACCACGGCCTACGCCTACACCACGTCCGAGCCGGCCGGCCCTGAGCAGATCGTCGGGTTTGCTTCCGACCGGGCCATCCCCTACTTCCCGACGAGCTACGGCACGGGGTTCCCGATCCTCGCCACGAACGGGGCATCGTTCCTGTCCCAGGTCCGCTCCTGGCTCGCCGCGAACGTGCCGACCGGGTCGTGGGCGGAAGCCAGTGCCCCATTCACGATCGTCCTTCCGACGAACCAGCCCCCGACCGCGTCGTTCACCTTCTCCCCGACAAACCCGCTCGTGAACCAGTGGATCACGTTCGACGGTCGAGCTTCGTCGGATCCGGACGGCACGATCACCTCCTGGGCGTGGGACTTCGGCGACGGGGCGACCGGGACCGGATCCCAGATCCAGAAGCGGTACAGCTCCGGTGGCACCTACACCGTGGCCCTCACCGTCACCGATAACCGGGGCGCGACGGCCACCACCACCCGCACCGTCGTCGTAGGCACGCCCAACCAACCGCCCACGGCGAGCTTCACCTTCTCTCCCACGAACCCCGATCCGGGGCAAAACGTCACGTTCAACGCCGCGGCTTCCACCGACGCTGATGGCACGATCACCGCCTACAGTTGGAACTTCGGCGATGGCACCACCGGGACGGGGATGAACATCACCAAGGCCTACACCTCGGCCGGGAGCTACGTCGTCACCCTCACCGTCACCGATAACCTCGGCGCCACTGGGACCACGACGCGCACGATCCAGGTTGGGCCGCCGCCCACGACCCTGCCGGGGATGCCGGCGATTGACAAGCCTGGGATCTACGTGTGGGGCGACCCGGAGGACCACTGGCACGTGACCGTCGCCGGCGACCCAAGCTGGACTTCCCCGCGGCCGTTCCAGGTTACCCTAGCGGGAGCTGGAGCATTCCAAAACCGCGTTCTCACACCGGGCTCCGCTCCTACGCCTACGATCAGCACGAGCGGCGGGACGACCACGCTCACCTGGCAGGGAACGGTGGGGGCAGACTGGATCGACCTTCAGTTCGACTTGACAGGGGTAACGCGGATGACGGTCACCCTGTACATCGATTCCGACGGCGATGGGGTGGCCAAGCCGGCGCGTGATCCGTCCACGTGGAACACGATCTTCCTGCGTTCCTGCAAGGTATACCCGCCGTGCAACCCATTCATCCTCACGGCGCCCACGGGGGCGACAGCCCTCCTACCGAGCATGGACTTCCGGGTCGGGTGCCCCAGCGGACCGAGCTGGCGGATCGAGTACTGGGAGGAGGGCCAGGGCTGTCCGTAGAGGCCAGACAGCGGGAACCACAGGACCCCGGCCATCTTGCCGGGGTCCTTTTTTCCTGCCCTCTCCCCCTCACCTTCAATTCCTCTCCCCCTTTAGGGGGAGAGGCAAGGCGAGGGGGCTTATTCCTCTCCCCCAAAGGGGAGAGGCGAGGTGAGAGGGCTCATCCCTCTCCCCCTTTGGGGTAGAGGCAAGGTGAGGGGGTTCATTCCTCTCCCCCTCTGGGGGGAGAGGCAAGGTGAGGGGGCACCCTCCCCGCGCCCCTCCCTCAAGGGAGGGGAAAAGGAACGGGGGGAGAGGGGAGGGTGAGGGGGCACCCTGCAGTGCCCCCTCAGAATGCGTCTTTGCACACGTTCGCACGCCCAACGGAGAACGTGGCCTTGTTGTTCGCTTCGTTGCACTCCGTCACCTGGTACATGCAGTCGGCGAACACCGCGACCGGGACGGGGAACGGTAGACCCCCCGTCGGGGAGGACACAATGAACTCGTCCGAGAGCGTTACTGACGCCCCCGGGGCGAGGTCGGAGATGTGATCCATCGTTGACTCGCTTCCCGCCCCCAAGCACACCCAGAACCCGCCACTGGACGCGGTGCCGATGTTCTTGATGGATGCCACCACCGTGACCACGATCTCCTGGCGCGGCGTATACAGCCAGCACGCCTTGAGGCCGACCACGGCCAGGTCAGGGCACCCGCTCTCCTCGCCCGGGCGTGGGCCGGTCGTGCGGAACTTGACGTACGGTGCGAGGGCGACGGTCGGCTTCGCGCACCCCGCTATTGCGGCCCCCTGCCAGGTGTCCGTGGTCGGTGCCGGAACGGCGAACCCGAACCCGGCCGTCTCCCCGACCCCGATGCTGCAGCTGCCCAACGGAGCGAGCCAGCTCCACTCCCCCCACGGGTTCACGAGCCAGCCGGCCGGGCCCCACTGATCGAGGGTCGGGAAGCCGTAGGAGTTGGGGACGAAGAACTCGCAGATCCCGCACCCTTCGAACACGAAGCTCAGGTTCGTCACGCGGTAGCTGTAGAGATCGCGGTCTCCTTCCCGCGTGACGCACTCCTCGACCTTGAAGTTCCCCCACTCCGAGCTGACGGTCACGACGTCGTAGCCGATCGCGCTGGCGGGACAGGGTCCGGGGACGGTCCCCGTGCCGGGGGTGTGGACCGGGGACAGGGACAGCATGAACTCGAGCGGCATCCATCCCGCGTACCGCACCAGCCACCAGCGGTCGGGCCCTTTCGCCATGTGGGTCGGGAACACCTGCGCCTGGATTCCGGCGACCGTGGGATCGTCGCTTGTGTCCACGACGTCGATCGGCCACCCGTCGCGCTCCTCCTCCATTGCGAACGACCGCCCGACGAAGAACGTGTTCGTCTCCTGCTCCTTGCCCAGGCCGACCAGCACGCCCTCGCCGGCGAGGAGCTCGCCCCGGTAGTCGGCGTGGGACGCGTTCGGGCGCTCCTCGATCGTGATGAGGGGGTAGGCGGAGGGGGAGAACGGCCTATGGAAGACCGCTTCGTACTCAGCAGCGAACGTGTCATCCCACAGCTTGAGCACGAACTCCTGTGGGTAGAGGTCCGACACGTAGCGCGCCACGGCGTCCACTAACCGCGGATCGAGCGCGGCCCGGTCGGGCGTCACCCCCATCTCCCGGGCGAACTGGGCCGCGAGGAGGAGCGTGTCCTCCTCATCCACCACGCCGTCCTCGTTCAGATCGGGGAGCAGGGCGGGGTAGCCGTGCTGGGCGAGCCACGCCATCACGATCGCCGCGCAGACAGGGCCCCTATGGGCGACCGTCCCCTGTTTGAGCGCCTCGTGGGAGACGAGCTCAAGATCGGCCACCTCGAACAGCGTGCGAGGGGGGACATCTTGCCCCACCGCCGCCACCGCGGCGCCGAGGAGCAAGCCCACCAATAGGAAACGCTTCATCGCCACCACCTCCGTGGGACCACAGCGCGCGCTGCGGAGCCGCGGCCAGTATACGGCGAATGCCCCGGAGGGGGGAAAAGAACGGGCCCCGGAGTCCGGGGCCCGTGCGAAAACTTCGTTAGCTAGACTAGAACGTGAACGTGAACCCGAAGCACGTCGTAGCAGTCCCAGCGCAGGTAGCAGCGGGGATGTTCGTGGTGATGTCCAGCGTGAAGTTCTGCATGAGCGGGATCGAGAACTCGGCGAGGATCCGCGTCACGTCGAACAGCCCGCCATTCGCGCCGAAGTAGATCTGGAGCGAGCCGTTGTACTGGCCACCACAGCAAGCGGCGCCGCAGAACGTGAGGCCGATGTACTCGAACTCGCCACACGCGGTCAGGAAGTCGTAGTCGTAGTCGTCCGCGGCTTCCGGATCAAGGAACGTCACGAACTCGACCGAGTTGCACTCGCTAAACTCGCAGGAGATCTTGAATCCGGCGACCGCGAGGCCGGTCAGGAAGTCATCAGTCTTATCGATGACCGGCGCGGCGTAGACCTCGAAGCAGCCGCCAACGTCCAGGCCCTCGAAGCCCCACTCGGCCGTGACTAACTTCGTGTCGACCGTGAACTTCACCCCGAGGTCAACATAGATCCCGCAGCAGATCGGGACGCGGATCCCGGAGAAGGACAGGTACTCGAACCCGGTCTTCAGGAACGAGAACTCCGCATCCAGGACGATCCCGCAGCAGAGCGGCATCTTCATGGTCGCGAGGAGCGAGTAGAACTCGGTGCCCGTGCAGCAGTCAATGAAGGTCAGCTTGAGCGTGATCGGGGCCACGGTCCCGGTCAGGGTGTAGCGGAGGTTCGCTGGCCCGCCGTCGCAGAAGCCCTGCTGGGTGGCCCAGTGCTCGACCTTGAGGCTCAAGGCGATCCCCGCGAAGTCGAACTTGGTCGTGACGTCGCTCTTGGTATACGAAACGTCAGACGGGCTGAACGTCATCGAGCCACTGAGGCTGAACGGCCCGAACCCACCCGCGAGGGTGAACTTCTGGGTGGCCCAGCCCGTCGCACCGAACCCGCTGACGCTGCAGATATCGAGCCCGCTCACGTTGTAGCACAGCTTGAGGTCCGAGGTAATCGTGCCATCAAGGCACAGGTCCGCGCTCCAGCTCCCCGTGATCTGGGAGAACCCGGCGATTCCCAACGTACAAAGCGCAACTGCAATTGCGAGAGCCCGCTTCATAGATCCATCCTCCTTGTACCTAGGTCAATTTCGGTTTGTGCTTCACACACTCGGGATCCCGAAACCCCGCTAGCACATAGGTCCCTTCCTTCTGCCCACCACCTCCCTCTGGTAGAGGATACGTGGCTGATGATAGTGACCCCGCCGTCCCCTGTCAAGAGTTTTGGGGTGATGGCCGTCACCTGGTCGGCGGTTGGCGAACGGGGGGAGGCCTGGTTCCGCGAGCGAACGCCCCCTCACCCTCAATCCCTCTCCCCCACCGGGGGAGAGGGCAGGGTGAGGGGGCCATTCCTCTCCCCCTCCGGGGTAGAGGTAGGATGAGGGGGTCTCAATCCCTCTCCCCATCGGGGGAGAGGGCAGGGTGAGGGGCCATTCCTCTCCCCCAGTGGGGGAGAGGGCAGGGTGAGGGGGAGGGGGAGGGGGAGAGGGAGGTGAGGGGGGAACGGTCACGGGAGGACACGGGGTTGACGGCGGGGTGGGGACGGGCTACCCTCCGCTCCATCTTCGGTCAAGGGGGTGCGTGCGCGTGAGGGGACATGGAATCTGCCGGGGTGGTCGCCTTTGTCGCGGCGTCCCCCCGTCTCGTAGCTAGTCAGCGGATCCTCTTCTCTTCGCCTCCGAGGAGGTCAGGGTGCCCATCCATGCGACCGTGAGCGAGCTCATCGGGAACACGCCCCTCGTTCGGCTCCGGCTCGGGGAGGGGACCGGGGCGCGGATCCTCGCCAAGCTCGAGATGTGGAACCCGCTGGGGAGCGTCAAGGATCGGATCGCCTGGGCGATGATCGCCGACGCCGAGGAGCGGGGCGCGCTCGCCCCCGGGGGAACCGTGGTCGAGCCGACGTCGGGGAACACCGGGATCGGCCTCGCCTTCGTGTGCGCACTCCGCGGGTACCCGCTCGTCCTCACGATGCCGGAGACGATGTCCCCCGAGCGGCGGGCGATCCTCGCTGCCCTCGGGGCGGAGCTCGTCCTCACCCCCGCCGCGGCGGGGATGGCGGGGTCGGTGCGCGTGGCGCGGGAGCTCGCGGCCGAGCGGGGGGCGTTCCTGCCGAACCAGTTCGAAAACCCGGCCAACCCGCGCGCCCATGAGCAAACCACGGCCGAGGAGATTTGGCGGGATACGGGCGGGGAGGTGGACGTGTTCGTCGCCGGGATCGGGACCGGCGGGACGATCACCGGCGTGGGGCGGTTCCTCAAGCGGCGCCGGCCCGGGGTCCGCATCGTGGGGGTGGAGCCGGCCGCGTCGCCGGTCCTCGCCGGGGGGAGCCCGGGTGCGCACCGGATCGAGGGGATCGGGGCCGGGTTCGTGCCCCCGGTCCTCGACCGGGCGATGCTCGATGAGGTCCTCGCCGTGACCGAGGACGAGGCGGAGGCGATGGCGCGGCGGCTCGCCAGGGAGGAGGGGATCCTGGCCGGGATCTCGTCCGGGGCCGCCCTCGCCGCAGCGCTCCGCGTCGCCCGGCGGCCGGAGTGTGCCGGGAAGACCGTCGTTGTGGTCCTCCCCGACCGGGGGGAGAGGTACCTCTCCACCCCTCTCTTCCGGGTCCCAGGAGGGGGCATTGGCTAGCCGGATCCGCGAAGACATTGCGGCGATGCGGGCCCGCGATCCGGCGGCGGGATCCTCGCTCGAGGTCTTCCTCTGCTACCCCGGGCTCCACGCGGTGTGGCTGCACCGGATCCACCACTGGCTGTGGAATCACCGGCTGCGGCTCCTGGCGCGGATCCTCGCCCACGGGGCGCGGGCCGCGACCGGGGTCGAGATCCACCCCGGGGCCCGGCTCGGACGGAGGGTGACGATTGACCACGGGATGGGGGTGGTGATCGGCGAGACGACCGAGGTCGGGAACGATGTCCACCTCTACTCGGGAGTCGTCCTGGGCGGCGTGTCGCGGCAGAGGGGGAAGCGCCACCCGACGATCGAAGACGGGGTCGTGATCGGGGCGGGGGCGATCCTGCTCGGGCCGATCCGGGTGGGGGAGGGGGCGCGGATCGGGGCCGGGGTCGTGGTGCGGACCGACATCCCGCCGCAGGCCACCGTGGTCGCGTCCCCTCCGACGATCGCCGTCAACTCCCGTACAGCCAGCGGTAGGTGAGCCAGGCGGTGACGACCTTCCCCAGGTACTCGCGGGTCTCGGTCGCGCGGAGGTGGGCGGGGAGGTCGGCCGCGCTCGCGACCCCGGCCGTCCACCGCCGGAGGTTCCCCGGGCCCCCGTTGTAGGCGGCCACGGCCCACACGAGGTCGCCCCCGGACTCGCGGAGGAGGTAGCTGAGGTACCACGTCCCGAGCCGGATGTTGTAGTCGGGGGAGAAGAGGTCCCCCTCCCGGTACGGGATCGTGAGCTTTTCCTCGGCGATCCAGCGGGCGGTGGAGGGGAGGAGCTGCATCAGGCCTCGGGCGTCGGACGAGGAGACGGCGGTGGGGGAGAACCCGCTCTCCTCCCGGATCACGGCGAGGACGAGGTACGGATCCACCCCGTACTCCCCCGCCCAGTGGAGCACGGTGTCCCACCACGCGAGGGGGTAGGCCAGGCGGTAGGCGCGGGGGGAGGGGATGGTGGACAGGACCCCGCTCCCGACCCGGAACGCGGCGCGCCAGTCGCCGTGCCGAGCGTACCACTCGCCGATCGCGAGCCGATCGGCCGGGGAGCCGCGGCGCTCCGCGATCGCAAGCTCCACCTCCGCCCATTGCCGCCCGTCCCCGCCCGGGAACGCGGAGAGGAGAGCATCGGCGAGGGACATGGCCGGGGGGAACGACGGGATCGGGTCCGCAGCCGTGGCGAACGGGGCCGCCGGCACGCCGGCGACCCAGGCGAGGGCCGGGGAGAGGAGGCGGGCGGCCTCCGCGGCCTGGGCTGCCTCCCCCCGCTCCCGGTGGAGGAGGTAGAGGCGGAGGGCGGCGTCGTCGCGTGCGCGTGACGTGCCGCGGGCGAGCTCCCAGTAGAGGTCCATCGCGTCGCGGGGGCGCCCCTGGGCCTCGAGGAGCCGCCCCGCCCGCCACTTCGCCTCCGGCTCTGGGGACTGGCGGTAGGCGGCGATCGCCTCCTCCGCCCGCCCCTGGGCCTCGAGGATGAGCCCGGCCGCGTAGGCCCCCGCTGTCCCGGCGGCGCGGTAGGCGAGGAGGGCCCGGTCCACCTCCCCGGCCCGTTCGAGCGCGCGGCCGTACTCGAGTTGGACCCCGCGATCCCCAGGAGTGGCGGCGAGGTACCGCTCGAACTCCGGGAGCGCCTCCTGCGGCCGGCCGAGGGCGGCGAGGGCCCGCGCCCGTTCGAGCGCGGCCTCGGTCCCCCCGACCCCGGCGAGTACGGTCAGGGCAGCGCCCGGAGCCCCCCCCTTCGTCAGAACGGCGGCCGCCCGTAGGGGATCGCCCTCCAGCCGGAGGACGGCCTGGACCGCGTCCGGGCGGGGGAGGAGCGCTTCCCATTCCCCGCGCGCCTCGGCGGCCCGGCCCGATGCTTCGAGGGCCCGCGCGAGGTCTGCCCGGAGGTCGGAGGTGGGGTAGAGGGCGAGGGCGGACCGGAGGATGGGCACCGCCAGGGTAGGGGACCCGTGGGCGAGGTGCCACCGGCCGAGGGCAACGCGGGCCTGCCAGCCTACGCTATCGTCGCGGTCAGCGAGCGAGGTGAGCTCGGCGAGCGATCCGGGGAGGCGATCGCAGGCCTCCCGGAGGCGGAGGTAGTCACCGACCGCGGCCGGGGGGGGATCGGTCCCCCCGAGGAGGGCGGCCAGGCCGAGGAGGAGCCCGGCGAGGATGAGCGGACCGATCACGGCTTTCAACTGCACTCTCGCCTCCACCGGTGCCAAGGGTAGGGGCGCCGCGCGGCGCGGGGAAGGACGGAACACCCCTCGCCAGGGGACGCTCCGGTCGAAACGAACCGGGGCAGGCTCAGCGCCTGCCCCGGCATGATCTTTCAGGCGTCAGGTTCTAGAACATGACGTACAGGCCAACCCCCGGCATGAGGAGGGCGGTGATCTGCATGTTGGCCAGGCTCACGATCCCGATCAGCCGGATCTGGCCGTAGAGCCCGAACGTGTCCGACAGGGCGAAGTAGACCCCCGCAATCCCGTTCGCGGAGAGGTTGATCTGGGCGACACCGCCGATCCCCCCCGCCATCGCCGCGATCCCCCCCGCTCCGCCGCCGAAGTAGGGTGCGAACCCCTCGAGCGTCGGGAGGATGAGGTATGAGGCATCTACCGAGAACGCCATCGCCCCCTGGGCGAACGCCCACACGCCCAGCGTGAACCGAACGGCGGAGGTATCCCCGGTCGGCATCTCATAGAACACGTCAAGGATCGGCGATCCCAGCGCAAGGTTGAAGCTCCCCCCGACCCCGAGCTTTCCCGCCTGCCCCCCCTCTGCCCCCCACACCGGGGCGAGCGAAAGCCCTACCACGCACAGCAGGGCACACACGAACGACCGTTTCATCTGCCACCTCCTAGTGGATGGCGGCCATTCTACCCCAGACGGCCCCGGCAGGGCGAACGGCCTTTACCGGGGCGGCGGTTCGGTCTACCATCACGTTCGCGATGGAAAAAACGAACGCGCGGACGGTGCGCGCCCCGCGGGGGACAACGCTCTCCTGCAAAGGATGGCCTCAAGAGGCGGCGCTCCGGATGCTCATGAACAACCTCGACCCCGAGGTGGCCGGCGATCCGGCGAACCTCATCGTCTATGGCGGCACCGGCAAGGCGGCCCGCTCCTGGGAGGATTTCGACCTCATCGTCCGCTCCCTTAAAGAGCTGGAGAACGACGAGACGCTCGTGGTCCAGTCCGGCCGGGCGGCGGCCATCTTCCGGACCCACGACGATGCGCCGCGCGTCCTCATCGTGAACGCGATGCTCGTTCCGGAGTGGGCAACTTGGGAGAAATTCAGGGAGCTCGAGCGGCTAGGGCTCACCATGTACGGCCAGATGACGGCCGGGAGCTGGATCTACATCGGGACCCAGGGGATCCTCCAGGGGACCTACGAGACCCTGGCCGAGTGCGCCCGCCAGCACTTCGCCGGATCGCTCCGCGGGAGGCTCGTCCTCACCGCCGGGCTCGGGGAGATGGGGGGAGCACAACCCCTGGCGATCACGATGAACGATGGGGTCGGGCTGATCGTGGAGATCAACCCCGACAAGATCCAGCGCCGCCTCTCCCTCGGCCAGCTCGATACGTGGACCGACTCCCTGGACAAGGCCCTCGACCTCGCCCTTGCGCACAAGAAGAGGGGCAAACCCCTCTCCGTCGGGCTCCTCGGGAACGCCGCCGACGTCTACCCCGAGCTCCTCCGACGGGGGGTGATCCCGGACGTGGTCACGGACCAGACCGCGGCCCACGACGAACTCAATGGCTACATCCCCGGCGGGATGGCCTACCAGGAGGCCCTCCGGCTGAGGGAGGGTAATCCCGCTAAGTACATCGAGCTCTCCTACAAGTCGATGGTCCGCCACGTGCGGGCGATGCGGGACATGATGGAGGCCGGAGCGGTGGTGTTCGATTACGGCAACGCCCTCCGGGCTCAGGCTGAACGGGGTGGGCTTTCCCACGAGGAGGCGTTCTCCTTCCCCGGGTTCGTCCAGGCCTACATCCGCCCGATGTTCTGCGCGGGGAAGGGCCCGTTTCGGTGGGTGGCCCTGTCCGGCGATCCCAAGGACATCGAGCGCACCGATCGGGCAGTGATGGAGCTTTTCCCCAGGGACGAGGCCCTGGCCCGCTGGATCCAACAGGCGGAGGAGAAAGTGCGGTTCCAGGGGCTTCCGGCGCGGCTCTGCTGGCTTGGCTATGGAGAGCGAGCCCAGGCCGGGCTCCGGTTCAACGAGCTCGTCCGGAAGGGGGAGATCAAGGCCCCGATCGTGATCGGCCGGGACCACCTTGACTCCGGATCGGTGGCCTCGCCGTACCGGGAGACGGAGGGGATGCTCGACGGCTCCGACGCCATCGCCGACTGGCCGATCCTGAACGCCCTCCTCACCGCTGTCTGTGGGGCGACCTGGGTCTCGGTGCACCATGGTGGCGGGGTGGGGATCGGGAAGAGCATCCATGCCGGGATGGTGATCGTCGCCGATGGGACCAAGGCCGCCGACCGCCGCCTGGAGCGGGTGCTCACCGTGGATCCCGGGCTTGGGGTGGCCCGCCACGCCGATGCGGGGTACGAGCAGGCGGTCGCGGTCGCCCGCGAGCGCGGGGTGCGGATCCCCCGGCTTTCGATGTCGGATCCGGGTGTTCCGAAGGGCTGAACGGCCCTCACCCGGACGAAAGGGATTCCCCGGCCAACGCCAGCGCGGCGAGGGTCTTGGCATCGCCCACGCCGGCCCGGGCGAGGCGCTGGATCTCGGCCGTGGTGAGGAAGAGGACCTCGTCCACCTCCGATCTGGCCCCCGGCTCCCCAGACGGATCCCCGGCCAGGAAGAGGTACGTCCGCTCGGTGGAGTAGCCGGGCGTGGGGTACACGGTCCCCAGGTAGCGCCAGTGGCGGGCGGTGAGCCCGGTCTCCTCCCAGAGCTCCCGTTGGGCGGCGGCGAGCGGTCGTTCCCCGCGCTCCAGTACGCCGGCGGGGATCTCCCACAGCGGACCTCCGGCCCCCTCGCGGTGCTGCCGCACGAGGAGGACCCGTCCCGCGCGATCGCGGACGAGCACCGCTACCGCGCCGGGGTGGAGCACCACCTCCCGCCGGCCGGCCGGGGTCGCCCGCACCGCGACGGAGATTGCCCGGCCCCGGAAGGCGATGGAGTGCGACCCTGACGCCACGGGGCTAGCCGTCGCCCCCGTCCCTGGGGCGCACGTAGTGGGAGAGCCCGATCATCCCGAGGATGATCCCCCCCACCGACAGGATGTACGAGGCGAAACACAGCCCGAGGGTGGGTTCGATCAGGCGCAAGACCATCAGGAACGCGAGGACCACCGCCACCACCATCATCACGGCGGCGCTCGCGATCTGCCCCCGCGGGCTGCGCATCATGCCTTGTAGAGCCAACACTCGACGAGGTGGCCCTTCACCGGCTCGAAGGGCGGCGGCACTTCCACCTCGCACTGACCCTCGATCTTCACCGGGCAGCGGGGATGGAACCGGCACCCGCTCGGCGGATTGACGAGGCTCGGCGGCTCGCCCGATGGGACATCCCGATACCGGTGCGCGTTGTCGGGGTCGGGGTCCGGGATCGCGGTGAGGAGGGCTTTCGTGTAGGGATGGAGGGAGTTGTGCACGATCTCGTCCACCCCGGCCTGCTCCACCACCTTCGCCGCGTACATGATGAACACGCGCTCGGAGAAGTAGCGCACGGTGGACAGGTCGTGGGTGATGTAGATCACCCCGAGGTTGTGGGCGGTCTGGATCCGCCGCATGAGCTCGAGGATCTCCACCCGCACCGAGGCATCGAGCATGGACACCGGCTCATCGGCCACGATGAGCGACGGCCGGAGGATCATCGCCCGCGCGATCACCAGCCGCTGCTGCTGCCCCCCCGACAGCATGTGGGGGTACTTCGCCAGGAAGTCGTTCACTGGCAGGAGCCGCACCTCTTCCATGACCTCGCGGATCCGCTGCTCGCGCTCGGCCCCCGTGCCGAACTTGTTGATGAGCATCGGCTCCTCGAGGATCTTGCGCACGGTCATGAACGGCGGGAGCGCCCCGTAGGGGTCCTGCTGGACGAAACCTACCTGGGACCGGAGCTGCTCGACCCCTCCCCTCTTCCCATCGAGCTTCTGGCCGGAGAACACGATCTCGCCCTTCGTCTTGGGGGCGAGGCCGAGGATCGTCTTGAGGAGCGTGGTCTTCCCGGACCCGCTTTCCCCGACGATGGTCAGGGCTTCACCCCGGTGCAGGCTGAAGCTGACCCCGTCCACGGCCCTCACGTAGCCAGCGTGGAGGAACCCCCACTTCTTGAGCTCGTACCACGTGTGGAGATCCTTCACCGACAACAGAACATCGTTGGCCATGATTTCCGCTACTCCTTGGCGTGGAGCCAGCACTTCACGAGTTCGCCGTGTTCGCCCACGGTGAAGGTGGGGGGCTCCTGGTCGCAGCGCTCGAACCGCCGCGGGCAGCGGACTGCGAACCGGCACCCACTCGGCGGGTTGATGAGGCTCGGCGGCTGGCCCGGGATGAACTCGAGCTTCTTGTCCTCGCGGAGCGTGGGCACGCTCGACATCAGGCCCCGCGCGTAGGGGTGGAGCGGAGCACGGTAGGCCGTGGTGGACAGACTGTGCTCCACGAGCTGGCCAGCGTACATCACGATCACCTCATCGGCGAGGTCGCTCGAGGTCGAGATGTCGTGGGTGATGAGGATGAACCCCACCTCGAGTTGGTTCTTGATGTCCTTGAGGGCATTGAAGATGTTGGCCTGGGTGAGCATGTCGAGGGCGGAGGTCGGCTCATCGAGGATCACCAGGGCGGGGTTGGTAACCAGGGCCATGGCGAGGATTGCCCGCTGCCGCATCCCCCCCGAGAGCTCGAACGCGTACCGGTGGAGGAAGTCCTCCGGCACCCCGACGATCCGGAACACCTCCCGGGCGCGGGCGAGGGCGTCCCGCTTCGTCATCCGCTCGTGGACGATGAGCGGCTCAGCGACCTGGGTCCCCACCTTGAGCACGGGGTTGAGGGCGTTCATCGCCGCTTGGGAGACCATGCTGACCTTCGTCCAGCGCACCTTCTGCCGGAACCACTCATCGGAGAGCGTCATCACATCCGTCCCGTCGAGGTAGACCTCCCCCTTGTAGGTGTGAACGTTCCGCGGCAGGAGCCGGAGGATCGCCCGGGCGAGGGATGTCTTCCCGCATCCCGACTCCCCGATGATGGCGATCGAGCGCCGGCGCTGCATGGAGAAGGACACGTCGTCAACGGCTTGGAGAACGCCGCGCGAGGTCCGGAAATGGAGGCAGAGGTTCCGGACGTCGAGGAGGGTGTCGCGGCCTTGGTCCGGGGAGCCCTGCCGGGAGGAGGACGTGTTGATCTGGTCTGTGGCTCTGATCTGGTTCATACCGTCCTCAGCTTCGGGTTGAAGACCCGATCCAGTGCGTAGCCGAGCATCGAGAACGCGAATCCGGTCACCATGAGGAGCACCGCTGGCTCGACCACCCAGTAGTACATGCCCTTGTACAGGGCGTCGTTCGTCTGGGCATCGTTGATGATCTTCCCCCACGTGGGGAGCACGGGATCGCCCAGCCCGAGCACGGAGATGGACGCCTCGAGGAAGACGAAGCTGGGGACCATGGTCACGAAGGTGGGGAGCAGGACGGGGACGATCCGCGGCAAGAGGTAGCGGAACACGATCCGCATGTTCCCCGCTCCATAGGCCCGGGCGGCTTCAATGTACGGGGCTTCCTTCGCCTGGAGGAACATCGCCCGGTAGGTCTTCATCGCTGCCCCGAAGATGCTGAGCGCGATGGTGACCCCCAGCATGATCCAGAGGCTTCGGTTGTAGAACTGACCGATCATGATCAGGACTGGGTAGAACGGGATGATCATCGTGATCTCGGTGAGCCGCTCAAACAGGGCGTCCAGCGCCCCGCCGTACCAGGTGCCGATGCCTGACAGGACGAACGTGATCAGGCTGGATCCCACCGCGGCGACAAGGCCGAACACGAGGGCCAACGGCGCTCCCCACAGGAGGGCCACCGTCAGGTCCCGCCGCCGGTGGTCCGTCCCCGCCACGCCGTGTACGGTACCGTACACGACGAGGCGCGCGTTGTAGTCCGCCCCTTCGGGGATCTCGGTCTGGATCACGACAGCGTACTCCCCCTTGACAGGGGTCCGTTCCTTCTCGGGAGCTGAAACGGCGTAGTCGGAGAACAGGCCGACCTCGGGCCGCACCGCCCCCGCCGGGAGCTTGGACGAGACGTTCAGATCCTGGGAGATGTAGTAGCTATCGGTGGCCCGCATCGCACGGTCGGTGGCGAGGGGGACCATCTCCCCGGCCGGGGTCCGCCAGAAGACGGAGAACCGCGTGCGGGTACTGCTTTCCGAGACGGCCTCCGATCTGAGGATGAGTTCGTTCGGGAACCGATCGTAGTTGTACGTGAATGGAAGCGTGATCTCGACCCGGTTTTTCCCTCCCCCGATCGGCTCAACCCGTTTGACCCCCGCATCCGCGGTGCTGACGATGATCGTCCGCGGCAGGGCATCGCTTGTGAACCAGTCGAACCAGACTGGGGCTGCGTTCCGCGGGTTGTCATCCCATACCCCAGGCCCGCCTCGCCACAGGCGGATTGCCTCCCCGTAAGGGATGGCGATCACGGCGTAGATGGAGACGATCACGAGCATCGCGAGGACGGCGATCCCGATGATGGCCGAAGGATAGCGTCGGAGTGTCTTCAGCCTCTGAAGCATTCCTAGACCCCCTTCTTCGCGCCCACCCCGATCCGCACCCGCGGATCGACGATGGCGTAGATGAATTCGAGCAGGAACACAGAAATGGCGAGGAGGTAACCGTAGATGACCATCACCCCGACGATGGTCGGCGTGTCATTGATGTTGACGGCTTGCATGTAGAGTCTGCCCAGGCCGGGCCAGTTGAACACGGTCTCGAGGATGATCGCCCCCATCCACATCGCGATGATCATAAGGAGGAAGCTGGTGATGATCGTGGGAAGCGTAGGACGGAGGATGTACCTGTTCTGGATCGTCCGGGAGGGGAGCCCCTTCGCCTTGGCGAGGTCCACGTAGTCCTCGCTTGCATAGATGAGGAAGAAGGTCCGTCGGGCGTAGACCGAGGAGAAGAACGCGCTCAGGAACATGGCGAGCGTGGGGAGGATCATGTGGCGGAGGACGCTCGCCGCATAGCCGAGCGTCGTCGTGGGGGGAGGGGCGTCCACCATCCCTCCCCACGGCAGCACCCCCAGGGCCGCGGCGAAGATGAGGATGAGGAAGATCCCATAGAACCAGCCAGGCGCAGCGGAGGTCGGGGCCAGGGTCACCACCAACCGGTCCACCCAGCTCCCGTAGTGGCGTGATAGGGCAAGCCCGGCCCACAGGGTGGTGAAGAAGATGAGGAGGTTCGCTGTCCCAAAGAGGACGAGCGTTGCAGGGAGGCGCTCGAGGATGATGAGCCTCACCAGCCTGGATCCGCTGTCGCTCACGAGCTGCTCGGCGCGGCCGAGGCTGAGGGACATCGCCGTGGTGAGATAGTTAAAACTGCGGATGAGGAACGGCTTATCGAGGCCGAGTCTGCGGAACTCGATCTCGGTCCGGGCATCGATCTGCTTCTTCAGTTCCGACGGGGGGACCCCCGCATTGCCGGGATCAGCCAACACAGCCTGCGAGACCGCGAACGAGATCTCCGCTTTGCGGACCTCGTCGAGCCTCCCTCCCATATTGACGATGAGGATCGTGAGATAGAGCGCGATCACGAGCGCGATCCCGAGCATGATGGCCTTGACAATGGAGTAGCGCACGAGCTGCAGCAGATTTGCTCTCATAGGGGTCCCGCTCACCTCTCCTTGAGCCTACGCCGGTTCCCATGGCGCGAGGCTTGGAGGCGTCAGTGTACTAAGAGAACGCCGGGGGATCAACCCCCGGCGTTCGTTGTTCCCCAGATGCGTACGGTCCTTCTCCCTACTGCTTTGGCTGGAGGAGGAAGTCGAACCGTCCCGCCGGATCGGCGTAGGCCTCGAACCTCTTCAGGACGATGATCTTCTCGGTTGTGTACGCCTTCTCGAGGTAGAACGGCCCGCTGGCGACCCAGAAGTGGCCCTTCTCCTCGTACCACTTCTTCAGGTTCGCGTACCGGGCCTGGGCCTCAGCCGCCGTGATGTACTTGCCAAGCGTCGGCGCGTACGGGATGTAGTTGGTGGCGATGGCCTCGTCGAGGTACTTGGCGAGGATGGACAGCGACGGCCCAGCGATGAGGTTCGTCCACTCGACCCCCAACAGATCCGCCTTGGCCTCCGACATCGCGAGTTCCTTGTTCGCCTCAGCGAGGATCGAGACGGCGAGCACGTGCCAGAACCCCGGCCCCTGCGAGTAGTACGGGAACCAGGAGCTCACGGCCCACTCCGCATCGAGGTACCACAGGGTCGAGTAGTAGTCAATGATGAGGGGATCCGTGGACACGATCTTCACGCCGCAGAACGACCGCAGGGTCTGCTCGAGCTCCGGCACCATGACCTCGTCGTAGATCGCGCTCTCCGGCTTCCCTTGGTCGAAGGTGAGGATCATCGCCATCACGAAGTCCGCGACCGAGATCGGGCTCCCGTCGTGCAGTTTGACGGTCTTGAACATGTCCGCCGGATAGTAGACCCGGGAGTACCGCTTCGGAGTCATCTCCTCCGGGAACCCGTTCGGGTACTTCTCCGCCACAGTGATGAACCTCTGGTTTGCGGCGTCCCAGTCCACCCATGCGTCACCCGGGACCTCGATCTTGTCCACGAAGTTGAGGGTCACCCACGGCGTGCTTGTCGCCACCGGGAGCCCCTTGAGGACAGTGATCTCCGCCTTCTCGATCCGCTTCGGCCAGAAGAGCCCGTCCCGCGTGTCGGTGGCGAGGCCTGTGTCGGAGGTGATGCGGATCGGGAACATGTCGTACACGAAGTTCGACCCGTTGAGGGGGTTCCACGGCTGCTGGAGGAGCGTCGGCATGGCGAGCCGGACCGTCCCGCCCTCCACCGGCACTCCATCCTTCTGGTACTGGATGGTGGGGCCGACTTCCGTGGAGTAGTAGATGCCGCCCGCTACGTCCGATGCGAGGAAGAGGTCCGCCACGAGCGGGTTGAACCCCGTGCGGTCGACGAGCCAGATCATGTTCGAGAACTTCAGGGCCGCCCACACCGTCTGCTCGAGGAGAGCAGCCCGCTCTTCCATGGTGTTGTAGTCCTTGCGGGCCAGCCGGTCAGAGAGGGTGAGGAGCTCCTCCGGCCACGGGGCCTGGACCCACTGCGCGTACGGCATGACGCGGTCCGAGTAGTATTGGTCGAAGTTGTCGCCCACATCCCGGTCCACGATGCCGCCCACCCACCCGCCGGTGTAGAAGCTGAACGTCCCCTCCTCGGGTTTGCTGCGCTGCCACAGCGGGGCGAGATCCGCGCTCCGCGCGATCCGGCGCACCGTCGTGAACCCGAGCTTCTCCAGCTGGTCGCAGAAGTAGTTCCCGATCCCGGTGCGCTCATCCTCGCTGCGGATGAGACCGATGATCTCGACTGGCTTCCCGTTGTACGTCCACTTCCCGCCCACCTTCACCGCGCCGAGCTTCAGCATTTCTGCGGTGACGACGGCCTCCGCCTTGGCGAAGTCGTAGGCGTAGTAGTCCTCGACGGCCTCGACCAGGTCGCGGTGCCGTGCGGCATCCGGGAACGCGGAGTTGATCAGGGTGTATTTGGGAATAGCCAGGCCCCCCATGATCTCGTTGGCGATGTAGTCGCGGTCAACGAGCCAGTTCATCGCCTCGCGGATCGCGGCCACCCCAAACGGGTTCAGGCGGCCATCGCTGAAGAACGCCCCCCCCGCTCCCCCGTTATTGAACGTGAGGTCGTTGAACGAACCAAACGAGTTGTAGTACTTCAGCTTGGGGTTCGCCCGCACCTGGTTGAACAGGTCGCGGTTGGTGATCGAGTACGCGTAGACATCAAGATCACCGGCAGCGAGTTTCGCCACACCCTCCCCTAGCTGCACGACTTCCGTCATCACGATCTCATCAACCCACGCGCCGTTGCGGGCTACGGCCCCCAGCGCCAGGGTCGCCATCAACACCCCTACGAGTAGCTTTTTCATCCTCGTTCCTCCTTACTCCGTTCCAGTCACAAGGCTACTCCGCGTCCCCGGCGCCCTACTTCGTGCACGGAGGACTGACGAACAGGTACTTCACGAGCGCCTCACACGTGCCCGGTACGACAGGGGAAACACCCTTCAAGCCCAGCAGCATCAGGCCGCCCGGCTTAAGCCCCGGGTCGGCGATTTTGATCGTCCAGATGCTACCGGCACCGGTAGCGGTTGCCGCCGGCCCGAAGGGGATCACTTGGAGCGTCGTCACGGGGACCATGAGGAACACCTTGACCGTCGTCACATTGCAGGCGGTGGTGTTCTGGACCGAGACGATGTAGTTTCCGCCTCCAACCTCCTGCACCTTAGCTACAGGAAGGCCTACGGGAGGACACGCCGCGACGCCGATCAAACCCGCTACCAGGACAAGCCCGAGCAGCAAACCCAGCCTCTTCATCTACGACCTCCTCCTTCACGTCACTCATGTACTGGGAAAATGCGAAGTTGATCCTGCCGTGTGCCCGTGTGCCCTGTTCTCACCCCCTCGCTACCACTTGCGGAATTGTGTGGATGATACCCCGACAGGTGGTTCCCTGTCAAGGAGGGGGAGAGCCCGGTGACCCGCGAGGAGTCCACGGTTGGGCCTCCTTGGCTCCGGCGAGCGGAGGGGCGTTGCGGGCGAGAGAGACCCCGAGGGGAGCGGTCGGGGCTTGAACCCTAGCGGGAGAGGCGGTCCTTCAGGTCGCGGATGATCGCGACCGGGGTCGGGTCCACCCCCCCGAGGAGGGCGAGGTAGTAGCTCGTCCAGTCCCCGAGGTAAAGGAGGGACAAAAGCTCGGCGGGGAGCCCTTCCCCGCGGCCGGAGACCTCGATCCAGTCGAGGCCTCGCTTGGTGAGGAGCTCCTCGAGGATCGCGATCCGCCGCGCGACCCGCGGGTGGTCGTGGCGGGAGCGGAGGAAGACCACGGTCCCTTGGGGGAGGAGCCGGCCCATGAGCTCGTACCCCACGACCTCGTTGTGGCAGAGCTCGGGGAGCTCGGCCCAGAACGCAGGGGTCTTGGCGTTCTCGTTCACCTGGGTCTTCCAGCGGAACGCGACCGGCGCGGTGGGCCCCGCCCCATAGGCGAGCGGGACGCGGCCGGCGAGGCGGTGGGCGAGCCGTTGGGCCTCGTTCTCCCCCTCCCCCGGGGCGAGCTCGTCTGCAAGCTCGTCGAGGATGGCCAGGGCTTCCCCAAGATCAGGGCCGAGCCCGAGGCGGTGGAACAGGCCGAGGAGGGGGAACAGGAGGTACCCCAGGGCCGCCCGGGGCTGGTGGCCAGGTGGGATCCGGATCCACGGGATGCCCTCCGCGCTGCATCGCTTGCTGAGCTCCCCGCCCGAGGTCACCGCCACCACGCGCTTGGTCCGCGTCCGGGCCTCGTCGAACGCGGCCAGGGTCTCCTCCGTGTCCCCGGAGTAGGAGAGGGCAATGACGAGCGATTCCTCCCCGATCCAACTGGGGAGCGTGTAGTCCCGCACCGGCACGACCTCCACCGGGAGGAGGCTCGCGAGGAGCGCGCCGGCAATGCCCGACCCGCCCATCCCGAGGGCCACCACGCGCGAGAACCCGGCGAGCCCGGCCAGGGGGACTCCCTCCCCCCGCGTCAGCCCCTCCCGGCATTGGGCGGGGAACCCGGCCAAGGCGTCGGCCATCCCCCCTCGGTCGAGGAAGGCCAGTTCCTGCCAACTCCTCACCCTCTCATGGTCCGCCATCGCTACCCGCCTTGGGCGAGGATCCCCCGCACCTCGTCCGTGAACCTCCGCAGATCGTCCATTCGCTGGGTGACCACCTCGTACACGATGCGATCGTCCACCGCCGTATACTCGTGGACGAGGATGTTCCGAACCCCCTTCATCTGGCGGAGGATGGCCACCGTCTCTCCGGACAAGATCCCCGCCTGGAGGAGCTTGGCCAGGACGTCGTCCTCTTCGCCCGGGACCCCCAGCCGCAGCTCCCGAACAAGGAAGGCGCACACGTCAAGCGCGGCCTCGATCGCCACCTGGGCCAGCCGCTCGCAGGCCCGCTTTACCTCCACCCGCCCGGTAGAGGGCAAACGAGCCAGGGACGATCCCCTGCAGCTCGCGGAGGTAGCCCTCCAGGGCGTCCAGCCTTGCCAAAACCCGCTCACGGTCCACGACCTACCGCCTCCAGATAGTCCTCGTACACGTGACGGAAGTCCTCCCACGCCTTGGCTGTCCGAATGGCGAGATTGTACAGGCCATCTTCGTCCCGGACGAACAGGACCTTCCCCTCCCGCAGGATGCGTCGCCGCAGGGGAAGCGGAAGAGCCTGAAAGAGGCGTGCGTCGAGATTAAACCCAAGGTAGGCAAGGGCCTTCCCCGGGAGGTCGTCCCGGGGGAATCCGTCGCGGAGCACCAGGCACACGTCGGTGTCCGACCGCGGCCCGGCGTCGCCGCGGGCCTGGCTTCCGTACAGGAGCACGGCTAGCACATCCGGATCGTCTCTGGCCAGGGACAGGAGATCGTCCACCGCCTTCATGGTGGAACTATTCTACCGCCCGCCGGGCGCGCGTCCCCTCGTGATGGAACCCGTTTCCTTGAGGGGGGGGTGTCGGGTCCGTAGCGTGGGTCACGTTGAACCCAAGGAGGCGATCGAGCGATGCGACGTGTGGTGTGTTGGCTAGTTGGAATGGTGGCCCTCTCGCTGTGGGCGATGACCCCTGGCCTCGCTGACGCGGGCATCGGCGGGATGTTCGTGGATGTGCCCACGACCCATCCCGCCTACTCTGCGGTGCAGGACCTCGTTCAACGGGGGATCATCGTCATCGGGGCGGGCGGCGAATTCTCCGGGAACGCGCCCCTCCTCCGCTACGACGCGGCACAGTGGCTGTCGCGGACGATCAAGAACCTCGAGGGCACGCGGTCCGGGGTGGACCTGACCCCGCAGGTGACGACCCTCACGACGCGCGTCTCCTCGCTGGAGACGACGCTGAACCGCGAGATCCAGGCGCTGCAGGTCCAGATCGCGCAGGTTGCCCAGGGAGCAGGGGCCGAGGCGGCGCAGAAGGCGCAGACGGCGTTTGTGCTCGGGGTGACAGGGGTCGTCCTCGCACTGGCGGCGGTGGCCCTTGCCCTCTGGTTCTAGCGTGCAACCGGGGGCCACGGTCCGCGCGCCCCCCTCACTTGCCTTCCCCCCGGCGGGGGAGGGGAACCGCAGGTGAGGGGGCAGGGAAGCCGGCGCGACCGGGCCTCCCCAGTCGGTTGCGGCCCCGCGGGAGGGGTCGTATAGTCTTTTATGCCCTCCCTTCGGCATGGGATTGACTTCCTGTTTGGGCAAACGAACGAGCAGCGCCTGCGCAAACTCCTCCCGCGTGTGGACGAGGTGAACGCGTGGGCGGACCGGGTCGGGGCCCTGTCCGACGCTCACCTGCGCGCGAAGACCGACGAGTTCCGGGCCCGCCTCGCCGCGGGGGAGACCCCCGATGACCTCCTCCCCGAGGCGTTCGCTTGCGTCCGCGAGGCGGCCGCCCGCACGATCGGGCTCCGCCCGTTCGACGTCCAGGTGATGGGGGCGATCGTCCTCCACCAGCGGCGGATCGCGGAGATGAAAACGGGGGAAGGGAAGACCCTCGTCGCGACCATGCCCGCCTACCTCAATGCCCTCGTGGGGCGGGTCCACATCGTGACCGTGAACGACTACCTCGCCCGCCGCGACCGGGCGTGGATGGGCCCGGTGTACGAGTTCATGGGCCTCACGGTGGGCCTCCTTCAGGAGACGACGCCCCCCGACGAGCGACGGGCGGCCTACACCTGCGACATCCTCTACGGGACGAACGCCCAGTTCGGGTTCGACTACCTCCGCGACCACATGGTCGTCAGCCGCTCCCAGATGGTGCAGGGGCCCCTCGATTACGCGATTGTGGACGAGATCGACAACATCTTGATCGACGAAGCCCGGACGCCGCTCATTATCTCCGGCCCCACCGCGGACACGGCCCGCCAGTACCGGGACTTCGCCCGGCTCGCCAAGCTGTTCAAGCCGGGGGAGGACTTCGAGGTGAACGAGGAGCAAAAGCGCCTCTCCCTCACCGAGGCCGGGTGGAGGAAGGCGGAGCAGCTCCTGAAGTTCGACAACATCGCCGACGCTGGGGCCACCACCGCCCGCTACCACCTCGAGACGGCGCTGCGGGCGCGGACGTTCTTCCACCGCGATCAGCAGTACATCGTGAAGGATGGGCGCGTGATCATCGTGGATGAGTTCACCGGCCGGCTGATGCCGGACCGCCGCTACTCCGGCGGGCTCCACCAGGCGATCGAGGCGAAGGAGAACCTCCCCATCCAGCGCGAGAACCAGACCCTCGCCCAGATCACGCTCCAGCACTACTTCCGCCTCTACCGGGGCCTCGCCGGGATGACGGGCACGGCGAAGACGGAGGAGGACGAGTTCAAGGAGATCTACGGCCTCGACGTGGTCCAGATCCCCACCAACCGGCCCCTGATCCGGGAGGCTCTCCCCGACATCATCTACCGCACGAAGAAGGGGAAGTTCGAGGCGGTGGCGGACGAGGTGGAGCGGCTCCACCAGGGGGGGCGTCCGGTGCTGATCGGGACGACCTCGATCGAGGACTCGGAGGACCTGTCGCGGCTCCTCAAGAAGCGGGGGCTTGCCCACCAGGTGCTGAACGCCAAGTACCACGAAAAAGAAGCCCAGATTATCGCCCAGGCGGGGAGAGCGGGGGCGATCACGATCGCCACGAACATGGCCGGGCGGGGGACGGACATCGTCCTCGGCGGGAACCCCGACGCCCGGGCGCGGGCCGAGGCGGACCCGGAGGGGGAGCCGGAGAGGTACCGTGAGCTCCTGGAGAAGTACCGGGCGGAGGCCGCCGCGGAGCGGGAGGCGATCGTGTCGGCGGCGGGCGACGACCCCGCCTACCGCAAGGCGGCGCTGGAACGGATCCGGGAGTGGTGCGCCGAGGTGGGCCGCCCGTTCCGGGCCGAGGAGTGGGAAGGCGCAATCAAGCGGGGAGGCCTCGCCGTGGTCGGGTTCCAGCGCCACGAGGCGCGGCGGATTGACGACCAGCTCGCCGGTCGCTGCGGCCGCCAGGGGGATCCCGGCTCGAGCCAGTTCTTCCTGTCGTTGGAGGACGACCTGCTGCGCGTCTTCGGCGGGGAGCGCCTCGCCACCCTCATGGAGCGCCTCGGGGTGAAGGAGGGGGAGGCGATCACCCACGACCTCCTCACCCGCTCGATCCGCCGAGCTCAGAAGCGGGTCGAGGAACGGAACTTCGAGATCAGGAAGCGGCTCCTGGAGTACGACGAGATCATGGCCAAGCAGCGCGAGGCGGTGTACGCGCTCCGGGAGAGGTTCCTCCTCCCCGAGGCCGGGGAGACCCCGGACGACGAGGCGTTGCGCTCCCACCTCGCGGAGATGGCCGGTGAGTTCGGGGAGATCCTCGTGGACCGCTACGCGGCGGGCTCGGCCCCTGAGGGATGGGATCTCGCTGGGCTGAAGCGGGACCTCGCCCAGGTGCTCGCCCAACCCCCGGCGGAGCTCCCCCCCCGCCGGGAGGACCTCGTGGCAATGGTGCGCGACCTCGTCCAGGCCCAGCTCGCTGCCCAGTGGACGAGGCTCTCCCCCCACTACCCCCTCATCGTGCGGATGGTCCTCCTCCGGACGATGGACGAGAACTGGCGCCAGCACCTCCTGGAGCTCGACGAGGTGCGGGAGGGGATTGGGCTCCGCGCCTACGGGGGCACGGATCCCCTGATCGAGTTCAAGCGCGAGGCCCATCGGCTCTTCCAGGAGATGATCGTGCGCACGGAGGAGGAGGCGCTGCGGTTCCTCCTCAACCCCCGCCTCGCCGTGCGCACCGAGCCCGCTCCGGTGCGGACGCCGGTGATGAGCGCCGCCACCTCCACCACCTCCACCACCGCCCGACCGGCGCGCAGCTCGACCGTGGGGCGCGAGGAACACAAGGTCGGCCGCAACGATCCCTGCCCCTGCGGCTCCGGGAAGAAGTACAAGCACTGCTGCGGGAAGAGCGCCTAGGCCCTCACGGGGAACCATCCCCCAGCGGACCGTCTGCTTCCGTCCGGGATCCGCCCCCACCTTGAACTTCGGGGTGGACCGTCTATCATCAAGTTAGCAATCCAAGGTGGTGAGTGCTAAGTGCAGGGACGGAGGGCAAGGCTGCTCATCGAGGTCGTGGACCGGTACATCCGGACCCGCCAGCCCGTTTCATCGCGGGAGCTGGTGACGGAGTACCGGCACCGGTTCAGCCCAGCCACGATCCGCAACGAGCTCCTCGCGCTCGAGGGGGACGGCTACCTCGTGAAGCCGTACCCCTCGGCGGGCCGGGTCCCCACTGCCCAGGGGTTCAAGTTCTTCGCGGAGTGGCTCCTCGACCTGGCGAAGCTGGGGGAGGGGCCATCGTCTGTCCCTGCTGAGCGGCACGAGGTGGAGCTGGGGATGCTCCCCGACCTCTTCCGCAGCGCGGCGACCCTCCTCGCGGCGATGACGCGGGAGCTGGGGTTCGTGATCCCCCCGCCGCGGGAACACATGCGCACGAGCTCGCTCTTCGTGCGGCGGGTGCGGCCGGGGGCGGTGCTCGCGGTGGCCGTGTCCGAGCTCGGCACGGTGGAGTCGCGGCTCCTCCCCCTCGACCTCGACCTCGCCCCCGAGGAGCTGGCGGAGGCGGAGGGGTTCCTCAGCCGCTGGCTCCAGGAGCACACGCTGGCTGAATCGCCGCTCGGCGCGCGGCCGGTTCCGGAGGGGTGGCACAGCCGGGCTGCCGTGGCGGCATTGGCGATCCTGCGGCAGCTGGCGGAGCGAGAGCCGGACCATGGGCTCTACGTTGAGGGCTGGCCCCATCTCCTCGCCGAGCTCGCCGTGCGATCTCCGGAGTGGGCCCTCGATCGGGGCCAGGCGTTGCTGCACGTCCTGGAGGAAGGGACAGCGTTCGTGGACCTCGTGCGCGCGCTGGGGAAGGACCGCGGGCAGGAGATCGCGGTGCACGTGGGGGATGGCTCGATCCCCGAGCTCGCCGACCTGAGCCTCGTGTCCGCCCCCTACCTCGGGGGGAGCGGGGTGGCCGGGGTGATCGGGCCGTTGTGGATGGACTATGCACGCGCCCTCTCCGCGGCGCGGTACGTGGCCGGCCGGCTGGGGGCGCTCCTCGCCGCCGGCGCGACCAAGGAGGAAGGATGATGGAAGACCGCCACGACGAGCCGCTCCTCGCCGAGGGGGGGGTGCCGGAAGAGCCGGGCGCGAAAGGGGAGGAGATCGAGCGCCTGCGTGCGGACCTCGTCCGGCTGGCGGCGGAGTTCGACAACTACCGCAAGGCCATCGCCCGGGAGCAGGAGATCCTCCGCGAGAAGGCGCGGGATGAGGCAGCGCTGGCGCTGCTCCCCGTGTACGACACCCTGCAGCGGGCCCTCCTCGCCCATGCCGCTGAGGAGGCCTCCCCCCTCCGCGAGGGCCTGATCCAGGTCCAGGGCCTGATCGAGGAGGCCCTGCGCCGGCTGGGGTGCGAGGGGTACGATTCGGTGGGCAAGGCGTTCGACCCCCTTTACCACGAGGCCCTGTTTGTGGAGGAATCCGATACTGAAAGGAATGTGATCCTGGCCGAGTTCGAGCGCGGCTTTGTGCGCGATGGCCGCGTGGTGCGACCGGCCAAGGTGAAGGTGAGTTTGGGAAGAGATCAGGAGGTGTCCGAACGTGACGGAGAAAGAGAAGATCATCGGGATTGACCTCGGCACGACGTTCTCCTGCGGCGCCCTCGTGCGCGGGGGACGGCCCGAGGTGCTTCTGAATGCGGAAGGAGAGCGGATCACCCCGTCGGCGGTGGCGTTCACGGACGGGGGGGAGGTCCTCGTCGGGCAGCTCGCCCGGCGCCAGGCGGTCCTCAACCCAACCCGCACCGTGCTCTCCGTGAAGCGGAAGATGGGCACGGATTGGCGGTTCCGGGTGAAGGTGAACGGGCGGGAGGAGGAGTACACGCCGGAGCAGATCTCAGCGTTCATCCTCCAGAAGATCAAGCGCGATGCGGAGGAGCTCCTCGGGACGAAGATCACGAAGGCGGTGATCACGGTCCCCGCTTACTTCAACAACCTGCAGCGCCAGGCGACGAAGGACGCCGGGAAGATCGCGGGCCTGGAGGTACTGCGGATCATCAACGAGCCGACCGCAGCCGCGTTGGCGTACGGCTTGGATAAGAACAAGGATCAGAAGATCCTCGTCTACGACCTCGGTGGTGGCACGTTCGACGTGTCGATCCTCGACATCGGGGAGGGCGTGTTCGAGGTCGTGGCGAGCGATGGCGATACCCAGCTCGGGGGCGATGACTTCGACCGGCGGATTGCGGACTGGTTGGTCGAGGAGTTCAAGGCGGAGACGGGGATCGACGTGCGCGGGGACCCCCAGGCGATGCAGCGCCTGCGGGACGCGGCCGAGGCCGCGAAGAAGGACCTCTCCAGCCGGATGGAGGCGCGGATCTCGCTCCCCTACCTGTCCGCTGATGCCAAGGGCCCGAAGCACCTCGAGCGGACCCTCACCCGCGCCAAGTTCGAGGCGATGATCTCCGACTACCTCGAACGGACGATGCGGATCGTTGATTCCGCCCTTTCCGCGGCGAAGCTCAGCGCCAAGGACATCGACCAGGTGGTCCTCGTGGGTGGATCAACCCGCATCCCGAAGGTCCAGGAGCTCGTGGGGGAGGTGTTCGGGAAGGCGAAGGTGAACAAGGACATCAACCCCGACGAGGTGGTCGCCCTCGGGGCGGCGATCCAGGCCGCAGTGTTGGCCGGGGATATGCAGTCCCTCGTCCTCCTCGACGTGACCCCGCTCACCCTGTCCATCGAGACCCTCGGCGGGGTGGCGACGCCCTTGATCGAGCGGAACACAACGATCCCAGTGGAGAAGACGAAGACGTTCACCACCGCCGACGACTTCCAGACTCAGGTCGAGATCCACGTCGTCCAGGGGGAGCGGAAGATGGCCGCCGACAACAAGTCGCTGGGTCGGTTCCAGCTCACGGACCTCCCCCCTGCCCCGCGGGGGGTGCCCCAGATCGACGTCACGTTCCAGATCGATGCGGACGGGATCCTCAACGTGACGGCGAAGGACAAGGCGACGGGCAAGTCCGCCTCGATCGAGATCAAGGAAACGTCGCGCCTGACCGAGGCCGAGATCGAGCGGATGAGGAAGGACGCTGAGGAGCACGCTGAGGAGGACCGGCGGCGGGTGGAGGAAGTGGAGACGCGCAACCAAGCCGACGCCCTCCTGCACACGGTCGAGAAGACCCTCGGCGAGCTGGGGGACAAGGTCCCCGCCGCGAAGCGCGGTGAGGTGGAGGCGGCGATCCGCAGCTTGCGGGCGAAGCTCGATGGGCGGGCCGATATGGGCGCGATCCGGGCCGGGATGGAGGAGCTCCGCCGCCTGGCGGGGGAAGTGGCCGCGGCTGCCTACCAGGGTGCAGGACAGGCCACCCGGACCGACAATGGGGGCCCGACGCCGGGGCAGGGGGACTACATCCCGTACGACAAGGAGGATAAGGAGTAGCCGTTGCCCGAGGACTACTACCAGACCCTCGGTGTGAAGCGCGACGCCTCACCCGACGAGATCAAGCGTGCCTTCCGCCGCCTGGCCAAGGAGTACCACCCCGATGCCCACCAGGGGGACAAGAAGGAGGCGGAGCGCAAGTTCCGCAAGATCGCCGAGGCGTACGAGGTGCTCTCCGACCCCCAGAAGCGTGCCCAGTACGATCGGTTCGGGCACGCCGGCCCCGAGCAGGGGTTCGACTTCGGCCCGGGGGACTTCCGGCGCACCCGGGAGGCGTTCGGCGAGTTCTTCGGCGGGCGCGGGTTCGATGACCTGTTCAACATGTTCTTCGGGGAGGGGGTGCGGACCCGCGACCGGGCGGGCCGCGCCCAGCGGGGGGAGGACCTCGAGTACCGGGTGCGACTGTCGCTCGAGGACGCGGCGTTCGGGGCCAAGCTCCGCGCCACGGCGGCCCGCTACGCCGCCTGCAGCCGGTGCCGGGGATCGGGCCTTGCCCCGGGGACCGGGCTCAAGACGTGCCCCACCTGCAAGGGCCGTGGCCAGATCGAATACCGGCAGGGCTCGATGTTCGGGATGTTCGTCAACGTGCGGGCCTGTCCGGAGTGCGGTGGGGTGGGCGAGTTCGCCGAGTCGCCCTGCCCGAGCTGCGGCGGCCAAGGGCGGGTGCGGGAGAAGGCGGAGATCGTGATCGAGATCCCGCCAGGGGTCGAGGACGGGGCGCGCCTCCGGCTCGCCGGGCAGGGGAACGCCGGGATCGCTGGGGGACCACCGGGGGACCTCTACGTCACGGTGGAGGTCCAGCCCCATCCCGTGTTCAAGCGCCGCGGCCCGGATCTGGAGGTGGAGCTGCCGATCCACTACGGGACGCTCGTCCTGGGGGGGACGGTGAAGGTGCCGACCCTCGACGGTGAGGCCGACCTCAGGATCCCCGCCGGCACCGATCCGGATACGGTGCTGACCCTCTCCGGGCAGGGCCTCCCCCACGGTCGGCGGCGGGGCGACCTCCGCGTGCGGCTCAAGGTTGTGATCCCCAAGAAACTCACCCGTCAACAGAAGAAGCTCCTCGATGAGCTGATGAATTCCCTGCCTTCCGCGCAGTAGTTTCTTGGGGAGGCTATCCGTCTTCCCCCAGGGCGGTCATCACCGGCCGCAGCCCGTCGAGCGCCCGACGGCGGTGGGAGATCGCGTCCTTCTCTGGGGGAGCCATCTCGGCAAGGGTGCGCCTCTCCCCAGCGGGGATGAACAGGGGGTCGTACCCGAACCCCCCGTGCCCCCGCGGGGCCTCTGCGATCGTCCCCTCGAGCACGCCCTCCGCGGTCCAGACGCGACCATCGGGGAGGGCGAGGGCGGCCACGGTCCGGAAGTGGGCGCGGCGGTCGGTCGTGCCCGCCAGGGCTGTGAGGAGCTTCCGATTGTTCGCGGCGGGATCGGGGGGATCGCCCGCGTACCGCGCCGAGAGCACCCCGGGCGCCCCGCCGAGGGCATCCACCTCGAGGCCCGAGTCCTCGGCGAGGGTGGGGAGGCCGGTGGCGATGGCGATCGTCAGGGCCTTGAGGCGCGCGTTGGCCGCGAACGTCGGCCCGGTCTCGGGCACCGCGGGGCAGGGGACATCGCGGGGGGTGAGCCACGTGATCCCTGGGATCTCCCCGAGGATCTGCAAGATCTCGCGGAGCTTCCCGGGGTTGGTGGTCCCGACGAGGACCCTCACGCCACCTTCACGCCGCGGAGCGAAAGGGAGGTCGCGAAGTGGCAGGCGGCGTAGTGCTTGTCCCCATAGTCCACGAGTTTGGGGATCTCCTGGGAGCAGATCTCCTTGGCGTAGGAGCAGCGGGGGTGGAACCGGCAGCCGGAGGGCGGGTTGACCGGGCTCGGCACGTCGCCCTGGAGGAGGATCCGGTCCGCCTCGTAGTCCGGGTTGGGGACCGGCACGGCGGACAGGAGGGCCTCGGTGTAGGGCTGGAGCGGGTGGGTGAACAGCGTCTCCGTCGGGGCGAGCTCGACGATCACCCCGAGGTACATCACCGCCACCCGGTCCGAGATGTGCTTCACCACGGACAGGTCATGGGCCACGAACAGGTAGGTGAGCCCGAACTTGTCCTGGAGGTCCTCGAGCAGGTTCAGGACCTGGGCTTGGATCGAGACGTCGAGGGCGCTTACCGGCTCGTCGCACACCACGAGCTGCGGGTCGAGGGCGAGCGCCCGGGCGATCCCGATCCGCTGGCGCTGGCCGCCCGAGAACTCATGAGGGTAGCGCCGCATGTGCTCCGGCTTGAGCCCCACCGCCTCTAGGAGCTCGGCGACCCGCTTGTGCATCTCCTGGCCCCGTGCCACCCGGTGGACGAGGAGGGGCTCCCCGACGATCGCCCCCACCGTCATCCGCGGATTGAGGGACGAGTAAGGGTCCTGGAAGATGATCTGCATCTCCCGGCGCAGGAGCTTTAGCTGGTGGCGGTTGACCTTCGCCACGTTCACCACGGCGTCGAGGGCCTTGGAGCGGAACCAGACCTCGCCGGCGGTGGGCTCGATGAGGCGGAGGATGGTCCGGCTGCACGTGGTCTTCCCGCACCCGGACTCCCCGACGAGGCCGAGGGTCTCCCCTTGCGGGATGAACATGTCCACGTTGTCCACGGCCTTGACCCAGCCCACCGTGCGCCGGAACACGCCCTTCTTCACCGGGAAGTACTTCACCAGTCCCTTCACCTGGAGGAGGACTCCCTCGTCTAAAACCTGGGTGGTGGTCATGCGATCCCCTTGTACAGCCAGCAGGCGACCTGATGGTGGGGGGCGATCTCCTCGAGCGGCGGCATCTCCCTCGTGCAGACCTCCATTACGTGCGGACAGCGCGGGTTGAACGGGCACCCCGGCGGAGCGTCCAGCGGATCGGGCACGACCCCGGTGATCGGCTCCAGCCTCCTCTTCCTCGACGCGAGCGACGGGATGGAGTGGAGGAGCCCCTGGGTATAAGGGTGCTTGGGGTCGTGGTACAGGGGGCGGACCGGGGCTTGCTCGACGACCTTCCCCAGGTACATGACCACCACATCCTGGCACATCTCCGCCACCACCCCCAGGTTGTGGGTGATGAACATGATCGACATCCGGAACTTCTGCTGGATGTCGCGCATCAGATCGAGGACCTGGGCCTGGATCGTCACGTCGAGGGCGGTCGTCGGCTCGTCGGCGATGAGGAGGGATGGGTTGCACGACAGGGCCATCGCGATCATCGCCCGCTGCCTCATCCCACCCGAAAGCTGATGGGGGTATTCGTCCACCCGTTGCTCGGGAAGCGGGATCCCTACCTGCCTCAACATCTCGATCGCCTTTGCCCGTGCCTCCTTCTTCCCCACTTTCTGATGGAGGCGGATCGCCTCCATGATCTGGTAGCCGATCGTGAACACGGGGTTCAGGGACGTCATCGGCTCCTGGAAGATCATCGCGATCTCCTTGCCCCGGATCGAGCGGTACTCCCGGCCCTTGGGGTTGAGCGCGGTCAGCTCAATGGGATGGCTGTTGCGATGGAAGAAGATCTTCCCGCCCGCGATCTTCCCCGGTGGCATCGGGACGAGGCCCATGATGGACAGCGCGGTCACGCTCTTCCCGCACCCCGATTCCCCCACCACCCCGAGCGTCCTCTCCCGCTCGATCGCGAACGTCACGCCATCCACGGCCTTTACGACGCCGTCTTCCGTGTAGAAGTAGGTGTGGAGGTCGCGGAGTTCGATTAAGGGCATCGGGTTAGAGGATGGCGAGGAGGAGGCCGAGGGCGAGGAACGCCCCCCCGAGGACGCCCGTGGCAAGCTTCTTAGGATCCTTCGTCACGTCGCGCCCGAACACGGTGCCGGCCATGCCGGACCCAAACGCCCCTCCCATTGAAGCGTGTTCCGACATCTGGAGGAGGACGAGGCCGATCAGGGCGAGGGCATCAAGGAGGAACACGATCTGTAGCACGATCTTCAATGCTGCCATCCCATCACGCTCCGGGTCGGCATTATAGCGAGCGACTCCTGGGGCGCAACCGTTGTGCGGCGCCCCGTTGCCGGTGCGGCTACAATGGGGATCCGTGCCCAAGTACGTGTTCGTCACCGGCGGTGTGGTGTCCGGCCTCGGGAAGGGGGTCCTCACGGCCTCGCTGGGGTGCCTCCTCCAAGCACGGGGGGTGAAGGTGACCCTGCAGAAGGTGGATCCGTACCTGAACGTGGATGCGGGGACGATGAACCCCTACGAACATGGCGAGGTGTTCGTGACGCGGGACGGGTTGGAGACGGACCTCGACATCGGCCACTACGAGCGGTTCCTCGGCCAGGATCTCGGCGCGGCGAACTACCTCACCACGGGGCGGGTGTACTGGGAGGTGATCACCCGGGAGAGGAACGGCGACTACCTCGGCCACACGGTGCAGGTCATCCCCCACATCACCGACGAGATCAAGCGCCGCATCCGTGGCGCCGTGGATGCGACGGGGGCTGAGGTAGTGGTGGTCGAGGTGGGGGGGACGGTGGGCGACATCGAGGGCCTCCCCTATCTCGAGGCGATCCGCCAGCTGCGCGACGAACTCCCGCGCTCCGACGTGGCGGTGATCCACCTCTCCTACCTCCCGATCCTCTCCACCACGCAGGAGCTGAAGACGAAGCCGACCCAGCACTCGGTGAAGGAGCTCCGCACAGCGGGGATCCAGCCCGACTTCATCGTCGCGCGGTGCCCGGTTGAGGTCCCGGATAGCCTGCGGGACAAGATCGCCCTCTTCTGCGACGTCCCCCACGAACACGTGATCGCGAGCCCCGATCTCCCCACAATCTACGGGGTGCCCCTCGCGATGCGGGACGAGGGGCTGGACGAGAAGCTCCTCGCCCGGCTGGGCCTGGCGGCGGGGGAGCGGGACCTCACTGCGTGGGAGGCATTTGTGGATCGCCTCAGGGGCCTAGAGCGGACGGTACGGATCGGGATCGTCGGCAAGTACGTCGAGCTCCACGATGCGTACCTGTCCATCCTCGAAGCCCTTCACCACGCCGGGGCGGCGCTTTCTACGCGGGTCGAGGTGGGGTGGATCCCGTCGGGGCAGGTGGAGCGGGACCGGGAGCGGGCCCTCGCCGGGTACGCCGGGCTCCTCGTCCCGGGCGGGTTCGGGGAGCGGGGGGTCGAGGGGAAGGTATTCGCCGCCAACTATGCCCGCCGGGCGGGGATCCCCTACTTCGGGATCTGCCTTGGGATGCAGGTGGCGACGATCGCGTTCGCCCGCGAGGCGTTGGGGTGGGAGAAGGCGAACTCCACCGAGTTCGATCCGCACACGCCCTACCCGGTGATCGGCCTCCTTCCCGACCAGGGCGCGGTCACCGCGAAGGGGGGGACGATGCGGCTCGGGGAGTACGCGATGCGGATCGTCCCGGGGACCCTCCTCCACGAGGCCTACGGGACGACGGAGGTCGGGGAGCGGCATCGGCATCGGTACGAGTTCAACCCCCGCTACCGCGACGCGTTCGCCGCTGCGGGGCTCCGGCCCTGTGCCCTGTCCCCGGACGGTCGGCTCGTCGAGGCGGTGGAGGCGGTGGACCATCCGTGGTACATCGGGGTCCAGTATCATCCAGAGTTTCGCTCCCGCCCCCTCGCTCCCCATCCCCTGTTCCTGGGGTTCGTCCGCGCATGCCTCTCCTAGGGCGCATCGGGGCCGCGGGCGGAAGGCAGGCGGACCCGTCCTCCGCTGTCGGTGATCGGCGGTCTGGGCGCGGTCGGCCGTTCCGAGCCCTGCCCGTGGCGGTTGCGATCCTGTTCTCGGTGCCCGCGTCCGCTCAGTCGGTGCAGGCGGAGGCCCCCTGGTTGACCGTGTACGACGAGGCCGGCCAGCTGAAATGGGAGGTGCGGATGGAGACGCTCGTCCGCGTCGGCGATGGCTGGGAGGGCCAACGTGTTCAGGTCCAGCTCTACCACGACGGGGTGCCCACCGTTGTCTTGCGCGCTCCCCGGATCCGGGCCGATCGGTACGGGCGGGAGTGGGTCCTCTCCACCGATGACCTGGCGGCGGAGCCGATCGTCGGGGAGGGGGAGGGGTTCTCGTTCACCTGTCGCGAGGCACGGTGGCAGGGGGGGCTCGTGCTCAGGGGCCTTACTGCCGAGGGGCGGGGGGTGGCCCTGTCGGCAGCGGAGGGGCGGTGGCAGTTCGGGGAGGCGGTCCACCTCGTGGACGCTGAGGTGACGTTCGCGGGATGGCGGCTTGCGTTCGAGACGGGACGGTACGAGCTTGGGGGGGATCAGCTCGTGGCGGATGACGTGACGGCGACCGGGCATGGGGTGATACTCGTGAGCACGGCGCTCATGGCCTGGCCCCGCGAGGGAAGGCTCGAGGTGAGGGAAGCGCATCTTGTCCGAGCTCCTTGAGGGACTCGACCTCGTCCGGTCGTTCGGTCGCCGCCGGGCGGTGGATGGGCTCACGGTGCTGTTCCGCGCCGGCGAGGTGACGGGCCTCCTTGGCCCCAATGGCGCGGGGAAGACGACGACCCTCTACCTCCTGGTGGGGTTCCTCCGCCCCACATCCGGTACGGTGCGGCTGGACGACCGCGACATCACGCGCCTTCCGTTCTACCTCCGGGCGCGGGCCGGCATCCACTACCTCCCGCAGGAGCCGTCGGTGTTCCTCCGCTCCACGGTGCGGGGGAATCTGCGGTTGGCCCTGGAGGGGCTCCGGCTCCCCTGGAACGGGCAGGTGGAGGCAGTGGTGGGGGAGTTGGGCCTGACCGGCCTCCTCAGCCGCCCGGTGGGGGAGCTGTCCGCGGGGGAACGGAGGAAGGTTGAGGTAGCACGGGCCCTCGTCGCCCGGCCGACGTTCCTCCTCCTCGATGAGCCGTTCTCGGGCGTGGATCCCCTCACCGTAGCCGAACTGGCGGCCCTGCTGCGCCGGCTCGCCGGATCGGGGATCGGGATCGCGATCTGCGACCACAACGTGCGCGACACCCTCCGCACCACGGATCGGACGTACCTCATCCACCACGGCGAGCTCCTCTGCGCCGGGACGCCCAGCGAGGTCCTCGCCAACCCCGCCGCCCGCCTCGCCTACCTTGGGGAGGATTTTTCTCTCTAGGGGGAGATGCCCTCGAGGGCGAGGAGGCGTACCTTCCAGTCCGTCCCCGCGCTGAACCCGCCCACGCCTCCCCCGGCGAGGAGGACGCGGTGGCAGGGGATGAGGATCGGGATCGGGTTCGCCCCCACCGCCTGCCCCACTGCCCGCGCCGCGCGGGGCCGTCCCACCCGGGCCGCGAGCTCCCGATAGGTGATCGTCGCGCCGTACGGGATCTTCCCAAGTTCGTTCCACACCGCCTGCTGAAACGGGGTCCCGCCGGCGCGGGTGGGGACCCCGAACTCCTGCCGCTCGCCGCGGAGGTACTCTGAAAGTTCGCGGGCGAGCCGCTCCGCGATCGGCGTCCGCGGCCCCAGCTCCCCACCCGGGGAGCCGGGGAACCGAAGCTCGACCACGTTCGCCCCCTCCACGCGGGCGGAGAACTCTCCCCAGGGAGTGGCGATCAGGGCCCAGGCCATGGAGGGAGGGTAACGATCCGGGCGGGCGGGGGCAACCGGAATTGGCCCCCCTAGCCCGTGTCCGTACAATGCCCGCGATGCGGGTTCTTGCGCTGGGGTGGGAGATCGACGGGCCGGGGGTGACGCGGGCGGAGTTCGCCTCCGCGGACTCGTTGGCGAGCTACGACGCCGTCCTCGTGGATCCCGAGCCCCTCCCCTCCCTGTGGGGATCCCACGCCACCCTCGAGCCGGATGGGGTGTGGCGCCTCCATCCCGGGCGGGACCTCGGGCTGGCGCGGGCCCTCGATCACCTCATGTCCGCCCGGCGTGCGGAGGTGGAGGACCTCCTCCTCCGGGGGGGAGGGGTGGTCGTGGTCCGGGTCCGGCCCCCGGGGGAGGGGGTGGAGATCGCGGGGTCCCCCCCACGCCGCCTCGACCGGTACGCGTTCCTCCCCCGGGCGTCCCTCGTCTCCGGCCCCCACCACCTCGGCCTCCCTCACGGGCTGCGGTTCATCCCCCGGCGGGGACGGGACCTCACCCTGGCCGCCGAGCCCCATCCCGCGACCCCGTACCTGCGGGCGCTCGGGCCGCTCGGGTACGAGGCGGTGCTCGTGGCGACCCTGGGCGCCCCTCTCGCCGCGTTCGGGCGGGTGCTGGCCACGAACCGGGTCGGTGACGTCGTGGCGTGGGACCTCGCGGTGGGGACGGGGCGGATCCTCTTCCTCCCCTCGTTCCCTAGTGCGTCCCCGGCCGAGATGGGCGACCGCCTCCTCCCCCTCCTCGGTGCCCTCCTCAGGGAGCCCTTGCCGGTGGAGGTTCCGGACTGGATCTCTGGCTACAGCCTCCCCGGCGAGGAGGACCTCCGTCGCGACGAGGAGGCCCTCGCCCGGGAGCGGGAGGGGCTCCGCCGGAGGGAGGAGGAGCTGGGGGAGAGGCGGTTCGGCTATGACCTCCTCCGCGCCCTCCTCGCCCCCCGCGGGTCCCAGGGGCTCGCCCAGGCCGTCCAGGCAGCCCTCGACCGGCTCGGGTTCACCACCTCCCCCCTCGGCGCGGCCCCGGCCACAGTCCTCGCCTCCTCCTCCGACGGGGATCTCCTCGTGCGGGTGGCCCTGTCCTTGTTCGGCCCAGTGGGCCCGGAGGAACACCGGGCCCTCCTCCTCGACCTCGACCGGTGGCGGAGCGAGGGGAACGGGGATGGGCGTGGGATGCTCGTCTGCCTCGCTGAGCCGCGCCTCGATCCCCGGCGGCGGGGCCCACAGTGGGCGGAGGCCGTGGGGCGCGGATGCCGGGACCACGGGCTCGTCCTCACCTCGGCCTACGACCTGTTCCGGGCGGTGCGGCATGTTCTGGCCGGGGGAGACCCGGACGAGGTGCGGAGGGGCCTCCTCGCGGCGGAGGGGGAGTGGCGGTGGAAGAGCTGACGCTGGGGCTGATCCTCGCCCTGGCGATGCTTCCCGTCGCGGGATGGGCGAGCCCGCGATTCGCCCGGTATATCCGCGCCGGACAGAGGATCCGCCCCGAGGGGCCGGCGGACCATCGGGGCAAGGCCGGCACCCCAACGATGGGAGGGATCGTCCCGCTCGCCCTCATCCTCGCCGGAACGGGGATCCTGTGGGCCTTCGGCCCCGGACCATCCGCGGGAGGGACGTTCGTGCTCCTGTCCACGGTCATGGGGGGGGTGGTCGGGCTCCTCGACGACCTCCGGTCCCAGCGCCGGGGGACCTCGGTCGGGTTCTTCCCCCACCAGACGCTCCTCACCCAGGCGCTCGGTGCGGGGCTCCTTTGCCTCCTCGTGCCGACCCTCGGGGAGCTAGGGCTGGTGGTCCCCTTCTCCGCCGTGAGCCTCCCCGTATCGTCCCTCCCCGTGGGGGCCTGGATCCCCCTCGTCGTCGTCGGGTTCATGGGCACGGTCAACGCGGTCAACCTCGCCGACGGGCTCGATGGCCTCGCCACCGGGGCGTGGCTCCTTGCCGTGGTCGGACTCCTCCTCGGCGGAGGGGGGACCGAGCTTTGGGGGATCGCCCTCGCTGCCCTCGGGGCGGGGGCGGGCTTCCTGTGGGCGAACGCCTACCCGGCGCGCGTGTTCCTGGGGAACGTGGGCTCGATGGGCCTCGGGGGGTTCCTGTTTGGGATCGCGTTCGCCTCGGGCCGCGTGTTCCTCCTCCCGCTCACCGGTGGCCTGTTCGTGGTGATGGCCCTGTCCGTGATCCTCCAGGTAGCGAGCTACAAGCTGACCGGGGTGCGCCTGTTCAAGATGGCTCCGTTCCATCACCACCTCGAGGCGGGGGAGGTGGCGTGGCCCCACCGCATCCGGAGCCCGGGCTGGCCGGAGCCAAAGGTCGTCGTCCGGCTGTGGCTCCTTGAGGCAGCGTTCGCCCTGCTGGGCGTGCTCGCGGGCTCGTTCGCCTAGCGGCCGCGCGACCGTCCCACCCCCGGGTTGGCGTAGCAGTAGAGGCAGCCTCCGGGGCACCGCATCCCGTACCCTCCGATGTCCACGCTCTCCGTGCACAGGCAGTGCGCCCTCTGGCCGCGATCCCGCCGCGATGGGGCCACCGCCCGCTGGGGATGGAGGGCGGTAAGGCGCATTCCGTCAATGCACGGCCCGCGGGCGATCCCGGCGTTCTCGAGGGAGAGGTCGGCGCACGCGCTGAGGGCGAGCCGGTAGCTCTGGGCGAGGTCGGTGAGGTAGGCTGCGATCCCGTGCTTCTCCTCCGGGGAGGGGTCGTACCAGGCCACGCCGCGGCGGAGGACTTTCCCGTACAGGGTGGCCGTGCTCACCCGGAGGTCGTGGACCCCAGCCCGGGCGCAGGCGCGGAACAGGGCCTCTGCCCAGGAGGCGTTGCTCTCGATCCGTGTCCCTTCGTGCCAGTGGACGATCGGATCGAACCGCACCACCACCCGCTCCGGGCCCCTGCACAGCGCGACGAGCTCGGGGAGTTGGGCGATCGCCGCCTCTGCGCGGGGGACGCCTGGCTCGATCCAGGTCCCCCCGAGCCCGGTCACGGTGAAGTGGGCGACCACCTGGTCGTACCGCCCGAGGAGCCCCCGCAGCTTGCGGTCCGCAAGGAGGCGCGAGTAGTCCTTCGACCACAGCACCACCGTGTGGACCTCTTCCGGCCGCAGGGAGACGGTGCGACACCCGCCGTAGGGGAGGTGGACCGTCGCTTCCTCCGCCTGGAGGGCCGCTCTCAGCCAGGGTAGGTACCACCGCGGGAGGTCGGTGCGACGGGAGGCGGAGATGACCCGCCGTGGAACGTCTGTGCCGGGGGTGGGACTTGAACCCACACGAGGGTTGGATACCCCACTGGATCCTGAGTCCAGCGCGTCTGCCAATTCCGCCACCCCGGCTCGCCCCCATTCTATGGGGTGGGGAACGGGGGCACAAGATTTGACGCCGCTCCCCGCCATCCGTAGACTGTCCCCCGGGTGAGGGACATGGACGAGCTCAAGAACTTCCGCGTATTCGCCGACCTGAAGCCGGATGACCTGAAGAAGCTGGGCGGGCTCGTGCGTACGATCGAGTACGGGGCAGAGGAGCTCCTGTTCATGGAGGGGGCCCCGGCGTTCGGGTTCTACCTCGTGTTCTCCGGCGCGGTCAAGCTGGTGAAGCGCAGTTCCAAGGGGAAATCCCAGATCCTGAAGATCGTCGGGCCGGGCGGGCTCGTCGGGGAGACAACCCTGTTCGACAAGGGCCTCCACAACGCTTACGCCAAGACCCTCATCCCCTCGAAGATCGGGTTCATCGAGCGCGGCGATTTTTTCTACTTTCTCGAGCACTACCCGAAGACCGTGTTCCGCTTCTTCGAGCACATCTCCCAGGAGCTGAAGGCCTTCCAGAACAAGCTCGCTGAGCGGTCGTATGCCTCCTCCAAGGAGCGGCTGTCCCGCCTCATCCTCGCCCTCGATCGGCTTCAGCTCGAGCTCTCGCGGGCCGAGCTCGCCGAGATGGCCGGCGTCTCGTCCAAGACCGCGATCCGCACGCTGGGGGAGCTCGAATCCCGCGGCATCGTGGCCATTGACAACCGGCGCATCTCCGTCCTCAAGGAGGACTACCTGAAGCGCCTCATCGAGCCGTTCACGGTCCCGAGCGACGAAGCCGTCATCATCTGATCCCGGGCCACGGGGTGACCCGTGTCCTTGGCCGGGGGGCCCCGAACGCGGATAGTCGAGCGATGTCACGCGAGAAGATGACCCGTCGTCGGCGGGTGTGGATCGTCACCGGGCTGTTTGTGGGGTGCGCTGCCTTGGTGTGGGGCACCGCGATCCCCGCTGGGTGGACGATGGCTCTCGGCGGGAACCTCTCGGTCCTCCTCACGCTGGTGGGGATTGCCCTGTTCAGCGCCTCGTTCCTCCTCGGCTGGCTGGGGACGGCGCTCGCCTGGGTGGGGGCAGGGCTCCTGGCCCTCCCAGTGCTGGTGATCCCGGAGTTCATGCTCCCTCAGCCGATGATGGGGGCAGTGATCCCCCTCCTGTTCGCGGGCATCGCGGTCCTCGGCCGGGGAGTGGGCTACCTATGGGAGCAACGGTCGCACCGCCGGGAGATCCACGAACGCCTCGAGGACTGCTACGGTCGCGAGTTCTACGAGAACTCCCTCAACATCATCCACGTCATGAGCAACCGCGGGAACGTGAGCCGCCGCAACCGCCGGTCCCAGGAGCTCTTGGGATGGCCGGGGCGCCAGTCGCTCCAGATCTCAGAGTACGTCCATCCCGAGGACATCGACCATTTCAAGGATCTCCTGAAGACGCTGTTCGAACGGGGGGAGCTGCGCCAGGAGCGCCTCCGCTTCCTGTCGCAGGGGGGGCGGGCGATCACCGTGGACATCCAGGGCCGGCGCGTCACGGGCACGGTGGCCGTGCTCGAGGCCCAAGACCGCTCCGAGGTTCAGTCCCTCGAACACAAGCTGCGCGAGCAGGAAGCGCGGTACCGGTTCTTGATCGAGGACGGGATTGACACCCTCGACCTGGGGATCATCTTGTGGGACGAGGGGAAGCGCGTCCTGTGGGCGAACCAAGCGGTGGAGGAGTTCTTCGGGGTGGATCGTGAGGCGTTGGTTGGGCTCCCCGCGGAGAGGGTGCGGGATCGGATCGCCGAGGCCCTCGACAACGGAGAGGAGTACGTCGCCCGCGTCAAGGACGCCTACCGATCAGGGACCGCGGTGGATCCCCTCGTCACGCGCATCCGCCCGGGAACGGGACGTCACGAGAAGGTCATCCAGTACCGTTCCATTCCCATCGAGACCGCCCGCTACCGAGGCGGCCGCATTGATTACTACACCGACATCACCGAGCTCAAGCGGTTGGAGGATGCCCTACGCCAGGAGAAGGCCCACCTCGATGAGGTGAATCGGAACCTGAAGAACTTCAGCGACATCGTGTCGCATGACCTGCGCAACCCGACGCGGACCGCGCTCGGGTACCTCACGTCGATCCTCGATCGCCACAGCGACGGGGAGCTCCCGGCCGAGGTGCGGGCGGACCTCGAGAAGGCGCAGGGCCGGCTGCAGCGGATGGACCAGCTGATCGTGGACCTCACCAAGTTCTCCCAGATGCGCGTGGATTCGTCGCGCTACGAAGAGGTGGACGTGGGGCGGCTGGTCCAGGAAGTGTGCGAAGACCTGGGCGACCGGCTGAAATCGGTGAGCGTGACGATCGCCCCCGATCTGCCGCGGGTGTGGGCGGTGCCTTCGCTCCTGCGGGACGTTTTTCAGAACCTTATTTGGAACGCGATCAAGTTCAATGACAAGGCGCTGCCGACGGTGGAAGTGGGATGGAAGCCCTATCGCGGGGACTCATACCTCTTCTACGTGCGGGACAACGGTCCTGGCATCGAGGCCGACTACCTTGACATCATCTTCAAGATCTTCGAGAAGCTGAACAGCAAAACCGAAGGCACCGGGGCTGGCTTGGCGATATGCCGTCGCATCGTGGAAGAGCACGACGGGCGGATATGGGCGGAGTCGGAGGTCGGCGTGGGGACCACGTTCAACTTCACGATCCCCCGGGTGCCGGCGAACAAAGGGGTGGAGAGCGATGCCCGTTGAGCGGCGAATGATCGTCCTCGTGGTGGAGGATGACGAGTCCCACTACGAGCTGATCGAGAGGTCCGTGCGCGGCCTGGAGAAGGCCGGGACGCGGTACGACCTGCATTGGGTCCAGGACGGGGCGGAGGCCCTCGATTTCCTGTTCCGCAAAGGGAAGTACAAGGATGCCCCGCGCCCGAACCTGGTCCTGTTGGACCTGAACCTGCCCAAGGTGAAGGGCCAGACCGTCCTCGACCGGATCAAGGAGGACGAGAAGCTGCGGAAGATCCCGGTGGTCGTCCTCACCGTGTCCACATCCGATGAGGAGATGGCCCGGGCCTACGACTCCGGCGCGGCGGGGTTCCTCAATAAGCCGGCGAGTCGGGATGACTTCGATCGCCTCCTGAACACAGTCTGGGACTACTGGCGCATCGTCCGCGTTCCGGACTAGGGGTCACCGGTTCGTGGTTGTGGGCGCGCACGCGGCCTCGCGGGGTGCGCCCTGTCCTTTGTCGTAGGCCGGGGCAACGTACTCTCGATCACGGGCCACGACCACGGGGTCCAAGGCAAGGTGCCGGCCGACCAGGGGTTCCAACCCGCGCGGCTACCGTTCGAATCGGTACGACACCCGGTCGAGAGCTGCTTCCAGGCCTCCTGTTCCTCGCCTCGGGGAGGGACTTCGGTCCCTCCCCCCTCTCTTGATGGGGAGCACCGCGTCGTTGTGTCGTCTGAATCCAGTCTCGCGTCTTCCCCCTCCTCCGTTGTCGGGGCCGTCGGGGGGCGGTAGAATTGGCTGACCGGGCACGGACGCCCGGGACATCTCGACAAGGGGGGATTCTCAGTGCGCAAGTGGTTAGGTTTGGCACTGGTCGTGGCGTTGGTGGCGGCGCCGGCGATGGGGCAGGCGCTCAAGGGGAAGGTGGCCGTGGTCCTCGACGTCGGAGGACGGGGCGACCTCTCGTTCAACGACATGGGGTTCAAGGGCACGGACGAGGCAGCGAGGGACTTCGGGCTGCAGATGGTCGAGGTCCAGAGCGCGACAGCGGCGGACTACCTCCCGAACCTGCGGAACCTCGCCCGAACCGGGCAGTATGACCTCATCATCTGCGTGGGGTTCCTCCTCGGGGACGCGCTCGCCCAGGCGGCTCAGGAGTTCCCGCAGCAGAAGTTCGCGATCATCGACTCGGTCGTGGACGCTCCGAACGTGATGAGCATCGTGTTCCGCGAGAACGAGATGAGCGCGCTCGTCGGGGCGCTGGGGGCGCTGGCCGCGGCCCATTACGGCTACCCGAACGTGGGCGTCGTCCTCGGGATCGAGATCCCAGTCTTGTACCACTTCGAGGCCGGGTACCGCTTCGGCATTGACTGGGGGAACAAGCGGGCGGCGGAGGTCCTCGGGACTAACCCGGTCGGGCTCCTGTACACCTACACCGGTTCGTTCAGCGACATCGCGCTGGGGAAGGCGGCCACCGAGGCCATGCTCGCCCAGGGCGCGGTCGCGGTGTACAACGTCGCAGGTCCGCTCGGGATCGGGGACCTTGAGGCGATCACCGAGTACCACCGCAACAAGGGGACCGAGTTCGGCCCGCCGTACTACTTCGGCGTGGACGCGAACCAGGACTGGATGGGGCTTGGCAAGCACGGGCTTGCGAGCGGGATGAAGCGGGTGGACGTCGGCTGCTACAGCGCGGTTGAAGCTGTGGTCAACGGCACGTTCACGGGCGGCATCATCAGCCTCGGCCTCGCTGAGGGTGGTGTGGGGATCAGCAAGTACCAGGACCTCCTCGACTTCATCGAGTTCGGCATCAGCGGTGGCGCGATGAAGGCGGAGGACCGCGATCAGACGATCGCCAACTGGCTCGCCAACCGGGCGACGATCCCGGGCTGGATCTGGGAAGCAGTGGACGAGCTTGAAGCGGGAATCCTCGCCGGGACGATCGTCGTTCCGACGGCGGACACCGTGGAGGAGATGCGGGCTGTCCGCGCCCAGTACACGCTGGGGGCGCCGTAAGGCCCACGGTGGTACGGTGAGCTGACGGGGAGAGGGGGCGTAGCGTTCCCTCTCCCCTCGTTTCCTTTGCGACTGGGGGCGCCCGCATGAGCGAGAGTTCGAGCCGTAGCGCTGAGGAGAACGGGTACTTCCTTCGGGCGGAGCGGATCACCAAGATCTACTCCGATGGCACAGTTGCCCTGCGTGAGGCGACCGTTGAGCTCCGCCCGGGCGAGATCCTGGGGCTTCTTGGGGAGAACGGGGCGGGGAAGACCACCCTCACCAAGATCCTGTCAGGCCTGCTTCCCCCCACCAAGGGACACGTCGTGTCCCCGCGGGGGCCGGTGCGGTTTTCCAGCCCGCGGGAGGCACTCGATTTCGGGATCGGGATGGTCCACCAGCACTTCGCCCTCGTGGGGACGTTCACCGCGGTGGAGAACGTGGCCCTGTCCCAAGAGCGGCCGTTTGCGCCCCTCCAGCTTGCCCAGACCCGGGCGAAGCTCGAAGCGCTGATGGAGGAGAGCGGGCTCCGCGTCCCCCTCGATGTCCCGGTGGAGAAGCTCGCTGTTGGCGAGCAGCAGCGGGTGGAGATCCTCAAGGTCCTGTCGCGGGACGTGGACCTCCTCATCCTCGACGAGCCGACGTCGGTGCTCACCCCGCTTGAGGTGGATGAGCTGTTCCGCTTCCTGCGGCGGCTCAGGGACGAAGGGAAGGCGATCGTCCTCATCACCCACAAGCTGAAGGAGGTGGGTTCGATCACGGACCGCGTCGTTGTCCTGCGCAAGGGGGAGGTCGTGGGCGACGTGCGCACGTCCGCCGTGACGACGGAGGAGCTCGCCCAGCTGATGGTGGGGAAGGCGCTGGAGACGAGGGCAGGGCGCGCGGTGGAGCTCTCCACTGACGAGATCCCCGCGCATGCTCCCCAGCGCCACCGGGAGGAGCGCGGCCCGGGGGTGCTCCACGTCGAGAATCTCTCCGTGGCGGGGGACACGAAGCCAGTGGCCGTGCACGACCTCACGTTCGACGTCTACGGCGGGGAGATCTTCGGGATCGCGGGGGTGGAAGGGAACGGGCAGACCGAGCTCGTGGAGGCCCTCACCGGCCTGCGCCCCGCCCTGAAGGGGATCGCGACCATCAACGGTCGGAACATCCTTGGGCTCGACCCTCGCCAGATCTACGAGCTCGGCGTGGCCCACATCCCCGAGGACCGGTGGGTGCTCGGGCTCGTCCTCCCATTCACCCTCGCCGAGAACGCGATCCTGGGGGTGCACCGGTGGGAGGAGTTCCGGGGGCCCCTATCCATCCTTCGCTGGCGGAAGATCAACGCCCACGTGCGGTCCCTCATGGAGCGGTTCGAGATCCAAGCTACCGGCCCCAGCGCTCCGGCGAAGAGCCTGTCGGGCGGGAACCAGCAGAAGCTGATCGTGGGGCGGGAGCTCGCCAAGGATCCGGCGATCGTGATCGCCTCCCAGCCCACGCGGGGCCTCGACGTGGGAGCGGCCCAGTACATCCGGGACATCCTCGTCGAGATGCGGGACCGGGGACGGGCGATCCTCCTCGTGTCCGCGGACCTGGATGAGGTCCTGGCGCTGTCGGATCGGGTGGCGGTGATGTATGAGGGGAAGTTCATGGCCGTCGCCCGGCCGGAGGAGCTGGACCGGGAGAAGGTGGGGCTGCTCATGGGCGGCGTGAGCGTAGGGGGGAAAGCATGACGGCACACGAGGCACGGTCAGGGGGGCGGCTCCTGCGGGGGGCGCATCGCACGCTCACCGGGCTCCACCCCGTGTTGGAGTCGGTGCTCGCGGCGGTGCTGGGGCTCCTCGTGGGGGCCCTCCTCATGTACATCTGGGGCTACGACCCGTGGAGGGCGTACTGGGCCCTCTTCCGGGGCGCCTACGGCGGTAGCTACGAGATCGCCAGTTCGATCGCGCGTGGTGTGCCGCTCATCCTCACCGCGCTCACGTTCTCGATCTGCGTCCGGGCGGGGATGTTCAACATCGGGGCCGAGGGCCAGATGTACGTGGGGGCGGCGGCGGCGGTGTGCGTGGCGTACTTCAAGCTCCCACCTGGGCTGCACCTCCTCGTGGGGATCGCGTTCGCGGGGATCGCCGGCGCGATCTGGAGCCTGGGGCCGGCGCTCCTCAAGCTGACCCGGGGGGTCAACGAGGTCATCTCGACGATCATGTTCAACTGGATCTCCCGGTTCCTCGTGTTCTACCTCGTGGCCTACGTCCTCGTGGATGCGCGCCAGGGGCAGCGCACGGTGCAGGTCCCCGTGTCGGCGCGGTTCCCGATCCTCGTTCGGGGGACGGACCTCTCCTATTCCGTGTTCCTCGCCGTGGCGTTCGCCCTGTTCGTGTACTTCCTCCTCTGGCACACCGCCACTGGGTACGAGGTGCGGGCGGCGGGGCTCAACCCCACGGCGGCCCGCTACGGGGGGATCTCCATCAACCGCACGATCCTCCTCAGCTTTGCCCTCGGCGGGGTGGGGGCCGGGTTGGCCGGGGCGGCGACGACGATGGGCCTCCCCCCGACCTACGCCATCATCAGCGGGCTTCCTGAGCTCATGAACCTCGGGTTCGACGGGATGGCGGTGGCGATGATGGGCCGCAACCACCCGATTGGGATCCTGGTGGCGGCCCTGTTCTTCGGCGGCCTCAACGCCGGGGGACGGGTGATGCAGTTCTATGGCTCGAACCCCGTGCCGCTGGAGATGGTGCGGGTGGTGATGGGAGCGATCGTGATCGCGATGGCGATCCCTGAATTGGTGAGGGTCTTCCCGGCGATCGCGCGGAGCGTGCGCCGGCTCGGCGGGGTGTTCCGCCGCGATCGGGCGACAGAGAGGGAGGGAGCATGAACTGGAACTATGTCCTCGATCTCCTGAGGATCTCGCTGCACGCGATGGTGCCGATCACCCTCACCGCGATCGGGGAGATCATCGGGGAGACAGCGGGGCTGTTCAACATCGGGCTCGAGGGGACCCTCCTCATCAGCGCGTTCGTGGGGGCCCTCGGGGCGAAGGCGGGGGGGCCGGTTGTGGGACTCCTCGTAGGGATGGGCGTGGGGATGGTCATTGGGTTCGTGTTCTCCGTCATCTGCACCTACTGGAAGGGGACGCAGATGATCGCCGGGATCGGGATCAACCTGTTCGCGATGGGGTTCGTGGCGTTCGGGCTCATCAAGCTCGGGGCGCCCGGGTTCCACGCTGTCCCGGCGGAGGCGCAGCTTGCGAAGCTCCAGACGCCGATGGGGGCGCTGTCCCCCCTCATCTTCGTCGCCCTCGTGGTGCCGTTCCTCGCCCACTGGTTCCTCAGGCGGACCCGGGCCGGGCTCATCCTGAAGGCGGTGGGGGAGAACCCCGAGGCGGCGGACGTCGCGGGGATCAACGTCCACCTGACCCGGCTCTTGGCGACCACGTTCGGGGCCGCGCTCGCCGGCCTCGCCGGAGCGTACCTGTCCGTGGGGTGGTTCGGGTCGGTGACGAAGGAGATCTCCGCGGGAAGAGGGTTCATCGCCCTGGCCACGGTCGTGTTCAGCGGCTTGAACCCGATCCTCGGCCTCGTGGGTGGGCTCATCTTCGGGTTCTTCCAGAGCCTGGCCACGTGGATCAAGACCCTGCCCACGAAGCCGATCCCGTGGCAGTTCGTGGACATGCTCCCCTACATCGTGACCCTCCTCGTGGTGTCGGGGGTCGTGGGGCGGGTGCGGTTCCCGAAGGCCCTCGGGGAGCCCTACAAGCGCGAGTGATCCGCCGTCCGGTCGTCGCCCTGTTGGGCGACCTGAACGCGGACGTGACGATCCGGGTCAGGGCCGTGCCTCCCCCGGGGGGCGAGGCCCATGCCGACGCCGCACTGGCGGTGGGGGGATCCGCCGCGCTCACTGCCCGCTGGCTCGCCGCGCTCGGGTGCGAGGTGCGCCTCGCGGCCGCGGTGGGCGACGATCCGTTCGCGGACTGGCTCCTGCAGTCCCTCGCCCGGGATGGGGTTCCCCCGACGTGGCTCCAGCGCCTCGCGGGGCGGCCGACCGGCCTCTGCTTCGCCCTCGTCCACCCCGGCGGGGAACGGGCCATGCTCGCCTCGCCCGGCGCGGCACGCGATCTCCGCTGGGAGGAGGTCCCGGGGTCCTGGCTCGCTGGGGCGGACTGGCTCCACATCTCGGGCTACGCCTGGCTCGGCGGGGCGGAACGCGACGCGGCGGAGCGCGCCGTGGCCCGCGCCCGGGCGGAGGGGATCCCCCTGAGCCTCGACCCGGGGGCAGTGGCGGGCACCGTGCAGCGCGACCTCGATCCCCTGTCGGCGTTCGCCCTCCTCCTCCCCAACCGGCACGAGGTCCGCGACCTCACGGGGCACGACGATCCGTGGTCCGGGGCCGTGGAGCTCCGCCGCCGTGGGGTGAGCTGGGTGGCGGTGAAGCTCGATCGCGATGGGTGCTTGGTCCAGGGCCCCCGCGGCGGGGCGGGTGTCCCCGGTCACCCCGTTGAGGCGGGGAACACGACCGGGGCCGGGGATGCGTTCAACGCGGGGGCGATCGTGGGGGTCCTCTCCGGCTGGGGGCCGGAGGAGGTGGGGAAGCTCGGGAACCTCCTCGGCGCAGCCGCGGTCCGGCATGGGGCCGGGGGACCCATGCCCAAGCGGGGCGACCTCCTGGCCCTCCTCGGCCAGGCGAGTACCCTTGCCGGGTGGATCGGGACCCACTGGTGGAAGGAGGGACGATGAGCGCGGAGTGGAAAGAGCGCTGGGATGGGCTGCGGATCACGTCGCTTGGCGACCTCTTCGGGGTGGAGGTTCCGGTGATTGGGATGGTCCACCTGTGGCCGCTCCCCGGCGCGCCGGGGTACACCGGCTACGGGATGGAGAAGATCGTTGCGGCGGCGCTCTCCGATGCACGGGCCCTCGTGCGGGGCGGGGTGGACGGGCTGATCGTGGAGAACATGTGGGACCTCCCCTACCACGTGGGGCGGGCCGTGCCCCCCGAGGAGAGCGCGTGCCATGCCGTCGCCGCGCGGGCGGTGGTGGAGGAGGTCTCGGTCCCGGTGGGGATCAACGTCGTCCACAACGGGGGCGTGGTCGCGCTGGCGATCGCCGTCGCCTGTGGGGCGGCGTTCATCCGGGTGTGCCTCCTCACCGGGGCCCAGGTGTGGGACACGGGTGAGTTCGACCACGGTTGTGCCGCCGAGCTTCTCCGCAAGCGGAAGGAGCTCGGGGCTGAGCACATCAAGCTCCTCTGCGATGTGGACAAGAAACACGCCGTCCGCTTCCCGGGGATTGACCTCGCTACCCACATCGCGTGGACCGAGTTCTACGGTGCCGATGCCCTCATCATCTCCGGCCGCATGACCGGGGATGCCCCCGCCGGGGAAAAGGTGCGGGCGGCCAAAGAGCTCGCCCATCGGCCGATCCTCGTCGGATCGGGGGCGACGGAGGAGAACATCGGCCACTTCCTGCAGTGGGCGGATGGGGTCATCGTCGGGTCGAGCCTCAAGCGGGGGGGGGAGCCGACCGCGCCGGTGGATGAGGAGCGGGTGGTGCGGTTCGTGGCCGCGGCCCGGTCCGGGCGGGGGTAGCGGTGCCCCTTCCCTGGCCTCCCGGCTCGCGGCCCGTGGTGGGGGTGATCCACCTCCCCCCCTTGCCGGGGACGCCGCGCTCGCCAGGGGGAGGACTCGATCCGATCCTCGCCCGGGCGCGGGCCGACCTCGCCGCCCTGGAGGCGGGGGGGGCGGACGGGGCGATCGTGGAGAACTTCGGCGATGCTCCGTTTCGCAAGAAGGCCGACCCGACCACGGTGGCGGCGATGGCAATCGTCGTCCGGGAGCTCGCCCGGGAAGCCCGGATCCCCATGGGCGTGAACGTCCTCCGCTCGGACGGGGTGGCGGCGCTCGCGATCGCGTCCCTCGGTGGGGCATTGTTCATCCGCGTCAACGTGTTCAGCGGGGTCGCGTTCACGGACCAGGGCCTGATCGAGGGGGAGGCGCGGGCGATCCTCGACCTCAAGCGGACGCTCGGGGCGGAGGTGGCCGTGCTCGCCGACGTCCACGTGAAGCACGCCGTGCACCTCGACACCCTGCCTGCGGCGGCGCGCGATGCGGCCCGCAACGGGCCCGACGCCCTCATCGTCACCGGCGGGGGGACGGGGGAGGCGCCCGAGCCCGCTGACGTGGAGGCAGTTCAGGAGGCCTCGGGGCTCCCCGTGTTCGTGGGGAGCGGGATCCGGCCGGAGAACCTCCCCCACTACACCCGGGCCGGTGGGTTCATCGTCGGCACCTCCCTCAAGGTCGGCGGGGTGGTGGGGAACCCGGTGGATGCGGACCGGGTGAAGGCCCTCGTCGCGGCCCGCGACCGCCGCGGGGGGCGGGTATAATCGGGCTCACCAGGAGGTGGTGCTGTGAAGCGACTCACGTTGGTAGTGTTGGTGGCGGTGGTGGCGCTCGGGGCGACCGGCCTTGCCCAGGCGCTCGGCACACGGGATAACCCGATCATCTGGGTGTTCCCCCCGTCCACGCGGGCGGAAGTGATCGAGGCGACGGCCAAAAAGATCGTCGAGGATATCGGGAAGGCGACTGGCCTGTACATCGTCCCGCGGGTGATGCCGGACTACGCCGCGCTCGTTGAGGCGTTCAAGGCGGCGGAGGGGAACGTGATGGGGACCCCGACGACGGACCAGTACGCCCGGATCTCGGTGGAGACGAACTTCGGGGCCCACGCCCGGCTTGCCGCCGTGCGCCGCGGGTACTCGTTCTACTTCTCCAGTATCTACGTCCCGCGCGCGGCGGGGTACACCTCGATCCAGGACCTGAACGGGAAGATCTGGATCTACAACGACGAGGGCTCCACGTCCGGGTACGTCTTCCCCAAGAAGTACCTCGAGGACAACGGCGTGGTCGTGGGTGGCGTGGTGAAGTCCGGTGGCCACCCGAACTCGTTGATCGCCCTCCTCAAGGGCCAGGGCGACTTCTGCACTGGCTACGGCTCCCCGCCGGAGCCCCCAGCGGGCTACGATGGCCCGAAGTGGGACTACGGCATGGACCCCGAGATGTGGATCTGGGACCGGGAGAACAACGCCCTCTATCCGCCGGAGGTCCGCGGGACGTGCGTAGACCTGCGTTATGCGGTATCCCAGATCGAGGGGATGGGCACCCTGGAGGAGATCATCGAGAAGATCGGGGTGCTTGATACGGTCGGACCTCTGCCGAACGACTGCATCGCCTTCTCGGCGGGCTTCCCGATCCGCGTCGAGAACGCGATCGTGGCCGCAATCATCGCCCACATCCGCTCCCCAGAGGGCAAAGCCCTGTGGAGCAACCCCAACTTCTACGAGTGGACCGACGTCGAGCTCATCGACGACTCCTACTACGATACATATCGGTCGCTCGTGGGGTTGCCCAACCCCGAGCGGTAGGCTCAGGTGAAGGGATCTCGACCATGGGGGAGGCGACGCCTCCCCCATGGTTTGTCTGCCCATGGCTAATCCCTACCTCGTTGTCGAGCACCTGACGAAGGTCTACGAGCGGGGGCAGGTCCTCGCCCTGCGCGACCTCAGTTTCACGGTGGACAAAGGGGAGTTCCTCGTCGTGATCGGCCTCTCCGGGTCGGGGAAGTCCACCCTTCTTCGCTGCATCAACCGGTTGATCGAGCCCACAAAGGGGAAGATCTGGCTCGATGGGGGGGAGGTGACCCGCCTCTCCCAGGCCCGGATGCGGCGGGTGCGCCGCAAGATCGGGATGATCTTCCAGCAGTTCAACCTCGTGGATCGCTCCACCGCGATCGCGAACGTCCTCACCGGGAGGCTTGGGTACCTCCCGGGGTGGCGGGCGCTCCTCGGCTGGTTCCCAGAGGAGGATCGGGAGAAGGCCCTCGCCAACCTGGAGCGGGTCGGGCTGCGGGACAAGGCCTATGTCCGGGTGGATCAGCTCTCTGGAGGGCAGCGGCAGCGGGTAGGGATCGCCCGCGCCCTCATGCAGGAGCCGGAATTGCTCCTTGCCGATGAGCCCGTGTCCGCCCTCGACCCGGCGACCTCGCACTCCATCATGCAGTACCTGGAACAGATGAACAAGGAAGATGGGGTCACGGTCATCGCCAGCCTCCACTTTTTGTCCCTCGCCCGCCGGTACGGGACGCGGATCATCGCCCTCAAGGACGGCCAGCTCGTGTTCGATGGATCGCCCCAAGCGATTGACAACGTGAAGTTCAAAGAGATCTACGGCGAGGACGCCGAGGAAGTCGAGGTCAGGTGAACAGGGAGAGCACGGCTGTGGGTCCCGCCTCGGATGGGCGTGGGGTGGTTCTCTCTCGGCGCGCGCTCTCGTTTGCCCTCGATTGGATGGCCTGGGGGTACGTCGCTTACTGCGTGATGTACCTCCTCAACCACTACTGGTACACCGTCTACGTGGACTGGTGGGGCACGTTGACCCTCCCTACCTGGGGGTGGCCCGTGGTCATCCTTGCCACGCTCGAGCTCGCAGTGGGGTGCCGGTCCTTTGGCCGGAGCCTCGGGCAGAGGGCGATCGGGGCCGAATTCCAGGATAAGGAAGGGGGGCGGATCACGATCGGGCGGAGGCTCGCCCGCATCCTCCTCTGGCACATCTCCGTTCCCCTGTTTGCGATTGGGTTCTGGCGGGGCGAGGATCCCTGGCACGACCGGGTCGTGGGGGTGAGCCTGCGCCCCATCTCTCCTGACCCTGAGCGGCCGGGCCGCCGCGCCCTCGCCACCCAGTGGGGCATCCTGGCCCTGTTCCTCGGCGCGCTCACCCTGTGGGTGGGATGGCTCATCGTCGGGATCAACTTTCAGGTCCTCATCCGTCGGGCACCCCAGGCCGGGCGGATCTGGGGGGAGATGCTGCGCCCGGACTTCCGCTACTTCACCACCCCCGATCCCGTGTTCTCGCTCCGTTCCCAGTCCTACTCTATCCTCGACCTCGCCGTCGTCACCGTGTTCATGGCCCTCATGGCGACGATCCTCGGGGCGGCGATCGCCTTCCCCCTCTCCTTCTTCGGAGCGCGGAACGTGATGGGGTTCAGCCCGGTGGGGTGGGCGGTGTACGGGATCGTGCGCGGGTTCTTCAACGTGTTCCGCTCCATCGAGACGATCATCTGGGGCTCGATCTTCGCGGTGTGGGTCGGCTATGGGACGACGCTGGCGGGGATCCTCGCCCTCACCGTGCACACCATTGCCGCCCTGGGGAAGCTCTACTCGGAGCAGGTGGAGGGCGTGTCGCCGGGTCCGCTCGAGGCAGTGTGGGCTGTCGGTGGAAGTCGGGTCCAGGTGGTGCGCCATGCCGTGATCCCCCAGGTCCTGCCGAGCTTCTGGGCGTTCACCCTCTACCGGTGGGACATCAACGTCCGCATGTCCACCGTGATCGCCCTCGTCGGGGGCGGCGGGATCGGGGACATGCTCTTTTACTACAAGAACCAGGGGGACTGGCCGAAGGTGGGGGCGGTGGTGATTGTGATCGTGGCCATCGTGTGGGCGATGGACTACATCTCCGGCTGGCTCCGGGAGAGGATCGCCTGATGGGCTATCCTGAAGGGTACCTTTCCGAGCGGCCGCCGTGGACCACCCTGGCCGGGATCCGGAATGCCCTGGGGCGGAGGGCGCACGCGGCTGGGCGGTACTTCGCGGTGTTCCTCCTCGATGCCGGAGGGCTCGGGATCCTGTGGATCCTCGTGAGCTACGCCTACGCGTGGTACGCCCTCCACGCGACGGCCTACATCCTCGTCCCGTGGTGGCTGTTCGCGGTGGGGGTCGTGGAGGGGGCCGCGTTGTGGGGGAGCTTTGGGCTCTCGTTGGGGCAGCGGCTGCTCGGGCGTGAGCTCGGCCCGGCCGAGGGGAGGGAGGCCTCCGCCCGTGTCCGCGTTCGGTACTTCCTCCTCTGGCACGCTTTCGTCCTCCCCGGGATCGGGTTCCTGTTCGACCCTCCTCTTCACGAACGCCTCTCGGGTCTTCGGCTGCGGCCGCGGAGGATAGAAGGGACGGCTCCCGCGCCGTGGTACCGGACCTCGTCCGGGTTGTTCGTGGCGGCGCTCCTCGTTGTGACCTGCGCCGCCGCGGTCGGGGTGACCATTAGCTGGCCCGCGCTTGCGCGCCTCTTCCGCCAGGCGGGCGAGACGGCGGACTTCTGGCGGGCCCTCGTCTCCCCCGATACCTCGATCCTCCTCGATGCTGGGCGGGACATGATCGTCACCATCTTTATGGCCGTCCTAGCGACCCTGTTCGCGGTGGTCGTGGCGGTGCCGCTCAGCTTCCTCGCGGCACGGAACCTCATGACCGGTCCGGTGGGGAGGCCCGTCTACACCATCCTGCGGGGGGCGATGAGCATCATCCGCTCCATCGAGCCGATCATCTGGGCAATCATCTTCCTGGTGTGGGTCACCGCGCTCCGGTCCGCGTTCGCGGGGGTCCTCGCCCTGTGGGTACACTCCATCGCCGATCTCGTGAAGCTCTACGCCGAGCGGCTGGAGGCGATTGACCAGGGGCCGATCGAGGCCATCACCGCCACCGGGGCGGGGCGCCTCTCCGTCCTCCGCTACGCGATCATCCCCCAGATCGTGAACCCCTACATCAGCTTCACCCTCTACCGGTGGGACATCAACATCCGTATGGCGACGGTCGTGGGGCTCGTCGGCGGGGGGGGGATCGGCCAACGGCTCATCAACTACATCTGGGGCGTCCAGTACCGCCAGGCGGGGACGGTGATGATCCTCATCGTGATCCTGGTGTGGGCGATCGACTACCTCTCCGCCCGCCTGCGGGAGAAGTTCGCGTGACGGCCGCCCCCCCCTCACCTTTTGTTCCTCTCCCCCCTGCGGGGGGAGAGGCAACGGGGCTCTTCCCTCTCCCCCTCTGGGGGAGAGGGTCTGGGTGAGGGGGCCTCTCAATCCCTCGCCCCCTCTGGGGGAGAGGGTCTGGGTGAGGGGGGCCGAGGGACCACCCTCCCGCGCCCCTCCCTCAAGGGAGGGGGGGAAAAAGACTGGGGGAGAGGGAGGGGGCCTCCCTCACGGGAGGGGACTACCGCCTGGCCGATCCCCTGTTCCCCCACTGGGCAGAAGGCGGCAGGGTGGGTGTCGGGACGGGGCAGTCTCGAGTAGGATCAGGCGATGCGGGCCGTGGACCTGATCGAGGCGAAGCGCGACGGGAGGGAGCTCTCCGCGTCCGAGATCCGCTGGCTCATCGGGGAGTACGTGGCGGGGCGGGTCCCCGACTACCAGATGGCGGCGTTCCTCATGGCCGTGTACTTCCGGGGGATGAGCGAGGACGAGACCGTCGCCCTCACCCGGGCGATGGCCGAGAGCGGGGAGAGGATTGACCTCTCCGGGATCCCCGGCATCAAGGTGGACAAGCACTCCACCGGTGGGGTCGGGGACACGGTGACCATCGTCCTGGTGCCGCTCCTCGCCGCGGCGGGGCTGGTGGTGGCCAAGCTCTCCGGCCGGTCCCTCGGCCACACCGGGGGGACGATCGACAAGTTCGAGGCGATCCCCGGCCTCCGCACCGAGCTCTCCCTCGACGAGATCCGCGCCCAGGCCCAAGCGATCGGGGCCGTGATCGCCGACCACACCGCCGATCTTGTCCCCGCCGATCGGCTCCTCTACGAGCTCCGCGACGTGACGGCCACCGTGCCGTCCACGCCCCTCATCGCCTCCTCCGTCCTCTCCAAGAAGCTCGCCGGGGGGGCGGACGCGATCGTGCTCGACGTCAAGTGCGGCGACGGGGCGTTCATGCGCGAGGAGGCCGATGCCCGCCGGCTCGCCGAGACCCTCGTCCGGGTGGGGAACAAGCTCGGGAAGAAGTTCTCCGCCCTCATCACCGCGATGGACGAGCCGCTGGGGACGAGGGCTGGGAACGCCCTCGAGGTGGTCCAGGCGATCGAGGTCCTGCGGGGGGAGGGGCCGGCGGACCTGCGCGAGGTGACCCTCGCGTTGGGGGCGGAGCTCCTCGTCCTCACCGGGCAGGTCGCCACCCCCGAGGCGGGCCGCGAGCGCCTGGCGGGGCTCATCTCCTCCGGGCAGGCGTGGGCCCTATTCCGGAAGCTCGTTGTCGCCCAGGGGGGCGACGTGCGGGCGATCGAGAACCCGCGTCGGCTCCCCACCGCGAGCCAGGTGGTTGCGGTCCCTGCGCCGGCGTCAGGGTACGTGACCGAGCTTCGCGCCCGCCCGATCGGCATCGCGTGCGGGCTCCTCGGAGCGGGGCGCGAGGTGAAGGGGGAGCGGGTGGATCCCGCGGCCGGGATCGAGCTCCTCGCCAAGGTGGGGGACGAGGTCGAGGGTGGGGAGCCCGTGGCCCGGCTTCACGTCGGCCGTCCCGACCGCGTGGCCGCGGCGAGGGAGCTCGTCGTCGGCGCGTACACGATCGGGGTGGAGAGGCCGGCGCCCCGGCCCCTCATCCTCGGTCGCGTCGCCCCGTAGCCCCCTCGCCCTGCCCTCTCCCCCGATGGGGGAGAGGGGAAGAAGAACTCTCCCCCAAGTCCTTTTCCCCCTCCCTTGAGGGAGGGGCGGGGGAGGGTGGTCCCTCGGCCCCCTCACCCTGCCCTCTCCCCCGATGGGGGAGAGAAGAAGAACTCTCCCTCAAGCCCTTTTCCCCCTCCCTTGAGGGAGGGGCGGGGGAGGGTGACCCCTCGGCCCCCCTCACCCTGCCCTCTCCCCCCGCAGGGGGGAGAGGGAAAGAGGGAAAGAGGGAAAGAAGGTGCCCCCTCACCTCCCCTCTTCCCCGGTGGGGGAGAGGGAAAGAAGGTGCCCCCTCACCTCGCCTCTCCCCCCATCGGGGGGAGAGGAATAAAAGGTGAGGGGGGGGCTAGGGTTGATGACGGTGGCCTACAGGTGGGTACAATCCTTGGCAAAGGAGGTGGCCGATGGCCTATGTAACGAAGAAAGAGCTCGTGGACAAGCTGAAGCCGATGCTCACCGAGCTCTCCCAGCTCGAGGAGGAGTTGGAGTCGGCCCTGGAGCGGCTGGAAGACCTACTGGACAAGGTCGAGGAGACGCTCGACGAAGCCGAGGAGGAGTGACCTCGCTTCCGACGCCTCCGATCTAACCCAGGGGCCATCCCCTGGGTTCCCTCTTTCCGCGGGCCGCCCGCTATTGTCTTCCCCCACGCCTCCGCTGTACCCTGAGCGAGACCTATGAAACAGAGGAGGAACACATGACGCGTTGGCTTGTCCTAGGGTTACTCTTGACAGTAGGCGTAGCGGGGCTCGCCCAGGATCAGGGAACGGCCAAGACCGTGGGGGATCAACTCCTCACGTTCATCCAGTCCGCGGCGGACCTGCTCGGCAAGGGACTCGTCGAGCTCGTGAACCTGGTCCTCCCCGAGGGCCGGGAGGTGAGCTCTGACCTCGCGCAGCCCCTGGGCTACCTGGGCCTGATCACGGTGATCCTGCTCCTGTTCGGGATCCTCGAGGCAGCACGCAAGGTGATCTGGATCGTCGTCATCGTCGGGTGGGTCCTCCTCGTGGTGCGGATCATCCTCGACGTCCTGCACGTGGCGTGAGCCCGCGGCAGTGCCGTTACGCGAGCCCGCTGAGGATCATCTGGACAGCGCTATAGGTGAGCACGACCGCGAACAGGCGCCGCAGCCAGCGGGCGGGGAGCCGGGTGGCGATCATCGGCCCCAGTTGTGAGCCGAGGACCACCCCGGCCGCCAGGGGGAGGGCGAGGTCCCACCGGGTGCGTCCGGCGAGGGCATGGCCCACGGTTGCGACCCCCGACGACGGGATCATCACGAACAAGCTCGTCGCCGCCGCGGGGACGATGTCGAGCCCAAGCAGGGTCAGGGCGGGGACCAGGATCACCCCGCCCCCGATCCCGAACAGCCCGCCGGCGGTGCCGGCCACGAGCCCGATCCCGAGCCCAGCGACGAGGCTGATCCCGCTCCGTCCGCGGCCGCGAAACAGGTCTTTGGGCTGCTTTCCCAAGAGAAGGATCGCCGCCGGGTAGAGGAGGAAGATCCCGAACCCGAGGGCGAGCGTTCCCGAGTCCACGCGGCCGGAGATCCACTGCCCCAGCCACGCTCCCGCCATCGCCCCCGGGATCACGGGGAGCCCCACCCGCCAGTTCGTCGCCCCTCGCCGGAGGTACGCCACCGTGCTCGATATACCGTTCGCCACCACGGCGGCGCTGCTCGTGCCGACCGCCACTTGCGACGTGGGAGCGAGGCCCGTGAGGAGGAGGAGCGGGACCATGAACATCCCCCCTCCGATGCCGAGCATGGACCCGATCGCGCCCACGCCCACCCCGGCCAGGGCAAGAAGGATATACGTCATAACGTGGATTGTAACAGCATTTGTCGCCACAGGGGCCGCGGGCGATGCATGGGACAAATGTCCCAAAGCGTGGGTTTGACTTTTTTCGCGAGCAGTCCTATGCTCCGCTCAACTGCTCCTACCGGGGCAGTAACGAGGAGGTGCGTGCTGCTCATGGACAAGAAGGACAAGCCGAAGCCGGGCAAGCCGAAGAAGTAGTTTGGGCTGTGCGTTCCGGGGGTACAGACTCCCAGAATGCATGTACCGTTGCAGCACGTAGGTAAATGGCGGGGGCAGGGGAACCTGCCCCTGTCCTTTGCCTGATGGGATCTCGCGATCATACTGGGCCAGGTGCCTCCCGGACGCCGGCTGCGCGGCCGGCAGCGAATGTAACGAATGTCCCGTCGCGGGCCATTGACTTCTCATCAGAACGGATCTAGTGTACGCCCAACTGCCCCCAGTAGGGCAGTAGCGAGGAGGTGCGTGCTGCTCATGGACAAGAAGGACAAGCCGAAGCCGCAGCCGGGTAAGCCCAAGTAACCTTGGGGCATGCTGTATAGCAGAAGGCGGGCGCCCGGGCGGTAGGTCCGGGTGAAGTCAACTGGTGAAGAGGGGGCGGTCGCGACCGCCCCCTTCCTTTTCCCCCGCACCCTGCCCTCTCCTCCAGTCCTTTTCCCCCCTCCCTTGAGGGAGGGGTGGGCGAGGGTGACTCCTCGGCCCCCTCACCCTTCCCTCTCCCCCCAGGGGGGAGAGGGAAGAGCCCCGTTGCCTCTCCCCCCGCCGGGGGGAGAGGAACAAAAGGTGAGGGGGGGCTTGCCTTCGTAGCGGCGGGGCTCGTCCCCGCCGGCCGTTCCTTGGCGCGCCCGTTGACCAAGCCTCGGGCCAGGAGTAGGCTACGTTCCAGGCCACCTTGGGCGGCGAGCCCCCGAGGAGGTGACGGAATGAAGTACCGCGTGATCATCGAGCAAGACGAGGACGGGATGTACGTGGTGCACTGCCCATCGCTTCCCGGTTGTGTCTCTCAAGGTCGTACCCGGGACGAGGCGCGCGCCAACATCCGAGATGCGATTGTCGGCTACCTCGCGAGTCTGAGGGCGCATGGCGAGGCCGTTCCCCCACCGATCGAGGAGGAGATCGTAGAGGTTGGGGCGTGACCAAGCTCCCGGCCCTCTCCGGGCGCGAGCTTGTCCAGGCGTTGCGGCAGCTGGGGTACGAAGAGGATCATCGAACGGGAAGCCACATCATCCTACGGCAGGCCACTTCGCCGCACCGGCGGCTCACCGTGCCCGATCACAAGGAGATCGCCAAGGGCACCCTGCGGGCTGTGATTCGCCAAGCTGGGTTGACCGTGGAGGAGTTCCTAAGCCTCCTCGAATGAGCCCCTCCTCACCCTGCCCTCTCCCCCCAAAGGGGAGAGGGAAGAGCCCCGTTGCCTCTACCCCGGGCGGGGGAGGGGAAGAAGGAGCCCCCTCACTTCGCCTCTCCCCCTTCAGGGGGAGAGGAATGCCCCCCTCACCCTGCCCTCTCCCCCCATCGGGGGGAGAGGAATAAAAGGTGAGGGGGGTGGGTGAGGGGGGGCGACATCCGGTCGGTCCTGGCTAGAATCGGGCCATCATGAAGCGCGGGGTGCCTCTGGGCGTGGCGCTGGGCGGCGGGGGGGCGCGGGGGTTCGCCCACTTCGGCGTGCTCATCGAGCTCCTCGAAGCCGGGATCCGTCCGGAGTTCGTGGCCGGGACGAGCATGGGCGCCATCGTCGGCGCGGCCTACGCCGTGGGGCAAGACCTCCCCAAGCTCGTGCGCGTCCTGGGGCACCTCGAGTTGAAGAAGGTGTTCGGCGTGCCCGAGAGCTACGACCGCGTCGTCGGGCAAGCCCTCGCCGAGTCCCTGTGGGGGCGGCTCCGCAACCGGCCGTGGTGGGAGGAGGGTTCCCCGCGCCTCTCCCGGCTTCTCGAGTTCCTGAAGCTCTTCACGAAGGAGATGTGGTTCGAGGACCTGGAGATCCCGTTCGTGGCCGTGGCCGCCGACCTCGTGACCGGGGATGAGGTACGGGTGAACGAGGGCGCGGTGCACCACGGGGTCGCGGCGAGCGCGGCGTTGCCGGGGCTATTTGGGCCCGTGCAGTGGCGGAAACGGTACCTCGTGGACGGGGGGCTGGTGAACAACCTCCCCGTGGACGCCGTCGAGGAACTGGGCGCGCGGAGCGTGCTCGCCGTGGACGTGAGCGCCTCCCTCGGGTCGGTGCCGAAGACCCTGGTCGGGCTCGCCCTGCGGGCCCAGGAGATCACGGGCCACGAGCTCGGGCGGGTCAAGCTCGACCTCGCCCGGGGCCGGCTTGGCCCGCGCCTGGCGGTGATCCACCCCGACGTAGAGGAGATTGGGCTTCTCGAGTTCGAACGCCTCGACGAGGCGGTGGAGGCGGGTCGCGAGTCGGCCCGCGCCGCGATCCCCCGGCTGTGGTGAACCGCCGCCCCCTCACCCTGCCCTCTCCCCAGTCCTTTTCCCCCCTCCCTTGAGGGAGGGGCGCGGGGAGGGTGGTCCCTCGGCCCCCCTCACCCTGCCCTCTCCCCCAGAGGGGGCGAGGGATTGGAAGGCCCCCTCACCTCGCCTCTCCCCCAGTCCTTTTCCCCCCTCCCTTGAGGGAGGGGCGCGGGAGGGTGGCCCCTCGGCCCCCCTCACCCTGCCCTCTCCCCCCAGTCCTTTTCCCCCCTCCCTTGAGGGAGGGGCGCGGGGAGGGTGGTCCCTCGGCCCCCCTCACCCTGCCCTCTCCCCCAGAGGGGGCGAGGGATTGGAAGACCCCCTCACCCTCGCCTCTCCCCCCATCGGGGGGAGGGAAAGAAGGTGCCCCCTCACCTAGCCTCTCCCCCCACCGGGGGGAGAGGAATGAAAGGTGAGGGGGGCGGGCTACGGCCCGCCCCGCGCATGACGCCTTTCATCTGCCGCTCCCGTCTCGCCCGACGGTTCCGGGGCGGGGGCTACCTCCCACACTCCGTTGCTACGCTGCCTCCCGAGACCGGGTCGGACAACGGACCGCACCCAGCGTCATTGCACCCCTGGACCTTGTACAAGTAGGTTTTCCCAGCGGTGACGTTTGTGTCCGTGTACGTGAGGTCTGTGTTGGTTGTGCCGATGATGGTCCACGGGCCCTTCGCTGACTCAGCACGGTACACCTTGTACGATGTGGCGCGTACTGCCGCGGCCCAGGTGATTGTGACTCCTCCGGTAGTTGCCGGTGAGGGACCAGTGCAATCTGGGCCGGTCGCTGTTACGTCCGTGGGAGCGCCCGGCGTTGCGCTCACGTACCCGGAGTCAGGGGCAGAGTAGCCGCAGCATCCCGTGACGGTATCGCAACCGCAGTCTGTAGTTGTTGGAACGCATGCCCGTACCTTGTACCAGAACGTCTTCGTCTCGTAATCCGGTACATTAGAGAGGGAATCGTCAAAGGTGACGGTGGAGTTCGTGTCGTCATCCTGGGCCTCCTCGACAGCGCCGACTTCCGTGTACGTGCCGGTCTGTGACTCCGCGCGGTATACCTTGTAGGTTACGTCTGTGGCCTTCGTGGGGCCCGGGATCTCGTTCCAGGTGACGACGACCTTGTCTGCGTACAGGCCATCGGTAGCTGTCACCGTGGGAACCCCGGTCATTCGCATCTGGCGGTAGCCCGTATCGGGGGAGGAGAGAGGCCCCTCTCCTGCTGCATTCCACGCGCTGACTGCGTACCAATAGTCCTTGCACTCAGTAAGGGCATTGATGGTCGTATGGACGTCGTCATATGAGGCGGACGTGGTCTCAGCGATCTGGGTAAAGGACCCCACCACGCCCGTCACGGACCGATAGACGCGGTAGCTCGTGGCCCCGGAGACGCTCGACCAGGTGACGCGGATCTTGTCGGCGAACGCCCCATCCGAGGCTTGCACGTTCTGCGGCTGGCCGGGGAGGTCGCCTGTCCCGCCGCCGCCACCGCCGCCCCCTCCACCGCCGCCCCCGGCCGAGGCGTAGCCGGAGTCCGGAACGGAGAACGCGCTACAGCCCGCGGTGTTGCACGCCTTCACCTTGTACCAATAGGTCGTGCCTTGGGTCACACCCGTGTCGTCGTACGACGCTCCGGTGACGGTGGCCCGCCGGGTGTAGGTCCCGTCCTCGCTCTCCGCGCGGTGGACCTCGTAGTTCGCCGCGCCCGTCACGGCCGTCCAGGTGACCCGCACCCGGTCGTTGTACGTTCCGTCGGAGGCCTGAACGTTCGTCACCGGGTCCGGTGCGGAGGCGAACGTGAACCCGGAGTCCGGGGCCGAGAACGCGCTACAGCCGGAGGCGTTGCACGCCTTCACCTTGTACCAGTAGACCACGCCCGGCGAGGCATCGCGATCGTCGTAGGTGGTCCCGCTCACGGTGCCGCGCAGGGTGTACGGCCCGCCCTGGGCCACGTCCCGCCACACCTCGTACGACGTCGCGCCGGGGCTCGGGTTCCACGTCACCCGCACCCGGTCCGTGTACGTCCCATCCGTGGCCGCGACCCCGGTGGGGACCTGGGCGATCCCCTCGCCCGCCGCGTAGCCGGAGTCGGCCAACGAGAGGTCGCTACAGCCGCCGCGGTTACAGGCCTTGACGCGGTACCAGTAGGTGATGTTCGGGGTCACCGTGTCGTCGGAGTAGGTCGTGCCCGGGGTCTCACCGATCTTCTCGTAAGACCCGTCCTCGCTCGGCGCCCGCCACACCTCGTAGCGCACCGCCCCGGTCACGCTCTCCCACACGATCGCGATCCGGTCCAGGAAGCTCCCGTCCGACGCATCCACCCCGGTCGGGACGCCGGGGGCGATGAGCCCGAGCAGGGCGCATCCGCCGAGGATCATCCCCGCGGCCAGGAGGCCGATCGTGATGGGCATCCGCGCGCTGTGTCTCCTCATCCATGTCGTCATCGTTTCCCTCCCCACGAGACCATGTGCGATTCGATCATACGGATCTTGGAGCGGGCCGACAAAGCCCCCTGCCCTCGGCCCCCCCCCTCACCCCGACCCTCTCCCCCCGAGGGGGCGAGGGATTGAGAGGC